>Ga0265780_10001297_pt1 | contig 35776 bp, 38 predicted proteins | sample P1T30metagenome_FD_192432 | JGI IMG/M metagenome (GOLD analysis project Ga0265780, IMG submission 192432) | Plant litter microbial communities from East Loma Ridge, Irvine, California - P1 T30 | ecosystem: Environmental > Terrestrial > Plant litter > Unclassified | place: USA: California...
TGGCCGAAACTGTCTCGCCTCTCGTCCGAGCGCGCCCATGTGCCGAAGGACTCTGATGTGCCTAGGCGTAAGCGGAGGTGACTCATAGGGTTTGAATCAACATCTGGGTTCTCTAATAAGTGGATGGGACATATAGGTACGACATCTTCGTTCGGTGTCGGGTTCCAAGGTTGGATGTTGAAATCGAGGATGGCTGACTGGCAGGAGTATCGCCAACGCAAGCTCATGTCTAGCCTGGCAAGCACTTCATGAAAGACTCTTAAATATATAAAGATGAGTTAAGCAAATTTTTTGTGACCTTACACACAGTGGTCGTACTGTCAAGTCAACAGATAGCTTATTATAACCCAGTCCAAGAGGTAGCATCTATGTACAATGCATTTCTACATCAATCCTAGTAAGCATGGAATGAAATATTTGTATAAAACTCAATGCATCTCTGATAGCTTTGGGCGTGACCGACGTACGAGTGGTGACGACGGGGCTCTGGCTGCGAGGAGTCACGACCGGGGTAAAGGGATACCTATCCCTTTATGACTGAAAAGCCCATAGACCTTTCAGCCTGTACAGAACGCCTGTTAAATTGTCTTTTCACTATTTCAAATGTTTCTTAAACTTATCGGTAGTGCTTTAGTACAGCTATATAGAGGTATATGCCTGTCTGCGAGGCAGGCCTACGGGCTGACAAAAAGCAAGATAGTGACCCCAACACACTTACTAGAACTCCCTGAGATCTTTACAGCTTCATAACAAGTACTGAAAGTGTATTAAGAGCAGTCTTCAAGGTCTAATGTATACTAGTAGAGTTATAGCCGAATGCAGTGCTATTATAGAGACGACTAATGCAACATCTTAACACACACATATTATTTTAGTGTTAAGTCGAGCAGAGATATTACAGTAGCATTACGACGTACTACGTATATGCATATAGCGTTGTAGCTTCTAGGATCGACGTTAACGGTTTTGTAGAGCACTTAGTATATTAGTTGTCGAGACTGTGGTCTTATTTGCACCATTGAACATGACATATTGATATGGTCTGACATGGACGGCCCTGTAACTTTCAAATTCCTTCTACCCGCCCCGGCGTGACTATTAATCTCATTGCCGAGCCTGATAGGTGATACTGTAACTATGCAGACACTTTTGACCTGCCTGCTATTTCTGCGGCGAGCTTCAGTCTCCACAACTGCCCTGAGGATTTTAGCATCGTCATCGTAAGCAGAACCAATGCGAGCCGCAGGGAAGCGTATTCATAGCCTAGCAGAACCATCTATCAGTATCCATATATTATGTCCCTTCTCTCAACTACCCTTCCAATCACTACACCAGATGAACGTCCCACACCGCCACTGCGTGCCCACTTCCTTCTGCCCCGTCGGTCCAATCGGTCTAGGGCACATCCAAAATTGTCTTCCGCAGTTCATGCCTGGTTTCTTGGTCGTGAACGAGATGCAAGGCTCGCCGTGTTCGCACCGCGGTACTGGTTTTTTGGAGAAGAGCTTTGTCCAGCCTTCTTTTGACGCTTCCTGGGAGGCGCGCGGATCGGAGTCGAAAGATTCGGAGGTTATGGGCGACAGCGGACGAGGCATGTCTATGGTGGAATGGCTGGGAGCATCGTTGTTCGTAGACGGCGAGGCGGGCGGTGCTGCATCTTTGAGGGGCTCTGCATCAGCGGGTTTGGTTCGGCTTTGGAAGAAGCCTTTGAGCGACTGCTGGCCCTTGGGAGCTTTGGACGTGGTTGTGGTATTAGATTTTCCCCGCTTGACTGGCTTGTTGGGCGATGCTGATGCCGAAGCGCGTCGCTTCTCGACCGACTTGAGCGGGCTCTGGGTGAATGCAAGGTGACTATCAACTGCTGAAGGCATTTCCGCCATGGAAGCCGCGATGGCCAGTTTAAGGTCTCTGTCGGAGTCGTCCATGGTCGTATTGGGAGTAGACATGTCATCTACCTTTGTCTGCATTTCTTCGTCGGCAATCGGTGGCGTAGGCGCTGGTGCAGACTTTGGTAGGGTGGGCTTATTGGTGAACATGTCTCGGATACTCCTCCTCTTCGTAAATTCGGCTAGGAGCTTTCCGCTGAGTGCTGGGACATCTTTGACTATGTCATACTCTCGCTGCCGCATGCCGTCTTTGAACATGCCCGCTGGATTCATCAAGTCCAACACGTGCACCTGATCTTCAGCACCGTGCTCACCGGTCGCTGATATCTGTGACATGGGCACCACATCCTTCGTCACAGCGTACACTGGACAATGATCCGACCCCATCAGTCCCTCCTGAATGTTGGCCTCCTTGAACCAGTCCTTGATCGCGATGCTGCACAGTATGAAGTCGATCCGTGATCCAAAGTTGCCCGGCCTAGCGTTGATTTTCTGCTCCCAGTGTGTGAACATTCCTTCGCGGTCAGGATGGAACTCCCTACACAGATCGTATAGGACCGGCTCTTCTCTCCCCTCGTCTCGTTGACCCGGAACCATTCCATTGAACAAGAGCTGGTTGAAGATTCGCCTGTTCGGAGTGCTCAGATACTCGGCATGCGTCATGCCTTGCGACAGCATATTCTCCTCCGCCCTGGCCGTGTCGATGGTATCTCTCGAGACGTTGAGATCACCCGTGAGTATCACATGCTTGCCCATCTTCGTCAAGTTCCGTATTCGTGTTTCCAGCGCTGTGAGAAAGCCGATTCGGAAACCGTCTCGTAGGCCATTGCTGTTCGCTGGGCTGTAGACGCCGAAGAGGACAAAGGCTGGGAATTCAAGCACCAGACACCGTCCTTCTGAGTCGAGGCTGTCAGCGTCGAGATCGGGGGGGAGATGGGCCATTTGCGCGGCGCTGAGGTAACCGCCAATGCTGGCAGATTCAGGAAGGTTGCGGTACGATGTGGTCGAGCCGGGAGGGCAGAGAGCGCCTAGGACACCTTCTTCGGCGCGAATGGGGGCGCATATGGATTGGCGAGTGTAGATACCAACGCCTGAGTAGCCTGGACTGTGTTAGTGCAAGGCCGCTGAACAAGGACTGTGTAACGTGGAAAGTGCCTTTCTTGTGTTTTGGTAAACTGAAGTAGCAGTCCCAGCCAGGTACAAGGACCATGTCATCCGTCAGATCCTTGCGCTGAATCTTCAGCTCTTGCATGATGACAATGTCCGCCTCGAGGATGTCGAACATGGCATTGAAGGTCCTCGTGTTGCTCCATGGCTTGTAGCCAAACGGGTTGCGAATGCCGTTGACATTCCAGGTGGTGATGCGGACCATGGCGTTGATCGGTTATATAGAGCGACAGTGAGCGCGAACCAAGAACATCATCACGTCGTCATCTCATTTGTTCTGTATTTTACAGGAACATGTAAGACACGGTCACACGCGACTTCACGCGCCAGACACGACGTCACATTACCGGCAGCCGAGCGCGGCCACGCTAAGAGCAAGCGGGAAACTCCGCATCAGCCCATCCGCCAAGCCTCTGCTTCGTCAATTCGAGCTCCCGTCGTCACGTCTCACGCCAACGCCAATTGCACCCTCCCTCCACTCTATCACGCCGAACAAACGTCGCCATGTTCGCCGCCCGCTCCTTCGCCCGCGCCGCGCCTCGTCAGGCACTCGCCCGCGCCCCTGCCCGCGCCGGCCGCCGCAACTACAGCTCCGAGAGCCCCAAGCAATTTGCCGGAACCGAGGACAACGAGTTCAACCGCGAGCGTGCCCACATTGCTCAGCACGCCGCTGAGTCTGGCGAGTTCTGGCGCAAGCTGTCGCTCTAGTAAGTACCTAGATACTTGGGGCCGTTCCGGAGGTGGAGGGGGTTAAACGGGGCAGAGGGAAGGGCGTGCAGCCAGGGCACATGCGAGAGGATGGTGGTATCGGATCATCATATTAAAAGGGTTGTTGATAAAGCAAGAGAATCTGCTAATGCTATGATAGCGTTGCCGTCCCCTGCATCATCGTCGCCAGTGTCAACGCCAAGGTCAGGTGGGATGCTCATTGGGAGCACGTAGCCCACGAGGAACACGAGAACCCCCGCTCCGAGAGGCCCGAGTACGCATACCAGAACATCCGTACCAAGAACTACTTCTGGGGAGATGGTGACAAGGTAAGACTTCGACGACAACGTGATGGGCTAGTGTTCTGACTTGACGATAGACCCTCTTCTGGAACGATAAAGTCAACTACCACAAGAAGGATGAGTAAGCTATTGCACAGTACGCTCCCAAGCATTGATTCAAGAATCATGCGGGCCAGCATTTGGGTCAAGTGTGGGGTTCAATGTGTATATAGTACGACGAGCGAAAGCAAGCTGGGGTAGCCAGCAATACATTTCCTTTGCGTCTGCACCTTGCCCTGTCATATGTGACATTCTGGTAGCAGCCTTACACATCTTGTGATCCATAGCCCTCATCCCAAACACTGTTATGTCTCATAGCCCATTCTTCTGCAACCTTTTCATCACCTCTCAATTTCGCTATAATCGCCTTCTTCATCAGCTGCTCGCACTCTCCATCCAGATACGCTGCTTTTTGGAAGCATTCCCTCGCCCGGTCGACGTAGAATTCCGCTTTGGCGATGTTTGCGACACGGGAACGGTTTGATGTCAGCTCGCCTGCTCTCGGTGTTGAGGGGGGGTGGGAACCAGCGTTCGACGTCGAGACTGTCAAGGCGGTGGGATTGGCGAGACCCATATACGAGTCTGCTAGGTGCGAGTACAGAGTGCCTGTAAGCATGGTATCTGCGCCTTCTAGAGCCTGCTCCAGACATCAGCATATGCAACTCCGTAGCGAGTAAGGATAAAAAGGCAACGTACCTGCGGCAACACGGTCTCGACCAACCTCCTCGCTTCTCGACATTCCCCCAGAGTATTCAGTATCGCACCCAGGCAGCCCACTGCAGACCATAGCGAACTTGCAAGCCGCGCCCTGAAACTCACACTTGCCGCCCGCAGCGCAACGCTGAAGCCCCTCTCCGGTTTACCTGCTTTTCTCCATAACTCTGCCTGCATTAGCAGCACTGAAACACGCTGCTGGATGTCTGCATTGTCTTCTTTGAGAGATTGTGCCAGTAATGAAATGCATTGATAGGCTAGAGGAAACTGCGATGTGGAGATGAGGTACTCAATGTACGTGTCGTGTTGAAGGAAAGAGAGTTCCGGATCGAGAGTTGGGGTAGAGGGCGAGGCTGTCGGTTTAAGGGTTTCGAGCAAATGAGTTGACGTTGACCAGTCGGATCTACACTGATGTCAGCATGATTGACTTGAATCTAGGCAGGTGCGGGTAAAATGGTACCTTCGAATGGCTCTCCTGAGCTTAATGAGGCCAATGCAAAGTATCAAGAATTGGTAAAACTTGAGCGATTTGTACACCGAAGAATCCACAGCTTCTAGCATCATGATAGCCTCGCCGTAGCGGCCGCTCTGGCTTGTAACGAAAGCTCTGCGAGCGATCGCACGGAGACGTTCTTCAATCGGACAGGAATGTGAATAGCAATCGAGGAGAAGCTCGTAATGAATGTTGGCTAGATGTGGGATGCCAAGTCGCTGATAGAATGTCCCTGTGAGAAGCATTTGACTACCGTAACTGTTGACGTTTTCTTTGATGTTGAGATGTGAAGACTGATAAATATGTTCTAATGCCCGGGGAATAGAGTCGCCCTATGTGTGAGTTAGTCCTGGTAGTCTGTCAACGCGATCATGAACTACGTGCCGTCGCTAGAGAAAGCTTTGCCTCGTTGAGTAAACTTGCGCAGAGCAGGTTGTACATCTTGGTCTCCTTGGCTTTCGCTTTCAAAAAGGCCAACGCATCCCTCTCAGTTCCGAGCATGCTCATGTAACCGGCACCCCTCATCTGCTTGGGGTAGGCTTTCGCCATATGATTCAGCCAGCTGAGACTGAAGCTCAGACAAGTCATGTCCTGGTTCTCCCGGGCTGTGGCAATTGTCTCGTTGATAGCAGCTATCGCTTCGCCAAAGCAGCCGAAGTCGGCCTGAAGGATAGCCATATGCAGTAAAGCATACTGGTAATGGATCTTCTCGCGAGTCTGCATAGCGTAATCGTAGTAGCGATGTAGATTGTCAAAAGCAGATGTGTAGTCTCCGGCTTTCCAGGCATCGAAGAATTGTACGAGATGCGCTTGCCGATGTACAATGCCGGACGACTTGACCATATTGCGAAGTTGACTCTTCATATCGCCAGGAACACGGTCTCCGAACCTCTGAAGCCTATCGAGTTGGAAGTCCAGGATTCGATCCAGATCGTTCAAACTCATGCCCGCTCCTTCCTCTTGATCTTCTTGTAGATTCCCGTACGCGATCTCGTACATGTCGTCGCCAGCTCTCAGACCCATCTCGGATACAACCATGTCTACACCACTTGATGCCAAGCCAGCCAATCTCTTTGTCCATTGAGCTGTTGGGGCTCTGTACCTGATAAATGAAGACCATAGTTTCATTGAATCGTCGAACTGCAGCCTCGTGAATTCCAGGTGCGCTCTACGAACAAATGCTCCAAGTGGTGATGTCTTGGAAAGATGGATCCGATCTGGTGATTCTTGATCTTGTGTACCGTGTGGCGGAGGTGTAACCAGATCTAGGATACTGTCGAAGAGAGCGTGCAGCGCATCGAAAGAGTTCATTTCCCACATGTGTTTGAGGAAGAGATCGAGAAGAGTTCGGCCCGGCATGTTGGAGGGGTGTTCTTGAAGTACATCTTCAAAGGCATCGATTGAGAAACACGTGTCTTGTTGACTGGAGATGTTGGAGCGCTGTGGCCGAGCGCTGGACGGTGCCGAAGGAAGATTGTTTGACAAGATGAAGGAAAGTACGGGTATCGTAGCGGAATAGGGAAGACTTGAAGTGCAATAGAGACGGGTCAAGACAAGAAGGCTGATCTTTTGCGCCGTGAGGTAGCGCGGTGTGGCCATGTTTGTTTGGCGGTTTAATGCTTGTAGCAGAACACAGCGCTGGGCGTTGACGGTGTCAGCGTTGGCGATTATCGCCAACAGAAAAACCTTTGTCGTGTGATTTCGCGCAATATGTGCATTGTATCCAGGTAAGGCGATTGCTGACTGTCAGGCAAGGCTGCGACGTCCAGGATGTGGTGTTTGCTGGAGGTCGTGGGAGGGAATGAACAACCGAGGCGGCGCGCAGCGCGTACAATACTTGTCGCGAAGTCATGCGCCCGAAAGACTGCCCAGGTGCCCCAATCACTACGCGATTGGTGCCTAGGTTACCAAGCCATCAATTTGCCGGCGATCTGGCGGTACAGACTTCATTTCACGACTGTAAACAAGATTTCATAGTTTGATATGGATATGAACGTCTACATCTATGCAACTGTTTCCCGTGACGCATGGCCAAATCCTGAGTCTTTCCTCGCGACCTTCTTGAGATCGTTTGCACTTGACTGCAAACGCGGCACAGGAGCGCTGTTCAGAAATTCGTCCTCGTTTGTCGCATTTGTTGCCCAAATCTTGCTAATGCTCAGATCGTAGGGCCCCGGTATGCGGTCTATCAAGGATATGCCCACCGTCCTCACCTTCTGTGTCAACATCTCCCTCTGTGGCTCTACGACCTGCCCATGGTTCGTCCGCACGAACTCGTTCCACCTGATTAGAATGGTTTCCCACTCGCCCGGTGTCTTGGAGTGCAGCAGGTGCTGGTGGATGTCTGTAGGAACAATCGACTCGGTCTGCACGTTGACAAAGTACTTGCGGCCGTCCGACTTGAACTGGATTGCGAGGAAGTTGTACATGCTCACGTCCCACAGGGACTTGCCAAAGATGGTGGAGCCTCGATCAAGTGTCCTCCATCCGGCATAGCCCGTTCTTTGGATGTGTGGCTGGTTGTGTGGCAGTTGTGTGGATATGGTGCCATGGAAGCGGACGTGGGGGGGTTCCGTCTGGGAGACAGGATGGTGGTCGAAGTTGACGGTGGAGAAGCCGCCGATGTCTTTGTCGCTCATGCGCTTGCATCGTTCCAGATCCTCAGCGTGGTCGAAGTGCATAAGCGGAAAGGGCTTGGACGGGGAGCGCAGGCCCTCGAGCTTGAGTGCTGCGCGTGTCAGTGGCGGCGCATGCACACATGCAGCTGCAGAGCTCACCGAAGTTGGAGAGGCGCTTGAACTCGTCCAGACTCCGCTTGACGAAGCCAGGCGCGAGGCACGCCGATGTTGGTCGCATGGCTGCGTGAGGTGTGTGCTCTTCCCAGGGGCCTCGATGAGCTCACAGCGCAATCCATGGCACTGGGGTGTGAATGACGCCGCGGTAGTCTCGCCAGCCGCTAGCCGCTTTGGATGGCCATTCCAAAAATCTGGGGACCGCTGCATGTGCAAACACATGCCACCACCCTCCACTGCCCGGCGCGACGACTTCCCCTCATGATACCACAGCAGCCGACGCCCCGAACCTCCGACCCTTGACTTTGCGTGCGCCTTCCTCAACCCACGCCGCCACCAATCGCCACGCGCCTCCCCTGCCTCGATGCCACTGCAAGAAGCACCCAGACCTCGAGGCCTCCGAGACGCCACAACCCAGCCGCTGCAACCACTGCCCCCTTCGTCGCGAGAGCTGGGAGAAGTCACCCCTCCAAAACAGCCAGATGGGACACCGGTAGCTAAACAAGATGTCAAGTCTGGAAAGTCGTGGGCGCATTTTGTCGCCGGAGGGTAAGACTACAGTTCACTCTGGACCACGCCTTGAGGACTAACACTGTCACAGCCTGGGTGGCATGGCCTCAGCAACCTTGACAGCCCCGCTCGATGTCCTCAAGACTCGGCTGCAATCCACCTTCTACCAGCAGCATCTCGCCGCAATGCGCACCGCCCGCGGCCTGCCCCCCATCGAGACCATGTCCTTCGGCCGCAGCTCGCTACTGCACATACGGGAAACTGGAGAGATATTATGGCAGGTTCCAAAGGCAGAGGGGTGGCGAGCTCTCTTCAAAGGACTGGGACCAAATCTCATCGGAGTAGTCCCCGCACGCGCAATCAACTTCTTTGCATACGGAAACGGCAAGCGTCTGATCAGCACACATTTCAACAATGGTCAAGAGGCTGCATGGGTACATCTGTGTAGTGCAGCAGCGGCTGGTATCGTGACTGGGACCGCTACGAATCCCATCTGGCTGGTCAAGACACGACTGCAACTGGACAAAAACACACACTCGGATGGCCGCGGGCGGCAATACAAGAACGCATTCGACTGCACCATGCAGACCATACGGAAGGAGGGTGTCCGTGGCTTATATCGCGGATTGACTGCAAGCTACTTGGGCGTTACCGAGAGCACATTACAGTGGATGCTTTACGAGCAAATGAAGCTGTCATTGGCACGGAGAGAAGAGCGCGTCATTGCTAGTGGCAGACCGCCAACCGTGTGGGACCAGACTGTAGCATGGACTGGCAAGCTGACTGCCGCTGGATCTGCCAAATTTGTCGCAGCGCTCATCACATATCCCCATGAGGTTGTGCGAACGCGTCTGCGGCAAGCACCAATGGAAGATGGCCGACAGAAGTACACTGGCCTCATTCAGTGTTTTCGACTAATATGGAAGGAAGAGGGTATGGCAGCACTCTACGGCGGTTTGGTTCCTCACATGTTCCGTGTGGTACCTAGTGCCGCCATCATGTTTGGAACATATGAAGGTGTGCTCAAGTTCCTCGGAGAGAGCAGTAACATGTGATTACCAACGCCGGTATAGAGGTGGTGTAAACATGTATAGGACTGGATGCATACAAACGGCGTTATGAAAAGTTGGGATTTTGCGACGCATACACGGCGTCTTGTATCACCACTCTGCTCCTGCCGAGCATGTACTTGTATTATGTTAGAAAGGTGGAAGAATATATGACGACATGAGATTTGCGCATAAAGAACGGAAATCGGCTTTCACCTGACCAAGTGCACTTGAACAGTATTCCTGACCAGAAAAGCATCCGGTACTCTCTCCATTGGTCCTTGTAGTTTGTAACTAGCTTCCAAGGTTGTGAATGTGCAAGTTCAGCAGGGCACGGTGCGACCAATCGTACATGTACCTCACTAGCGCGAACTTCGCGCCCGAACATTGATCGACTTTGACATATTAAGCATCCTCATCGCGAACGCCCAACGTTCGCCCCGAGCATAAGCCAGCCCCCCGCAATGTCCTCACAAATGCCACTCCGGAGCATACGGATACCGGCGCTGCAACGACAATGTCTCTTCCTCCGCCACCAAACCCTCCTGCACGCCGCCCAACCCACCATAACCCACCCATCCTCCCGCCGCGCCTTCTCCAGCACCCCGTCACACCCAGCAAAGCACAGACAACTCGGACAAGATAAAGCGCAAGCCATAGCTGCAGCCCGATCCCAAATTTCGCCCTCACCAAATGTCAACTTTGAGCAAGCGCAAACCAACACAGATGCCATGGCGGAGGACATTGGTCTGCTGCAAAATACTATCGTGAGGGCGCCATTCTTGGACGTGTACAATGAATCGCCCGGCCTCGGAGGGGTCCTGAGATATTACTGGGAGATTGTCAAGCAAAAGGCAACAGGTCTCTACTCGTAAGTTGGACTTTCTTCGGGTTGGGACCGGGCCTGCGACATGAGGGGAGAAGCAGAAGAAGAAGAAGGACAACACATCCGAGATTAAAGTTGAAAGCGTATAGGACTAACATAAACCCTTAGACGATACTACTACCGCGATTGCATCCAGAAGTCCGGCTGGACAAAATATCTACCCGTCGACCTCTTCCATAACACACAATACAAAGTCCTAGCCAAGAGATACTACCAGCACATCTACAGAAGCTTCGCCTCGTACGTCTCTCCCGAAAATTCATATGACATACTTTGCAAACACACTAACACAAACCAACCAACAGAGGCAACGTAACGCCCCTCAAGCAAGTATGCCTACCACCCCTCGTAAAGAAACTCAAGCAACGAATCGCCGCCCGCGGCAAGACGACCCTGAAATGGAACCTGCACGAATTCAAATCCGCGCGCGTAATGAGCCACCGCGCGTCGCCCTTGGGCGAGCAGACACCAGACACAGCGTACAGACAAGTCGTTGTACGCCTCGTATCCGTTCAATCCGTCGAACGGTCTACGCCGACATCGCCCAAAATTTCCAAGTCTCCCATATCTGCTGCTCGGCTACCCTGGGTCCCAGATGCTGCGCGCCAACGAGCGGAAAAGGCACGTCAACAGAGGCAAAAATCCGAGGATGAAGGGGAGACGGAGAAGCCGGTCGCCAAGAGCGACGAGGCGTTTATCGATAATGGAGTTAAGAAGACTGTAGTCGAGTATCTGGTGTTGCAGAAGAGAGTCATCAAGGGTACGGAGGAGGACTGGAAGGTCTGGGGCTTCACCGAGGCGTCCACGCCGAGTGTGCTTGCGAGAGAAGAGCTGTATTGGTCGCAGATGCTGAACGTACAGGCTGGTGGTGCTGTATAGTGTTGGTAGCTCTGGGGATAGACACGTTGTAACAATATTTGTACATGTGATGGACATCATGAGGGCATGTAATTGTGCCCTAGAAACTTCAGATGTAGCCATGTATGATCTGGAAACCCAGCTCTGAAGCTGCAGATATGCGCTCCACTCTGAACCGGACATCACGTGGAGCATGCTACATGAAAAAAGTCCACTGTGTAGAGGAAGGTGGTCATGTCATTTGAGCTCTTGCCAGTAGCAATAACGATAATCCAGGTACACGCATTCATTCGGCGCCCAGCATTCCACTGCCGCGCATATGCTCGAACCAGCCTCGTACTCCGCCCCTCTCTTCATCCTGGTATAGAGGCGTATGACGCAAGCTTACAAAAAGCTGTGCCGCTTTAGCCGTGCCACGGACGAGGGCAGCTGGCATATCGAGGAGGCACAAGGTAGTAGTCATGGACGACTAGAAACCGTGGACCTGATTTCTGATTAGACTGTGACTCGATGCTAAATCGTGCCGGGCTGTGACTCACCTTGATCGTCTTCGCATCAAGACCAAGTCCCTCCTTCTTGTCGGTCAAGAAGTCCTGGACGTCTTTGCGCTGATCGCCCTGGAGTTGGACGACTTCGCCCATCTCGGCGTCGCTTACAATGGTGCCATTGCAGGCAAACTTCTTTTTAATCACCTTGAGGATCTTCTTCTGGTCAAATTTCTTGGGGAGACCTTGGACAGTCGTCAAGGTCTTGCGGCCATTGCGCTCTAATGTCGTGTTAGCCTGGTGCGGCTAAAGAATAGCGTATGGCAGATGCGGGCCGTTGTGGGCAGGAGCGAGGTGTGTGAATGGGTTGGGTGCGTGGTAAGGTTTTTGCATCAGTGGGCAAGGGCGGTGAGGGACCTACGTTGGATACGAATATGAATGTAGTCCTGCTGAGTCTGCTTGACCTGGCCGGTATCTTCATCCGCTTCCGCGAACGGGTCTATGAATATCGTGTCAGTAGCTGCCTGGTATGCGCCTCGAGGGTCACGACTTACCGAAGGTCTTGAGGTTCTCGATGGACATACGACAGTCGGTGAGCGCGCGTGTAGGTGGGGGGTAGTTGGGTATGGATGCTTTGGGTAGCGGCGATTTCTTGGGTGGGCTGGGAGTGGAGTTGGGGTGGTTTTGGGGTGGTGACAAGTCGGGAGGGTGCAAGTGAGGGTTCCAAGGTTTGTAGCGTCGAGCAGGCTGAGAGAAAGAGGTGGGGAATGCGGCGGGAGAGGAAGGCGAGCCCCGCCGTGGTCTGTGCGCGCCAAAAGGGTGATGCTTGCCGTTCAGGGCTGATCGGTACCGGATGCGAGGCTGGAGGTGCGAATGAGACAAGACGAGGGTGGCATGGGACACATGGGGCGTGCAAGTGATATGGGTATTACGAGCGAGCTGACATGTATTGTCGCTTGCTCGGCGAGGACGTCGAATTATACAATTACACGGTACCGTTGCTACCTGAGTACCGGCTACGCACCAACCTCTCCTACGGCGGCCTACGACGGCGGCGCAGCAGCAAACGCCTCCGTGCCAGATGCTTGGCCCGGCCTGATAGGTGGTGGGGGGAGGAATATTGACGAGTAGGTCTGTGGTACAGCATCAACACGAGATCTGTCGGAGCCAGGGCCGAACTTACAACGAGGAGCGACATGGCTGTGATCTGGTTAGCTGTCTGAGCAAGCACAACGGGAATCGGCACATACCAGACATGCCAACCTGGAAGTAGGCGGGTGTAGTCGACGTCTTCTTCTGCTCGGGGGTCTCAGCAAGCCACGACTGGATAGCGAATACTACAGCAACCCTGCGTCGAGTCAATTAGGGAACGTGGCACAAGATGGGGAAGCCTACCAGCCGATCATCCTGTGCAGCACGCGTGATGTCAGTCATGGAGCTTTGCGCGCATCTGGGTGTTGCCTACTTGTTCCGCGTGAAGATCTGGGACACGATATCAGCCGTGCAACATGGGATTGGGAGAGCAGCACTTACAGCAGCCATGGGCAGTGTGCTCGAGAGCGTGCTCGACATGTCGTTGTCGTCCTTGGCCTTCTCTGGCTCGGCATAGGGCACGACTGCAGGAGGAGGTGCGTTAGACACGTGATCAATGGCGTTGGGATGGACGGGTCGAGCCGTGGAACCCCTATGAGGGCGCGGTGCGGCATCACGTACTCAGGTCGGCGCGCCGCATGTCTTTTCTGGAGGCCATCGTGGAGCTGGCGGGCAGGTGTCGGGCAGGTGTAGGCAGGTGTGTGGGCGGGTGGAGATGGGTGGTGGAGGATAGGGTGCAGCACTCGGACTGGGCGGCGTGAGCGGCGGCTGTGTGTCTTGCTGGGCCGGCATGGCGCTGGCCCCCGTCGTAGTGCGTCGTAGTGTGGATCCCTGCTCGCTCTATCGTATTACCGGGTGATCGACTCCGCTGTTCGCAATCCAAGATAACCTCAGACATCACGTCAACCGTCGCTCCCTCGACACGCCTCGCTCTGCCCATCAGCCCCATCCGAGCCGCACCGCCGTCCCTCCTTTGCTGCCCGCGTGTGAGGCTCGCACATGCCGCCGCCCCATCGACGCGGCTCCTGACCTCGCAGCCCTCGTCGCTCGCTCCCTTGGCCCACCCACTGCATGCGCCTGATACAACGATGAAGCCGCTGTGTGTGCGATGACTTCTCGACCTGGCCCGGGGATTCACGAATCTCTACAGACTCGTGGCAGCGCCCTGCCTCCTCGGTCCCAGGTGCAGCGCCGGCCCTCGAAGCCCGCCCACACCCTCCTTCAGCCGGACTGCATCGACCCGGCCCTAGAAGACGACCGTCCACCGGCACACGCTGCCCTCCACGATGCCGCGAGGCCGCCCCCGCGAGGACGCCCGCCGCTCTTCTACACCACCATCCCGACCCACGGCACCGAGCTGCCCCTGCACTCCTTTCCCTACCAGCCGGCCGCCAACCTGCCCCAGCCCCCACGCCCGGGCTCCCTGCACCTGAGAGACGCTTCGCACCAGCGTCGCATACTGCCCGGCGGCACCGGAGTCAAGGACGCGCCCAAACCCGGTGGGCCCGAAGTCGTCGTTCCACCCGTCCATTTTCCCGGTGGGAAGGCTGCCGATCTGTTTCCATGGACCGGCAACAACCCCGAGGACAACCTGTCCGAGGCGCTAGTCAAGGCAGGCGTCAGCAACAAGCCCCAGATCATGAACGAGTCCAACACCGCACGCCCCTCGCTCATCAACAACCTCAAGAACAAGTCGGGCCTCAGCACCCTGTCGACCCTGTTCGTCGCCGTGCTGGAGAAGCGACAGCAGACGGGCCGCCTCCAAACCCCAAACACCTTCAAGCCCCCGCCGCGATTGACCCTGCGAGACTCGACCCGCGAGCAGTGGCTGCACGACTTGGCCAACCCAACCATTGGCCTTCGCCGCCTCAGCCGCACCATACCCCACGGCCTCACTGGCAAAGTGCTGCTCGAACAATGTCTGAACAAGCACATTCCTCTGCCGAGAGCCCTGTGGCTGGCCAAATGCGTAGGTATCAACGAGCTGCGTGCGCATAAAAGAAAGGGCCAGGCCGGTACCGTGACATGGGGCAGAGGCTGGACCAGTTCGGTCGAGCAATTCATAGACGGCGTCATCAGTACCATTGGCCAGGGTGATTGGAAACCCCGCATCACCTACGCCCTCCAGCTTGCGACCCATCTCTACAAAGAGCATCTGCTCGACGACGACCACTTTCTCGACTGGATAGTCAATGGCTTGGATACCTGTCCCTCGGAACGCCTATTTATCTGGCTGCTGGTCGTTTCCATATCACACTACTGGACCGCTGTAACCTGCTGTCGACGCCGCGGCAAACGTCTCGCCGAGTCATTGCTCACCCAGCTCGACAAGATCTATCGACTTGAGGATCTGCGACCTTATATCGCCGTTTTGCAATACCTTGAAAACACCATTGTCCGCTTGCTCGCCACACGACCTGCTTGCCTGCTGCTTCCGACTGCGTGGGCCAGATATTGTCCCCTCTTGCGGAATCTCGCTGAAAGGAAGAATCATGCACATGTCATGCAAGCGATCCGGAGGCTCGAGCTGAGGAACGCTAGGCTCCTGCGATCGCCGAAGAAAGTTCCTTCGGCCTCACAGACACCGGCTGGCCGCGTCTATCGGGTACTGGACTCGGTAGACTACAGCAAGCCAGTGCGTATTGAGGACTTGTCCTGTGACTGCATGGAGATAATCGCCGACGCTCCACGCTTGATCGGTGTTCTCCTCCAGTGGGCATGTACTTATCACCGAGCAGGAGCACACAGGATCTATCTGGCGACGCGATTACTTCGTCGATGGAACCATCTCGGCGCGGACGTATATGACGGCATAGTTTCACACCTCCGCGACATGACGTGGGTTGCTACCGGCGATTCAAATATACTCTTCAAAATCGTTGCTGAACTGGTCCGTTCAAAGACTTTCGCTACTGGGCGCTACCTTCAGTGGCTTATTGCTACGGGATCTACAGGTCACAACACAGATCTGTCTTCAGTAAGTCATGCCCCACAAGTTCCATCTGTTGGTTCTAACTATTCGATAGCCGCAGTCCTGGCCGTTGCGTTTGATCACCGAGATACCCCTCAGTGGGCTACCGGACCAAATCCGTACATTGCGGAGCACACTCCTCCGTGGAACCTTACACTCCGCCGAATTGGAACAACGAGCTCTTGGCTACGCTGAGCACATGATATCTCAGACCTTACCTACCTTGTTTGGCATCTACAGTACCACAAATAAGCTCAACGACGAAGAGCTAGACAAGCTCAGTTCGACGATCAAGCTCGAACTGGGCATTTGGTTGCGTCAACACGTCGCTCAGTATGCCGAGGTTAGCGCGCAGTAAGTATTCTCGTAAATTAACCATGACTTCGCTTACATTACACAGCATACCCACGAAGGACTCCTCAGTCGAAGAAACCGCCGCGGTCTCTCTTCTAACGCCCTGGGACTTTCACACTGTAAGATCGTACCTTGAGCGATTCGGAGACCTTGCTATCCTTGCGGACATTGTCGGCGTCGCAACTACATCCTTGGACTCCAGTGTTCTTGCTTCTGCTGCGGACACGATCAACTACCACGCCAGAACCTTTCGTGCAATAGGTGCCTTTGACCCACTGTTTGCTAGAATTGCCACAAGATATGCCGCTCTACGAACTGTCCGACTCCCGGATCGCGAATTACTGCTTAGTCTTGCCAGTCTAGCTCGTACAGCACAAGCTGATGGCCAACTCCCCCAGCTCCTCAACTATGATTTGAGCCAACTGAACCAAAGGAACTCTCTTGTAGCCTGTTCACCAGCCTCCGACAACATGGGTGAGGTCATGCAAACAGGATCGTCTTCCAATGACGAGATTGAACGCATACTTTCGAGTGGTACCAGCATGGATCAACAGATGATGGGCCGAGTACTGAGGAAGATCGTCAGCAACCTAGAGGAACATCTAGCCAAGGGCTCTTTCCACTTGAACAATCACCATGCATGGTTCCATCGGCTGCGCTGCTTCGATGAGCCGACCTTCGACATGGTCGTGAATGAATGGCTGCTTCTGAGCTTGATGGCTCAAAGGACTGATACCCTACGGGTAGCCTTGCCTACACTTGTTGGTTCAGGCTGTATTCCTTTGGCGTCCTTCCTTGATTCACTCAGAACTTGCATCGCAAAATTCAAGACCAATCCTTCTGAAGGTGGCCTCCAAACTGCTCTCAAAGGCATGATGATCACTCTGCCGTCTGACGCTCTAGTTCAGTCTTGTTCGCCGCAAGATGCATATCGATACCGCTTGGAGCAACGAAAGCTCTGCTTGGAAACCGAAGGGTGCTTTACGCAATGTGTTAGTGAGGTGATTGGGCTTGCTTCAACCATTACTTCTCAGAAGGCTCAGGGACAAGTCTCAGAGTTCCTACGCAGTAAGCCCATGCTGCATGTTCTGAAACATCGCATTGCCGGCGATCCAGGATGCTTGTCAAAGTTGAACAGGGATGCCTCGAGTCATTTGCTCAAGCCGTCGTTGGACAGCCTACTTGACCCCAAAGGTCACTTACGGTTGCCCGACAAGAGCCCTGAACAGCAGGTACTTGCAGTTTTTGCACTTACTAGCGAGTTGTCTTTACCAATCTGCCAAGCGACTATCGAGCAGCTGTTCTCATCTAGTGCAACCGCGCTGGGAGGCTCCGGTGAGGTACTTTCTGCTTCTCTCTTGAGTGCCATCAAGACAGCAGTGGAAGAGGATCAACCTTCAGGACTAGGGCTACTTGCGAGCTTGGACGCTGCTCTCACCGACCAAATACGACAGCACGCTGAACGCGAGATCTTGAATGCCTCTAGCTTTTTGTGTATGACATCCACCGTCAAAGTAGAGGAACCAGAGAAGGTCTCGCCCGCAGTAGTACAAAAATATCTCACTGTCATCGATCTGACTTCCAACAAGCGCGCGACATCTACGGAACAGATTGCGCTTCTCCAAGCCTTGGTCGAGAGGTTCAAAGGCATAAGTCAAGCTCTTGAAGACAACAGACTCTCTGTTCTAGAGATTTATGTTTGGTTGAACGCCCTACTTCGTCTGGTAGTATTTCATGCACCGGACATGTTGGCCGAGGCTACACATCCACATCAGACCGCTTTGATGAGTGCCATGGCTGCCTTGCTCATGCATCCGTCTTTGGAACTATATCCTACGATTACCGAACATGTCTTTGATGTCACTGTGTTCTTGGCCGATTACATAACGGATGACGTTCGGTTCCACGTTACTCGGTTGGAAGGAGCAAGGCTTGCAAGCGATGCGCGTTGTGTCTTCATCCTGGGAGTAACGGCTCCCGTCGACGGCTGGCTTGTCCTGGCCAAGCCCGTCAACACCCCTCTGGTCCAGGCATCGTCGCAACCACCGACACCAACGCCCCTTCAGAATCAGCCATCACCGTACCAGAGCCCGCAGGTACCTGCGAGTGGCTCTGCAACACCGCAACAACGCTATTTCCAACAGCAACAACAAAGACAACAGCAAATGCAAGCGGCTCAACAGGCTCAACAGATACGTGCGCAGCAGCAGTACCACCAGCACCCGCAGAACAAGATGCTGCCCGCACAACTCCAAAGAACCCCGTCAGGCCAGGCCTCACCCTCTCCACTGCAGCAAATGTCGCAAATGCAACAGATGCAGCAAATGCAACAGCGCGCCATGCAACCATCGCCCGTCTACTCGCAGCGTCCTACTCCTGCAGCGGGTCAAGGCCAATCTAGTAGCCAGAGCCAGATGATTGCGCAGGCGCCGGGCAAGCTGCAAATGAGGCAAGACCGGGAGATACGGCACTATCCTTTTGTACAGCCTAGGTGGGAAATTCTAGCCGAATCTTCTGGTAACCCGAATGGAAATGAGACTGCAATCAACTTAAGTCTCTTTGGTGCGCGGAAGGTGTAAGTACACAAGTATCATGCCACTTTTATTCTATGTTCAAGTTCTCTCGTGGGATAGAACACCTTCGTTTCGTTCATGTCGTTTTCTCACGTTCGCTTTTTGTCTCTTATGTTGTTGGACTTCACACTACCTTCACCTTTCAGTTCTAGAGCATGAAGCGAGGCGTTTTCCCGGGTTACTGCTATGATCTGCTCATGACATTGCATTACACCGGAGTTTTTTGCGGGACGGTTTTCATCTGCATATAGCGTTAAGGGACTATATAGGGTATTTTTTTTGGCCATTTGCATTGCTGTGGCAGCCATACAGTAGGGCGTTGAGGTTGGAAAGACTTGAAGCATTGATGTTTTTTGTTTTTCTAAGATGCACCACACATATTGATTGGGTTCAAATATTCGATACATCTGGTTGTACCAGTAGATGATGCTTTCACATGAATTGGTATGCTAACAATCCTGTCTGCTTCCAGACAAACATTTGCATGCCATTGTAACACACACAAGGTATGGATCTTGGGTATTAACATGTGAACAAGTCACAAACGTCGTCTTGTCCAGACTAGACGTTTTCCCTTGAGTTCAACGCGAATCCGATAACCACCAAATTAATGTAGCATGTACGGTAAGGTGGAACATGGGCCCCGTCTCGAGTGTTGCTGAACACGGTCACGACAGTATGGAAACGTCGAACTGACGTTGCCATGTGGCGACTACGTCGTTTCTGATGCAGTGCAGAAAGCAGGATGCGTACGTAGCGTGCAGATGTTACCAAATGCTCAGCCGAGCAATATCAGGTAGATGGATAACTCATATCATCACCGTGCCTCGTCAAGTCTCGTTCTCAGTGTTGGGGCTGGAAGAGGGCTCAGCCTTGAGCTGGGCTGCTGCCTCGGGAGTCAAAACCTCTGATCCTTTCCCCTTCAGCGCAGCGAGCTCTTTTTTCAGTGCATCCATCTCTTGGTCCTTTCGGCTGATCAAGTCGTCCCGCTCCGATACCTCCTGTTTCAGCTGCTTGATGTATTCGATGGCGCTTTCAACCTTCGCCGCTTTGGAGTTGTTGGAGTTTTGGGCGTTTGTATCGGGGCTTTTGGCGTCTGGAATAGCACCAAGCTGCGGTGAAGGGAGAAGAGCCTGCATTTCTTGGAGGGCCATATTTATGCGATTTCGGCGGCCTTGCTCGGCGATCTTGTGAGATGTGCGTTTTGAAGTGAGGTTAGTGGAAAGTGATGTGGGGTAGACGACTCCGGGGACGGTGGTGCCATCAAGTATGTTCTGGTAGTTTGACTTGGATGCTAGGAGAAGGGCGTGGGTGTTGTCAGTTACCCCTGTTGCAAATTAGATTAGACAGCAAGTCAGATACTGAGGGGTACTTACCACTTCCGCCGTCGGGTAGTAAAGGCTTTATGCTTGGTGAGATCTTGGGCCTCAATGCAGGGCTGACAAGACTCGAGCTAACGCTGTTCCTCTTCTTGGGGTTGCGCGCCAGTTTTGGGTCCTTCTTGCCATTAGTTATAGAGAAGGCTGGACTCGTTGGGGTAGACATGGCGTCCAGCATCGGACTAGGTCTGGCTGACATGGAGGCGCCTGGCGTGCTCAGAGGATTCAACTTGGGTGTCTTCCGCGCAGACATACGAGAGGCGTCACCATCACCATTCCGGATAGCTGTATCGATTCTTGATAGCCCTGGTCTGTCTAGTGATGCCTCTGGTAGGGTGAGATCCTCCAGCATTGGTGGTGCTTCTTGGGAGCCACTGACATCGGGCGAAGGTTGTATCCGCATGAGAGATGCAGGAGTGGCCGGAGTGCCGTTCTGGCTGCTGCGCTGGGCCATCATGGCAGGGGAAGCTGTTGAAGAAGTAGGCTTCGGCGGCGGTCGCATCTCCGACAGCATAGGCTCAGGAGATATAGAATCGGTTTCTGAGCTTTCACGAGTCCTTGGCACATCCAGACCGTTGGCAGACGGGCGTGTCAGTCGCGCATCCTGCATGAGTTCGGTCACCTCCTTGGGTGGAATGAGAGAGGACACAGTTGCTTTCCGCCTGTTAGGTTTAACGATAGGGGACTGTCGTACACGGCCGTTGCCGTTTGTGCGCGGCGCATTCCTTTTGTTGGTACTCCGTAGACTCCTGCGTCCTTGTTCCTGTGGCACCAGGGCAGGTTCCCCTAGCATGTCCATATCCACATCGATGGGCGAGTGGCCTGTCGAGCTCCCGGACGTTGTGTGCTGCGACTGGTGGTGCACATGCTGTTGGCTCTGGGCATTCAAGGCAGGGGATGTAAGAGGGCTGAAGTAGGCTCCGGGCATTGTGAAGTCGGGAATCTGGAAGCGCGCATCGTGGGGCGTCACGGCAGGCGAAACTAGTGGGGTGAAAGTCTATACGGGTCAGTGGGATTCTGTGGTAGTGTCCGAGTCCAACATACCGCATCGTCCTTGCGCATATGGTATCTCTGGTCGAACAGCGACTGGTGGTGATCTGATTGTTGGAGATAGCGATGGGGGTCGCCATGCATTTCTATGCTATTTGGCGTGGGCGGAACACCCTGGTGTGGGCGGTAAATCTGGTCCTGGGCCTGGGTGAAAGACGGGGTGCCAGCCTGGCTGTACTGGGCCATGCCATAGTCGAAGAAAGTGTTGGCTGACTGGGACAAGCCATGGCCAGGCAGATTCTGGGCGTGCTGTCTGGCGTTGGGGCCATGATGGTGGTCCTGGGGAAGTTGCGGGGGAAACTGGCCCTGGAGATGGTGGACATTGAGCGACTCGGTCAGATCGGCGAGTTGGTTCCCATTAGAGGCGGGTCCTTCGTGATTGTACCCATCGATGCTGAAGTGCAGGTCAAGATTGTCGAAGTCGATGAATTCAGCGCCGGCAAAGTCTTCAGCGGGCGGGTCCATTTGGAAGTGCTCGGCAGCACTCCACGACTGCGCAGTCGAGCTGTTCATATCGTCGGCGCGGGACCCTGGGCGGAGGGGAGAGAGAAAATTGGCGTTGCGAAGATGGGCGGGTGGGGCTGCGCGGGATTGGGACCGGGCTGCTGCGTCTGCTTCGCATGTGCGTCGGCTCAGATTCGCGTCTGGCGAGGGTGCAGCGGGCTGCGACTCGGGCGTCGCTCTCTCCAGTGGATACTGAAGAGAGTGTCGTCGGGGTCAGGACGAGGCACTGCACGAGAAGAGGCCGGGTGGTAGGCCCCCACGGTGATTTGATAAGACTGGGCTGGGGGGCAGTTCGCCCGCGCACGTCGAATGCAGCGCGGGCTATAGCCCACTGCGGCTTGCAAAACCTGGCCTCGCGTCCTCAGCCTATTATCAGGTGCCGTGCCAGCACCCAGCAACTAGCCCACATGACATTCAGCCCTCGCCCGGTCGTCGAGTTGGATGCATGGTGTTGACCAGCGGCTCACAGATGACTTGACTCGCGCGCGTGGGATGCATACCACACACATACATAGACAAGAGAACAGCTACTGCGCAATGCCCTCGTCATTCACTTGATTCGACTGCTGGGCCGCGCTTCAGGGTCTGCGAAGCTGCAGCCATGGATTGCATACAAGACTAGTCGGCCAATAGTGCCGGTCCCGCACTCCACCGGGGGAGGCGTAGGCGAGGACAGCTGCCCTTTGCATTCGTTCCTTGTTGACTTGCGTCCCATGCCAGTGCATGGTACATTGGACATGGCTGCGCCAGCCAGCTGGTCGAGCGAACGGCAGACTCGGGCTGCCTCGTCCTGCAGCTGCACGTGAAGGCGTCTGGTTGGGCGAAGCCATGTTTGTTTTACGGCAGGCTGATTGGGCTGTAGCGCGACTGACTACGGTTGTTTGCCGGTGGAGCGCGCCATGTCGATGCGCCTTGTTAATCTCGTTTGCCCTAGCATGTAGCCACCTACCCCTTCCAGCAAGTTCCCGCCTGTCCAGATGGCCTCGTTTCTACGGCGACATGTCGAGGCTGGCTATGACAAGCACTGGTCACATGTGGGAATGTCAAAGACGACGACAGTGAATTATGAGAGTGCTTTTGTCTCGTGATTGTAGAACCTAAAAAGCCGCCGTGACCGACCAAAAGAAAATGCAGAAATCCCCGCTGCGCTGCAAACATCAACTGCAGCGAGCTCCGCATCCGAGTAATTTACACATTGCTGAAAAGTACATGGCCCGTCTGGTGGCCTCGCTCCCAGGACGACTGCGCGAGACTGGGCCACTCCGGGTCCTTGGGTATTAATCAACTTCCTCCTAAAGGGTAAAAGAAAACAGGCTCTGCCGTAAAAGGGCCCCGCAGAACGCCGGTAAAGGACATGACCACCTGCATCTTCTTCGTCGTTTACATTACGATGCAGCAGCCGTTGCTCTGTTGTGGCGCGTAGGGGTCGTCGCGCTTGTCAATCTGGGCGTGCGTTAGTCGAGTGAGCGGAACAGCTTGCGCGCGAGTACTGACCGTTCCCCATCGTGACGGTACCATCCAATCTTTGGGTTCTTTATCCGTGAATGCAATGAGACTGCGGGTGCCTGTTAGCCGTCTTGTTCGTCGGGGCACGGCGACTTGGTCCTAAACGTACTCTAACGCGGCTTCCGATACGGGTATCCTGCGGCGCTCGAGGTCCTCGCGCAGGCGCTGGTTGAGTTCGGTCAGACGTCGCAGCTTGAGCTCGGCCATGCTCTGCTTCTTGCTCTTGCCGTCGCCGCCCGTCCGTATCTCGTAGGGTGCTTGAGCCATCATGACGGGCATGGGGCGCGTGTGAGTATTATGGGGGTGCGAGGGGCGTTGGGGTTGATGGTATTATGGGGGGTGCGTCGTGGTGCGACGTGACTTGGGCGTGTCGGGCGTGCGGCGCGGACAGGGTGAGCTGGTGAAGGGAGAGTAAGGAGCGAAGGACGGCCAGCCGGGTGAGCCTGCCGCCGAGTATCAGCGCGAGAGCAAGGCTGCTGCGAGGGCGTTGACGACGAGTTGCTGAGATGGGCGACAGGTGAAGCACGGGAACCAGGAGAGGTGGTTGGAAGATGAGGGCCCTCCCCTTGATGGGTCTGTTCGTCGGGCCCCAACGCTTGCGGTATAGCGCCATATTGGGTTTAACGAGCGCTTTGTCCTCGCCCGCCGCCACAGCCAATCTCTCGCCATCGTGTCGTCGACGCAAGAGGAATCCCGTGACTCGAGGTGCGCGTTGCATGCGACAGAGTGACTGCCTGCGACCGCACCGTAGCCGTCATTCACTCAGACACCCCAGCGCGCCTCCGACGTCTTGCAGCCGCGTGCATCTGCGGGGAGTCGGGCGCGAACCTGCCGGCGCCTGGGAATACCTCGCCCGCTCGCTTACTAAGGCCTACCACAACCATTTTGCAGACCTGACTCCGTCGCCGTGTGAGACCCGCCCACCCATATCTCAACCCCAAGCCCTCCGCTGCGTCGCCTGCCTGCTATAAAGCCCATCCGACTCGTGCAGTTGGATCCGCGACCTCAACTTGCCCAGCATGGCGCCTCCACCGCACTCCAAGCCGGAGAACACACTGTGCGCCCCGCCTCGAACAAGCCCTCTAGGCCGCACCACCACTGACACGCTCCAGGAAACGTGCCCAAGAACTCATCGGAGTCGAGCAGCAGCAGGCTGCCCTCCAGCTACTCCACGAACATGTCACCTCGAAGCGCACCCGCAACAGCCCCATCGCCTCGCTCGAGCCTGTCATGATCCTCTTTGTCGAGCTCTGTGTCGACCTACGCAAGGGCAAGCTGGCCAAGGACGGTCTCTACCAGTACAAGAACACCGCCCAGAACACCAACGTTGGTACCATCGAGGTAGGACACCCGCCCGAGGAGTTCTCGTCGGCTGGCACTAACCCGCCATAGACTGTCTTCAAGCGCTTCATCGAACTCGCCGAGCAAAAGGTCACCGAGGCCCAGGCCAAGGCAGACGAGGTTCAGTCTTCGCTCGAGCCCTCTGACGACAAGAACGTCGACGATCTAGAGGCCACCGAGACGCCCGAGTCGATCCTCCTCTCCACCGTCTCTGGAGAGCAATCGCGCGACCGCACCGACCGTGCCATTGTAACACCATGGCTCAAGTTCCTGTGGGAGACCTACCGAACCGTCCTGGACATCTTCAAGAACAACGCCCGCCTCGAGCTCATGTACCAGTCGACCGCCCACCAGGCCTTCCAGTTCTGCTCCAAGTACGCCCGCAAGACCGAGTTCCGTCGTCTCTGTGAGCTGCTCCGCAACCATTTGCAGAATGCCGCCAAGTTCTCCTCTCAGATGCACGCCATCAACCTGTCTGATCCAGACACCCTACAGCGTCACCTAGACACCCGCTTCCAGCAGCTGAACGTGGCCGTTGAGCTTGAGCTGTGGCAGGAGGCCTTCCGCAGCGTCGAGGACATCCACACACTGCTCAGCTTGAGCAAGCGCCCAGCCAAGAACATCATGATGGCCAACTACTTCGAGAAGCTCACCCGCATCTTCTTGGTCAGCGAGAACTACCTCTTCCACGCTGCCGCTTACAGTCGATACTACAACCTCCTTCGCCAGTCCGCTGCAGCCGTTGCATCTGGCCAGAGCCCCAAGAAGGATAACCCTGCTGTCACGGAAGCCGACATGACCAAGGCTGCTTCGTTTGTACTCCTCTCTGCTCTCGCCATCCCTGTCATCAGCACTTCCCGCTCCCGCGGTGCTCTCGTTGACGTTGACGAGGCAAGGAAGAACAAGAATTCACGCCTCACCAACTTACTCGGCATGTCCCAGGCCCCCACCCGTGCCATTCTCTTCAAGGACGCTCTCAGCAAGGGTCTGCTCAAGCGTGCCCGCCCTGAAATTCGCGATCTTTACAATATCCTCGAGGTCGATTTCCATCCCCTCTCTATTTGCAAGAAGATCTCCCCAATCTTGTCTCAGATTGGTGCTGATGAGGGGATGGAAAAGTACGTTGGCCCGCTCCAGCAGGTCATCCTTACCCGCCTGTTCCAGCAACTGTCTCAAGTCTACGATTCTGTTGAGATCAAGTTTGTGCTTGGCCTCGCCCAGTTCCCTGAGCCGTTCCACGTCAGCGCCGGTACTATTGAGAAGTTTATCATGAACGGATGCAAGAAGGGAGACCTTGCCATCCGCACCGACCATGCCACTGGTGTGCTCACCTTCGATTCTGACGTCTTCTCCTCGGCTAAAGCTATGCACCCCGGTTCAGGTGCCGGATCAGCCGAAACTGAGTCTCGCTCTGTTCAGCGTCTGCAGAGCACCCCAGCTGAGATTGTCCGATCTCAGCTCACTCGTCTCGCTAAATCACTCTTTGTCACTTGCCAATACGTCGATCCTTCGTTCAACTCGGAACGGCAGCGCAATAAGGAGGCCGCTCTTGCACGAGCCAAGGAAGGCGCCGAGAAGGAGCATCAAGAGATACTCACCCGCCGCGACATCATCTCCCAAAAGAAGGAGGCTGCGCTCAAGGCTCAACAGGCCAAGGAGAATGAAGAGCAGACCAAGAGGCTCATTCGCCAACAACAGATCAAGGATGAGGAAGCTCGACGCCTGGCCGAAGAGCAGAAGCAACGTGCTGAACAGCGCATCAAAGCTGAACAGAAGCGCATCCAACGTGAGGAGATGGAGAAGCAAATCAAAGAGCTCAAGGCGACTACCAAGGTCGACATTGAGCTTCCTGAGGATCTTGATGATCTCGATTCCCAGAGAATCCGCTTCTTGAAGCTTCAAGCTCTTGAGAGGGAGAAGAGCCAGCTCGGCGAGCAACTCCGCATTGCCGGCAAGCGTATCGATCATTTGGAGCGAGCCTACCGCAAGGAAGAGATTAAGCATCTCAAGACTGACTACGAGAAGCAGCAGGAAGAAGATCTCGCAGCATATGAGAAGGCCAAGGCTGAGGAACTGAAAGAGTCAGAAGAGAGGCACAAGGCAGACGTCGAACTCAAGCATCGTCTGTCAAGGCTGGTTTCCCCATACCAGACCTTCGTCAAGACCGTCAAGGAACAACGCAAGGCTGAGTTCGAGAAGCGACAGAAGATTGCACAGAAGGAGCTCGAGAGCAAGAAGGCCGCACGTGTCAAGGAGGTCAAGGAGCGTATCGCTAGGGAGAAGAAGGAACGCGAGGAGGCCGAACGTCGCCAGCGAGAGGAGGAAGAGCGCGAGCGGGAGGAAGCGGAGGCCAAGGCCAAAGCTGATGAGGAGAAGCGTGCGAGATTGGCGGAGATTAAGGCACAGAGGGAGGAAGAGCGAGCGTCAGTAGTACCCGTGGATCTCCACAACCATACACTAACAATTTGCAGTGCCGCTATGGAGCAAGCGCGTCTTCAAGCTCAGCGCGAGGAAGAGGCCATGGCCAAGCGGAAAGCTGGTGCCGGTGCCGCCCGTGCTGTTCCGGACCGAACGTTCTCTCGCGAGCCAGCTGCGGAGTCTTCTTCGGCTTCTGGCCCACCAAAGATCGCCCTTCCTGGCGGCAAGCCCAGCTGGCGAGAGCGTGAGGCCATGAAGGCCGCGGGACAGACTCCTCCCCCTGCCAGCTCATCTCCAGCGCCCGCACCGGCAGCTGCTTCACCAGCTCCTGAGACCGAAGCCCCCAAGAGGAGCGGGTACGTCCCACCAGCACTCCGCCAGGGAGGCGCTCCTGGGGGTGGATGGCGCGAGCGTGAGGCTAGCGGCAGCGGTCGCGCGCCTCCTGCCCGTGCCGAGCGTCCTGAGCGCACCGAGTCTCCTGTTACTGGTGGCCGATTCGAGGCTGCTCGCGGAGGAGACCGATGGGGTTCGGACAGGAAGGCATCGCCTGCCAACGCCGGTGGCTATGTCGCCCCTGGTGTCCGCAGCAGTGCACCAGCCCGTGAGGGTGACGGCGAGCGTGAGTCTAGGCCTCCTGCGCAAGCACCGGCTGGTGGGAAGTACGTCCCTCGTCATTTGAGGGACAGGCAGTAGAGTACGACATTAAAAGCAAGGCGTTCGTTTCCTCTCTACGCTTCCTACGATTGACGACATGATCAACTGCGGGTATAGGAAGGACATGATAGCGTAGGGGAGTTTGTGCTTCTTCTTAGAGCTGGGCGGTAAGGAACCTGCGCCTACGGTATGTAGTCTTCTTCATAAATGCATTTCCGATTGTTCCAGAGTTTGGGTCCGCGTCTTGTTTGCTCATGACATGTGTGTTGAGTGGTTATGCCATCAGCAAGGTATGTTCCTATTCGAGAGGCCACCCTCTAGACGTTAGCTTGGATCCTGCGTATCAACCTCAGCAACGACACTACTCATCCACATATGTCCATCTGCAATCATCTCTACACCTGGCATTGATCAATTCCATCTCAAGAACGACCCTACACACACGACAGACATGCAGCATATTCACGCCATCCACAGAACACAATATACACTTCCCCGACCTGTAAAATGTCCTCGATTGCGCAAGGATACATAACTTTATTTGATATTGATGTGTTCAATATTCGTGCTTGCTTCTACCATGGAGCGGCAGAATATTCCGTCGAGGATGTGTAACGACATGGACTGAGGAAGCTAGAAGTGAATACAAACGGTGAACAATGTCAATGCCTGTTCCTACAGCTAGCGCCCGCCGAGATGCGAATTTGGATGTGTATGTATACTGTCATCTGTATGAGGGCTGAGAGCATCATAACTCTCGCAGCGAACGCGCAGAGACAGTTGTAATGTTTGGGGTGGGGCGAAAACGTAGTACTAGACCATCACCAACCATCGTTATAGGCCGCAAAGTCAACATCGAAGCCATCTTGCCCTCTATATTATCCCTCCTCCAACCCCACACGCCACAACACCACTCACATGATATCAAGAATTGACTTTGTAAACTTATCATTTCGCTACCTCATCCCAGAGAGCCCCAGCCTTGTACAAGCCAAGCCAATAGGGTCAAATCCGCTCATCTTTTATCTATACATAACTCAATTCCTTTCAATGTCCATTTGCTTAACCAGTAACAAACATCGCAAATGAGCCAGCCCATGGTTCGAGTTCCGCACACTGGCGAGCCAAGAGGAGACCGAAAAGAGGGGAACAAAACAACGCTTTGGTGGCGTACCGAGATATTCCGTTTGAACCGAGAACACCGCCGCGCCGCTGATGGAACAAAGAAAACAGGTACAAAGAAAACAGAACTCCAAGGTGATGCGATAACATGCACGTGTCGCGCGTAGCAAGAGCAATAACGCCGAGCAAATGGGAAGAAGCACAGAGCGCTTTGCGCGAGCGCGTGGTTCGTGCCGCTGATTATGACAGGAAAGTCAGCGACATGTTTTCGGTGAGTAAAACGACCGACGGGTGTTTTCCTGCGTTTTTTTTTCCTTTTTGTTCCTATGGCGTCTCGCCTTTTGCATGCTCGTGGTGGCATCGTAAAGCTTGGCCTACTCTGCCAACCCACAATATGGCTTACAAGCGGATCCTGCGTTGCTCGATGTTCAAGCACAATTTTGTGATGTATTCCAACTATCCAAAAGCACATGGTGGGTAGCCATCGGATAGCAATATGTGTAATTCCGCATCAATGGCAAATGCAAACATCTAGCCACCCTTGCGATCCGCAGCATTGACGGGCAGTGGCTCCCCCGATGCCTTCTGGTCCGACGCCCTTGGCTTCTTGTTCTTTCCCTTCTTACGGGGTTGCTGTTGTTGCCAAGAGTTGGGACTGTTCCCCGCTGCGTTCGACTTGTTCATCCTCTCGTTGCTTGAAATGCTCTTCTGCTGCTGCCCGTTGCGGTTCTCCTTGGTGTTACCATTTGGTGCACCTGTGAGCGACGCACGCCGATGTTGCTGATTGTTTGACTTCGCCTGCGACTTGTGACCGTTGTTACCATTGACAAGCTTGCTCGACTCAGGCGACCTATTGGCGGTAGGGGAAGGCGTACGCGTCTCAAATACGGGAGACAGCAGTGGTATGGTTGCAGATTTGATCTCTTGAGGGTGTGCTCGCTGCGCGTTTGAAGTTTCCAGGGGAGGCAGACCGTTAGTGTAAGTCGGGGTACCCCACTGGTGAGGAACAGTGCGAGTTGGTGAGATGTCGTCGCTACGGTCGCTTTGATGGCCATTTGTGGTCTCGTAATTCACCCAGCCTTCACTAAACGTGGGAAATGATGGCTGGCCTTCGCCAGGGAGGGTCAAGCCGTTTGTCTCCATCGGTGGGTTGCCATTCATGGAGCCATTAACAATGGGAGGCCCCATGTTTTGCACTGCTTTCTGTCTCTCCATCTCTTGGAGAACCAGTTGCTGACGTGCTTGGAGTTGCTGGATCTGATGTATGGCCTGGTCATTTGCGTAGAGCCCAAGTGAAGCTTGAGATGGCATATCCGGTGGTACAGTTTCGACCGTGTCGCTCCTGTGACGAGGCTGGCTTGGAAATGAGCCATTGACAATGACTGGACCGTTGTCGACAGGTGGACGGACGGAGTCGATACGTGATTTCCGCAGCTCAGGGGTGGCCACCTCATTCGGCTGACTCACGCCAGTAGAGTAGCTTCGCATATGTCCGAGCGGAGAAGGAGACCGTGTCACTCGACGTAACGCAGTGTTCAGGAGCGGCTGCGTGATCTCTGGCGATACGCGTCGGCGACGCTGAGCCAGTTCGCTAAATGACGGAATCAATGGGACAGAGTACTCTTGTCGCGGGCGTGCCTGTGGCTCTACATAATAGCCAACATACTCCTTAGGCGAACTGGTGTCGGAAGATGGAATCGACTCAGGCTGTGATAGATTTGGTTTTGTGGGAATATCCGACGTCATCTGCGGCCTCAAGAGATCCTGCGAAGATCGTGCGATAGGATAGCCAGCAAAGCTTCCAGAATCAACGAGTTGGGGTACAGGTGGATATCCCACGATGATAGGCTGTTGTCCCGCACTGCGAGGAGGCTGCGAATGCGAACGAAGGGAACTTGTTTCGCTCGCATTCGAAGCGCGATGCACTCCTCGGTGTACACCAGGTATGCTGTTGCTCAAAGATGGCGAAGAAGGATTGGTTCGAGACCCATCTTGGGAGCCAGTGGGATCCGATTGGGGAGCAGTAAAAAAGCCAGGATAATGGTATAGGAAGCCCTGGGGAAGAGCGCTTGGCGGTATCCCACGCTCAGCCAAACGAGGACTTTGTCGACCATTCACATAGGGCGACTTCTGCGGCGATCCGTTTGTGCTGTTAGACGCTCTGCCCTGCGCTTGTGCTTGGGCAACGGCGTGAGCGTGCATCTGCGCGGCTCGCACTTGATGTGCTTGCTGAGCGTGTTGCTGAGCAGCAAGCTGAGCACGTAGAGAGTTCGATTGCATTTCCAACATCTGGTACTGTTGATACAGCTGGTCATGTAGCTGGTCATGAATTCCTCGGGGAAAGCTGAAGTATTCTGGACCAGCGCTCGCTGGAATAGGTGGACTATGCAGAAACGGTGGTCGACCCTGACCGTAGTTGGAGCTGCCGGAAGATCGCCTACTGCCTCCATGCTGGCCTTTTAGGTTGAAGCCGCCTCTACCTCCTCTCGAATTCGGGCCACCTCGTCCGTTCCGGTTCGGAACGCTGGAGGTAATGATGGCTTTCTGGGATTGCGGCTTCTTGAAGATCGCGTTAGACTTCTCTTCTGGCGGATACTCAAATTGCTCGCAAGCTTTGTCAAGCTGCTGGCCATCTGCAAGGAGGTCGAAAGCGCGGCGGAGCTCCAGGTGTATGCCCCGCCATGCATAATCGTCCGCGGAATTTCCAAGGTTTCGATCGGTATTGAAAGGCTCCTCTACACAGAGGCGATTGACACCTTCCTTCTGGCCACCGCCAGGATGCCACCCCTTCTCCTCTCTCGGTATCCGTTTGCCTTGACGTACTGATATCGTTTCTTTCTCATAGTCGATTTCGTGACCATAGAGACGGAAGAAATGGAATAGCAACTGGCCCAAGCTTTCCTTATTGTCATCTCCGTAGCCTCTCAATCTGTCGACGTCGTCGGCGAAACTCGATAATGAAGGCTGGCCGGTTGTCTCGTCTAACGCTCGATCGGGAAGGTCATGCAGGGTAGGGAGGACCGGTGGGTCCCGGGTCTGGAGGAAATTGAGGATCAAGCATATCCATGTATACGAGCTAATTGTGCCACCAATGCCTGAGCGATGTTAGATTAGGAGGAGACGGGTATGCGGCAGACTGACCAGCATCGTTGAGGATCCGGCGCTTTGTCCAGTGCTTGATTATCATAGCGAGCGGCCGAACACGATCGTCGAGCTGGATGTATGTCTTGATCATGCGCGTATTCTCGATTGCGGCGACGTTGTTCACATTGATGTCGCAGGAGATTTGCAGCTCAGGGTCCCAAACTTTTACAATCCGCACTTTGGCTGCTGGTATGCATACCACACGTTCCATGCCGTCTAGGGAGATTAGTCTAAGTCAAGCTGAATCATGGTGGCAACGTACGTTTGTCCAAGGCCTCAGCCAGGGGGTGCATTTCTTCGAGCCTTTTCATGGGCGTTTGAATGCAAATGTCGACTGTCCATGTTAGTGCGGGCCTTTTGATGCGGGTTGGAACATACCATCGCTTTCGGAAGTCCACAACATGTTGCCAGAGGAGCCAAAGACGTGGACCATGATCTTGGTGCCTGGGAACTCGGTTTCGAGTATGCCCTGCATCTTCTTTATGAAGCGTTCTCGGATGTGGGTGTCTTCCTGTTTCGGCTCTAACCGGTCGTATAGCTCTCGCATGTCTCCGCTCAACTTGTCATCCTCGTGGGGATCCAGACTCTTCTTGGGCTCCTCTTTGGCTCTTTCGAGTATCTCGTCTGATTGGTAGGGCATGCGTCTCCGGCCCAGCATACCGACGTTGGTCTCGAATCTGCACTTGAATGGGCGCGCGGGTCTCAGCGTGGGCATGGTGCCGTTTGCTTCGGACGAGACGGAGCGTGGCGAATGGCTGCCCAGTCCGCCGTTTGGCGACGGGGAGCGTGAGCGCGTTGTGTATTTGCGGGCGACCTGCAGGGGCGTCGAGGGGACGGAGTTGGAGTGCTGCGAGACGATGGACGGGCGCTGGGCGCGCGTCTGGGCGCCCGCCTCTTCCCGTTTGCTCGACATATTTGGCAGACGGTTTGATGTCATCGTGGGCGCGCTGGTGGGCACGCTACGCTGTGTAGCCTTATTCCCATCTGTGGTATTGTTGTGCGCCTGGGCCGTCTTGACGGGAGGCTTCTTGGAGAGGGTGCGGCCTGAGTCCCGCTGGGGCGGCGGGCTCAGCGAGTGGGGAGACACAATTACGGCGGGGAAGGGCGTGTGCGAGGCGGATGGATGCACTTCGTCGATACGCGCGAGCTGCAGGAAGGGGTGCAGCAGCAGCTGGGGCGGCACGTGGGCGTAGTGGATGTGCGGGTGCAGTGGGTGTCGAGGGAGCGGTAGGGGGGAGTAGGCGGGGGCAGCGAGGGCGGGCGAGGAGGGTTTGGTCCGGCGAGGGTCGGAATGAATGAGCTGGGGATGTTGGAGGTAGAGATATTGTGGGTTGTTGTGGCGGCGGTCGCTCATAAACTTTAGTGGGCGCTCACTGGCTATGGCAATGGCGGTGCTCGCGGAGGGGCTGCGGCGGCTCGGGGGCTAGGGCCGTGGGCGGGAGCAGAGAGAGATGCTTCCAGAGCAGGTGAAGGCAGAGGGCTGGAGCAAAGGAGCCCGCGGTGAGGGCGTACTCGGAATTCGGCGTCGTGAGAGGGTGGTGCGTGAACCCCTGCCGTGAGAGCCTGGTCCGCACTCGTCGCTGCGAAGGTGCTAGGGATCCGGCGTCGACTGTGGTTCCGCCGGTCAGCGCTAAACAATGGCGGGATGCAGACGCAGACGGGAATCGAGGCACTGCAGACGGCGGGCGGAGCGGTGCAGAGGACGAGGTCGACAGTCTGTGAGGTTGTGTGCAGTGCAGCGGCATGCATGGGCATAGGCATAGGCATGGGCATGGGCATTTGGGCCACACCTAGGTCCTAACGAGGGATGAACGCACAGGGCTGCCTCTAATGCGCTTTGGGACGTGTGACGGCGACAGGGGCGCCTTCTCCATGGCCCATACACATACAACACGCCATGTAATCTATCCTCTGCTGCTCCATGGCGGGGGGCTGCCCGATGTCTTTCTGGCCTACACCACCACCTTGCACTCCCACCACCACCGCCATCACCACCGCGGCGCTGGCCTTCCCCGCGCCCAGAGCACTGGACAAGGGAAAAAGGGAAAAAGCACAATCCACGCCACACCGTCAGCCGTCATCAGCCCTGGCCGTGCTGGCTGGCCGTGCGGAGACGGTAGTGTTCAACGGGCCACTCCGCCGTGCTTCTACGCTACATGACAGCTTCCTGTAGAACTCCTGTTAAGCTGCAGCATGGGCGTCTCCTGTCTCGTGCAGCCCGTGTCATAGGACATGACGCCTACTCGTGAGATTGTAGGGGCTTGCTGCATCGCAGTCAGACCGCCCGCTATGTCCTCTGCCTCGGACATTGTTCACCAACCCTGTGTCACCGTGTATTTCTGGTCTCGTCCCATCTGCATCTGACCGGTATATCACCGCCGGAGCAGACGCAGGGACAGCACCAACGGCGGCATTTCGTAATGACCAAGGTACCCGCGCCTCCGGTTCCAAGTATAGCCACCCGCCAGAGTCTTGATGTCAGAAGACGGGCATTCTCGCGTTTGTCGACTTGTTTCGACGCGGTAAATTGGGGCTCCAAAATACGCACCCAACTGGCTACGGGCGGACTCTGTTTCAGATGCCGACTTTCGGCTCATCACGTGACGGCCGTGCCCATCATGTCCACGGCTACGCAGGCGCAAGCGCAAGGGGCCTTTTGGCTACGGCAGGCGCGTTGCACCGATGGGGAAGCGACTATGTCATTCCCTCCAGCCGAGGCATCTCCGCATGAGGCGCATCGACTATGGCATTTCTCCGCCCACGACCATCTGTATTGTTCGCCGCTCGTGGACCTTCTCTTCGATCATTTTCTTCAGCCATGGCTCAGCGACGCATTGGTAGGCTGCTTAGCGACATCTTGTGCGACAATAGCTGATGGACCATAGCGAACCCCGCCCTCTTGTATGCAGACCACAGCCGTGACAATTCCCTTCTAATATCATTACAGCATCTGCGATCTTCAAGAGAAGTTTCGTCCAGCCATTTATGAGTTTCCCAAAGTCGTCTCCACGGCACAAAAGTTGCTGAAAGCGAGTATGCTCCACATTTTTTGTCCAACACCGTGTCCCAACTCCAATAAGACACCAACACCACCCTCTAGGCTTGCCACCCGCTGAGCGTCAGCCTGAAGCTCTCAGGCAGGCTCACCAAAACCTTTCATTATACTTTCCGCCCCGCGTGCTTACTGCTGACCAACCCTTTCAGGCAAATTACTGAACATTCCAGTCTTCGCGACTACCCAGAACAAAGGTAGGTTACGGCTGTACGAACCGTATGTGAGACATGTACTGACGTAGTCCTTCCGCCTCCGTAGCGCGATTGGGCGAGACATGTCCGGAGCTGAAGCTGGATCAGCCTGATGGCATCAATACAGTCTGTCATCTTGACAAGACATTGTTTTCGATGGTGTAAGCCACAGCACAAGGGATCTGTGCGTCAATACTACTTGCTGACTCATGGTAGAACACCAGAAGTCAAGCAAGCACTAGACTCGCTCAACGCCTCTGGCCCACTCTCCTGCATCATTGTCGGCATCGAGAGCCACATCTGTGTCACTCAGACCACACTCGATCTCCTCCGGGCCGGACACCAAGTCTATGTCATTGCTGATGGCGTAAGCTCGTGTAATAAAGAAGAGGTGCCGATCGCTTTGGCAAGGCTACGCCATGAAGGTGCCGTGGTGACCACTAGTGAGAGCTTCATGTACGAATACGTTGGGGACGCTAGTACACCCGAGTAAGTGGAATTGCAGTGTCGAAGGGTCATCTATTATGGACTAG
>Ga0265780_10001298_pt1 | contig 35730 bp, 32 predicted proteins | sample P1T30metagenome_FD_192432 | JGI IMG/M metagenome (GOLD analysis project Ga0265780, IMG submission 192432) | Plant litter microbial communities from East Loma Ridge, Irvine, California - P1 T30 | ecosystem: Environmental > Terrestrial > Plant litter > Unclassified | place: USA: California...
AATGGCCCAGAGATTTCTCTCTGAGCCATTCATCCTGAAGAAGTTGGTGCGGCTGGCAGGAATCGAACCCACGACCCCTTGGTTCGTAGCCAAGTACTCTATCCAGCTGAGCTACAGCCGCCCGAAGAGAATTATAGCAGTGGCATACGGGATGCGAAAGTCTTAATTTTGTTCAACACTTTTTGCCCTTCTGGTAGATTAGCTTGTCTCCAGCAAATCGCTCATCATGTCGCAGATTCATCCCTTCTTCAGGCCCCTGCTGCTTGCGATGGTCGCCCTCGGCCTGTACATCCCGAGCGGCCTGGCCTGGGCCGGCGCGCCGCGCAGCCTGCACTTCCAGCACCTTGGCATCGAAGAGGGCTTGCCGCAGGAATCGGTGATCACCATCCTGCAGGACCGCACCGGCTTCATGTGGCTCGGCACCCAGGCCGGCCTGGCCCGCTTCGACGGTTACCGCCACCGCGTGTTCCGCAACGACCCGGCCGACGCCAATAGTCTCCCCGACAATTATGTGCAGGCTTCCTACGAAGATGGCGAAGGGCGCCTGTGGTTCGGCACGCGCGGCGGCCTGGTGCGTTTCGACGCGGCGCGCAACCGCTTCGTGCGCCATGCCTTCACCGAAGGCGCCCGCCAGGCCGGGCATAACGGCGCGGTCAATGCCATCATTGGCGACGGCAAGGCGGGCCTGTGGGTCGCCACCGTCGACGGCCTGGTCCATTTCGACATCGCCAGCGGCCGCGCGCGCATCTTCCAGCACGATGCGCGCGAACCGGGCAGCCTGCGCGACGACCGCGTGACCGCACTGGCGCTGGACGGGCGCGGCGGCCTCTGGATCGGCACCGGGATCGGCCTCGATCACTTGGCGGCAGGCGCCACCCGCTTCGAGCACTACGCCATCGGCGAAGCACAGGCGGGCAGCGCCGAGGATACGCGCCTGAACACCGTCCTCGCCCTGTCGATGGGCCCGCGCGAAACGCTCTGGATCGGCACCGCCGCCGGCCTCGATGCCTGGCACCTGGGCGAAGGCGCGCCTCAGCGCCACCACTTCAACGCGTCCGAGGGCGTCGGCGACGTCCGCATCAACCAGCTGTACCACGATCCCGGGGCCAACCTGTGGGTGGGCACCGATCTCGAAGGCCTCAAGTGGCGCAATCCGGCCAGCGGCCGCTTCGTCGACTACGCCAATCAGCCTCTCGACCGCCATACGCTGTCGGACAACCAGGTGCGCGCGGTCTGGGTTGACCGCACCGGCACGCTGTGGGTCGGCACCATGTCGGGCGGCGCCAACCGCGCGGACCTGGCCAGCGGCGGCTTCGAGCGTTTCGACCTGTCGCCTGGACGGCTGGCCGAACCGGGCACCCGCAAGATCCGTTCGATCGCGGCTGGCGTCGGCGGCGAGCTGTGGATGGGCACCAGCGGCGCCGGCCTGCTGCACGTCGGGGGCCAGGGTGGCCGCGTCGAACGCATGCGCCACGACCCGGACCAGCCCGGCAGCCTGCCCGACGACGTGGTGATGACGGTGCTGCCGCTGCGCGATAAATTGTGGGTGGGCGGGCCGAGCGGCCTGGCCTGGCGCAGGCTCGCCGGCGGCGGCTTCACCCAGGTCGTGCTGGGCAGCGAGGCCGGGTCCAACCATGTGCAATACCTGATGCGCGACCGCGGCGGGGCGCTCTGGGTCGCCACCCGCGGCGGGCTGTTCATGCTCGACGCCGACGGCCAGCTGCGCCAGGCATGGCGCCACGATCCGGCAGACCCCCAAAGCCTGGGTGAAAACTACGGCTTCGCGCTGCTGGAAGACCGCGCCGGCGCGATCTGGATCGGCACCGAGAACGGTCTCGATCGCCTCGACCGCGCGCGCGGCACCTTCACCCATTTCCGCCACGATGCGCGCGACCCCGCCAGCCTGCGCCACAACCGCGTCTACAGCCTGTTCGAGAGCGCGCGCGGCGAGCTCTGGGTCGGCACCGCGGCCGGCCTGCACCGGATGGAGCGCAGCGCGGGGGGCGGCGCGCGCTTCCGCCTGTTCCCGGTCAGCGGCGCGCGCGAGCAGTCGCCGATCGGCGCCGTGCTGGAAGCGCAGCGCGGCCAGCTGTGGGTCAGCACCACGGCTGGCCTGACCCGGCTCGACCCGGCCACCGGCAAGTTCAAGACCTATGGCGCCAGGGACGGCTTGATCGACGGTTCCTACTTCGTCGGCGCGGCGGCACGTGCCCCCGATGGCGTGCTTCACTTCGGCGGCATGAACGGCATGACCTCGTTCCAGCCGGAGACCATCCGCGACAATCCCTTCCCGCCGCCGGTGGCGATCACCGATTTCCTGGTGTTCAACCGGCCGCACCCGATTGCCGCCCCCGCCGGCGGCGCCGTTGCCGATGCTGTGCCGGCGGTCCAGCTGGATTATCGCGACTCGGTGTTCACGCTGGAATTCGCGGCCTTGCACTACGCTGACCCGGCCGCCAACCGCTACGCCTACCGCCTGCGCGGCTTCGACCGCGACTGGACCGAGGCCGGCGCCAGCAAGCCCTTCGCCACCTATACCAACCTGGATCCCGGACCCTATGTGTTCGAGGTGCGCGCCGCCAACAAGGATGGCGTGTGGAGCGAAGTCCCCGCCAGCCTCGCCATCACGATTGCGCCGCCGTTCTGGATGACCTGGTGGTTCCGCCTGGGCGCCGCGCTGCTGATACTGTGCAGCGTGTTCGCCTTGTACCGCTTGCGCATCCGCGTGCTGGTGCAGCGCACCGCGCGCCTGGAGCACCAGGTCGGCACCCGCACGGCGGAACTGGTGCTGCAAAAGGAAAGCGCCGAACGGCGCAAGCAGGAAGCCGAAGCCCAGAAAGAAGCCGCCGAAGATGCCTACCGCCGCCTCAAGGAAACCCAGGCCCAGCTGGCAGCCGCCGAAAAACTGGCTTCGCTCGGCTCGCTGGTGGCGGGCGTGGCCCACGAACTGAACACGCCGATCGGCAACAGCTTGCTGATGGCCAGCACGCTGCAGGAAAAGACCGAATCCCTGGCCACGCGCTTCGTCCGCAACGACCTTCGCAAATCCGAGCTGGAAGGCTGGATCGCCGCCGCGCGCGAAGCCAGCGCCCTGATCATGCGCAGCCTGCACGCGGCGGCCGACCTGGTGAACAGCTTCAAGCAGGTGTCGGTGGACCAGGCCAGCACCCAGCGCCGCCGCTTCGACCTGGCGCAGGCCTGCCACGAAATCCTGGCCACGATGATGAATCAGGTGCGGCGCGCGGGCCACACGCTGGACCTGCGGATCGAACCCGGTATCGCCATGGACAGCTATCCCGGCCCGCTCGGTCAGGTGCTGATCAACTTCGTCAACAACGCGCTGCTGCACGCCTTCGACGAGCGCGGCGGCACCATGAGCATCACGGCCGAACGCATGGCCGGCGAGCGCGTGCGCGTCGCCTTCCGCGACGACGGCCGCGGGATCGCGCCCGAACACCTGGCGCGCATCTTCGACCCCTTCTTCACCACGCGCATGGGGCAGGGCGGGAGCGGACTGGGTCTGAACATCGCCTACAACATCGTGACCACGCTGCTGGGCGGGACGATACGGGTGGACAGCGTAGCCGGTGAGGGGACGGTATTCACCATGGACTTGCCCTTGCAGGCGGTGGAAGCGGCGCCGGTAGCTGAGCCCATAACAGGCTGATGCGGCGATGCGTGCATGTGCCCGGGGCAGGTGGACGGGTCCCGCATCCACGCATCCAGCCGGCATCGGATCAAACGACCGTGTTCGTCGGCGTCCCGGCCGCCCAGGCCTCGATATTATCGACCAGCATATCCGCCAGCGTCTGCATCGCCCCACCCGAGGCCCAGGCCACGTGCGGCGTCAGCACGAAGTTCGGCAAACGCAGCCTGAGGAGCGGATTGTCGGGCACCGGCGGCTCCTGGCTCAACACGTCGAAGCCGGCGCCGGCGATCACGCCCTGCGTCAAGGCCTCGGCCAGCGCCGCCTCATCGACCAGTCCGCCACGCGCAGTGTTGATCAGGATGCTGCTGCGCTTCATGGACGCCAGCTGGCGCGCCGCTATCATGTTGCGGGTCTGTTCGGTCAGCGGCAGGTGCAGGCTGACCACGTCCGAGGTAGCCAGCAATTCCGCCAGCGACAGGGCCAGGACACTGGCGTCGGTGACCGGCGAGCGCGAGCTCACCGCGATCTCCATCCCGAAGGCGCGCCCGATCTGGGCCACGCGCCGTCCCAGCGCGCCATAGCCGACAATGCCGAGGCGGCTGCCGGCCAGGTCGCCGATCGGGTGGTCCAGCAGGCAGAAACGCGATGATCGTTCCCATTTGCCGGCGTCGACGTCGGCGGCATAGGCGCGCAGGTTGCGACGCACCGCCAGCATCAGCGCGAAGCAGTGTTCCGGCACCGAGACAACCGAGTAATCGCGGATGTTGGCCACCACGATGCCGCGCTCGCGGCAGGCGGCCAGGTCGACGTTGTCGGTGCCGGTAGCAGCGACCGCGATCATCTTGAGATCTGGCAGTTGCGCCAGTTCGGGCGCGCGCAGCGGCACCTTGTTGGTGACCGCGATGGTGGCGCCGCGCAGGCGTTCGACGACTTCATGCGGCGCGGTGGCCGCATGTTCCTGCCAGTCGTGTTCGAAGGCGGGGCGGCGGACGTTCGCGAGCAGGCTGTCGCGGTCCAGAAAAACGATGGAATGCATGGCGAATCCCGAAACATGGATGCGCCATTGTAAAAGGAAAGGCGCTCGAAACGCCGGGCGAAAAAAAAGACAGGGCGAACCCTGTCTTTCCGAAATGGAGGGGCTTGAGCCGTTGGCTTGCTGGCTGCTTATTTCGCAGCAGTCGTATCGGCTTTCTTGTCGGCGTGCGCGTCTGCCTTGTCGGCGGCGGCATCTGCTTTGGCTTTTTCGGTTTTCTTGTGGGCTTTGGCCTTGGTCTTGTCGGCGTCGGCCTTGGCGACAGCGACGTCCGACTTGGCTTCGGCGGATTTCTTCTCTACCTTGGCATCGGCTTTGGCTATCTTCTTGGCTTCCTTGGCTTCGGCCTTGGCGACATCCTTGTCGGCCTTGGCATCCGCCGTGGTCGATTGCGTGGTCGACGGCGCGGTGGCGGCCGACTGGGCGGCGAAGGCCGAGGTAGCGAACAGGCCGGCGATCAGGGTAGCGACGATTTTTTTCATGGCGATGTTTCCTTCAGGTTTATTGAAATCCTGGGACGATTCCCGTGCTGCTGGACAAGAAACGCGAAGGCGACAGCGCCGGTTGACACGATTACATACGCTTACAAGTGGTCATCGAAAAATTTATTTCGACACCCTTGCACCGGCCAGCTGCGCCACCGCCGCCAAGGTCGTCTGTGCCGCATTCAATCCCAGCATGAAATCGTCGTCGTTGTAGTTGGCGAACAAATCGCTTGGCTGGTGCCAGTGCGGATTCCAGCCTGCGCCGATCTGCATGCCGCGCTCGTTCTCGCGCAGCGAGATCGAGGGCACGTGATCCATGAAGGGTGTCGAATCGGTATTCGTCATGTGCTGGCCGGCCGCCGCCGGGTAACGCGAGGCATATTTTTCGTTCGCCGCACGGAAATGCCAAGCCAGCTTCTGCGCGCCTTCGGCCTGCTTCGCGGTGGTCTGGAACTCGATGTTGACGTCGGCCTCGCGCCGCTGGGCCGCAGCCGGCGCGACGATCGGCTGGCCTTGCGCATCGAGCACCGGCTTGCCGTTCGCGTCCAGCTGCGGCACCGGCATGCCGTGGTCGAACATCATCATGTCGTGCTGGATCATGCCCAGCCAGCGCGGTTCCGGATAGCGGCCCGAGCCCTTCGGCGATTCGATGCCCTGCAAATCCTTGCGCTGCTCGACATAGGCGGCGGCGCCGTTCAGGCCGGTTTCTTCGTTGTTCCACAGCGCGAAGCGAATGCTGCGCTCCGTGCTGACGCCGGGCGCGTTCAGGATGCGCGCCAGTTCCATCACCAGCGCCGTGCCCGAACCGTCGTCGTTCGCGCCCTCGCCATAGCCCAGGCCATCCATGTGCGCCGCGACGATGTACATCTCGTCGGGCCGCGTCTTGCCGATCTTGGTGCACACGACTTCCTCGCGCGGGCCGCCCTGCGGCGACGGCTGTTCGGCATTCAGGGCGCGCAGGCGCGCATCCGGCTGGCGCAGTGGATCGCCGTTGACGCCGATCGGGCCGCGGGTGCCGAACAGGGTGCTGCCGCCCTGGCCGGACGGTCCGGCGCGGCCGCCACCGGTCGGTGCGGGCCGGGTGCGCGGCAGCGGCTTGAAGTCGTAGCGGATGCGTTCGGTGGCGCAGCCGTAGGATTTCAGCTGAGCCTCGATCCAGTCGATCGCCTTGCGGTTGCGTTCAGTGCCCTGCTGGCGGTCGCCGAAGCGGGTCAATTCCTTGATGGTGGCCTTGTAGCGTTGCAGGTCGAGCTGATCCACGAGGGTGGCAACCGGATCGCTACCGGCGCTGCCGTCCTGGGCGAGGGCGGGGGCAAGGATGCAGGCGAAACTGAAGGCGAGGGCGGGGCGGATGGCGTTCACAAAACCTCTTGTCGGCAAATGGTGGCTGGGCCACCTAATATAGATGAGAAGGTGCGCACGTTGACTGTTTGACAGCGGATTTTTTTTTAACCATACTCGACTGGAATGTTTCCATTTAACACTTGAAGAGATCCGACGTGAGAAAAACAAAGCTTGCCCTGCTGGTACTCGCCGCCTTCGCTACTGCCGCCGGCGCGGCGCCGGTGACGATTGAAGCCAGCCACCTGTCGCATGACGTCAAGGTGCTGTCTTCGGACGAATTCGAAGGCCGTGCACCCAACACTGCAGGCGAAACCAAGACGGTTGCCTACATCACCGAACAATTCATCCAGGCCGGCCTGAAGCCGGGCGGCGATCTGGTCAACGGCAAACGCGGCTGGACCCAGGACGTGCCGCTCGGCCGCTTCGAGATCAAGGGCCCGGTCGCGCTCAGCTTCAGCGACGGCAAGGGCGCGCAGACCCTGACCCAGGGCGAGGAAATCGCCGTGCGCGCCGCCATGACCGGCGCCAAAAGCGTCGATTTCAAGAACGCGCCGCTGGTCTTCGTCGGCTATGGCGTTACCGCACCGGAGCGCAACTGGGACGATTTCAAGGGCGTCGACCTCAAGGGCAAGCTGGCGGTGGTCCTGATCAACGATCCCGACTTCGAGACGGGCAAGGGCGATTTCGGCGGCAAGGCCATGACCTACTATGGCCGCTGGACCTACAAGTTCGAAGAAATGGCGCGCCGCGGCGCCCTCGGCACCATCATCGTGCACGAGACCGCGCCGGCATCCTACGGCTGGGCCACGGTGAAGAATTCGAACACCAACGTCATGTACGACATCGTGCGCAAGAATCCGTCGCAGGCGCATGCGCCGGTGGAAGGCTGGATCCAGCGCGACCTGGCCAGGACCCTGTTCACGCGCGCCGGCCTCGATTTCGACAAGCTCAAGACCCAGGCCCGCGCCCGCGCCTTCAAGCCCGTCGAACTGAAGGGCGTGACCCTGTCCGGCCACTACGGCGTCGACGCCCAGGTGATCACCTCGAAGAACGTGATGGCGCTGCGCGAAGGCAGCGAGCGTCCCGGCGAATACGTCATCTATAGCGGCCACTGGGACCACCTCGGCATCGGCCTGCCGGACGCCAGGGGCGACAAGATCTACAACGGCGCGGTCGACAACGCGACCGGCATCGCCGCCCTGCTGGAACTGGCGCGCGTCTACGCCGCCGCCCCGGCGCCCAAGCGCAGCGTGGTGTTCCTGGCCGTGACCGCCGAAGAGAAGGGCTTGCTGGGTTCCGAGTACTATGCCTCGAACCCGGTCCATCCGCTGGCGAAGACCGTCGGCGTGATCAACATGGACGCCCTCAGCCCCTATGGCCCGACACGCGACTTCACCATTTCCGGCAATGCCAAGGTCGATCTGCTGGACCAACTGATCGCCAAGGCCAAGACCTACAAGGTGAGCTACGCGCCGGACCCGAAACCGGAAGCCGGCCACTTCTTCCGCTCCGACCACTTCCCCTTCGCCAAGCGCGGCGTGCCGGCGATTTCCTTCGGCTCGGGCGAACAGTGGATCAAGGGCGGCGTCGCGGCCGGCAAGGCGGCGGAAGAACAATACGTCGCCAACAACTACCACCAGCCGTCGGATGAATGGCATGCCGAGTGGACCTTCGACGGCATGCAGCGCGACCTCGGGATGCTGTACTCGCTGGGACGCGACCTGGCGGAAGCGAACAGCTGGCCGAACTGGGGCAAGGCGTCGGAGTTCAGGGCGGCGCGGGATGCGAGTGCTGGCGAGCGTAGGTAACGGGCACCATACACTGCTCGTTCAGGCCGATATCAGATGTGCCGTCATCCCCGCGCAGGCGGGGATGACGTCTTCACGACAACGTTCTTTCAAACGCAGCCAGTGCGCATGCGAAGCACATCGTTATCTGCCGTACAGTCCCGCCCGCACACCCGCCGTACACTGCGTCATCATGAGCCTTCCCAGGTGACCCCATGCCCGACGCACTCAAGCTGTACAAATCCAAACGCGATTTCACGATCACTTCCGAACCCGAACAGGGCGGCGACGCCAGCCAGGGCGCGCTGACCTTCGTCATCCAGAAGCACTGGGCCACGCGCCTGCATTACGATTTCCGGCTCGAGCTGGACGGCACCATGAAGAGCTGGGCCGTCCCCAAGGGCCCCAGCTACGACACCCACGACAAGCGCATGGCGGTCCACGTCGAGGACCACCCGATCTCGTATTCCGATTTCGAAGGCACGATCCCTCAGCACCAGTACGGCGCCGGCAAGGTGATCATCTGGGACAAGGGCACCTGGGAGCCGATCGGCGACCCGCGCAAGGGCTTCGCCAAGGGCGAGGTCAAGTTCGAGATCCACGGCCACAAGATGCGCGGACGCTGGGTGCTGGTGCGCATGAAGGGCCGGGGCGACGACAAGCAGGAGCCCTGGCTGCTGATCAAGGAAAACGACGAGTACGCGCGCCCGGCCGACGAGTTCTCCGTGGTCGACGCCTTCCCGGACAGCGTCAAGGACTTGCCAATGCCAGCCGGTCCCGGCGAAAAGACCGCGGCGCGTGCCAAGGTCGCGGAATTGAAAGCCGAAGAAAAGAGCAGTAAAGCGGACGCCAAAGCCGGGAAAGCGGGCAAGGCGGCCAAGGAAGCGAAGCCGGCCAAGCCGAAAAAAGGCGCCATGCCCGACGGCGCCGTGCCGGCCGGGCTGCCCGAGACCCTGAGCCCGGAACTGGCGACCCTGGTCGATGGTCCGCCGACCGAGCCCGGGGAGTGGATCTACGAGATCAAGTTCGACGGCTATCGCATGCTGACCCGGATCGAGGGCAAGGACATCCGCCTGATTACCCGCAACGGCAACGACTGGACCGACAAGCTCAAGCCGCTGCAAAAGGAAATCGCGAAGATGAAGCTGCCGGACGGCTGGTACGACGGCGAGATCGTGGTCCACGACGAAAACGGCAAGCCCAACTTCAACCTGCTGCAACTGGCCTTCGACCGCACCAACAAGGCGCAGATCATCTACTTCGTATTCGACGCGCCTTATTTCAAAGGCTACGACATGCGCGACGTGCGCCTGGACGAACGCCGGCCCTTGCTGGAGGCGGCGCTGGCCAAAAAACCGTCTGAGATCGTGCGCTTTTCCGGCGAGTTCGGCGACGACCCCTCGCAGCTGGTGGTGGCCGCCTGCCAGATCGGTCTGGAAGGCGTGATCGGCAAACGCCGCGACTCGCGCTACGTGACGCGCCGTTCGCCGGAATGGATCAAGCTGAAATGCGGCAAGCGCCAGGAATTCGTGATCGGCGGGTACACCGATCCGAAAGGCTCGCGCAAGGGCATCGGCTCGCTGCTGCTGGGTTATTACGACGAAGGCGGCACGCTGCGCTACGCCGGCCACGTCGGCAGCGGCTTCAACGGCGCTTCGCTGCGCCAGCTGCGCGAAGTGCTGGAGGCGCGCCGCACCGACAAGAATCCCTTCCCGCCGCGCGCGGTGCCGGGCCAGAAAAGTCATTGGGTGGAGCCCGAGCTGGTAGCCGAGGTGAGTTTTTCGGAGTGGACCCCGGCCGACGTGATTCGTCATCCGGTGTTCCAGGGGCTGCGCAAGGACAAGCCTGCGCGCAGTGTCGTGCGCGAAGAGGCGAAACACATGCAGGAGGCAGAAGCCATGACGTCATCGAACGAATCCGCAAGCGAACCGGAAGCAAAGCCGAAAAAGGCGAGCCGTGCCAAGTCCCCGAAAGCCGCGGCGGCAAAGGCGCTGCCGGAAGGGTTGCCGCCGACTTTCAAGGTCACCCACGGCGAGCGCGTGATGGACGCCGACAGCGGCGTCACCAAACTGGACCTGGTGCGCTACTACGCGCTGGTCGGCCAGCTGATGATGGAACACCTGGAAGGTCGCCCGGTCTCGCTGGTGCGCGCGCCCGAGGGCGTGGGTGGCGAGCTGTTCTTCCAGAAGCATGTCACGGACACCCGCAAGATGCCGGGCGTGGTGCAGATGGACCCGAAGCTCGACCCGGAACACCCGAGCATGACGCAAATCGGCACGCTTGAAGGCTTGCTCTCGAGCGCTCAGTGGAACGTGGTCGAGATCCACAGCCAGAACGCCACCGCCGACCATTACGAGACGCCGGACCGCATCGTGTTCGACCTCGACCCGGGCGAAGGCGTCGAGTGGGCCCAGGTGCAGGAAGGCACGCAGGTGGTGCGCGCGTTTTTACAGGAGCTGGGCCTGAACCCCTTCCTGAAAACCAGCGGCGGCAAGGGCTTGCACGTGGTGGTGCCGATCAAGCCGAAATTGGACTGGGATACCGTCAAGGACTTCTCGCACGCGATCGTCAACCACCTGACCAGGACGCTGCCCGAGCGCTTTGCCGGCAAGAGCGGCGCCAAGAACCGCGTCGGCCGCATCTTCATCGATTACCTGCGCAATGGCCGCGGTGCGACCACGGTGTCGGCCTGGTCGGCGCGCACGCGTCCCGGGCTGGGCATTTCGGTGCCTGTGCGCTGGGAAGAGCTGGCCGAGCTGACCTCGGGAGCGCATTGGACGGTGAGCACGGCGGGGTCGCGGCTCGAGGTGGGGAACGAACCCTGGGCGGACTACGGGAAGAGTGCGACGACCTTGACCAAGGCGATGAAGACGCTGGGGTTCAAGCCGGGGAAGAAGGCGTAGCGCCAAGCGCCATTGAGGCACGCAACATCAGAACGTCGTCCCGCGAAGGCGGGACGACGGGAGAGGAACCCGTCAGAACATCAAGCCGCCGTCTCGTTCCTGAAAATCCCCCGCACATTCATTGCCAGCAAGCCCGCCTGCAGCGCAATCAGCGCCCAGGCCCCATCGTGCACGCCCCAGATGATCCACAACGCATTGCTGAGGATGAAGGTATAGAAGCCGAGGATGCGCCGGTTGGCGCGCCTTGCGCCCACCAGGAAGGCGGCGCACAGCGTGATGACCATGGCAGGCCACTGCAGGAAATCGATCAGCGTATTCCAATCCACTCAGGCCGCCTTCCTGCGCCGGGCCGGCGCCTTGTCGGCGGTCGGCTTGGCGCTGGCCGATTTGGCTGCCGTGCCTTTGGCGGCGACGGCGCGCTTCGCCGCCGGCTTTGCAGCGGGTTTCGCGGCTGCCTTGGTTGCCGTGGTGCGCTTGGCCGCCGTCGCATGCGCAGTGCTGCGCGCCGGCGCCTTGCGCGCACGCGGGGGCGGCGCATCGCCGGCGTCGTCATCGTCGTCGTGCGCAGGCTTCCTCGACTTGCGCGGCGGCGGATCGTCATCGTCGTCATCGTCGTCACGCGCGGCGCGCGCCGGCTTCTTGCCCAGGCTGGCCTGCAGCAGCGAGACCAGGTCGATGACGTTGCTCTTGGCCGGCTTGTGCTCTTCCGGTTCCGGCTCGGTGATGGTCTTGGTCTGGTTGGCCGCGATCTTCTTCTTGATCATCGCCATGACGTCTTCGCGGTAGGTGTCGTGGTACTGCTGCGGCTTCCATTTTTCGCTCATGCCCTCGACCAGGGCCTTGGCCATCTGCAGTTCCTTTTCCGTCACCTGGGCCGCCCTGGAATCGGCATCCGGGATCTTCAGCTCGTCTGTGGCGCGGATCTCGTCCGGGTAGCGCAGGGTGTTGAGGACGATGGTGTCGCCCACGCATACCAGTGCCGCCAGGTGCTGCTTGACGCGGATGACGACGTTGGCGATGCCGATCTTGCCGACTTCGCGCAGGGTCTCGCGCAGCAGCGCATACACCTTGTCGCCGCCCTTGCCGGGCGCCAGGTAATACGGATGTTCGTAGTACAGCAAGGGCACCTGGTCGGCATTCACGAAGGCGAGGATGTCGATGGTCTGCGTGGCTTCAGGATTGGCGCGGCGCAGGTCCTCGTCGGACAGCACCACGTATTCGCCATCGCTGTATTCGTAACCCTTGATGATGTCGTCCCAGGAGACTTCCTTCCCGGTGCTCTTGTTGTAACGCTTGAAGCCGATCGGCGAGAAGTCGCGCCGGTCGAGCATGTTGAGGTCAAGTCCGTTGTCGCTGACCGCCGGGTACATCTCGACCGGGATGTGGACCAGTCCAAAACTGATCGCACCTTTCCACATGCTTCTCGCCATCGTTTATCTCCTTGTTACTCGCCGACAGAACCCGTGATCGGCAACACCACGCCGGTGACGTAACCCGAGCACACGCTCGACGCGAGGTAGACATAGGCCGGCGACAGCTCTTCCGGCTGGGCCGGACGGCCGAAGGTGGTGGCCTGGCCGAACTTGGCGACGTCTTCCGGCGACTGGTCGGCCGGGTTCAGCGGGGTCCAGACCGGGCCCGGGGCGACGGCGTTGACGCGGATGCCCTGGTCCAGCAGGTTGGCCGCCAGAGACATCGTGAAGGCGTGGATCGCGCCCTTGGTGGTCGAGTAGTCCAGCAGTTTCTTCGAGCCTTTCAGGCCGGTGACCGAACCGGTATTGACGATGGCGGCGCCGCGCTTCATGTAGGGCAGGCAGGCCTTGGCCATATGGAAGTAACCGTAGATATTGGTCTTCATGGTCTCGTCGAAGCGGTCTTCGGTGAGGTCGAGCAGCGAGTCGGCGTGCTCCTGGAAGGCCGCGTTATTCACCAGCACGTCCAGGCGGCCGAACTTCGCCACGATCTGGTCCACCGCTTGCTGGCAGAATTCCATGTCCTTGACGTCGCCGGCGACGGTCACGCACTGCTGGCCTTCGGCTTCGATGTAGCGCTGGGTCTCGGCCGCGTCTTCGTGTTCGTTCAGGTACAGGATGGCGACGTCGGCGCCTTCGCGTGCGAACAGGATCGCCACCGCACGGCCGATGCCGGAGTCGCCGCCGGTGACGATTGCCACCTGGCCGGCCAGCTTGCCGCTGCCCTTGTAACCCTCGGCCATGAATTTCGGTTTCAGTTCCATCTGGGCTTCCAGGCCCGGCTTGGCCAGGTGCTGGGCCGGGAAGTCGCCTGCCGGCTGCTGGACGCCGGTCTGCGCGGCTTTCTGCTCGCTACCGCCCGATTCGGCCTTCTGCTTGCTGCCGTCCGCCTGGTCCTGGCGGTTCTGGATTGCCTTCTGCTTGTTCGCTGCGTCGTCCTGAATGGCCATGTTGCCCTCCTTGTTCGTGATTTCTTCAGTATTCCCGTGCCGGACCGCCGCCGACCGTGCGCTTCCACACACATGCGGGCATTTCCGCGTGCGTGTTACATGCGTGGGTGCTTTATGGCAAACTTCGCCTGGCATAGAGGAATTCGGGAGCGGAAATGTTGGAGCAGGACGAAGTGCAAGGGGGCAAGAGCGCGGTCTATCTGAGCCCGGTGGCGCAGCGGCGCGCCGATTTCGGCAGCGCCTGCGGCAGCCTGTTCGCGCAGTTGCAGCTGGCCGACAGTGCCGGGCGCACGCTTGAGCAGATCGCCGCAGAGCCGCCCGACCTGCTGGTGATCGACCTGGACCGCTTCGAGCCGGGCATCGACCTCGAGGCGCTGGGCCAACTGGTGGCGCGCCGCGGCGGGGCACCGGTGCTCTTGCTGTGCCCATACGCCAGCGCGCGCTGGCTGCCGGCACTGACGCCGTATGGACCGGCGAGCTATCTGGTCACGCCGCTGGACGCCGAAGCGCTGCGCGCGGGCGTGGCGCGCCATCTGGCCGCCGGCGCGAGCGGCGCGGATCTGCCCGATGCACTGAGCGACTTGCTGGCCCTGCGCTCGCGCGTGCAGGCGGCCATCGGGGCGGCCGAGGACGTGCGCGCCCTGGGCGAGGGCCTGTGCCAGGCGCTGGCCAGCTGGCCGGGCGTGCTGCACGCCGCGCTGCTGCACCGCAAGCCCGATGGCGATTTGCAGCTTGAAGCCGAACAGACCCGCGACGGTGCGCCGCCGCTGACCCTGGACAACCTGCTGCAGAGGCGCGACCGCCTGCTGCAGTCGCCGCTGCGCCACGCTTTTCCAGGTCTGCTGGCCGCCACCACCGGGGAGCTGGTGCTGCTGGCCAGCCTGGAGCAGGCCGGCGAACCGGCACTCACAGCGACGCTGCCCGGCGTGGCGATGGCGCTCGGCGTCGCGATTCCGGCCGACGGCCCGGGTGCGCCGCGCGGTGCCATCTCGCTGCTGCTGGACGCGCCGCGCACGCTCTCGCCGGCCGGGTTTTCGACGCTGCAGGACGTCGCCGCGCTGGCGGCACTGGGACTGCGCCTGGCCGAGACCAGGCTCGAAAACGAACAGCTGCTGGCCCAGCTGACCTATATCTCGACCATGGACGCGCTGACCGGCATCGCCAACCGCCGCCACGGCGAGACCCTGCTGGAAAAGGAAATCCGGCGCGCGCGCCGCTACCACGTGCCGCTGGCGCTGGTCGCTTTCGACATCGACCGCTTCAAGAACATCAACGACAGCTACGGCTATCCGGTCGGCGACGTCGTACTGCGCAGCGTGTGCCAGGCGGCGCAGGCGGTGCTGCGCGGCAGCGACATGCTGGTGCGCTCGGGCGGCGAGGAATTCCAGATCCTGGCGCCGCACACCAGTGCCATCGATGCGCTCAAGATGGCCGAGAAGGTGAGGCTGGCGATTGCCCAGGCCGAGATTCCCGGCGCCGACCACGTCACCGTCAGCCTGGGCGTGGCCCAGTTGGGCGAGCAGGAGAGCGGCGACTCGCTGGTCCAGCGCGTCAACGCCGCTTTGGCGCGCGCCAAGCGGGCAGGGCGCAACTGCGTCGAACTGGCCATGCAATAAGGATGCTGGACTGGCTGAAGGGCTACCGCCGTGCCGACCTGCCGGGCGACGTCGGCGCAGGTGTCATCGTCGCCATGATGATGATCCCGCAGGGCATGGCCTACGCGATGGTGGCCGGCTTGCCGCCGGTGGCCGGGCTGTACGCCAGCATCGCGCCGCCCATCCTGTACGCCCTGTTCGGCACCAGCAGCGCGCAATCGGTGGGGCCGATGGCGATCATCGCGCTGATGACGGCGTCCGCCCTCGGTCCGCTGGCCATGCCGGGGACTGCCCTGTACGCGACGCTGGCCGGCCAGCTGGCTTTGTTGTCCGGCGCGGTGCTGCTGGCCTGCGGCCTGCTGCGCGTCGGCTTCCTGGCGAATTTCTTTTCGCGGCCGGTGATGAGCGGCTTCACGCTGGGTTCCTCGGTGGTGATCGCGCTGGGCCAGGTCGATACTTTGCTGGGCGGGTCGCCGCTGGCACTTGGGTCAGGGGTACTGCGAGGCCCGAGCGCCTTGCTGGGCATCGGCGCCATCGCATTCCTGCTGCTGGCGCGCCGCTACGGCGCCCGCCTGCTGCGCTGCCTGGGCATGGCGCCGGCCGCCGCCGACATTGTCGTGCGCCTGGCGCCGATGCTGCTGGTGCTGGCATCCTTGCTGCTGGTGAGCGCGCTGCAGCTCGATGCGCGCGGGGTGCGTACCATCGGCGCCGTGCCGTCCGGGCTGCCGCGGCTGCAGCTGGTGTTCTCGGCTGCGCATTGGCAGCCGCTGGGCAAGCCGGCACTCCTGATCGGCTTCATGAGTTTCCTGATCGCGATGTCGGGCGCCCAGGCCCTGGCCCTGAAGCGCTTCGACAAGCTGCACACCAACCGGGAACTGATCGGCCTGGGGCTGGCCAACCTCGGCAGCGCGCTGTCGGGCGGCTATCCCGTCACCGGCAGCTTGTCGCGTTCGGCCGTGAACTTCGCCGCCGGCGCCCGCACCCAGCTGGCCGGCGTCATCAGCGCCGCGCTGCTGGCCGGGGCGCTGGTGCTGCCGACGGGCTGGCTGGCGCCGCTGCCGCTGCCGGTGCTGGCCGCCACCATCATTGTCGCGGTGCTGGGCATGCTCGACCTTGGGACCCTGCGCACGGCCTGGCGCTACGACCGCGCCGACGCCCTGGCCCTGGTGGCCACCGGGGGCGGGGTGCTGCTGCTGGGGGTCGAGTCCGGCGTCGTGCTCGGCCTGCTGCTGTCGCTGGGGGCGATGATCTGGCGCGAGAGCCGGCCGCACATCGCGGTGCTGGGCCGTATCGCCGGTACCGAACATTTCCGCAACGTCGACCGCTATCCGGCCGAAACCCAGCCGCGCGTGCTGTTGCTGCGCGTGGACGCCGGCTTGTTCTTCGGCAACCTGGAAGCCGTCAATGGCCGCATCGAGGATGAGCTGGAGGCCCATCCGGCGGCGCGCCACCTGGTGCTGGTGTTGTCGGCGGTGAACGCGATCGATACCTCGGCGCTGTTCGGGCTGGTGGAATTGAACACGACGCTGACCAACCGCGGCGTCACGCTGCACCTGGCCGAGGTCAAGGGGCCGGTGCTGGACCGCCTGCGCGGCTCGGCGCTGCTGCCGGCGCTCAGCGGGCGTGTCTTCATGAGCACGGCAAATGCCTGGGATGCGCTCGCACGCGACGGCGGCTGATTGCAAGGACGGGCCAGCTGTGGCAGGATGGGGCAAGGTTTCTTTGAAAGGACAACCATGCCACGCACAAGCACACTCTTCTTTATCGTCGCGGCCATCGGCCTGTATATCGTCGGGATGACCACCCCGGCGCAGTTTGCGCTCTTCCTGGGCATGGGCTGCGAAATCGTGGCCGGCAAGCGCGCCATGGACAAATTGCGCGCGATGCGCCTGGCGCGGGCCGCCACCCGTCCGGTGCGTGGCTACCGCCGCTGATTGCCTGTCGCTGACCGCTGCTTCGCCGGACCGGTCCCGGTCCGGCGCGGATTCCCCTCCGCTTGATCTTGCTTAAAATGCACTGATCTGGTGCGTCCCTGGCACCGCTGGTGCAAAACCAGCCGCCTTTCCACCTTCCCTCCGCCTGATTCGCCTGGCACGCTTCGTGCTGAAGTCCAGGTATGCCCGATTGCACCTGTCCCGAAGCGACCCCCGGCGCGCCGCCCTGGCAGGCGACCCTGCGCCTGCGTTTCGACGACGATGCCGGCACGACGCGGCTTACCAGGCGCGAACATCGCGGACCGCTGCGCGTGCAGAAAGCCTTGTATCCCGAGGGGCCCCGCCACTGCCATGTGATCGTGGTCCATCCGCCCGGCGGCGTGGTCGGCGGCGACCGTCTCGAACTCGACCTCGAGGCCGGCGCCGCTACCCGGGTCCTGGCCACCACGCCCGGCGCCGCCAAGTGGTACCGCGCCAATGGCAGGCTCTCGATGCAGGACGTGCGCCTGCGCGTCGGTGCCGGCGCGGCGCTCGAATGGCTGCCCCAGGAAACCATCTTCTACGACGATGCAGACGTGCTGCTCGAGCACGAGGTCGACCTGGCGCCGGACGCTCGCTATATCGGCAGCGAAATCCTGTGCTTCGGCCGGCGCGCGTCCGGCGAACACTTCCGCAGGGGCCGGGTACGCCAGCGCACCCGCATCCGCCTGGACGGGCGGCCGGTCTGGTGGGAGCAGGGCACGCTGCACGGCGGCGACGCCATGCGCAGCCCGCTCGGCCTGAATGGCCACAGCGTGTGCGCCACCCTGCTCGCGGTCGGCAAGCCGCTGCCGCCGGCCATGCTGGACGCATTGCGCGCAGCCGACCCGGCGCTCGCCCTGAGCCAGGTAAGGAAAGTGTTCGTGGCGCGCCACCTGGGCGACGACAGCGAGGCCGCGCGCGCCTGCCTGCTGCGCGTCTGGCAGGCGCTGCGTCCGCACCTGCTCGACGTCCCGGCGCGCGTGCCGCGCATCTGGCAGACATAGGGACGAGCCCCATGGACCTGACGCCACGCGAAAAAGACAAGCTGCTGATCTTCACCGCCGCGCTGCTGGCCGAACGCCGCCTCGCGCGCGGGCTGAAGCTGAACTATCCTGAAGCGGTCGCCCTGATCACGGCGGCGATCATGGAAGGCGCGCGCGACGGCCGCAGCGTCGCCGAATTGATGAGCGAAGGCACGCGTGTGCTGGCGCGCGCCGACGTCATGGATGGCGTGCCCGAGATGATCCCCGAAATCCAGGTCGAAGCGACTTTCCCGGACGGCAGCAAGCTGGTGACCGTCCATCACCCGATACCCTGAAAACCTACGCTGCAAGGAGTGAGGCCATGAAGATCGAGCTGTTGTCCGCCCCCGCCATCGACACCCATCGCCCGCAACTGGTCGAACTGCTGCTGGACGCCCTCGCGCACGGCGCGGCGATGGATTTTTCGCCCGGCCTGGGCTGGCGCGAAGCCGACCAGTACTGGTGCGGCGTGCAGGCGGCCATGGGCGAGGGCACCCGCGTGCTGCTGGCGGCCTGCCACGAGGGCACGCTGCTCGGCGCCGTCCAGCTCGAGTTGTACCGGCGTCCGGACGGCTGCGACGGTGCCGAGCTGCAGAAGATGATGGTGCACAGCCGCGTGCGCCGGCGCGGGATCGGCAGCGTGCTGCTGCGTGCTGCGGAGGCGGAAACGCGGGAACTCGGGCGCACGCTGCTGTTCCTCGACACCGAAGCCGGCTCCCCCGCCGAAGTGCTCTACCACGGCCTGGGCTATACCCGTATCGACGCCGCCGCGGACGAAGCCGGTTCGATGGCGATCTATTACAAATCGCTGCGCATGCCGGAGCTGGCATGATCCCCGGCGAGTATCTGCTGGAGGAAGGCGAAATCGCCATCAACGCCGGCCGCCGCACGCTGACGATGACGGTGGCGAACAGCGGCGACCGCCCGATCCAGGTCGGCTCGCACTATCACTTTTACGAGGTCAACGATGCTCTTCGGTTCGAGCGCGCAGCCGCCCTCGGCATGCGCCTGAACATCGCGGCCGGCACCGCGGTGCGCTTCGAGCCGGGCCAGCGGCGCACGGTGGAACTGGTCGACCTGGCCGGTGCGCGCGAAGTGCACGGCTTCCAGGGCAAGGTGATGGGCGCGCTGCCGCAGCAGGCCGGAGACAACTAGATGGCATCGATCACGCGGCGGGCCTATGCCGACATGTACGGTCCCACCACGGGCGACCGCATCCGCCTCGCCGATACCGGCCTGGTCATCGAGATCGAGTGCGATCATGCGACTTATGGCGAAGAAGTGAAGTTCGGCGGCGGCAAGGTGATCCGCGACGGCATGGGCCAGTCGCAGCGCACCCGCGAACACGTGATGGATACCGTGATCACGAACGCCGTCGTCATCGACCACTGGGGCATCGTCAAGGCCGACATCGGCATCAAGGAAGGGCTGATCTTCGGCGTCGGCAAGGCCGGCAATCCGGATATCCAGCCCGGCGTGACGCTGGCGATCGGTGCCGCCACCGAAATCATCGCGGGCGAGGGCATGATCGTCACTGCCGGCGGCATCGACAGCCATATCCACTTCATCTGCCCGCAACAGATCGAAGAAGCGCTGACCTCGGGCATCACGACCATGCTGGGCGGCGGCACCGGACCTGCGGTGGGCACCGCGGCCACCACCTGCACCCCGGGCGCCTGGCACATTCATGCCATGCTGATGGCGGCGGACGCCTTCCCGATGAACCTGGGCTTCCTCGGCAAGGGCAATGTCAGCACGCCGGCGCCGCTGCGCGAGCAGGTCGAGGCCGGCGCCATCGGCCTGAAGCTGCACGAAGACTGGGGCAGCACCCCGGCCGCCATCGACAATTGCCTGGCCGTGGCCGACAGCATGGACGTGCAGGTGGCGCTGCATTCGGACACGCTCAACGAGGCCGGCTTCCTGGAGTCCACCCTGGCGGCGTTCAAGGACCGTACCATCCACACCTTCCACACCGAGGGCGCGGGTGGCGGCCATGCGCCGGACATCATCGCGGCGGTGGGCCAGGCCAACGTGCTGCCCTCGTCGACCAACCCGACCCGCCCGTTCACGGTGAACACGCTGGACGAGCACCTCGACATGCTGATGGTCTGCCACCACCTGGATGCGGCCATCGCCGAAGACGTGGCTTTCGCGGAGTCGCGCATCCGGCGCGAGACCATCGCCGCCGAAGACATCCTGCACGACCTCGGCGCGATCTCGATGATGTCCTCGGACTCGCAAGCCATGGGCCGGGTCGGCGAGACCATCCTGCGTACCTGGCAGACGGCGCACAAGATGAAGGCGCAGCGCGGCCCGCTGCCCGAGGATTCTGCGCGCAACGACAACTTCCGCGTGAAGCGCTATATCGCCAAGTACACGATCAACCCGGCCATCACCCACGGCATCGCGCATGCGGTCGGCTCCATCGAAGCCGGCAAGGTCGCCGACCTGGTGCTGTGGCGGCCGGCCTTCTTCGGCGCCAAGCCGTCGATGGTGCTGAAGGGCGGCATGATCGCGTCCAGCCTGATGGGCGACCCGAATGCGTCGATCCCGACGCCGCAGCCGGTGCATTACCGGCCGATGTTCGGCGCCTTCGGCGGCGGCCTGCGCAAGTCTTTCACCTTCGTCTCGCAAGCCGCCTGCGACGCCGGCATCGGGCACCAGCTGGGCTTGATGAAGACAGTGCTGCCGGTGCGCGGCACGCGCGGACTGCGCAAGGCCGACATGATCCACAACGGCGCGACGCCGCACATGGAGGTGAATCCGGAAACCTATGAAGTGCGCGCGGATGGTCAGCTGCTGGTGTGCGAAGCGGCCAGTGTTCTACCGCTGGCGCAGCGCTATTTTCTATTCTAGAGGGTGCACCATGCTGTCCCTGCATACCCGGATCGACACCGCCGACGTGGTCCACGACCAGCTGGTGCTGCCCTACGAGCGGCGCGAACGCTGCCGCCAGCGCGCGACTCTGGCCTCGGGCGAGGAAGTCGCTTTGTTCCTGGTGCGCGGCACCGTGCTGCGTGATGGCGACCTGCTCACCGGCGAGGGTGGACGGGTGGTGCGCGTCGTGGCGGCGCCGGAGCCGACCTACCTGGTGCGCTGCGCCAGCGCCACCCTGCTGGCGCGCTGCGCCTTCCACCTCGGGAACCGCCACACCCAGGTGCAGATCGGGGCGGGCTGGCTGCGCATCCGCGTCGATCCGGTGCTGAAGGAGATGGTGGAAGGCCTGGGCGCCACGGTCGAAGCCGAGCTGGCCGGATTCGAGCCGGAGGCGGGCGCTTATGCCGGCGGCCATGGGCACCATCACGATTGGCAGGGCGCAGGCGGCTTGCTGGCGCCGGTGCCACTGCGCCAGCGCATCCATCGGCCATCGGATCCGGCGCCTTCCCCGGAGCAGCCATGAACGTGGCCAGCCTGCTGCACCTCCTGCAACTCGCCAGCCCGGCCTTGCCGATCGGCGGCTACAGCTATTCGCAGGGACTGGAGGCGGCGCTCGAGCAAGGCCTGGTGACGGACGCCGCCAGCGCGCGCGACTGGATGGTGCGGTATCTGGACGAAGTGATGGCGCAGTGGGACGGCCCGCTGCTGTGGCGCCTGCTGAAAGCCTTCGAGGCACGCGACGACGCGGCGGTGCACTGGTGGAGCGGCTGCTTTCTTGCCTCGCGCGATACCGCCGAACTGCGCGCCGAGACTGTGCAGATGGGTTACTCGCTGACGCGCCTGATCGCGGAGCTGGGCGTGGCCGACGTCGGTGTGCTGGGCGAGGAAGTGCCGCTGCCGGCGGCCTTTGCCTGCGCCGTCGACGCCCTCGGCATCCCGCACGAAGAGGCGCTGCTTGCCATGCTGTTTGGGTGGCTGGAAAACCAGGTGCTGGTCTGCGTGAAGTCGGTGCCGCTGGGACAGGTGGCCGGACAGCGCCTGCTGCTGTCGCTGCGCCCCGCGCTGGAAGCGGCGGCGCTCATGGCGCGCACGCTGCCGGACGAAGCGCTGTCGAACTGGTCGCCCTGCTTGTCCATGCTGTCGATGCGGCACGAGGTGCAGCATGGGCGGCTGTACCGGTCCTGATTGCAAAAGGAGGAAGCACGCATGACATCGAATCCCCTGCGGGTAGGCATCGGCGGCCCGGTCGGCTCCGGCAAGACGGCACTGTGCGAACACCTGTGCCTGGCCATGCGCGCCGACTACGACATGGCCGTGATCACCAACGACATCTACACGCGCGAAGACATGGAGATCCTGCTACGCGCGGACGCGCTGCCGCCGGAGCGCCTGATGGGCGTCGAGACCGGCGGCTGCCCCCATACGGCGATCCGCGAAGATGCTTCGATCAACCTGGAGGCGATCGCGCGCCTGCAGGCCGACTTTCCCGACCTGGAACTGGTGCTCGTGGAATCCGGCGGCGACAACCTGGCCGCCACCTTCAGCCCCGAGTTATCGGACCTGACGCTGTACGTGATCGACGTCGCCGGCGGCGAAAAGATCCCGCGCAAGGGCGGGCCGGGCATCACCCGCTCCGACCTGCTGATCATCAACAAGACCGACCTGGCACCGCACGTGGGCGCCAACCTCGACGTCATGGCCGCCGACGCGCGCCGCCAGCGCGGGTTGCGGCCCTTCGTCTTCACCAATCTGCGCAGCGGCGAGGGCGTGCAGGCGGTGGTGGACTTTATCCGCGAGCAGGGCTTGCTCGATCACTGATATAAAAGGAGAAACGATGCGGATGCGGATACGACAGGCGCGTTTGTGGGCGGCGCTGGCGATGACGGCATATGCGCTGCCGGCGCTGGCGCATCCGGGTCAGGGAACGGCTACTGGTTTCGCCGCCGGGCTGTTGCACCCCTTGAGCGGCCTGGATCACTTGCTGGCGCTGCTGGCGGTCGGCTTGTGGAGCCGCCAGCAGCGCGACGGCTATGTGCTGCCGCCGAGCTTCCTGGTGCTGATGGCGCTGGGCGCGTCGACCGGACTTGGCTTCAGCCCGGCGCCGGCGCTGGAGATCTCGATTGCAGCGACCGTGCTGCTGCTCGGCGTGCTGGCGGCGTTCGCACTGCGGGTGCCGGCGGCGCTGTCGCTGGCGACCGTGGGTATGTGCGGTTTCCTGCACGGGCTGGCGCATGGCCGGGAATTGTCGGGCCTGGCCAGCGGCGCTGGCTTCCTGCTGAGCAGTGCGCTGCTGATGGCGGCTGGTGCGCTGCCGGGCGAGCGCCTGCGGCGCCTGGCCGGTGTGGCGATCGGCGCCGCCGGCGCGGTGTTGCTGGCAGGGCTGGCCCAGGCTTGAGCCGGGCCTGACTTCGTTTTAGTCAGTCCGGCTGCGCTGCGCCATCCGCGGGCGGATGCGGCGCCAGGCGGATCGGTGCCGCGTTGTTCTGGAAGCGGCCGCGCACGCCGTCGTAAGCAGCGGCGATGGTCACCATGTCGGCCGTCTCGTCGCCGCTCAGGGTCATGGTGCGGGTCACGTCGATCGTCTTCCTGCCATAGTCGATGGCCACCAGCAGCACCGGCACCTGTGCCTCGGTGGCGATGCGGTAAAAGCCGCTCTTCCAGTAGGGACGGAAGCCGCGCGTGCCTTCCGGCGTGATCGCCAGCCAGAACCATTTGGCGGCGTGCATGTCCTGGGCCAGGCGCTTGATCGCGCCCTGGGGGGCGCTGCGGTCGATGGCGACGCCGCCCCAGTAACGCATCATGAGGCCCATCGGGCCGCGGAACAGGGAATCCTTGGCCAGCCAGCGGAATTGCAGGCCGATCGCCCACTTGGCCAGCAGGCCGACAAAAAAGTCGACGTTCGAGGTGTGCGGATACACGACGGCGACGCCGTGCGGGCCGGGCAGGGGCTTGAAGCGGAATTGCCAGCCGATAAGGTTCAACAAGCGCAGAGCGGTGCGCTGGCGCCAGGTCGGCAGCGCCGCGGCGCGGATCAGGTCATCGTTCATTTTTTCTCCGTCGGGCCGTGGACGGCCTCTCATGCGGACGGTGCCGCATCGTGCAAGTCTTGCAAAGGCGCGGCTTTAGGTTGCAGCCTGGCAAGCAAGCCGGGCATTTTATAGCGGGAAATTTTCGGGGACAAGAAAAAACTGGCGCCGCCTGGCCCTCGCCGCTATCATTCTTGCCTCCTCAACAAGGATGAGCACCATGGACGTCACGATTTACCATAATCCCCGCTGCGGTACCTCGCGCAACACCCTCGCCCTGCTGCGCGACGCCGGCCATGCGCCACATGTGGTCGAGTACCTGGCCAGGCCGCCGACCCGCGCCGCACTGGCCGACCTGGCCGCGCGCAGCGGCGCCGGCGTGCGCGGCCTGGTGCGCAGCAAGGAAGCCCTGTACGCCGAACTCGGCCTCGGTGACCCGGCCATCGGCGACGATGCCTTGCTGGATGCGATGGCGGCTCACCCGATCCTGATAAATCGGCCGATCGTGGTGACGCCGAAGGGCGTGCGCTTGTGCCGTCCGGCCGAGCTGGTGAGCGAGATCCTTTGAGCGCGATGGGCGTGCCTCGGCGCCGGCACGCTCAATGCTGCGCGGCGCCGATATCGACCTGCCCGGCGCCCGTCCTCGGCTTGCCGTAGAAATCCGGCCCCCTTGCTTCCGCCGCTAGTCCCTTGCCGATCGCCGCCGAAGTGGCCGCCAGGCGGAAATCCGGCGCCCCATCGCGGTTGTAGTCGATGAAGCCGGGGTCGGCCGTCACCGTGCCGCTGTGCTGCATGCCTTGCGCCAGCTGCCAGTCTCCCTCGGCATTGCGGAATACCAGGTTGTTGCGGTAGCTGTTGTTGCGGCCGGTGGCGCCCAGCTCGGCGATGCCGTGGCGGTTGTCGTAGGCGATGTTGTTGAGCACCTGGGTGTGGTCGTTCGGGCCCTTGCTGTGGAAGAAGTCGCCACCGCCGACCAGGATGCCGGTCTCGGAAGCCGTCACCGTGTTGTTGGCCACCAGGATGTGGTGGGCGTCATGCCACAGCAGGATGCCGCTGCCGGACACCCGGTAGACGATGTTGTTGCGGATGCTGCCGGGCGCGTTCATGTAGATGCCGTGCACGAAGCGGCAGCCAGGCGGACCGATGTCGTGCACGCTGTTGCCGTTCACCTCGGAATGGATGCCCTTGTAAAAGCTGTCAACGCCGATGCCGGCGCCGTCGGTCGTGGTGCAGGCGATGGTGTTGGCGACGTGGTGTACGTGGTTGCCGGCGATGCGGTTGTAGGAACCGCCGCTATAGATGCCGACGGTCCATTTTTTGCCGGTGCTGGTGGTGGCACCGAGCTGTTGTCCGCTGTCGGACTGGGCGCTGCCGTCGACCTCGAAGCCTTCGATGTCGACATGGCTGGCGCGGTTGTCCCAGGCCACGTCGCTGTTCGATACCGACGGCGGCACGACGCGAGCGCGCCAGGGTTCGGTGGCGCGGAACACGATGCGCGCGTTCGGCAAGCCGTTGATGTCGGTGCGGAAGCCGCCGTGGTAGGTGCCGGGCCGCACGTTGACGATGGTGCCGGGCGCCACCAGCCGCGCCGCCCGCGCCAGGGTACGCAGCGGGGCACTGCGCGTGCCCGGGTTGCTGTCCAGCCCGTCGGGTGCGACATACAACTCGGTCGGCACGACCTGAGGCGTGACAGTGACCGCCGGCGCATCCTTGACGCGGCAGCCGGCGAGGACCAGCAACAGCGGCAACAGCGCCATGAGCCAGTGCCTGCCAGGCAAGCCCGGGCGGGAGTAAATAAAAGTCGGTGTCATGATATTCGGGTTCCGGTTCAACCAGCGCCCCAGTGTGCCGGACCGATGCGCCGACAAGTCCGCCTGCCTCAATTGCGCGCTTGAGCCCCCGCAACGCCTATCCACACCGCGCAGCCCGCCACCCGAACCGCAGCCAATTCAGCGGCCAATTCGGGGTCAGAGCGCAATTTGTGGAAATGGCTCGGGTAATATAAAAGCGGGTTTGATCGCTACGCCGCTGCGAGGCCGTAAGGGAACGCGGGTGGCAAAGGCATCAAAATTGATGGGAAGCAGTTGCCAAACAAAGCGCTCTGACCCCGGTTTGATGGGAAGCAGTTGCCAAAGAAAGCGCTCTGACCCCGGTTTGAAGACGGAGAACACATGAAACAATTGAGCTTGCCTTCAGGCCGCACGATCCCCGTGCTGGGCCAGGGAACGTGGCATATGGGCGAGGATCCGCGGGCGCGGGCCGACGAGGTGGCGGCGCTGCGTCTCGGGCTCGAGCTCGGCATGACGCTGGTCGATACCGCCGAGATGTACGGCGAGGGCGGCGCCGAGGAACTGGTGGGCGAGGCCATCGCTGGCCGGCGCGACCAGGTATTTTTGGTCAGCAAGGTGTATCCGCACAACGCCGACCGCGCCGGCGTACGCGCTGCATGCGAGCGCAGCCTGCGCCGCCTGCAGACCGACCGCCTCGACCTCTACCTGCTGCACTGGCGTGGCGGCGTGCCGCTGGACGAAACCCTGGACGCGTTTGCACGGCTGCGCGACGAGGGCAAGATCCTCGACTTCGGCGTCAGCAATTTCGACCTGGACGACATGCTGGAAGCGGCCGCCGCGCCGCATGGCGAAGGCATGGCGACCAACCAGGTGCTGTACAACCTGGCCCGCCGTGGCGTCGAATGGGATCTGCTGCCATGGTGCCGCGAACGCGGCATGCCGCTCATGGCCTATTCGCCGCTCGAGTCCAATCCGTCGGAACAGGGCGCGCTGCTCGGCCGTGCCCAGCTGCATGCGGTGGCGCGTCGCCATGAGGCGACGCCGGCGCAGGTGGCCGTGGCCTGGCTGCTGCGTCAGGAAGATGTGGTCGTGATACCGAAGGCGGTGCAGCCGGTGCACGTGCGCGCCAACCGGGCCGCGCTCGAGCTGGCGGCGCGACTCACCGGCGAGGACCTGGCGCTGCTGGACGCCGGCTTCCCGCCGCCGCAGCGGCGGCGCCCGCTGGAGATGCGCTGAAGTTCAGGCCAGCGCCAGCGCCGGCGCGGCGACCGGCGTCGAAAACGAGCCGGCGGCCGCCGATGCCGATGCCGGCATGTTCGCGCGCAGCCACTCCAGCAGCGAGCTGGAGGTCAGCGGCCGGCTGAACAGATAGCCCTGGCCCTTGGCGCACTGCTGGGCACGCACGGCGGCCAGCTGGTCCTCGGTTTCGATGCCCTCGGCCACCGTGCTCATGCCCAGGCTCTGGGCCACCTTGACGGTGGCTTCGATCAGCACCTGGTGGTGATGGCTGGTGTCGGCCTGGCAGACGAAGGAGCGGTCGATCTTGACCGTGTCCACCGGCAGCTGGTGCAGGCTCGACAGCGACGAATAGCCAGTGCCGAAATCGTCCAGCGCCAGCGTGATGCCGATGGCTTTCAGTTCGTGCAGGCGCTGCTGCACCTGCTGGTCCTGGGCCGCCAGGCTTTCGGTCACTTCCAGCTGCAGCTGCGAGGCTTGCATGCCGGTGTTGTCCAGCACCTCGCGCACGGTGGCCGGGAAGCCGGCTTCGGCGAGCTGGGCGCGCGACAGGTTCACCGCCAGCAGGCGCGGTGCACGCTCGCCCAGTGCGCGCTGCCAGGCGGAGAAATCGCGGCAAGCGCGGCGCAGCACGAAGTCGCCGAGCGCGCCGATCAGGCCCGATTCCTCGGCCACCTGGATGAATTCGAAGGGCGGCACCACGCCACGCAGCGGATGCTGCCAGCGCACAAGCGCTTCGACGCCGGTGTTGAAGTCGGTGCCGCCGTCGGCGCGCAGGCCGACCACCGGCTGGTAGACCACGAACAGCTGGTCCTCGACCAGCGCCTGGCGCAGGTCGGCCTCGATGTCGGCGCGGCGCGCGGCGCGTTCGCGCATGCCGGCGTCGAACACCACGCAGCGGGCCCCGCCGCTGCGCTTGGCTTCGATCATGGCGATGCTGGCATCGCGCAGCAGTTCGCCGGCGAAGGCGCCCGCGCCTTGGCCGATATCCTCGCTCCACACCAGCCCCATGCTCAGCTTGCAGGTAACTTCCTGGCCGGCCAGAGAATGCGGCTTCGACAGCGAGTCCAGCAGGCGCGTGGCCACGCGTTCCGCATCCTCGCGCGAGCGCATGCCGTCGAGCAGCACCGCGAATTCGTCGGACCCGATGCGCGCCGCCATCTGCCCGCCGCCGGCGCCAGGATCGATGCGGTCGCTCGGCGGACGCAGCGCGCCGCGCAGCCGTTCGCCGACCTGCACCAGCAGGCGGTCGCCGGCCGCTTGGCCGAGCGCATCGTTGATCTGACGGAAGCGGTCGCAATTCATGAACAGCAGCGCATAGCCATGGCTGCCGGCCGGACGTGCCAGAATCTGCTGCAGCTGCTCGAGCAGGGCTTCGCGGTTCGGCATGCGCGTCATCGGATCGATGCGCGCGGCATTCTTGAGGCGCCGCGCCAGGCGCTCCTGTTCGCGCTGCACGTCGGCGGTGGCATCGCTGACGGTAGCCATCAGTCGCGCGCCGTCGAGCTTCAGCACGCTCAGCGACAGCACCTGGGGCGAGCCGGGCGTGGCAGCCACGCCGAGCTCCATGCGCAAGCCCTCGCACACCACGCCCGATGGTTCATTGAACGAGGACACCATGCGCGACAGCTGCGGCAGCGCGTCCTGCAGCACGGTGAAGAGATTGTCCAGGCTGCCGTCGTGCACCAGCGGCATCAGCAGGCTGGACGACATCGGGTTGAGCATCTCGACCGTGCCGTCCAGCGTGGTCTGGACCAGGCCGATCGGGGCGCGGTACAGGAACTGGACGAGGGCTTCGTAGGCGTCGTTGTTATCAGGCTTCATCACGGGATCCCGGTGATTGATCGGCTCGTTTGGACAAGGACAGGGATAATGCAGGGGTCCAGCATTCGATACGGTTGCGCCCGCCCGCCTTGGCGGCGTACAAGGCCTGGTCGGCGCGCTTCATCAGCGAGTCGAGGTCGAGGTCGCCACCTTCGCTGGCGGCCACCCCGGCGCTGACGGTGACGCCGATGTGCGCACCGTCGAAGGCCACGGCCTGCGCCTGCACCAGCTGTCGCAGCCGTTCGGCCACGCTGGCGGCGCCGTCCAGCGTCGACGAGGGCAGCAGCACCGCGAATTCCTCGCCGCCGACGCGCGCCACCACGTCGACCTGGCGGAAGGTGGCGCTCAGGCACAGGCCGAGCTGGCGCAGCACGGCGTCGCCGCCCGGGTGGCCGTGGCGGTCGTTGATGCATTTGAAATGGTCGGCGTCGATCAGGATCAGGGCAATCGGACGCGGCGCGCGGCGGTTGCGCTGCAGCTCGAGTTCGGCCGCCTCGAAGAAGGCGCGGCGGTTGGCGACGCCGGTCAGGTGATCGCAGAAGGCCGATTTGCGGCGCGTCTCGACGGCCTCGCGCTTGTCGCTGATGTCGCGCAAGACCATGCAGTAGGCCGGCGCATCCGGATCGTCCAGTTCGGCGTCGGGGATCGGCGAGATCATGGCGCTGGCCCAGAACTGGCTGCCATCGGCGCGCAGGCGTGCGCCTTCGTCGAGGTTCCAGCCATTCTGGTCGGCTTCGCGCAGGCGGTCGTGCACCTGCTCGTCGGTGATCGCATCAACCGGGTAGAACACCGAATAAGGTGCGCCGACGACCGCTTCGGTGTGGCCGGTGACCCGGCCGATGGTGTCGTTCCAGTCGACGATCCGGCCTTCGCGGTCGAGACCGACCAGGGCGTAATCCGTGATGCTGGTGAGCAGGGCGTTCAGCCAGGCGTCGTTCTGGCGCAGCTGGCGTTCGCGCCGCACCTGTTCGCTGACGTCGGACAACACCGCCATCAGGCGCGTGTCGTCCAGTTTCAGCAGGCTGAGCGACAGCACTTGCGGACTACGGCGCGGGCGCAGGGCGCCGCTGGCGTGGCCGGTATGGTTCAGGTGGATGTGCAGCCCGTCGCAGACCATGCCGTCGCGCCGCCCGAAGGTCGCGCACAAATGGCGCAGCTCCGGCGCTACGCCTTCGAGCGCGTCGAACAGATTGAGCAGGTTGCCGTCGCGCTGCAGCGGCATCAGGAGCTGGGCCGAGATCGGGTTGATCATCAGGATCTCGCCGTCGATGCCGGTCTGTACCAGGCCCACCGGGGACAGGTACAGGAACTGCATCAGCGCCTCGTGCTCGCTGGCCAGGCGCGCGTTCGCGTCCTCGCCGAAGGCCTGCAGGCTCACCTGGTCGATCACAGGCGGCGTTGGACCAGCACGTAGCGCACGGCGCTACCCGGATCGGCCAGCAGGCGCAGCTGCACCTTGACCGGGCGCATGCGCAGCGTCAGCACGTAGTCGATGGTGTCGTCCAGGGCCGAGTGGCCGTCTTCGGCATCCTCGAAACGCTGCGCCACCATGAAGTTGTGCAGGCAGGGCGCGACGTTGGTGAACAGCGGCTGACCCAGCACGCGCGGCGGAGTCAGGCCGGCGGCGTCGGATTCGGTCCGGTTGTAGCGGCAGACCTTGGTGTCGGCGTCGAAGCCGATCACGCCGAAGTCGAGCTGGTCCAGCTGTTCGGCATTCAGTTGCGCCAATTGGTCGAGCAGGGCCGGGGTCGAAAAGGACAGGGCAGTCAAAGTATTCATGGGTCTCGAGCGGGGTCGGGGGTCTGGATGTTGCAGATAAGAAATGCATGGTGACATGCCGATATGGCTCTGTCAAATCAATCGTGCGCCGGTTTGAACGATTGCTCCCAATGCGGAATTTGACAATGTACCCGCTTGCCGTCACCATCTGCGCCATTTCAATCTGCGACTTGACACAATGTCCGATGCCGTGCCGCCTGTTGTCTCCGAGATTCCGGCCATCTGGTGGCAGCACGACGCCAGCCTGTCGCGCGTGGTGAGCGACCTGCTTGCCGCCGAGCTGGGACTGGCGCGTCCGGGCCGCGCGCCGGCGCCACCGCCCTGGCCCGGGGTGTGTCATTTCACCAACGATCTGGGCGCCGACTCCCTCGAATTGCTGGCGATGGCCACAGCCCTGGCCGAAGCCCTGCACCTGGGCGCGGCCGAGGTCGATGCGCGCCTGCTGGCGCAGCCAGTGCTGGAGGACTGGATCGCGGCCGCGCGCGCCGGGCTGGCGGCCGGCGGCCAGGCGCTCACCTTCCGCACCTCGGGCAGTGCCGGCACGCCCAAGCGCTGCACCCATACGCTGGCGACGCTGTGGCAGGAGACCCGGGTGCTCGCCGGTCTGTTGTCCGGCCGCAAGCGCATCCTCAGCGCCGTGCCGTCCCACCACATTTACGGCTTCCTGTTCACGGTCCTGCTGCCGCGCGCCCTCGGCATCGGCGAGGTGATCGACCTGCGCGCCGCCAGCCCGGCCGCCCTGGCGGACATGATCCGTCCCGGCGACCTGGTCGTGGCCCACCCCGGTTGGTGGGAAGCGCTGGCGCGCCTGCGGCCGGGCTTTGCGCCGGACGTCGCCGGCGTCAGCTCGACCGCGCCCTGTCCGGACGCGCTGGCGGACGCACTCGCCGGTGCCGGCCTGCGCCTGGTCGAGGTCTACGGCAGTTCGGAAACGGCCGGTGTCGGCTGGCGCGAAGCGGGTGGGGCGCCATTTACTCTGTTCCCGCACTGGAAGTGCGTGGATGGCGTGCCCGAGCTGCGACGCCGCATGCCGGACGGGTTCGAAGCATGCTATATGCTGCAGGACAAGCTGGAATGGCTGGATGAGCGCCTGTTCCGCCCTGCCGGCCGCATCGACCAGGCGGTGCAGGTGGGCGGCACCAATGTCTTCCCGGGCTACGTGGCCGAGGTGCTGCGCATGCATCCGGCAGTGCTTGACGCGGCGGTGCGCCTGATGCGGGCCGACGAAGGGCGGCGCCTGAAGGCCTACATCGTGCCGCGCGCCGGGCAGGATGCCGACCCGGCGGCCTTGCGCGAAGCGTTGGCCGGCTGGGTGGGCGAACGGCTTGCGACGCCGGAGCGTCCGGCCGCGTGGACCTTCGGCGATCGCTTGCCGCGCCACGCCAGCGGCAAGCCGGCGGACTGGATCATCGATGCCGAGTGAAGCGCAGAGTGAAGCGTTTCAGGCTGCCGGCGCCACCACCACCGGCATGTAAGCATCCAGAAATTCCTGCGGCATGCGCCGTGGCCGTCCGCCGCTGATATCGATGCACACCAGGTCCCAGTGCCCGCGCAGCACGGTGGCGCCATCGCGTTCGCGCACCAGCTGGAAGCGGCGCGCCATCGACAGCTTGCCGTCGCCGGCCACCAGCCAGGTGCCCAGCAGCAGCGGCTCGTCGAGGGCGGTGGGCAGGATGTAGTCGTATTCGCCGCGGCGGATCGCCATGGCACGGTCGAGGCGCCGGTAGTCGTCCAGCGACAGGCCCAGGGCTTCGGAGTGGGCCCAGCCGACCTGCTCGCACCAGCGCACGTAGACGGCATTGTTGGTATGGTTCAGCCCATCGATGTCGGCCGCTTGCGGCACGCGGGGCAGGGTGAAGGGGTTCGGGTAATCCCAGTCCAAGACAATTCCTTGCTGATGTGGTCCGGCGCTATTCTACCCGGCCCTCAGCGGCTATGTTCAGGCCAGCTCCAGCAGGAGCGGCTGGTGGCCGGAACCGTAGTCGCCGTCGTCGACGCGCACCCCGCGCACCCGCGATGCCAAGCCGGCGCCGGCGAAGGCGTAGTCGAAGGTGAAGGGATCATCACCGCGGATGCCGACCGTGGGCGCATGCGCCCGGCCCGGGAACGCGAGCTGCCAGGCATCGTGCCAGGCTGGCGTGTCGTCGTCGAAAGGCGCCAGCAGGCGCTGCCAGGATGGCGAGGCGGGCAGCATGTTGAAGTCGCCCACCAGCAGCGCATCGTGGGCGCGCGGGACGGCCGCGAAGGGGCCATCCGCATCGAGCCCGGCACGCGGTGCGCGAACGTGCGCAAGGGCTTCCTGATGCAGCCGGCGCAGGGCATCGACCTGGGCCAGGCGCTGCGTTTCCGAAAAATACTCGAGGTGGGCGTTCAGCACGCGCAGCAGGCCGGATGGCGTGTCCAGCGTCAGCTCGAGCACGCTGCGCGGCATGCTGGGAACGGCGGGATCGGCCGGCCACGGCAGAGAGTGGCGCAATGCCTGCACGATAGGGTAGCGCGAGAACGTCATGCAGCCGAGCCGGCGCCGGCCGCCATCCGGACCGCTTACTTCCAGCGCGACGGCGCTGGCATGCCGATAGCCGGGCAGGCCGGCGGCCAGTGCGGCGAAGCCGTCGCGCGCCGGGAAGCCGCTGGCGATTTCCTGCAGGCACAGGATCTCGGCGCTCGCAAAGCGGTCTAGCGTGCGGATGAGCTGCGGCCAATCGGCGGCGCCGGACGCCGTGCGAGCGGCCTGGACATTCCAGCTAAGTACTTGCATGCGTAGTCCCTCCTGAAAACTCCAAGACTATGCCGTCGGCATGATCGCGGGCTGATCCAGATCAGGCGTGCGGAACAAGCCTGCGCCGCCGGCGTCATAGGGATTCGACCGCGGGAGACCTCATGTACACGATGATTCTTTTGCTGTACCTGCAGCAGGGGCTGGACGTCACGCTCGACCAGGCCAGCCTGCGCGGCGAGTTTGCCAGCCAGGGCGCCTGCGAAGCCCGGGCGCGCAAGCTGCGCGGGCCGCTGCCGATTCCGCGCAACGTCCAGGCCGCGTGGCAGGACGTCATGTGCGTCAAGCTCGCCAGCAATGTCCATGTCAACGAGATGAAGCCGGTCGAGTTGGGCACGCTCCTCCAGCAGAATCCGCCGCTCGACTGCCAGGCCGAAGGGGCCTGGGACAGGGTGGCGGCGATGTGCCGCGGGCCTGCGCCGGAGCGCGCCGCTCCTGCGCACTAAGCTTCCCGGTAAGCACTCGCGAAACACCTTACGGGGGCGTCATCGTCGATGCCGCCCGTGCATGGCGGCTTACTTTGCCGTCATGGTCTGCTTGATCAGCACGCAGCGCTGGTCTTCCTGCAGCGTGTCGAGCAGGGCGCGGCGGGTGCCGGCCGACAGCGCGGTCATGCTGGTGCTTGCCGCTTGCAGGCGTGCCACGCTGGCCGGGGTGCAGCCGGCCGGAATCAGGCTCGGGCCGTAGGCGCGCATGTAGACCGGGCCGGCGGCCTTGTCGAGTTCCGGCAGCCTGGCCAGGCGCTGGGCCGCGCTCTGTTCGGCCAGTGCGCCTTGCTCGGCCGGGTACAGGCTGCCCATCGCGGTGCGCACGCGCGAGAACGGCAGCTTGGTCTGCAGGTCCGTGATGGTGCCCAGCCACTCGGTCTTCACCGCCGGGTCCGGACGGCTGACGGTGGCGGCGATCGCGGCGGCGGCGCCGGTATCCGACTTGTCGCGCGCCTGCTCGGCTTCCACCAGTGCCGGGGCGCCCGGATAGCCGTAGCGGTTCAGGCGGCCGATGATGGCCCAGCGCAGATCCTGGTTGATGGCCAGGCCGTCGATGCCGCCCTTGTCGTCGAGCAGGGCCGCCAGGCGGTCCAGGCCATGGCGCGAGCTGACCACGCCGAGGTAGGTGCCGAACCAGCGGCGCTGGAAGTTGTCGTTGCCCTTGGCCGCGACGGTGCCGTTCCACGCCATGTCTTCCAGCTGGCGCGTGGCTTGCGCGGTGTAGGGGCCGTCGAGGTGCATCAGGTCCAGGTAGTGCCTGGACGCGACCACCTTGCCCAGCACGTCGCCGAGCAGGGTGTAGTCTTTTTCGCCGGGCGCGTTATTGACGGCGGTGGTGATGAAGTCGTTGAGCGGCAGCTTGCCGTCACGTACGCCGTCCCACAGGCTCTGCCACAGCATGGCGCGCAGCAGCGGGTCGCCGACGCTGCCCAGGCGTTCGCGCGCGCTGTCGAAGGAGCGGCCATCCAGCTGCACCTTGACGAAGCCCCAGTCCTCGTAGTTCGGATAGACCAGGTCAGGACAGGCCGCACCGACCATGCCCGGCACCGTGGTGGCCGCGCCCTTGTAGGTGACGGCGACCTTGCGGTCCAGCTTCAGCTGCTGGCCGTCGAGGCGGAACGAGGCGACCTGCACGCGCTGCTCGCGCAGCGTCGGGAATTCCCTGGCGGCGCTCTGCTGCAGGGTAAAGGCACTGATCTTGCCGGCGGCGCAGCTGTAGTTGGCGGCGATCGTATTCACGCCCGCCTGGTACAGCCATTGCTGGGTCCAGTCCTTCATGTCGCGGCCGGCGGCCTGGCCCAGGCTGCCGATGAAGTCCTCGAGGCGAGCATTCTTGTACTGGTACTTGACCAGGTAGTTGTGCACGCCCTTGCGGAACACATCTGCTCCTAACAGGTGCCGCAGCTGCATCAGGGTCGACGCACCCTTGGAATAGGTGATGGCGTCGATGTTGTCGAAGGCGTTCTGGGTCGACGGCACAGGCACTTCGATCGGGTGGGTGGTCGAGCGCTGGTCCTGGGCATAGGCCTGCTGCTTGCCTTCCGAGTAGAAGGCGCGCCAGGCGTCCTTGAATTCGGTCGCTTCGGCGGTGGCCAGGGTGCCCATGAAGGAAGCGAAGCTTTCGTTCAGCCACAGGCCGTTCCACCACTGCATGGTGACCAGGTCGCCGAACCACTGGTGCGCCATCTCGTGCATGATGACGCCGGCCAGGCGCGCGCGCTGCTCGTCGGTCATGTCGG
>Ga0265780_10001299_pt1 | contig 35706 bp, 37 predicted proteins | sample P1T30metagenome_FD_192432 | JGI IMG/M metagenome (GOLD analysis project Ga0265780, IMG submission 192432) | Plant litter microbial communities from East Loma Ridge, Irvine, California - P1 T30 | ecosystem: Environmental > Terrestrial > Plant litter > Unclassified | place: USA: California...
AGGGGGAGGAGGAGAGGGCGTCTATGGGGGAGGATTGCTCGCTTTGGGTGATGGAGGGGATGGTGGGTGGAGCTCTCCTTGGCGCGTAGGTGGGAGATGAGTCGTCGTGTGAGCTTTGCCTGGTCAATCCCGGAAGGGCCATTCCGCCGTGTGGTGGCTGGTATGATCCTCTCCTGGCTGTTTCGTATGTATTTGGGGAACGCTCCGAAGACGCTGAACTTGGGGTTTGCGCAAGGGCGGATCTTTCTACGTTGTCAACCTGCGATGATGTCAGGTTCTTCCGCTTTGGAATGTTCAACTTGGGAGGAAAGCCTGAAGGACGACTGTTGTCGGTGTGCGTTTTTGGCACAGCCGATGCAGAAGTAGGAATAGAAGTGGAATTGCGCGTACCAGCCTTCTCATCCGAGACTTGTTCCTTCGATCGCGGGGGCAGCGGCGGTCCCTGCTCATCATCAGGTCTTGGTGGCGAGAAGCCGTTTGTAGTTGCCGCGTAGGTCAGAGGCGAGTCAGCGACGTCTTCTGGTGCATCTGAAATCACGGTGGAGTATCTGGGCGGCGGTACTTGCAGCGGCGGTGCGGGCTTCCTCTTCGCAGAGTCGGTAGAGGATCTTGCTGAAGGGACGCGAGCTCGAGGAGGAAGAGGTGGCGGCATCGTTTCTTGCGATGCTTCCGGATACGGTGCCTCGAACAGCTTCTCGTTGTCTTCGAGTGTGATGCCACCCATCTGTTCTTCCATGGAAGCTCTGCCTTCTCCAGAAACCCGCTTCTCTTCCACTGGGTCGTCCCAATCAGCCTCGTCCTTGGGCAACTCTAGCTCTTCATAGAAAGCATCAGCAGGCTGTTCACACGCGTCGCGGAGCCCATTTGGCCACATCTCAACTGCGTGTTTGAAGATGCGTCTGATGACGGAGGACATCTTGGCGTCCTCAATCTGGTCGGGTCCACACAGTAACGCCGGCGCAAAGCACACTGCCAAGTTTTCCGCCGTCATCTTGTTGTGCTCCTGTCGTGAGGCCACAGCGTCAAGCAGAGGAAGAAGATGCCTGACAATGATTTCTCGTGAAATGCCCGGCAGAAGCGACCATTCAGACTTTGGCGAGAACAGGTCCCGCAGACGGTCAAGATCGGGGATGTCTTGCGAGTCACCCCATAGTCTTCTCAGGTCGCCATATGAAGTGGTGGGGAATATTGGTTGCCGGAGAGAAGCATACCACGCCTTGATCAGTGCGGCAGCCATGAAGACGGAGTAGGCATCTTTGGGGTCGACTTGGGCAAGAATCTCGTCCTGGTGCTCAGCATTCGAATATGGCGGGACTGGCAGTGTGACGCCGTTGTCTTTCCAAATGATGTACTTCTGGCCCCTGTCGTACGCTTCTTTCAGACAGTCCCGCAGCTTCGCATGTGGTGGCACTCGGAACAGACCCTCGGAGGTGATGTTCTCTTGGATCAGCACGAAGCTTGTAGCCTCCCGCAGAAGGCGGGGAAAGCGCGTCTTGCCATTGCGGCTTGTGGGGAAGGGGGTGCGGGCGCCGAACGCTCGACGACCAGTGGCGTGCTCGACGTATATGTCGTCGGATATGCGGCGGTCGGTGAGATATGTCGACGAGGGGATAAGGAGGTTTTCGACCTGTATGCTGCGGGCGAGTTCTGTCAAGCTAGAGGCTGCTCAAGTTAGTGGTTACAGCAGGCTGACGTGTCGCAGCACTCACAGTGGTAGATCTTCCTCCTGAACTTGGGGCTCACAATGGTCGAGAAGATCTCCGTCAGTATGCGCACCCATGCCTTTTCGTGCACAATGTACAGTTTCTGGAGCCGCTTGCGCATCGCCCGTGAAAGCACGTGGTATGCCTGCAGGAACCAGCCCCAGCCCGGCCGATGCTTCTTCGTCGTCGCCCCATTGTCGCCGTCTCCAGCAAAAAAGACGACCTCGTACTCGTATCCCTTCAGCAAGTCGTCCTCCTCGGGCAGGCGCGCGAGCACGTAGGGAAGGAGCAAGTCGAAGTCGGTCTCGTGGGTGTCGGGCATGGCAGCCGCGTTCAGGACAAACACTGGCCTTCCTTCCCTGGACGGAATGGGCGAGCGGTACAGAATGGAAGTCGCGGCCTTGGCCATGTCCGTCGAATAGTTTGAGCTCTGGCGTGGCGGAGGCACAGCTGAGAGCGACGAGCTCCGCAGCCGGCTGGCGACTTTGGCGCGCATGCCGCTCATGGCGACTGGCTGCTGGCTGCTATCGCAATGTCCGTGTTTTCTTCGTGTCTCCTTTGTGTCTGTCGGCCAAGTTTGTGGGGAACCTTGGAAGCCGAAGTCTGGCACGTGAGAGCGGGACACTGGAGGGTGCAGTTGAGGGGCTGAGGCAGAGGCGGTGCACCGCCTATAAACAAATGACGTTGCTTGGAGACAGCGGATCAACCCGTATTAGCGCCTGTTCAGACGACACCACTTCCAGAACAACCAGGTTTCAGAAGTTTGCTTTCGCAGCTTGCTTATTTGTATTTTGCTTCTTCTGCATGCCGAATGTCGTCATCCATTATTATCAGTGCCATGTGTCGCGTCTAAAAACACATGTTGTGTTGCTTAGCTTGGGGCTCCCTGTGAACTATAGTGCAATCATTGCTACCCGTGCACACTCAATCACTCTCATCCGACTCCACCTCCAGCCCTCCCTGCCCGTTGTTGTCCAAGATGACGTCCACGCCCTCATCTCTCAGCCGCCTACGCACCGTCTCGAATCGGTCCGTATTCCTTCTAAACTCATCCATGCTGGAGCCTGCTGCCTCCAGTGCCGCGGCGAAGTCTTCCACCGTAAACCCTCCATGAGCCAGGTTCTCAATCCTAACACTTTGAAAGTACAGCCTAAGCTCCTCGATGCTAGCGAGCAACTGCGTGCGATTCGTTCTTGCTGCGTTGCCCGCCGAGTCAAACGAGTCGATGCTATCTTCTGGGGGCAAAGGATCTGAGACAGACGTGTACTTGGCCTTGATTTGTGTATCAAGGAGTGCCATGAGGTTGCCGTCGTCGGAGAGAATGACGTGTCGCGCAATGTCGATTTCTGGTATTTGCGCGAGCCAGTAGGGGTCTTCGCCTGCACCCAGATCCTCAAACGAATAACACACCTCAACTAGCAGACTTGTGGCTTCGGTTGTGTTCCACAGGTCCTTTGCTTTTGGTACGTAGAGCTGGCAGAGGAGCTCTTGGTAGTCGCCATTGGGTTCCTTGCCCCACACCGGCTTCGGGATTGGCGATATGTCGAGCTCCTTGCATAATCGCGCAGCTACCCATGGATATTCCCTGATGGCGTTCTTTAGTGTTGACCGTGCTTTTTGTGGTTGTTTGAGACGATCATGTGCGAGAGCGACACTGAAAGCAAGGTTGGGCGGGACCTTCCAGAGTCGCTGCAAGTGATCTGTCTCTACTAGATCGATAACGGCCTGGGGATCGCGGCCACGTAGTGCTAATTGATCGAAAAGCAGTCGGATACAGTAGGGATCTTGCTCCGGAGCCATAGCCAACATCAGTTTCGCCCACTCAAAGGCTGTTTGGAATGTTGCTCGGACTGTGAGTGTGCCAATATATCTCCAAATAGCAAGCCAAAATTCGCGATTCTCAGGACGACGGAAATCGAGACGTGCCTTGCCGGCTGCTAAGTTCTTGGAGAAGGTTGAATGCACCGATCGGCCAAAAGTGAAGAGCGCACGCTCGAGTAATTCGGACGCAGTTGCATTGTCGCGCTGTTGCTTGGCGATTTCGGAGACCTGAAGGAGTGTGGATATGTGGTAGGCTTTGGTCATGTCAGCAACGAGGAGGCAAAACCACGCATTGGATACTTACGGTTGTGATGTAGTAGTTGGATCATGCGTTCAGGATCCATACTTCCTACACAAACTTGAAACTGCGCCTGTGTCTCTTGATATGTCCGGTTGTGAAGGAATCTATACTCGACTGTCCCATCTTGGCGTCTCTCGACAATCTCCATGCTTAGTCCCCCAGATGTTGCGCGTGGCCACTCTTCTTTCCCTTGGATGAAGACGTTGCGACGAAGTCCGAGAGATGCAAGGCCGCGAGCACCGGGTCCGTTACGTCCTGCCATTGCAGCAGCGACACCGCCTTGCTGTCCTTGGCCTCGTTGTCGTTGTCGTGGTTCATCGTCGGTGTTCTGAAGAGCAGCTCGACCGAACAGCTTCTTCATCTCGTTCGCTGCGTGCAGGTGCTGCGAATCTACGCTCAGAACCGCGCACAACTGCTGCACCTCCTCACTAATGCCTGAATTTTGCTGGTCGCTGTCGTTGGTGCCCTTTTCATTAGCTGCAATATTGAGTGTCATCAGCGCTCGGTCGATCTCATCTAGTCCAGACGAGGCGTCGGCCTTCTCTGCAACAGCAGCCTTTGATTTTCCCTTCTTCTTTTTCTTCTTGCTCTTCTTCGATTTGGAAGGGGGCGGGGCAGCAACGACCTCTTCAGATTGTGACTCTATCCGCTCTTCTGCATCGTCGTCCTCATCTTCTTCCTGATCATCGTCCTCGTTGCCTAGCATGGCGAACAAACTCGGTTTGGCCTTTGGCTTCGGCACTATCTCGTCTTCCGACTCTTCTTGTTCATCTTCCTGCTCTTCTTGTGCCAGCTTTTCCTGAATTTGTTTCTCTTCCAGCTCCCTCTGGGCGCGTCGAAGCGCACGTGACGACATGCCGCCGATGTAGTGAATCAACCGAGATGTGTTGAGGTCGATGCAGATTTACACTGGAGCTGCGGTTATGACGTCGTCTTCTGGTTAGAGCGAGAGATTTAGTCATTGGTGAATCGTGATCGCTTGCCCCGCCAAGACCAGCACTACCCTTGCGCGTGAAGCATGATTTCACCAGCTGTAGCTTGCCCTGTCTACCACTCTTCCCCGTACCCCACATTCAACTTCCAGGAGATGCGTCGGGCAGCTGTTCAAGTCACTCGCCTTGCCCGTCGCCCGTGCCTGCCTCGCAAGTTCGCTCGCAGCCGGACTGTCGTCTTCGCGCCGAACAATGGCCTAGTGTTCCGCGCTCACTACCATGTCCGCCCACGAGCCTCGCCTATTATCCTCTCCTCATCGATGCAGTTCCGCGCATTGACCGGAGCACTGGTAGCTGCCGCCGTCGCTTCAGGCGCCTTTTATGCTTACAACGGCAACCAGTCGGCCAACGTGACATCGCCAGTCGACCGGGCCAGGAACCTCACCAACGGCACAAACATCACGAACAGCGAGCCCACCCGCAAAGCGCTTGTAGTGGGCCCCGGCGAGCTCTACACCGGCACCATCACGGGATCTGGCCCGCTAGCAAAGGAGACGGACGACTACGGCAGGAAGGTGCTCGAGATGCTCGACCCTGAACAGACGACGGCGAAGCTCCGCAAGAACGAGGAGTCGTGGCTGGTGGGACGCGGGCAGGGCGTCGTGCGGTACGATGTCGTGCAGATTCCTAGCAACGACCCAATTGAAGACGACCACGCCGAGAAGATCATCGAGGTGCCGTCGAACCTGGCAGCCACGGATGGCGCCAACGCAAGCGACTGGATGTTCTGGGGAGTGTTTGACGGACACAGGTACACGCATTTCGTTCCTAAATGAAGCCTGTTACTAACACCTCCAGTGGCTGGGTTACTTCGGCCAAACTTCGCAACACGCTCATCTCCTTCGTCGCACGTGAGCTGAACACAACGTACAAGTCCGCCGTCGAGGACCCTTCGCTCCGCTTTCCCACGCCCGAATCAATCGATGCTGCTATCAAGACGGGGTTCATTCGCCTGGACAACGAGATTGTTCACGAATCCGTCAAGAAGCTCAGGAAGGCTCAGTCAAAGGTCGCGGCTGCCGAGCTGCTTGCACCGGCCCTGTCTGGTTCATGTGCTCTGTTATCATTCTACGACAGTCGATCAAAGCTACTACGTGTGGCATGCACAGGTGATTCTCGTGCCGTACTCGGACGAAGGGGTGCCAATGGCAAATGGACTGCTACCCCTCTATCGGAAGATCAGACTGGAGGCACCACCAGCGAAGCTGAGCGGTTGCGCAGAGAGCACCCAGGCGAGCCTAATGTAGTCAGGAACGGCCGCATTTTGGGTGGACTAGAGCCTTCGCGCGCTTTCGGTGATGCGTCGTACAAGTGGTCAGCACAAATCACCAAGGAGTTGAAGGAGTCGTACTTCGCGCGCTCGCAATCGGCGCTACTGAAGACACCTCCGTATGTCACCGCCGAGCCTATCATCACAACCACCAAAGTTGAGCCTGAAAAGGGTGACTTTGTCGTCATGGCCACCGATGGTCTCTGGGAGATGCTGACCAACGAGGAAGTCGTTGGTCTTGTTGGACAGTGGCTGGATGCCCAGGGCAACCCAGGTAGCCAGGGGTCGCAAACACAATCCTGGTTGAAGAGCTGGTGGTCAAGCGAGAAGCAATTGCCTGTCGAGCAGAAGACTGGCGAGGGCGGCAAAGGCCAGCGTGCACCAATCCGTCAAGAGCAATGGGGCACCAAGACCAGCATGAACGAGAGGTTCGTTGTGGAAGACAAGAATGCGGCAACACATCTCGTTCGCAATGCACTAGGTGGAAAGGATCAGGATCAGTTGAGCGCGTTGCTCACCCTGCCAAGTCCATTCTCGAGAAGATACAGGTCCGTGTTCTCTTCGATACTGCCGAGCTTGACTAACATGATACAGGGACGATTTGACTGTCGAAGTCATATTCTTTGGCGAAGGGAGCGCGAACGGAAGTGTCACTTTGAACCAGGAGGCCAGCGCGGCAGCACCCGAGCCCAAGGCGAAGCTGTAAATCAGATGCAGTCTCCTCTTTTCCATTCGAGTTCGTACTTATATACCCCATATCTTAGTTCTTCTTCGAGCACTTCATCTGCGTCACTGAAGCCGGGCGTTCTAGGCGATCGTAACGATGCGAAAAATGACAAAAGTTGATCTTCACTGAACTTTTCTCCCGTCATGCCCTCGTTACATGTGCCAGCACTCTCACACGACTTTTCCCCCAAATTTTATCTTGTGCTCAACGCAGCTTTCTCTCAAGCCCCACCCCGAGCATTACTCAATTCCAGCCACGCCTGAAATGCTAACCACTCATCGTACTTGTTCTTCAGCCGTCTATCGGAACGTTCTTTGTTGCGTTCTGCACAGTCTGTGTTACGTCAGTATGGAAGTTGAGAAACTTGGTGCGCACTGACACTTCAATGGGCAGCATAGCGCCTCTCGTATTCTTCTGGATGATAAGATCACGGTGATTAGAACACCGGCGACTGCGATGACAACCCCGGCGAGCGTGAAAATGGCTTCTTTCGACCAGGAAGAAGAGCTTCTGTTGGAGGAGCTTGCATTTGTGGAAGAAGAAGGGGCTGGAGCAGCTTGAACTGTGGTGATGAATGAAAAGAGGAGGACGAGGCTGGGGCTGAGGCGTAGAGGTATGGTTGCCATCATTGAATGGCCACTTGCTCCAACAGTGCCCGTATGAAATGTAACTTAGGGATGTGCAGTGTTGTATGATATCTGCAGCAGCTGGAGTGACTGAAGATTCGACATCTTGCGGTGGGAAAGATGATGTCTTTAATAGTAGGTGCGGCTTCCTGGGCATCTTGTCCGCGTAGAGTAGAGACCGCGTGAACTAGCGCCCGGCTCGGGGATCTTGTGCAGGGGAGCAATGGCCCTTGTATTCTTCCAGGCGTATTCTGACATAACTCCCGCGCAGCCGCAAATAAACAACGGACCAAGATTGATAGCGCCATCTGGGCCGAGTTACTTTTGACGTACCTCGCGGAAACCCGCTTGTAAGGTCGTTTTGCGTCATCGACACCCTGTGCACACCAGGCCACGGCATTGCTTGTATGAGAACCATCATCCCAGCATTTCGTAAGATGCGGTTGCAAACGCGGTCCGGTGAGAAGGCTAGACATAACGTAGGATGAGGTGAAGCAAGTGCAGATTGCAATAATTCGCGGGTCGACAAGCAAGGAGGACAGTAAGAATATATGAGGTGGAAGTCGATCTGGCAAGTGTGCACGCACACTGCACCTGAAAGCCAGACGGCGCGGATGAGGCTGAAGGAAGACGGAAGATGTGATAGGCCGAACGTCTGATTGAGTGAGCAAGCATGCATGTATATCAATTGCATTCAGCCTCGGCTTACATATCTACAGACAAACAGTACGGATAGTCTCATACGAATTGAAGTGGCAGTGTCACATTGGCGATCAAGTCGATTCAGACATCGTCGTCTACACATGCCTTCCAAACTCATTCCAGGCCGTTGCACTTTGCTCGAATTTTCTTTGAGCCTACTCTGACGCTTTCGTTGGCTCGTTGCGTCTTCCGACCATTACGCCGCTTCGGCGATTCCTGTGACTTCACTTGTTCTTCCAACTTTCTTTGGAGCCGCCGTCTCAACTTCTCCTGGTCACGTACGTTGAAGTGTTCTAGCTTTGATCACTGTGCTCCCTTGCACGACATATCTCACAACCACATGGACGCCATAAGGCCTACCTTAATGTCGTCGGGGCCAGGACCAGAAATGAGGCAATTCCTACTATTGCGATGAGGATGCCGGGGAGAGTGAAGGCGGCTTCTTTTTGCCATAAGGAAGGACGAATCGTACTTTTGATCAGTCATAGAATTCTTTCACTGGATTGATTGACACAGGGGCATGGGGCCCAGTGTAGCCTGAGCTCTGGTCTGGTGAGCAGGGCAACAATCGGTCTTGGTAGAAAACAGAGTAGTGAGTATGCAGGCGAAATGTTTGCTGTCAATAGGCCTAGAAAACTCGACGTAAAATTTTCAATCGTTCACTTACGAACAAGGCGTAGGTGATAACTTGCAGTTCGGTTGCGCAAAGTTCTCTCTCACTCGCTTACTTATTCCCCTAGTGCTCGTGTGTGCCGCAATGTTAAATCGCAGATCGCGATATAGAGAAAGCCTCCTGATCCGTCCTGTTACGCTTTTCTCTAACCCTCTGTCACAGAACACGGGGCGAGAATCATGAAGCTCAGTATATTAGTACTTGTCGTCGCCTTCGGCTTGTCTGCCTACAGCTGTCCGCCTCTATTCAACGACTTTCGTTACCTCGAAAATACCACTCTTCTCCGCGAGGCGATCGTGCAGCATAGATCGTTTCCTCAACTTGGGCTGACACACGGTCATCACGGCAGAAGATGGAGCCATGCGGATCACCGACTTAGCCCCATGGCCGTATGGCCAGCGAACGACAATAAGCTTACTGTCATTCCGTTTTGCTATGTCAACAAGTTCGCAAAGAACAAGATTGGTGGTATCTGGTTACAGGCCTGGAAGGTGTGGTACAAGAAAATTGGCAATCCTGGTGCCAAAACCGGTCACAGCCTCCAAGGATTCGAAGAGGTCAAAGATGCCGCAGGCGCAACTATGTTCTGCTACACTGATCATACAAGAGAGACGTGGAATCCTGCTGTGAAGTCGACTACGCTTGCTGTTGGCATTTTTCTAGACGCCATCCACGCCTCAGCCACTGCTGGATTTACGCATCCTGACTGGTGAGTTACATGTTTCGTAGCATAGTTTCACTGGCTTTGTACCACGACTCAATACTAACCTCTACCAGGAATCCTAAGAATGGTGCAAACAGGGTGAGAATCGGCTATATAAACAGCCCGGATTACGAGCGCCATGTCATGGTTGATATCGTTATCCATGAGATGGGTCACGTTTTTGGACTGAAACATGAGCATCAACGCCCGGAGCATAAGCTCAATCTCAGCCCTGAGGGAGTGTTCCCACTGACTCCCGCTCTAAGGTGATCACTATGTCCTCTTCCAATGCAAGAACTTGCAATTCTACGACAAGGCAATTGAGGAATTGAAGAGATATCCTTCCATTACCATAGAAGAGCTATGTGGCTCTCTTTACGCCGTTCATGACGACCCTTGGCGCGCTCTCGGCTTCTGGTACCCTCCCAGCTTCTCTACTGAGATCAAGTGGGACCGCTGGCACAAAGACAAGCAATGCAACTACGATGGCAAGAAACACCCATACGAGTTGGAAAACAGTGTCAAATACGATTACGACTCCATCATGCATTATCCCTTGTCCTCGGGGTCTGGACAATCGACTCTTACTATATACAATGCCCCGCTTGTCCGATGGGTCCACGGAGGCCCAGACTAAACTCCTCCTGCAGCAGTTACTGAGGAGAACGCTGTGTTAATTGACGAGATTCCACACAAGAGGGGGCCGTCTGATGGAGACTTCGATGGCGTCAAGAGACTGTATGCATGGAGGGGTGGTGCATAGATCTAAAACCGGGAAATGGGCTCAAAAGGTCTATTTTGAGGAGTGAGATTCTTTACAAGGACTGGGATAGACGACGAAGGAAAACCAGGCAACGGGCTCTTACATAGAACATGGGAGGGTTTTCTATTAGTTTTATATGCCGTGGCTGCTTTTGTGGGTTGAAGCTGTAATACAGCAACGTGTTCCTGTCAAGCATTTCTGTGCCGAAGCATGCACTGGACTCTATTCTATCAGAGCAAATATCCGCCCAATAATGTGAGTTCACACCACCCTTGTCATGTGTACGAGAATCCAGGTTTAGTTATCTAAATTAACTCCGTGCACATTGATCAGCGTCGTACATCAATTCATGAGCAGGAATGTACTCGCGCTCAGGTCAAATGATACAATGAGCACGCAATTGCCTCGTCCACATGAAGGTCTGGCTTGTCGTACGTGAGAAGAATCAATCTTGAAAGCCCTTCGTCGTAGCAAACTCACTGATTGCGTGCACGCTAATACTTTTATGGCTCTTGAAAACCATGAGAGCCCCGCTTTGCATGGTGAGAGTTTCACTACTGCTTCCAAGTGAGTGGCAAGTGAGTGGAATATACTGCTGCCGCGTTTTATTATCTTGCCACTAGCTTAGTGCCCGACTGCGGTAATGTGGGGAACAAACGGTGATGGTCTAGCTATTTATATAGCCTGCCCTCAAATCTATCGTCGTCTCTTACCTACTCCCTAACTCTACCGACAAAGAAAAAGTCAAAATCTCAGCAACCATGAACATATTCCTGTTCTTCCTCGGTATCTTCTGTGCACTCGCTGGCGGCTGCCCGCCCCCTTTCAACGACTTTCGCAACCTCCACAATGCGACACGTCTTGCGGAGGCTATTGCCGAATACAGGGCCGATCCCCAGCTTGGCTGGGAGACTCCTATAGGAGGACCCAACCGTGCTATTCAGCCATGGCCTACGAACAACAATGGTCTTGTGTATATTCCATTCTGCTATGCTGCCGGATATGTTAGGCAAAAGAACGCCGTCGCTTTCGAGAAAGGCTGGGGTCTATAGTTTCGAAAAATTGGCAAACCCAGCGAAGCCGCTGGTCACCGCCTCGCCGGCTTTGAGGAGACGAAAGACGCCAATGGAAATTCGAGGTTCTGTTACTCGAGCATCCAGATTGGTGCTGTCTGGAACCCCGATATCCTAGAGGACGCACTTGCCATAGAATGGGACATGCAGAGTTCTGCAAGTTTCTCATCAGTAGGTTATAACCCAAAGCAGATGTGAGTGATAATCTGGCATATTGTCAAAGAATCTGGGTGTGATACTTCGCATACTGAAACTTTTACAGAATTGATAAGGCCGGTAGACACAAGATGACAATTGGTTGGGAAAACAATCCACGCTTTGAACGTTATCGAGTGGCACCAACCATTGCACATGAGATGGGACATGTTTTTGGCTTCGCCCACGAACACCAACGTCCCGATCGTGAGCTTTCACATTACGAGTTTTGCAGTACTGGGTTACTAACAACAATCACAGGGGATTCTTACGTCAAATACCAGTGCGAGAACTTGTACAGCTACCAAGCAGCGAAAAACCTGCTTCCAAGCCAACCCTTCGTTACTATGGACATGCTTTGTAACGATGGAACGACTTGCCGACATGAACCCTGGTCCAAGGTCGGCATTAATTGCGCTGCTGAGTACAACACATTGCAAAATTTCTTGATCCTCGGGAAAGACTATGATATCAAGTCTATCATGCACTACTATTCAAGACAAGGTGGCAACTGGAAGATAAGCGAGCGCCGAACAATATACAACTCTCCACTTATCAAATGGAAGAATGGTGGGAAAGGTTTCATACCACCAGCGGTAGTCAACGACCAGAATGCCGAAATGATGGACTTTAGATGGGGGTACGGACCGTCAGACGGTGATCTTGAAGGCATCAGAATCATGTATCCGTGGATCTGACAAGAATGCTAGAAAGACCGCGGGGCTCAACTCGCTTCTTAGGGATCATGGGAAATATTATAAATGGGAACCTCACAGATGGATTTTCAAATGTGCCATTGAAATCTGCTAGCTTCAAGTCGTGACACCGCACTGCTCGGCTCACATGATATACACTCGTAAGACATGTCGACGCTCCTCATGCATCGAGCGCTGAAATCTCGTCGTTTTCTGGGTATGTCCAGATCACTCAGCCAGCTCAACTCCATGCACACTAATCTGCGCCCTCACTCTCGCTCCACCGCCAACATCGAAGCTGTCCTCCTTCACCATGCCTGGTGCACCCACAACATCACCGAAAGGGACCTCCACACTTCCCGCCTCATTCGTCTTGTCCATCAACGCAATCCTGAAGCTTGCTTGGCTAGCCAGCATATCTGCCGTCGCCGGGACTTGGAACGCCTGATCGAAAGCCGGGTTGAAGATATCCATACCGGGCGTGTATGTCTTGGCCATAGTCTGGAACTTACTGGCGCCCCAAGTAATTGCAACGCTAGGGTTGAGGGAGTCGCGCTCGCCTTGGAGGTTCAAGGCACTGGCGACAAGAATGGTAACGAGGCCGACGATTTGGTCTTTCTGTGGGGAGTTCTGTGCGGACAGGGCTGACGCTTCAGCGACGAAGTGAGAGAATCGAGCGTGCACGATCAGGCGCGCGCCTGTGGGATCTCCCTGGTGTGTCAGTGTGATTTCCTGGGAGCCGCCGTTGAGCAAAACTTCTTTGACGGAGGTGTGGCCGAGACCAATGTCGTCGTCGCCGGCGAGATCGTCATCTTGGATGTCGAGTGTGATAGCCTGTTCAAAGTCTGAGACAAGGAAGTCGTGCGTCTCGTTCCAGACAGGCTCGTGGTTGTTCTTTTGCACTGAAGTACGCCATTCCTCGGACGCGCCCACGTTGACCTTGACGTAGCAATCTGGAACGTCTTTGATGACCTTAGAAATGAGGCGCGATACGCCGCTCTTCTTCTTTGGAGCTGCAATGCCAGTCGCTTTCTCAACTGTGAGGCGAAGGGTACCGAGGTGGGGTTGGTAGGTCTTGAAATAGTCGTTGTTGGAATCGAGTTTGACGAGGAAACGGTTGGGAAGGACAGCCATGCCAGAGATTATGCCGAGAATAGTCTTGCGGACGGTCTTCTTGATCAAGAAGCTGTCGGCAATGTTGGCGGCATCGGTAAAGTCGAGCTCAAGATAAGGCGGATTGATGAATGATACCTGTGCAGCGCCGATCAATGGAATGATGTTTGTCAAAGGACAAAGTAGAATGGAAAGTCTGCCCTTGAGGTGGACCTTTTCGATACCGATCTTAGGCACGCTGCTACCGTCAAGCTCGATGTCACAAACACCTTCCCAGTTGACATCCATGTCTAGTTTGATACCCTGAGCCGTGGTCTTGTGCACGTCGACATTTGTGAAAGTAAGCGGCACATGGCCGAGATCTAGCTTGACGAACTTTAGGTTCTTCAAGGGCCCCGGAAGTGTTGAGTCAAGAATTGGTTCCACGATCTCCTTGATCATCTTCGCGCTGGCGACGCAGATGTTGGGCCATAGCTGCTCGACAAGATCATTCAACCAACCTGTAGTGGCTTTTTGTAAGTAAGATTTGCTATAAGCTGATACAATGTCTTACCGGCTTGCTCGCCGCCTCCAGACGCGGTCAAATGGTCCACGAGTGATGATGCCATGATGAACCTGTATCTGAGCTGAGTGTTTAGCCGACGTATGTGTGTATGGGCTAGATTTCGTAGAGGTACTGATATCTACTGTTAAATACTAGAGTCGAGCAATCAAATATCAATCGACATTGAATGATCGCAGTTCCCGGTTTTCGTTTGGGGGTGCCCTGTTTGTCTTGGCTGCAGGAGCCCTTTGACGTCACTACTAGCTCTCAGACGGCGGTGACACGCGCTACACATGGCCAGTTCCATTACAACGCGTGGCGATGTTTCTCGAGCCTTATTCGTGAAAGACGAGGCTGAGTGAGGGGTTGTGGATCCGTAGAGTCCATGGGATCAATCTAGTCCTCATTGGGACATAGCGCGGCGCTCGGTTGTTCCCCAGCTCAGGATCATCTTCGTTAGCCTTGCGCTCCATTCCTCCTTTATTCGTGTACTCCTGCAGCGACAACATGACTGCCTGCTTGTAGACCTTGACGACAATGCTTCACTAGCCGTAGAAGTTGTCGCACTAATGCCCTGACAGGCGTGTCCTTTACAAGATGTTCGCCGTTATCGTAAGCCTGCGTCTTCCACAATTCTCGACATTATCGCTAATAATCGCAGTACCTTGTCTTCTGCATCTCTGATCAGATGCAACTATCGAGTGACTTGATATATTTTGCGAAATTCTCCCATCTTTGGTCGCTCCTGTACGGGCATCTCGCATTCGCTGTCTTCGGATCGCGTCTGTGGGTTCAGCAATCGGATCTCCTTCCTTCATCTTTTGATGCATGGTTGCTGAACAAAGGCAATGCCCTAGATTAACGTCCCTTGGATATGGTGAACTCGAGTTGCTCTGCGACTGCGGTTTTGCCAAGTCTGAGGACGATGAGCCTATCTGGCGTCCTTACCCTGCCGCTGTGACCTCTTCATTCCTGTTCTCTGGGCAGTTGAGTGTCGACGGGCGCACGGCAAGCAATGGGACTGACGTTTCGTTTCAGCTCAAACATTCATCGCAATTGCTCTACTTGTGCAAGTACGGGAATTGAGTGCATCTAAAGCTGTGTTGCGTAGCGTATAACTTTGCGCTATTCTCACAGGTACCAATCAAACCTCCCCACTACGTAGGTATCGCATACAACGTCATACGCCAATCTATGCCTGTTCTGTCAATCTTGGCAGCACTCACTCACGAACAGGCAGCCATTGCCATATAAATTGACATTGTGAAGACTTACCGGTCGCTCCGAACAGTCCTCTCTATCCATCATGCCGAGAGCAGTGCTTCACACAAGGAAAGACTTGCTAAAAGACTATAGCTTCCCAACAACTCCAGCTCGAGATTTCGAGCGCAATGGGATACCAGCAGCATTCGCATCCGGCCACCCTTGGCCTGAGAACTGGTTCGGCTCCCACGAAGCGTATGATTACGATCAGTTCGAAAAGCAGCACGATCAAAGTCTACACAGAAGTTTCCACAGTGCGTTTAGCTCCGACCAAAAGCTTCTAGCGATCAGCTCTAATCGCGAACGCATCGTTATTTATGACGTTGCCACGAGGGAATTGCGAGCGGTACTTGAAGGGTCAGATCGAATCGCATTCAGGCCCGTACAGAGTCCTGCACTAGGTAACGGTTATACATTAATAAGCAGTATTTCTGATCTCGAAGCGCGTGCTGCGGCCTCTAACAACAGGCTGATTCTTTGGGATCTCGACCAACATGGGCGGCTGCTTGATGAAGAGGAACCTATCAACACCGCAGAGTTTGCTAGTCTAGCAATCAATTCTATCCTGCCCAAGCTCATATCAGACCACGAATGGTCGAAAGACTTCGCTCAAGCTTCGAGCCTACACGCAGACTTCGAGAAGGCGCTGAGCCGCGCTACAGCCGACCATCGTCGAAGACACTACACCATTCTCAGCAATGCCCAAATTGGAAACTTCAGTTCCTCTGCATTTAGCAATGACGGCCGATTCCTCCTATACCACTGCGAGAATGGCTCAACTCAACATGGCATGCGAGACGCTGACAAGCTTCCTCACGTGGTTGTGTATGATGTCGATGCTGGAAAGGAGGTTCATCGCTTGTACGGACATACCGATGCAATCATGTGGTCAGGCATGAGCCCGGACTACCAGCTTATAGCATCTGTTTCTTGGGACGGAACTATGCGCATGTACTCGGCAGACACTGGAGACCTTCAATGGGTCACGGAAGATTCTGGCTCACAGAGCTGGGCGGGTGCCTTTACGCCAGACTCGAAACACATTATCTAGAGTTCCAAGAGTGGTCGTGCAGTCAAAGTCCATGACGTTTCAGATGGCCGCGAAGTGTGTACTTTTGCAGAAGAGCCAGACGATTGGTGTCGCCATTTCGCATGGGATGTTGCAGGCGACAAAGTTGCTTTTGCAGGAAGGAAGCATGCTTATGTCTGGTGTCCCTTTGATAGTCCTCGTGGCACCATAGATCAGCACTTCGTGCTTGATGAAAGTGAGGATTGGCGAATGTCGTCTATTTCATCAATCAATTGGATGAAGGACGGCGAGATATTGGCTCTGGAGTTTTCTGATGGTACTAAGCTCATTTACAACACACAGACGAACTCCAAGGAACTATTCATCAAACCACAAGGAGTAAACACTGCTTGGGTTGATCGAGGACTCTACGGCATATTGGGTGTTCCAGAGCAGCCAGACTTCTACCTCACTGTGGATGGCGATGGCAAAGTCAGGTATTGTCGCACCAGTGTTCCTGCAGGCCCCTCTCGGTGGGAAAAACAGCCGGGGAAGAAGGAGCGTGTGGAGAGTGCAAAAAAAATGTATCCGGAGACGGGGAAATACGTCAAAGTTACGAAGGTGTCGCGCAAAGACGCCCAAAGAACGACAATGAACGCGCTTCTTGTGTGGATGAGGGTGCGGCGATTTAGACGGCCGAGTGATAATGGGCCTTTTACCATCTTTTGATAACAACGCGCGGTAGCCTCTGAGTTTTGCTGCATTCTCAAGACGTGTGTATCTGCGACCGAGCAGGTTACGCCCAGACCTTTTGCGCGTCATTCGACCCAGGGGTGCAAGCTGAATTGTGGTAGCATACATGTCCAAGGTCTGCTCAACTCCAGCCATCTCATACGGCTTGCTTGAGATGAGAACCATCATGTACAATATTTAAACTATGTGGTCCTTTCCTACTGTGGTATGCTTCCACATACTCGTCGACCTCATTTAGGCTAATGTAGAGAAGTGCGGATGCTGCGGCGCACGGAGTTTTCGCGGCATGCAAGGTGTCCAACGCTACAGCCACCGTACTGGAGCAAGATAACGCGAATCAGTAAGTATCGTTACCTGATGAACAGGAGTTCGGAATTTGGATCGCAAATGTTGAGCCAGAGGAACATGATCCGTCTGGGATACCCGATGGCGATTCGGTCCGGTAAACCGACTCCGAGCTTTCTCTGTTCCCCGATCAGGCTGAACCCCACACCGCCAGTCGCTTAGCCCCACGCTGTGCGGCTTATTGTGACTCGAAACATATATGAACCATAGAGTACGCCTGGCTGTGCCGCGTCAATTGTTTTGACCTTCTCTTTCTACAGTACCACACCTTTCGGTTTGCCATTTACGAATCGACAAGGGCCAGCTTGTCCTCGAGCAAGTCAAGAGCGTCTACATTCAACACTAAGTTGTACACGTCGTAGTGTCTTCGAATCTCCCAACAATCACTTTGACGCTTGAGAGTGAAGCTTGGAGGAGCATCACTCAATTTAGTGTGTGCATTAAACTTCATCACAGTCTCTATCTTAGCTGTCTTTCTGCACTAAAACACAGTAAGCATAGTTCTTCTCTGCCAAGGCGGCACACTCATACCGTATAACCAACAAGCCTTCTACGGTATCATAGTTCACCATGTCTATTCCTTCAAGATCCAAGCCCGGTGTTGTGCGCCCTACAAAAAATGGTGAGCGATATGAGCTCACCGATCCAACTGCGATGCCCAAAGCAGGTGCCTTCCTGTGGAATACGAAGATGATGATACAAGTCACTTGCCGTGGATACGCCACAGCATCCTTCATGCAACCGGAGCCAGCGAAGTATGCATATGCTCCTACCATTGAGGCGAAGACTTTCATGCAACCAGAACAAAATTACTATGCTCACCACCCTGGACGTTTCGTGTATGTTAAAGACGACGAAACAAGCGACCTATTCTCAGCGCCATATGAGCCAGTGAGAGCCAAATTAGATCGCTACGAGTTCTCTGCTGGTAAGAGCGACATAAAATGGACAGTGGAGAAGTTCGGTGTTCGTGTCGAGATGGGCTTTTCGCTACCCATGCACGACGTTGCTGAACTATGGACCATCAAAGTCACGAATTTGACGGACCGGAAACGCAAGCTCAGTATATACCCTTACTTTCCCATTGGTTACATGTCGTGGATGAACCAAGAAGCAGAGTGGAACGAGAAAGTGGGCGGCGTTGTCGGTAGCTGTGTCACTCCCTACCAAAAAGCGGAAGATTATCCGAAGATGAAGTATCTGAAGGACAAAACGTACTTCCTCTGTGAGGTCAGTCCGATTGCCTGGGAAGCCAGGCAAAAGCGCTTCGAAGGGGAGGGGGGGTTGCACAATCCATCATCAATTCAAGAGCCACAATTGACCAACAGCGATGCGCGCTACGAAACGCCAACGGCTGCCGTTCAGTACAAGGTAGACCTCAAGCGGAATGAGAGCGAAGAATATCGCTTCCTGTTCGGACCAGCCTATGACGAAGCAGAGATCCTGGAGATGCGTAAGAAGTATCTCAACAAGGCGGCCTTTGCGCAAGCCACAAAAGACTACGAGGCATACATCCAACGTGGAAGCGGGTGCCTGAAAATCGAAACCCCGGACCAGGCACTCGATAACATGATCAACAACTGGCTACCTCGACAGCTGTTCTATCATGGTGATGTGAACCGTCTGACGACAGATCCTCAGACGAGGAATTATCTCCAAGACAATATGGGAATGAGCTTCATCAATCCCGATGTCTGCCGTAATGCTATCCTGAAATCAGTCGGGCAGCAAGAAAGAAACGGATCAATGCCGGATGGTATTCTCTTGGCCGAGGGCGCGGTACTAAAGTACATCAACCAAATCCCGCACACAGATCATTGCGTCTGGCTTCCCATTGCTCTGGAAATATACTTGGGCGAGACCGGCGACTATGCAATTCTGGACGAAACTGTGACAAGTATGTACGGTGACACATTCACAGTTTTCGAACGATTCAGCCGCGCTATGGACTGGCTTCTGTCGAGTAACGCGCGAGATGATCGTGGTTTGAGCTATATAGCACAAGGTGATTGGTGCGACCCAATGAACATGGTCGGACCAAAGGGTGTGGGTGTATCTGGATGGCTCACCGTCGCAACCGCATACGCTGTGAATCTATGGGCCGATGTGTGCGAGCAAGTCGGTAAAACCATAATTGCAAGCAATTACCGATCTGGTGCCGATGCTGTCAACCAGTCCGCAAACGAGCATTTATGGGACGGCGAATGGTACTCTCGTGGAATCACCGACGATGGAGTGAAATTTGGCATCAAAGAAGATAAGGAGGGACGAATCTGGTTGAACCCGCAATCGTGGAGTATCTTGGGGGGCGCTGCATCGGCAGAAAAGATCCAAACAATGCTACCGCAAGTCGACCAGCAACTTGACACTCCATATGGTGTTGTCATGTTTGCGCCTCCGTTCACGGGTATGCGCGAAGACGTAGGTCGCGTAACGCAAAAGTATCCTGGCCAAGGCGAAAATGGATCCATTTACAACCACGCCGCCGCTTTCTACGCATGGGCATTGTATGGCATCGACGAAGTTGATCGCGCATACTCTACGCTTCGCAAGATGATTGCGGGACCTGACGAGGAAGATCTGCTACGCCGTGGTCAACTGCCAATCTTCATCCCTAACTACTACCGTGGAGGCCATGGTATCAAGAACCTTGACCGCACGGCTGGGCGCTCAAGTCAACTTTTTAACACAGGTACGATTTCGTGGGTATACAGGTGCTTCATCGAAGGACTGTGTGGTTTGAGAGGTATCAAGGAAGGATTGAAAATAGACCCGAAGCTACCAAGTCACTGGGATAAAATGAAGGCGACAAGGCTATTTAGGGGAGCAACATTTGAGGTTGAAATCAAGCGCTGTAACGTCCAAAAAGTAGAGGTCATTATTGATGGAAAAGAGATCGACGGCAACGTCATCAACAATGTTGAGAGCGGAAAGACGTACAGGGTGGAAGTCAAGGTGCCACAAGCAAAGCAGTAGACTCAATTTCGTAGACGGTAGCTTATGGTTCTGACAGGGAAGGAAGTCTAAGTACCTTCGCAAGAACTGTAGCCATCTCTTCTGCGTTGTTCCCTTCAGTCGATTTGCTTCTCCACGCAACGATGCCATCTGGCCTCACGAGAACAGCTCCCTCGTCTCCTACTCCTGATAGCTGTCTCCATTTACGATCCACATCTATCCAATCATCATTGTCAATTGCGACGATATCTATCATCGCGTTCCTCACGTTTTCCCACGCCGTAGGGTTTGCCGTGAAGAGGATGAAATTGTTTAGCGCTAGGAGATCGCGCGTAGAGACAATACGGTCACCTTTGCGTAGCCACATGTGAGGAAGATGGTGTCCAGGTATAGTCGAGGGACAGTACTTCCCCGTATTAAGATTACCATGCTCGTCCAATTGGCCATCATGCAGATTGTCCTGACCCTCGTTGTAGACATCAGCAATAGGATAAAACCAACCAACCTCCGCTCCTGGTGCTTTCAACTCGGTGTCAAGAATTGATTGCGCCTTTTGAAGATCCGCATGCATCTGGGCATGGTCGGGATGACTCTTATCGAACAGAACCTCGACCGCCTTCATGTTCTCCGTCACTGACGTGCTCTTGCTCATGCCCAACGCCTTGTCTATTATCATATTGTGACTTTGCAGGTTGATGAGACTCGATTTCGCCACTCTTTCTCCGACCGGACGGCGTTCTTCATCGTATGTATTGAGTAGGTCGCCGGTCCCAAGTTTGCCTTCGAGCATCAGAGCCAGCTTCCAGGCTAGGTTGTTGGCATCCTGGACTCCGGTGTTCAGGCCAAGCGCACCCCATGGCGGTACACGATGCGCGGCATCTCCGACTAAGAAGACACGACCTTGCTCACTCCGATACCGCTCTGCTGAGATGGCGTTCACAAACCAATGGCTCAAACTCGGAACTTCGACTTGCAGATCTGGTATGTTGATACTTCTCTTCAAGCGCGCAATCATCGCCGCATCGTCAAACTTCTTAGGGTCGTCAGGGAGGATGCCGCAGGCAAATATCCATTCTTCGGTCTCCGGCTTGTTGGGATATGGACCAAGATGATACATATAGCCAGTCCCGATACTTCCGCCCATCTCTGGATTGATGAACCAGGTAATGAATGCTTGTGGTTCGGGGTGTTGCGCGGCAATTGGCGCTCGGATGTGTGCGGTTACCATGTCGACAATGTCCTTCTCTCCGTGTAATTCGATCCCAAGTTTGTCGCTCACCAATCTCCCGCCATCGGCTGCAACAACATATGAGGCTTTGATAATTTTAATGGCCCTGGAGCAATCTTTATACTTGACTCTTAATTCCACGTGGTCCTTCCTTTCCACGAGGTCGGTGACTTCGGCTCCAAAGTTCACGCCATCAGGGTTAAGCTTTTTTGTTCGTTGAGCGAGAATAGGTTCGAGGCGTATTTGTGGCAACATAGCATATCGACTTGGACTTGCTGCCTTGTATTCGTCGGCGTACGCTCCCCCACCCCAGGCGTCGCGAGACACAATCTTCCTACCAGTTGGTCCCAGTGACGTAAACCACGCAGTCTTGGAACACGTATTCTGAGGAGCTGGGTTCGTGTAAACCTCCTCTTTCACTCCCATCTGGCGAAAGATTTCGCCGGTCTTTTGATTTATGCCACATGCTTTTGGGTGAATCGAGGTGCCGGGGTGTCGTTCGAAGCGAACATGTGGTATGTTACGAAGAGAAAATAAAATTGAGGCTGAAAGCCCGACAGGACCTCCTCCGACTATAGCGACAGGATGTGTCTTTGTGGTTGACATCTCGACTTCTGGGCCTGAGTGAAGCAAGGCACGCAGCGGGCAGGGAAGATTTTAATTCTGCGTCCCCACATATCCAGGAGCTGGCGTTGAGATCAGAATGGTCCAGTGTCATCTTACAAGTACTGCAGAAAGCCTATGAGAGTCGAGCGCCACAAAACCCGGGTCGTGGACTTGCGAACCCTACCCCGCAAAAGCCGAGCCCTAACACCAGCCCCATGATGCGTTCACGCACTTCGTACATCAGCCACACCGTACATCAGTCGCCTTACTCCTGTGGAGGTGCATATGGAGGTACCTGATCACTCAGAAAGCAAGGTATTCATCAGCCCGGCTTTCAGTCGCTCGTGCATAGACCTAGCTTCCGCCCTTAACCATTCTGGTGCGTCGTTGTACGAATCTTCGTCCTTGATGCGTAGAACAGCTTGTCCTACGAGATCGAATGAAGACGCGTTCAACTACAAATGATGGATTCCGTTGAAGTGCGGGCATAGAGTGCGAGATATCTGGAATAGTGCTGTCTGAGGATTGGAGTGAGAATGAAACTAGCTGTGTGTCTGCATTCGCGGCTACACTTCTCTCAGTATACGAAAAAGGGACAAGAACAGGTCGTTTTTGGTACAATGTATGTGACATTCTTGTGATGGTATTATGCAAAGGCTTCGGTTGCAATTCTGTAACCCTTCGTCGAGTCCTCCGGCCCATCGATATGAGCTTCCGAAGATGACAATAGATGCCAGTTGTAAAGCTTGATCGATTACTCCTTGTCGTATTGGGCGAAAGCCGGACAACCTTGAAGCATGGCTTGTATGATTGTGGTACTGCTGCCTTTATTCAGCATGAAGGATGTGACTCGCTCAGTTTGATGCAGGATCAGGAGCTTTCACATCACGTTAAAACAGCCACCACCAGGCGCTGGCAAAATTCTTGTCCGTCTTATCTAACGAGAAGAGTTGAACAAATAGCCAGTATGTATTCTAAATATTTCTAGTGCAATTAATTCGAGTATCTTAGAGCCTTAAATGTATCCAGGCTCCCTTAAAAGCTTGCAGTAAGTTTACCTCTGAAGACTATTAGCTTCTGCTATAGGTGCAGAGCGGGAACGAATTCTGCCGCTGCCTGGTGCCACTGAGTCCTCAAGCTGAAATCACGTAGTCCGCACTGCACAAAAGCAGCGACTGGGCGCGAATCCGTCTTGGCAGACGTCGTCATCAGCTGTGATTCGATCGCGATGGAAATCCGATAGGCATGTCGACGAGAAAGCGGGCTAAATGTTTCACCAGGCTACCGTTGCCAAGTTTCTGTAAGCGACCTGCGCGCCATCTCCTTGTGCCTCCCTCCTGCACGACACTATTACCACATCTTAATGCAAGACACATGATCTGCGCAACACTACAGCTTGCTGCCCAGAGATCTCTTAACTACTTTCTGTCCATATTGCTTGGTTTAAAAGAACCTTATTTTGCTGCGACAGCTTCAGCCAGACCAGTGGCGTGTCGAGCGCCTCTCGATATACGAGCCTGCATTAGGGCACAGCTTTAGCCGAGATGGCATTGCTCAACATATATTTTGATTGCAGTAGAGAGGTTGAGTGAAACTAGAATTTCTTCAAGTATCAGGAAAACGCAGGTGATCTCTGCGTTACGCGCGCTGCGATGCATGAAGACGAACTGCGCTGTCGACATGTCATACACTGCGGTGTAGTAGACATTCCCGTGCGCCCCGAGCCGCCGACCCCAGATGTCAAATCGACCTTAATACGAATATAGGCAAAACATGTTCTTGGCTCATGGCGATCTGGACCTCGAGACTGGCTGGCCTGAACAACTGATCCCCTAGCCAGGAACCGGGAATTCGTTCAATGCATGCACCCCGCAATATATCAATGTCGCGAACGAACAGCTCATCCGGTAAAAGGCATGCATCCCTTGAGTCCATCGCACAAATCATACCAAGTCTGGTTTGGCATGTATTAAGCATTTCCCGCTGCTCAATACACTTATTAGCACCATGCGGCCTCTAAGACTTCCAAGTCTTGTTCTCACGATCCGCTCGCACTAGACCTTGCAGTGTCGACAAAGATGTCTGTCTTTCCTCAGGTCCCTCCTGAATTGATCGCTTCCTTAGCGAAGGACAACAAGTCCCCTCTAATCATTGGTCTCGTTGCTGGTTCGACTGGTCTTGGGTTCATTTGCGTGGTGCTTCGCTTCTTCTCTCGCATCAAGCTTGTTGGCATTGTCGGGCTAGAGGATTACTTCATTGCGCTTTCCATGGTATGAAGACTTGCGCGTATGTTATGAAAAACTACTTACGCATAGTTGAAGGTCTTTGGTATCTGCTCATCGGCGTGCTTGATCCAAGGCGCAAGATATGGCAACGGAAGGCATCTGATCAACGTCCCCATGGAAAACGCATTCTTCATCCTCAAGGTGGGTCTCTACAAGGCACCCTTCCGAGTGGCTTGCTTACATATCTAGTACCTATTCTTTAGCATCATCGCTTACCATGTTGCTTTGACTTTGACCAAACTCTCAATTCTGCTCCAGTACAGACGCATCTTCACCCTGAAGGGTTCGAGAAAACCTATATACATTGTCATGGGTATATGCGCAGCTACCGGAACTACCGCTGTCGTGACAGCCGTCTTTACTTGTATACCGGTCAATGCTTACTGGAATATGGCCTTGAAGCCTTTTGCGAAGTGTGTCAACCAGGACGCGTAAGTTTGCTTCATCATATTACAAGCCGATCCTCACTCGCTAACTATGATAGCATGTACCACGCCAACGCTGCACTGAACATCACCACCGACTTGCTGGTCGCTGCTCTTCCCGTGCGTCGACTCTTGAAGCTACAGATTGCCATGAGGCAGAAGATTGCCCTTCTCATTATTCTGACGCTTGGTTGGTTGTACGTTCACATCGTCGAAGACTCGTCTCAACATGTTAGCTGATCGTTCACAGCGTCGTCATCATCTCCATCATCCGTCTATATTTTCTCATCCTTGTCGCCAAACACCCTACCGATCAGACATGGTACAGCGGTCCAGCAGCATATTGGTCCGCCCTCGAAGTCAACCTCGCTATCGTCTGCGCCTCAACGCCCGCTCTAAAACCTTTGGTCGTAAAGATTATGCCAATGTTCGGCACGCGCTTTGGAACATCCAAGAGATCACACGACCCGTCACACTCGACGCAAGATTCGCGAGGCAATGGCTTCCAACGCCTGAAGGGCAAGAACAGCCAATCGACAATGAACGAAGACATTGCGATTACCGCGCTACCGAACGCGTACAGACACAGTGAAGCGTGGAAGGAGATTCACGTTACGAGGGACTTCGAGCAGAGGAGTGTGAATGAACGGCGGCTGAGCGACGATAGCCAGAAAGATTTGTACAACGGTTTTCCAAAGCCGATGGAGCGGCGGTGATGCATCTCCTATGTTTGGGAATGCCAAGTAGTAGCTATGACAAGTTGTTGCGGTGCGCAAAATCAAATAATATACCTACTTGGACAATGTCCGCGGATGCGACGGGGGTTACGCGCATTGAAGTGATGCGTATCGCTTCACAAAGTAGTGAAGGAAATGCATTTTGAGTTGCGCTCACTCACACCATCCATTGTGAAGTAACAATGACAATCCTCTGGAGCGTCAAATAAATGTTGTGCTGTATTTTCCCCTTTACGATGAGAGACAACACTTCAAGCAGCTGCTTTCTGTACCTTATCTACTTGAAGGCACCGGTATTCTCAGCATCGCAACCATGCCCTCTATCCTCTCCTCCTCCTCCCCCCTCTCTAAGCTCTCTAACCTTGACACCGACGACACGTCTTCCCTCCGCCCTTCCGATTCTACCGAGGTCGAAGAGAAGAAGTGGTCAGATGCAGAATTGATGGACGATTCGCGACCAGGCCGTCGAGGAACTACGGATGATCAGCGTTGGAAGTACTCGGCGCCGAAGAAGACGAAGAATGAAAAGGATTTGGATGAGGGTGAGTATCTTCCCCACCCGCTCGATGTAGCAGTGGATAATGAGGAGGGTAGGGTGCATGAGGTCAAGTCATGGTATCATGCTCCTGCAGATGGAGTGAAGGCTGGCGGTTGGTTTAAGAACTGTGGCGGTGCTTCGAAGGGCACGTAGAAGGATGTGAATGGTCAGCGTTGAAAGTATTTCCGCGCGAAGAATACTAAGTAAAATTGTCGGTCCATATAGTTCTTCGTTGAGAGACAGACCTGAACTCTCACAATGCAAATTTGAATGCGAGAAGAACGTGTAGGTTACATGATTTATCACCAATGCTTTTCATAATTCACTGCCCAAACTACTGTCTTACAAGTCACTCCCAAGTACCGCGCCTTCCTTCATTAATGGACAGAAAGCTTCACCTTCTACACCCAAGATACTCCCTTTTGCCACGCCTCTGTCCAATACCACAACTGCACGCACTACAAATCACACAAAAATACAGTAGCTCAAACACAACCACAACTATGCAACCCCAAATCTTCCATATCGCACCACCGCTTACCTCGCAATCCATGGAAGAGCTAGACACGTCGCGCATCGAGCCGAGCCCGAGCGAAGGCAGCGAGTCAGACTGGGTCGAAGTGGCTGATCGAGAATGGAACGATGAGGCGCTGTTGGACGATGCGAGGCCCGGGCGGAGGAAGTGGGCGAAGTCAGATGGCGATGTCGTGGAGCAGGAGACGAAGACTAAACAGCCTCGTAAACGGGGATGGTCGCGGGCATCGTCGTGAGGTGGCATAATGGGAGATATTGTTAGTTGGGTCTGCGAGGGACCTCGAGATGTGTCGCTGTCCGATTTGACGTCTCAAGATGGCTGCGCGCACGGAGTGTTAATACCGAATTGAAGAGAAATGAGTTTCATATAATGACATTAAAATCCAAACAAAAAGGTTGTATGTTATGACGGTCCAGCACTTGGCAACGTCAGATTTAGCCTCCCGAGACTCTCGGCCAGCAAGCAAGTCTATCGATATGGTATAAAGCAAGCACTGAAAGCGTGCAGCGATCGCGAGATTGCCATGGGAAATGAAGAAAACGAAACCGAAATGGACGTCAGACAATGCAACATCGCTCCCAAACGTGATTAGCAAGCCACCAGCAGAAAGAAAAGAAGGAAAGAAAAGAAGTGGGGAAGTTGATGGATGCGCTTAAATAGCGTTCATCTTACCCATCTCAAGCCCTACATCTTCAGTCTTGACACGCTCGCCATCTGGCCCTCGTCGTCCGCCACCCACAAGGCCCCATATGCTGATGCCAGCGACCGTCCATGCAAAGATGAGGAAGGGAATCATGATGGCGCGTCCGGCAACCTCAATAGAGCACTGTTTGGCGTAGTCGCTTCGGGCCATACCAACGCCAGGCTCGTCCTTGAGCTCACAAGACCATGACTCGAGATCGAAAGTGCCGATGTTGTACCGGAAGTAGTTATCGTTTGGATTGTTGGGAGTAGGGTCGTTCGTGATGGATGTTCGAAATTTGACGTAGCCGTCGCGGAAGCGCGAGGATGACTTATGAGTGACAAAGATGGAGACAAGAGCAAAGAGAACGAGAACACTATTGAGGATGTGAAGGAACATTATGTTGCGTCGGAATGCCCAGGCTTGCGTCTAGTGGATAGTTAGCCGTACCGTAGACTGTGATTGAAGCTGCTATGCGGAGCAGGTCTTGCTTACCCGTTTGCCTTCTCTCCAGTCCACAGCAACGAAGCCCAGATGCGCGGCGGCTGAGAAGATGCTCATCAGAGCAGCAACCAGTGCGATTTTGGCAGGCGTAAGGAACAACATTCTTGGTAGAGCAGCCATGACAATCTGAGGTCCAGGACTTCCATCATCTTCCGTAGTCTGGAACATAAATCCTGTTTGGATATTGGTATCCAGGAAACTGTAGGTAACGGCCTTGAGTGAGATGACGGGGATCGTGATTGCAATGAGAAGCGAGAGGGAGATGGCGAACAGTATGCGTGACCTTCGGTGGTGTGGACAGCCGCTTGGAAGTGGTTGATTGAACATCGGTACAGGTGTAGGCTTTTTGTGTGGCTTTAGAATCGATTTCACCTTGACGGCGACCGGCGGCAGCTTGAAGTCGACTTTCTTCATGATGGCGATCCTCCTCTTAGTTTTCCAGTAATTATGCCAAGTATAAAAGTGATGAGCCTCTATGGATCATAGGAATGTCACTTGGCTCTGCAAGTGTATGTCGGGGTGTGGTCGAAGCTGGTAGCAAAGTTGCTGCCCTGGGGCAATGAAAGCGAAGTGTTGAGATTGGAAATCAGGGTTACGTTCCCACGACACAATACAGTTCATATTGCCGTGTCACTCGCCCGAAAGTCCCGCATAGATTTTGCGGGCCAGGATCTCCACTGGTTTCGTGATCGCCCATGGGCGCATCATGGCTGGTCCGAGTTTCGGCTGTCAATGCTGTTTTCACGGTGTAGGGCTGCGCGCTCGGGTTTGACCTTGCACTGCTTGAACGGTTATGTCGTATGTCACCGCTTTTGGTAAATAATCAATGCTCTTGCCGGGTATCAAACGGTGGCTTCTATGGAAGAGTGGATGACGGGATGACGCGAGACGTGTGAGGTTTGAGATGCGCGACGCGCGACGCGCATGACCCACTCGATGCACCTATCAGTCCTCGTTACGTCGCAATAAAATGCTCTGTTAAGCAGAAAAATAGTGGTTGGGCATGTGCGCGAGCAATATGGAGGCGTTGTGAAGCACGCGGACTCGATAACGGCAGCGCATATCGCCAGATGGTCAGATCAGTACCCAAGGAGACGCCCAGTGCTGTCACGAGCGCATGGCGGGTGAGTCGTCGCAGACAGCCCTGGAGTCCAAGGACGATTTGGCCCCTCGTTGGTATACTGGTATATCAGAGAAGCGTCGCGGGGAAGGGCTGTCGCCGAGAAGTCGCAATTTGAAGCACCACTGCCGCATTCCATTTCAGCGGTGACTTGTGGGTAACTTGAAAGCCTCCCAGATGTAGCCTTGAGTCCAATCAAACGGCGTTTGCTGAGAGAAACACCCGTTCTGACATTTGGAACAATGTCGTCGTACGCATCCACCTGTCTTTCTAGGTGGCCCTCGCGGCGACGATACTGTCGAGTCACGTCGTTTCAATCAAGTCAATGGCACGAGAAACCACCTTCTGGAAAACGCCGTTGACGTTGGTTTCACCCTAATTGACTGGATTACAGCCAGATGCATGCGAGGATATGCTAGACAGCATGTTGTTTCTGTATGTCATGAACGTTCAGGCATGGTGAGCACATGATGCCGGGGCTCTTTCTTCAGATATGAATGTCCGCAGAGGTGATCGACTCAGCGTCATTGTGGATAGGGGGATTTAAAAATAAGATGGCGAGAAAGCCGGAATCATCGGGTCTAGCAAGTGGTGACGAGAAAGCGTGTGATTGTGGTTGGAATATTGTTTGCTATTTTCGGTCATGTCAGATGCGTGTGCCTGAGAGACGCTAAAGTTTGGGGAAGTCGCGATAGCGCGGCGCGTCTTCACCACTCAACACCAAAAGATCGCATCACCACGCAGAATGGCTTTTACGTCCATGAACACACAGGTGCGCGTGCCGCAACCGCCGCCAGTGCCGGCAGCCGTCGTAAACCCCACAGTAGTGACTCCTGCCGGGCCACACCCCGAGGAGATAGACCAGGCTTTTGCCAGCAATCACGAGCTACGAAAGCGTGTACATGCTGCGATTGGTATGGGAATTGATGTCAGGGCCACGTGACGGTGCTAATAGTGTAAAGACGAACACCCTACACAGACTTCACTTTTCCGCGACATGTCGACATTCATCCTCAACCAAGCCTCGCCGCCATCCGCCGAGCCAGCAGCGAAGAAGCGCAAGCTCGAAGACAACACCACATGGCAAAGCACCTCAGCAGCGTCAGGAGACAGCTTAGTCAGCAGCGCAACCAAAGCTTGGCGGACGTATCCAGGAGTCAGCTTCTCGATTCCGCAGCGCAAGAAGTTCACCCTGGAGCTCCTGGACAAGAAGGACGGCGGCATTCGAGCCATAGGCGCCACCGGCAATGTCGAGTTCAGCATCGCTTGGAAAGACGTCGATCAGGTCTTTTGCCTGCCAATCCCCGAGAAGGCAAAGAAGCAGCACAACTTTGTTGTCATACCTGTTCATGGCGACGGCATCAATCCTGTCCCAGAACACCTACAAGGCGCCGCACCTGAGCCAATCATATGGACCTTTGAGGAGGCGACTGGCAAGAACATGGTCGAGGGCGAAGACCCGGGACCCGGGCCAATGGCTGAGGCCATACACCACTGCCTGATACAGGCGGGTACAGGCAAACAGGTCATCTTCCCCGACGCCGACGAGTTCGCCAGCGCCACGCCCGAGAGTCACCGCAAGGGCGACAAGGCGTACCACGTCAAGGCACACAGAGGCAGCAAAGAGGGTGCGCAATCATTTCTCCCAACTCTAGTATTCACTGACTTTGACAGGCTACTTGTTCTTCACTTCTGTCGGCATCCTATATGGCTACAAGAAGCCGCTCGCATACTTCGACTTCGCCTCCGTAAACAGCATAGCATACGCTGCCGTCCTTCGCAATACCTTCAATCTCGTCATCACCACACAGACACAGGAGATCGAGTTTGGCATGCTCGACCAGGCCGACTACGCGGGCATCAACGACTACGTACAGAAGCATGGCCTGCAGGACGCCAGCTTAGCAGCTGCACGCCGCGCCAAGAAGCTCAACGTCAACAAGCCCAAGGACAAGAGCAACGGCACGGCGCCTCCTGAAGCAGATGACGCCGAGGAAGAGGGCGAACTACAAAAGGCCGAGCGGGAGCTGCAGGATCAGGAAGACGAGGAAGAGGAGGACTACGATCCGGGCAGCGAGGGCGAGAGCGAAGGCTCCGGGTCTGACAGCGAAGACGAGGATGGGGGAGGCGGCTTCGACGAAGGCGACGGCGATGGAGTGGAAGCCGACGACGACGAGATGGAGGAATAGCCATCATGGCCGAACATTTCGCTATATCATCGCATACACCCAGACATCATACCCCAAGCATAATGTTGCTGCATGCCTTCACTTTCTCGCCAATGCCAAGATCTTCCATCATAATGCCCGCGGCTGATAGCAGCTCCCAACACATACAATATCAATATAACCTCACAACGAACACATTATTTCCGCCATCTCGTGTCATCTCCCCTCACCCATATGTCTATCCTGCAACCTCTTCGCTTTGCTTCCACAACCTGGAACACCACCTGCAATGTCGTAGCATTTACCCGCCCGCAAACGCAAACACAACCCGCGACGTTTGCGTCTGATCTTGAGAACTTCGATAATTCCCAGACTATATGGGAGGAGCATAGCATGACCCGATTGTCTGGATTACCGAGTGCACTTTGGTACATGGTACTTTCGTTGATGCCTATGCTGACTGTAGTGTCGTGTGGTGGCATGTTCCTGCGTTGGATAATTTTGGATTGGGAGATGGGAGAGGGCTGGACAAGAATGAATGCTCAAAAAATTGACGGTGCATGTTGAGATGTCACATATCAGTCACATAATTCAGTATGAGTTCAATCAGTGTTGCAGAACAACTACAACACATCCCGACCTGCTTCGTGTCGCCGTAACCAAGTATACCCTGTGGCCGCCTAAGCTACACTATCTCAACAACCCTTTGGAACGAGAAAATGCTCGTGGAGAAGCCCGGCTCTCAAGATTTGCGAAGTAGTCGTTGGTGACGAATAACTACCTAGATGGTTCGTCATTCGACTCCGGGTTACGCACCCAGTTACGGCTATCCAAACTAAGAACGCTGGGCCACTCCATTCTTTAGGGTCGCAGAATATTCGCAGCACAAAGTGAATACATCTCAAAGTACTTTAGCTCTTTCCTAAGACTACATTGCGTACTAATAATCTATTAAGTTTTAGTAGACTTATGTACAAGATTATAGTCGCTCTTTTATAGTAGGTTGAATCCGAACAGAGCACGCACGAATTATTGCTGCACCTCGTGCAGACACGCTAAGCTCGCAGCCATGCGCTCGTTGGGTCCCAAGCTTTTAATGCTGATGAAATATCGAAATCTGGGGAAAGCTTCAGCTCCGCACTGCAAGGCTTACGCAATGCAAGTCTGGGTCGGAAGAGGGAGGTGAGCCTGCCTTGTCCGAGGATGTCACCAAGTGTTCCATTTCGATGAGGCATGCGGGAAAATGTTCATAGTACAACACGCTATCAGATGGCAACCGCGAGGTCGACAAGTTCATTTTCCCTGCTGGTATCTGCGGGTCACGCTCTATCGGGACTCTGATGTGCATCGTGCCTAAGTATCTGTGAGACGATAAAGCAGTGCACTTAATGATGCGACGAGACGGGTTACTGGAATAGGACAGGGTGGGCAGGTAAGATTTCGAGGATTGAAGACCCTATAATGTATGTTACGTGTACATGTGAGGTGTTGCGGTGGATCGCGATAGGGCAAGAGTAAATGGAGTGTTGTTACTTCCCTGCGAGCTCGACGGACATGAACACCGATGCGTATTCTGGTGCTTTCTCAAGACAAGCGCACGTCCAAGACGTCGACATCATCCTACGACCTATCGCTACCGATAAAATCACTCCTACTGATACTCAAAACTCCTCGAACCGAATGAACACAGCCTTGATCATCCTTACCTCTGCCCTCGCCGTCATCATCTCAATCCTAAGCGTCCAAGTCCCGCGCTACCTCGAACACGTCGAGCGGCAGAGATTAGAGCACGACGATGCAGCGACGCGACTACCAATGACCGACGGCACAACCACGCCTCCACGTCCAAGCAACTAGAAGTTCACTCGCAAGCCGTGGGACCCGCCCTTCCCCGGGCCTTCCAAAAGCGCGGGAAAGCGAAAGCAGACAGAGTATCTGATACTACCTCCTATCTCCCCGAAGACCCTTGATCCGCTGCAAGATGGTACAAGTGAGAAGAAAACCAAGCGTCAAGAAGAAGTGGCAGAAGAAAAGAAGAGCACAGAACAAACGATAGAAGCGCAGCACGAAAAATACAAGAAAGAGACTGAAAGCAGCTGGCCTATCATGTCGGTCTTGTGGACAGGTCTGGCTATCTTCGCTAGCTTACTGCTTGTCGTCGCCTTTGCGCTACTCATCGCGCACTGCCTTGCGTGGTTCATCGTCTACAAAACGGAAGCGCGGCTGGGCGAGGCACGGAAGGGGCTAGTGCAAGGTGGGGAGATGCGATTGTGTCTTTGCGCGCGAGGGTGAAGAAGAGAAAATCTGCATTGCCTGGGATATCGCTATGACCTGAGACGCCAAAATCGACTTTTTGACAACTCCTAATGGTTGTGCCCTGTCCGATCCAGTAACTCCTGTGCACTAGGCTTCTCCCTGTATACTAATGTTCCGCTAGGTGAGCCATCACTGGTCTCCGTGTGTTCTTTGTTCTCGTCTCCCTCCTGACTGCCAGCCGATCCTGTATTCGCCGCCCTAATAGCTTCCTCAAGCGCGATAGCCGCCACATTTGGTCGGCCAACTTCTTCCGCTGTCTCGGCATTCTCCGGCGGCTGGAACGCTGCAGCTTCATGGTCGTCGAAGTCTTGTCCAGGGTTAACGGTCTCGTATTCGACTATCTTGACAATCCTGTACATGCCAAATGCGAGCAAGGTTCCCATGACTGGGCCAAACCAGTAGATATAATGGTATGATGGAAAATTGCGCGTCACGACACAGGGGCCAAATGACCGACTGGGATTCAGCGAACCGCCAGTGAAGAAGACTCCGACCATTTCGGCGACGAAGAGCGCGAGACCGATGCCGACAGGAGCGAGAAATGTGGCCTTGTGCTTCTCAGCTGCAAGCATGAAGATGGTGAAGACGAGGAGGGATGTCAAAAACATCTCGAGGAAGACGCCCATCGTGGGAGTAACACCGTTGCCAAGTGTCGTCGAAACGTTCAGCGGACCGGGAAGGATGGCAGATACAACGCCCGCAGCAGCGATGCCTGCGAGCATTTGGCTGGCGAAGCAAAGGACTGCGCGGTCCCATTTCAGTGCCTTTATGAGGTAAAGACCCAGGGTAACCTTCATATTCATGTCAGTTCATTGATTCCAGTGCTTCGCTAGAACCTTGGAGACTTACAGCAGGGTTGAACAATCCACCACTGACTCGGAAAAACACCCACACGCACACCATCAGACTGAACCCAAATATCAGACTGATGTACAGCAAGACACTGGTGTTTGGTGCCTGCGTGATACTGTTCCCACCCTGTCCAGCAGTAGCTTGGTCGCTGTACAGCGCAGCAGTATTGGCGACTTGAGTGCCGCCGAATGCGAAGAATAGAAACATGAAAGTTCCAGCGAACTCCGCGATGGCTGCGACGAGTTCATTGCGCCATTTGTTTGAAATGTATCCACTGAGAGCATTCTTGCGGGCTTTGATGTGAGGGTGATGGCCGTGGATATGCGGGTGGTGAATATGTGGATGATGGTGATGGCTGTGGGTCGAGTGCCTTGGTCTATTTTCACTCGCAGTGGAATCGTTCCTGTGTACAGGTAGGATGTTTTGTTGCGATGGTGCCATGATGTCCTCTTTCTTTGTCTTTCGACCCCGCCGATAATCAATTGCAGAAGGAAAACAGGGGAAGAGAAAGAGGGATGAAATCCAGGCAGGTTTGGAACAATCCACTAACTCATGGAGATGACTCCGGTGAGGAGGGAGGCTGAATGAACGCCGTCTACGGCTATCTAACTTTTGTGACGTCGTGGTAGGGGCGCCACTATCGTCTTTGATGCGACCATACGAACGCTAATGGGATGGCGCCGGCCGTAAGCCACCCATGAATCTACGCAAGCCATGAGTTTTTGTCACTCAACTCGTTGTGTAATCTCCTGCAGTCTGGGACATCATGATCGGTGTATATATACCGTACTGAGTAGTGCCGTGCAGATACAGAATTGGCAGATGTGGTATCTTCGTAGCTGTAGATAGTCCAGACGGATCTGGAGATCTGCGCACGGGTGAGGGTTAGCGTGACGGGTAGTGTGGGTGATGTCATGCGAACCGAAAAATAAGGGTCTGCGGCTGTGGGACGACCCGACAACGCTCTCTATGAACTGCAAGATAATTGCTTTTTTGATACTACAGATTGAGAATACATGGTTGGAAAGAATCTGATGTTAGGACAGAGTAGAGAGTGTTGCGTGCTGCGATCTTGATCTGCATACCTCCCAAGGACTCAGGTGTCCTGCGAGCAACCTGAGCTGACAGGGTTTCGAGGATCATGTCGATCGCTCATAGCCTTTCGTATCCCTTTAGACTCCGAGGCATGTTTCCGCCTCCGTGTTGCAGACCCGATACGATGTGAACGAAAAAAAGACTAAATCAAGAGACTGGACGAGATGAAGAGCAATAGAATACTGATCAAATCGTCCACCTCAAACTACCGGCATTTCGACCGACTTCAATGGGATTGCGATCCCAGAACAAAACGACAGCTGGTAAGAAATATTATACATTCGCAGCATGCTGATCCCACGTCCTGAACAGACGGGAAAGAGATTCGGATCACATGCTAGGTTGGGGTGCCGGAGTGACCGTCGTGGTAATCACCGTGGTTGTGTCTT
>Ga0265780_10001300_pt1 | contig 35696 bp, 36 predicted proteins | sample P1T30metagenome_FD_192432 | JGI IMG/M metagenome (GOLD analysis project Ga0265780, IMG submission 192432) | Plant litter microbial communities from East Loma Ridge, Irvine, California - P1 T30 | ecosystem: Environmental > Terrestrial > Plant litter > Unclassified | place: USA: California...
CCCTCGTCCCGTGACCGTGTAGAGAGAGCCCTGCCATGACCCCCCAGAAGACGCCCTCGACCTTCAACGCCCCGCTCAGCGAGGTCGACCCCGAGATCGCCGCGGTGCTCGAGCAGGAGCTCGGCCGCCAGCGCGACTTCCTCGAGATGATCGCCTCCGAGAACTTCGTGCCGCGCGCCGTGCTCGAGTCGCAGGGCTCGGTGCTCACCAACAAGTACGCCGAGGGCTACCCGGGTCGTCGCTACTACGGCGGCTGCGAGTTCGTCGACGTGGCCGAGAACCTCGCCATCGAGCGGGCCAAGTCGCTCTTCGGCGCCGACTTCGCCAACGTGCAGCCGCACTCGGGCGCCCAGGCCAACGCCGCGGTGCTCTCGGCGATCGCGAGCATCGGCGACACCATCCTCGGCCTCGAGCTCGCCCACGGCGGCCACCTCACGCACGGCATGAAGCTGAACTTCTCCGGCAAGATGTACAAGGCCGTCGCCTACGAGGTCGACCCCGAGACGTACCTCATCGACATGGAGACCGTGCGCCGCCAGGCGCTCGAGCACAAGCCGAAGGTGATCATCGCCGGCTGGTCGGCCTACCCGCGTCAGCTCGACTTCGCGGCCTTCCGCGCCATCGCCGACGAGGTCGGCGCCTACCTCTGGGTCGACATGGCGCACTTCGCCGGCCTCGTCGCCGCCGGGCTGCACCCGTCGCCCCTGCCGCACGCGCACGTCGTGTCGTCGACCGTGCACAAGACCCTCGCCGGTCCGCGCTCGGGCGTGATCCTCTCCAACCACGAGCCGCTCTTCAAGAAGCTCAACTCCGCCGTGTTCCCGGGGCAGCAGGGCGGGCCCCTGATGCACGTCATCGCCGCGAAGGCCACGGCCTTCAAGCTCGCCGCCGAGCCCGAGTTCAAGGACCGCCAGGAGCGCACCATCCGCGGCGCCCAGCTGCTCGCGGCGCGCCTGACCGCCCCCGACGCGAAGGCCGCGGGCATCGACGTGCTCACCGGCGGCACCGACGTGCACCTCGTGCTCGTCGACCTGCGCGCGAGCGAGGTCGACGGCAAGCAGGCCGAAGACCTCCTGCACCAGGTCGGCATCACCGTCAACCGCAACTCCGTCCCGTGGGACCCTCGTCCGCCGATGGTCACCTCGGGCGTCCGCATCGGCACGCCGGCGCTCGCGACCCGCGGCTTCGACGACGCCGAGTTCACCGAGGTGGCCGACGTCATCGCCCAGGCGCTGATGCCGGAGCCCGACATCGCGGCCCTCTCGGCGCGCGTGAAGGCGCTGACCGACGCGTTCCCGCTCTACGCGTGAGCGGCGGCGTCGACACGGGGGCCGCGGTCGCGTCGGGGTCGGTGGCTGCGCCGGGCTCGGCATCGGCATCGGCATCGGCATCGGCCTCGGCCCCGGCTGAGCGTCCGCTCATCGCGGGTCCCGGCAGCGCCGTGAAGATCGACGGCACGGCCCTGGCGTCGGCCGTGAAGGCCGACCTGCGCGTGCGGGTCGACGCGCTCCGGGCTCGCGGCGTCGTGCCCGGGCTCGGCACGATCCTCGTCGGGGCGAACCCGGGGTCGCTGTCGTACGTCGCCGGCAAGCACCGCGACTGCGCCGAGGTCGGCATCGAGTCGATCCGGCTCGACCTGCCCGACACGGCGACCGAGGCGGAGATCCGCGCGGCGATCGAGACCATGAACGCCGACGACCGGGTGACCGCGTTCATCATCCAGCTGCCGCTGCCGGAGGGCATCGACCCGACGGCCATGCTCGAGCTGATGGACCCGGCGAAGGACGCCGACGGCCTCCACCCCGTCAACCTCGGCGAGCTCGTGCTCGCGGTGCCCGGGGGCAAGGGCTCGATCGACACGCCCCTCCCGTGCACGCCCCGGGGCATCGTCGAGATGCTGCGGGCCTACGACGTGCCGATCGCGGGGAGGCACGTGACCATCATCGGACAGGGCCTCACGGTCGGGCGTCCGCTCGGCCTCCTGCTCACGCGGCTCGAGGCCACGGCCACGCTGACGCACTCGCGCACGGTCGACGTGGCGGCGGAGGTGCGGCGGGCCGACATCGTCGTGGCGGCCACGGGCGTCGCCGGGCTCGTGCAGCCCGACTGGGTCGCGCCGGGCGCGACGGTGATCGACGTGGGCATCACGCGGGTGCTCGTCGAGGAGACCGGGAAGTACAAGCTGCGGGGCGACGTCGACCCCGCCGTGGCGCAGGTCGCCGGTGCGCTGTCGCCGGTGCCCGGGGGCGTCGGCCCCATGACGCGCGCCATGCTCCTCAAGAACGTGGTCGAGGCCGCCGAGCGCGTCGCGTAGCCGAGCCCGGCGGAGCCGAGCGCGTCGCGGGTAGCCGCGCGGCGCCTGGCCCGGCCGCCCTCCGCGGCCCGGCCCCGCGCGCCGCAGCGCGCTCAGCTCTCGCGGCGCGCGCCCTCGGCCGGGTGCACCGTGAAGATGGTCGGCGCCGTGAAGCCCGCCTCCGCGAACGCCGCCGTGACGGCTGCGGCGACCGCGTCGCGCTCGGCCGACGGCACCAGCGCGATGGCCGAGCCGCCGAAGCCGCCGCCCGTCATGCGGGCGCCGATCGCACCCGAGCGCTGGGCCGTGGCGACCGCGAGGTCGAGCTGCGGCACCGAGATCTCGAAGTCGTCGCGCATCGAGACGTGCGACGCGTCGAGCAGGGCGCCGATCGCGGCGGCTCCCTCCGTGCGGAGGGTCCGCACCGTGTCGAGCACGCGCTGGTTCTCGGTGACGACGTGGCGCACCCGACGGAACGTCTCCTCGTCGAGCACCTCGGAGGCGCGGGTCAGGTCGTCGACGTCGAGGTCGCGCAGCGAGGTGACGCCGAGCGCCTCGGCCCCGCGCTCGCACGAGGCCCGACGGTCGACGTAGCCGCCGGTCGCGTGGGCGTGCTCGACGTGGGTGTCGACGACGAGGATCTCGAGGCCCGCGGCGGCGAAGCCCAGGTCGACGACGTCGGCCTCGAGGCTGCGGCAGTCGAGGAAGACGGCGGAGTCGGCCCGGCCGAGCAGCGAGGCCGACTGGTCCATGATGCCGGTCGGGGCGCCGACGGCGTCGTTCTCGGCGAGCTGGCCGACGGCCGCCAGCGTCGGGCGGTTCACGTCGAGCGACCAGAGCTCGGTGACGGCGACCGCGACGGAGCACTCGAGCGCCGCCGACGACGACAGCCCTGCCCCGATCGGCACGTCGGACTCGACGAAGACGTCGAGCCCCGTCGCCGACGACAGGTCGATCGACGACAGGTCGCCGCCGGCCGCGGTGAACGCGGGGGCGTCGGCGTGCTGCGGCGCGACCGAGAGGGCCCACGCGATGCCGAAGACGTAGGCCGACCAGCCGCTCATGGCGCTCGGGTCGAGCTCGTCGAGGGAGATCTCGTGCACGCCCTCGTCGAAGGTGCTCGCGACCCTCAGGAGGCGGTCGTCGCGACGGCCGACGGTCACGACGGTGCGCTTGTCGATCGCGAAGGGCAGCACGAAGCCGTCGTTGTAGTCGGTGTGCTCGCCGATGAGGTTGACCCGGCCGGGCGCCGACCACGTGCCGGCCACGGGGGAGTCGAAGACGGAGGCGTAGCTGCGGGCCTGGCCCGCGCCTCCGGAGGTCTCGGTGGGGGTGGTCATGCGCGCGTCATCGCCTCTCTCAGTCGCTCGGCCTGGGCCTCGGGAACGAGGTCGCCCACCCAGGCTCCCATCGCGGCCTCCGAGCCGGCCAGGAACTTCAGCTTGGTCTCGGCCCGGCGGGGCGAGGTGATCTGCAGCATCAGCCGCACGGTGTCGCGCCCGACCGAGACCGGGGCCTGGTGCCAGGCCGCGATGTAGGGCGTCTCGTCGCCGTAGAGGGCGTCGAGCCCCCGCAGCAGCGTCTTGTACATGATCGCGAGCTCGTCGCGCTCGTCGCTCGTGAGGCCCGCGAAGTCGGGCACGTGACGGTGCGGCAGCAGGTGGATCTCGATGGGCCAGCGCGCCGCGAAGGGCACGAACGCCGTGAAGTGCTCGCCGGCGAGGACGACGCGCGGGCCGCTGCGCTCGCTCTCGAGCAGGTCGGCGAAGAGCGTCGGGCCGTACGTCTCGATGCTGCGGAGCAGGGAGGTGGTGCGCGGCGTGACGTAGGGGTACGCGTAGATCTGGCCGTGCGGGTGGTGCAGCGTGACGCCGATGGCCTGGCCGCGGTTCTCGAACGGGAAGACCTGCTCGACGCCGGGCAGCGCCGAGAGCGCCTCGGTGCGGTGCGCCCACGCCTCGACGACGGTGCGCGCACGGGAGTCGCTGAGCGTCGCGAACGAGCCCACCGTGGCGGGGCTGAAGCAGACGACCTCGCAGCGGCCGACGCTGCGGCGCTCGCGGCCGAGGCCGATCTCGGCCAGGTCGTCGAGGCCGGCCGGGGCGTCGTCGCCCTCGAGGTCGGGCCCGAACGACGGCGAGCGGTTCTCGAAGACGGCGACGTCGTAGAGGTCGGGGATCTCGGAGGGGTTCGTCTCGCTCGCGGGGGCGAGCGGGTCGAGCTCGGCCGGGGGCAGGAAGACGCGGTTCTGGCGCGAGGCCGCGATCGAGACCCAGTCGCCGGTGAGCGGGTCCTGTCGCATGGAGGCGGTCGCCGGGCGGGGGTCGAGCACGCGCGCGTCGAGGCGGCGGTCGGGGCCGAGCGTCGTGTCGGCGTCGTCGAAGTAGATGAGCTCGCGCCCGTCGGCCAGGGGCGACGAGCGGACGGCGATGGGTGCCATGGTGCCTCCTCGGTAGGTGCTCGCGCGGTCTGCATCTGCATTTGCGAAAGCACCTGAAAGCATACGAAAATGGCCCCGTGAACGCCAACTCCGTCGAGCAGCCCCTCCCGGGCGAGCGGCGGCGCGACCGCATCGCCGACCTCGTGGGGCGTCGCGGCTTCGTCCGCACGGCCGAGCTGGCGCGCGAGTTCCGCCTCTCCGAGGTCACCATCCGCACCGACCTCGAGAGCCTCGCGGCCGACGGCCTGGTGTCGCGCGTGCACGGCGGGGCCCTGTCGGTCGACCGCCCCGTCGTCGAGCGCCCCTTCGAGGAGGAGAGCGCGATCGGCATCGACGCCAAGCGCGACATCGGAGTGCGGGCAGCCGCGCTGGTGCGCTCCGGCGACTGCGTCGTGCTCGACGTGGGCACGACCACGACGCAGATCGCGCTGGCCCTGCTCGACCGGCACGAGCTCGAGGGCGTCGTCGTCGTCACGAACAGCCTCACCATCGCCCTGGCCCTCGAGCAGGCGGTGCCGCGCTTCACGGTGATCGTCTCGGGCGGCACCCTCCGCCCGCTCCAGCACTCCCTGGTCAACCCGCTCGCGACGACCGTGTTCTCGGCGATCACGGCCGACATCGCCTTCATCGGCTGCACGGGCGTGCACGTCGACCACGGCGCGACGAACGTGAACCTGCCCGAGACCGACCTCAAGCGCCTCATGGTCTCGACCGCCCGGCGGTCGTACATCGTCGCCGACGGGAGCAAACTGGGGGAGGCGCACCTCGGCGTCATCGGCGCCCTCGACGCGTTCGAGGGCCTCGTGACCGCCGGGGCCGAGGCGCACCGGGTCGCGGCCCTGCGCGCCGCGGGCCTCACCGTGGTCGAGGCCGACCCCGACGACGCGGCCCCCGCCGCCGACGACCCCGCACCCCGCACCGACCACCCCGACGAGAGAGGGCGACCATGACGAGCTTCCCCACCGGCGAGCAGCACGACCTGCGACTCGAGGTCGACGGCCACGTCGTCGAGGCGGTGGTGACGAGCGTCGCCGCCGGCCTGCGCGGCCTGTCCGTCGACGGCCAGGCGCTGACCGAGACCTTCCCGGCGAGCGTCGTGCCCCCGTCGGCCTGCGGCATCACGCTCTTCCCGTGGCCCAACCGCGTCGACGGCGGCCGCTGGAGCCTCGACGGCGAGCCGCAGCAGCTCGACCTCACGGAGCCCTCGAAGGGCAACGCGAGCCACGGGCTGCTCCGCTACACCGCCTACCGGGTCGTCGAGCGCGAGCCGCACGCGGTCACGCTCGCGGCGACCGTCTTCCCGCAGCACGGCTGGCCGTTCCAGCTCGACGCGACGGTGCGTCACGAGCTCGTGGCCGACGGCATGGTCGTCACCCACACGGTCGAGAACGTCGGCACGCGGCGGGCGCCGTTCGCGCTCGGGGCGCATCCCTTCTTCCGGGTGGGCGACCACGACGTCGCCACCCTGACCGTCACGCTCGACGCGGCCACGCGCTACGTCGTCGACGAGAGGGGCATCCCGACGGGCACCGAGCCGGTCGCCGGCACGCCGTTCGACCTCAGCGGGTCGCCGCGGGTCGGCGACCTCGACCTCGACACCCCCTACCGCGACGTGACGCCCGACGCCGAGGGCGTCCGCCGCACGCGGTTCACCGCGCCCGACGGCTCGGCGACCGAGCTCTGGCAAGACCCGTCGTTCGGCTACGCGCAGGTGTTCACGCCCCGCAACTTCCCCCGCGACGGCGTCGTGGGCCTCGCGGTGGCCGCCGAGCCGATGACGGCGCCGCCGAACGCGCTGGCCACGGGCGAGGGTCTCATCTGGCTCGAGCCGGGCGAGCGCTGGTCGGGTGCGTGGGGGGTCCGTCGGCTCGAGGCCTGAGCTCGGGAGCACGGGTGAGTCGCGCCTCCCGACGGGTGAGGCAGGAGGCGCGGGTCGGGTGACCAGCGTTTTGTCCGTTTTGCGCAAGTTGCTGAGAATCCAGCGGCCCCGAGGGTGATTGGCGGTAGCGTGACGAATCGTTCGGCTGGTTACCGGACACTCGCCGTCGACGACGACGCGGGCCGCTCTTTTCCTGATCCGAATGGCGTCTCGCTCTCTCGGCGCACGTGCCCCTGCCCACGCATCATGCGTCGGGCGGGGGCACTCCTCTTCTCCCTGGCCGCGCCTCCGACTGGTCCTCGCGTCACCCTCGGCGTTCGACGGGGCTCGCACTCGACGCGTCCCCGCCGCGGCCCCCAGACCGGTCGGCCCCGCACGAGGGGCACTCCAAATGGGGGACGCGCAGCCCGCCGAGACCTGGTTGCATCGTTCTCGGGTAAGCGTCAGGTGGTCTCCTCTGAGACCCCGCGCGAGGTGGCTCGATTCGGGTCGAGCCACCTGAACCCCTCTCCCCAGGATCGTTCTCCGGCCTGATCACGACCTCATTCGTCCGCCCGCCTGTGCGTTCGCGGAGAGAGGGCGTACTGTACGAGGCGTACCGGGCGGTGACCAGACGCCCGGTGTCGGGGGCAGGATTCGGGTCCGCGCCCCCGCGGTGGGGCCGCCACGTAGGGGTACGTGATGACGGCCCCACCTTCCCCTCGCCGGAGGCGGGACGCACGGCGTCTGCACCGGCGGGGCCGACGGGCGCGGAGCGGACGCGCACGAGGACGGCCGGCACGAGAGCGGCACCGACGAGAGACGACCTCGCCCGTCGATGCGGAGAGGTCGTCGTGTTCGTGGGCCCCGTGGGGCTCGAACCCACGACCCGCGGATTAAAAGTCCGATGCTCTACCAACTGAGCTAGAGGCCCCTGCGTCGACAACACTACGGGATGGTGCGCGGCCTCGACCGCCGGTCCGCGCCTCCTCGGGGGCTGGCTGTCGCGTACGACCCAGGCCCTCGACGACCCGGCGCTCCGCCCTGAGCGAAGCCGCCGCCGCGGAGGCGCGTCGCCGCAGCGCCCGGCCTACGCTTGCCGGGATGCCCAGAGAATTCCACCGCCCCACGCAGTTCTCGTCGACCCAGTTCGAGTCGTACCAGGGCGGCGACGACCCCGCCACGGTCAACCGCGTCGCCCACGAGTCGGCCGCGGCCCTCGTCGCGCGGGTGAAGGACGACCCGAGCCCCGAGATCCTCGACCGGCTCGTCACGTTCACCGACCTGCACGGCATCGACGCCGTGGCCGAGCTGTGGGCCCACGCCGCCGCGCACACGCTGCCCGGCGCGCTCTGGCGCATCTACCTCGTGCGTGCGGTCATCCGGCAGAACCCCGACGAGGTCACCCTGCTCTTCGAGCGCGGAGTCGCCTCGTCGTCGACCATCGACCCGGTCGTCGCCGGCGCTCCGGCCCCCGCCAGCCCCGAGGAGATCCTCGAGCTCGCCGACCTCATCCTCCGCGGCGTCTTCGTGGGCGACTTCGCCATCGCGCTCGAGCGGGGCGCCGCCTTCTGCCGCCTGGCCTCGGCCGGCGCGACGAGCGTCGCCGACGACCAGGACGCCGTCGGCTCGGACCGCGCCACCGAGCTGACCCGCCGCGCCCTGCGCCTCTCCGAGCTCGGCACCGACCTCGCCGCGTGCGCCGTGCTCTGGCGCGCCGACAGCCTCGACTGACCCGACGCCGAGGGTCGAGTCGCCCCGGAGCACGGAGCCGCCCGCGCAGCGTCGAGCGCGGAGCCGCCCGCACCGAGCCCCGCAGCCGCCGCACGGTACCCCCGGAACCGAGGAGGCGCCTCCCCGGTTCGCACCCGGCGAACGCGGAGGCGACGGCACCCGACGGCGGCTAAACTGATCGACGTCGGGCCGCAGTAACCCCGGGCTCCAAATTCAGCCGCTTCGAGCGGACTCGCGCCGAGAGGCGTTCCTGCGGTCCGGCACCTCTTCCCCGCCCGGTGCAGACTTCCCCGGCAGAGACACGCAGCAGCGCAGCCTCGCAGCCCGGGTCCCCGGCAAACTCGCCCAAACCGCCCTGCCCCCCGTGCCGAACCAATGACGTGAGGGATCGTACAGATCCTCCGCCCGACATCGGCCCCCGAGCCCCTGTCGGGCGGGCCGCTCCCTCCGCGGGTCCGGGCCTGAACGCCATCCCAGACGGTCCCCGCGGAGGGTGCGTGCCACGAGCCACCCCGTCACGATCCCGTGACGGACGCGACGAGCCAGGGGAGCGAGGTGAGACCTGACATATGCTGAAACTCGTGACCCGAGAAACCGAGACGCCGGAGGACGAACTCCGCGCGTCGACTCCCGACGAGCTGCTGACCAGGGTCGCCGGCGGAGACCAGCAGGCCTTCGCCGAGCTCTACGACCAGACCGCCCCTCGAGTGCTGGGGCTGATCAAGCGCCTCCTCAAGGACCACGCGCAGTCCGAGGAGGTCACGCAGGAGGTCTTCCTCGAGATCTGGCAGACGGCCACCCGCTTCGACACCGCCCGCGGCAGCGCGTCCAGCTGGATGCTGACGATGGCGCACCGCCGGGCCGTCGACCGGGTCCGCGCCTCCCAGGCCGGCCGCGACCGCGACCTGCGCATCGGGGTCCGAGACCTCGACACCGACTTCGACTCGGTCACCGAGTCGGTCGAGATCCGCATCGAGCACGAACGTGTCGAGCGGGCCCTCGGCAGGCTCACCGAGCTCCAACGACAGGCCGTGAAGCTGGCCTACTACGGCGGCTACAGCCACAGCGAGGTCGCCGCGATGCTGGGGGTGCCGATCGGCACCGTCAAGACGAGACTGCGCGACGGCATGATCCGCCTGCGCGACGAGATGGGGGTGGCTTCGTGACCGACCACGACGAGCCCACGGGCACGACCTCGGGGCACGGCCCCGACGACCGGCTGGAGTCGCTCTCCGGCTCCTACGTCCTCGATGCCCTGAGCGACGACGAACGACGAGACTTCGAGGCCGCCCTGGCCGACTCCGACAGCACCAGGAAGGAAGTGACCGAATTGAGCGAGACCGCACTCCTGCTCGCCCACGCGGCCACCCCCGTGGCGCCCTCGGCCGGCCTGCGAGCCAGCATCCTCGACGCGATCCAGACCCTGCCGCAGCTCCCGGCGCAGGAGGCCGCATCCCGTCCCGGCACCGCAGGAGGCGCGGGCGACGACCACGAGGTCGCTCCCGTCCGCCGTGCCGTGCCCGAGATGGAGCCCAGCGAGTCCGAGACGAGCGGGCGCCTCCTCGAGGCCACCGGCACGGCCCGAGCCCGCTGGTTCACCCGCCCCGTCGCCGTGCTCGGCGTCGCCGCGGCCGCCGCGGCCCTGTTCTTCGGAGGCGGTGCGATCGTCTCGCAGGTCTCCGGGCCCGGGCAGTCGAACGAGGCCACCGCCTCCGCCATCGACGAGATCTACGCCGCCGGCGACTTCCAGCGTCAGGTGACGGAGGTCAGCACGGGAGGCACCGCGACGCTCGTCTGGTCGAACGACCTCAAGCGCTCCGCCGTCGTCTTCGACGGCCTCACCTCGCTGCCCGGCGACAAGACGTACGAGCTCTGGTACATCGACGACCGCGGCCCCGTGCCGGCCGGCACGTTCGACACGGCCTCCGACTCCACCGTCACCCAGGTGCTCAAGGGCGAGATGACGCCCGGGGCCACCATCGCGGTGACCGTCGAGCCCACGGGCGGGTCGGAGCAGCCGACCGGCGACCCGATCATGGCGGTCACGAGCGCCTAGCGCCACCGCACGGGCCACGGCCCGGGCACAGCACGACGGAGGCGGTCCCCCTGGCAGGGGGACCGCCTCCGTCGTGTCCGGCGTGCGCCGCAGGGCGCTCGAGGCGCCGCCGGGCGCCGCGCCGATCAGCCGAAGCGGCCGGAGACGTAGTCCTCGGTGGCCTGGACGCTCGGGTTCGAGAAGATCGTCGCCGTGTTGTCGTACTCGATGAGCTTGCCGGGCTTGCCCGTGCCGGCGATGTTGAAGAACGCCGTCTTGTCGCTCACGCGGCTCGCCTGCTGCATGTTGTGGGTCACGATCACGATCGTGTACTCCTGCTTGAGCTCCTCGATGAGGTCCTCGATGGCGAGCGTGGAGATCGGGTCGAGGGCCGAGCAGGGCTCGTCCATCAGCACGACGTCGGGGGAGACCGCGATCGCGCGGGCGATGCAGAGGCGCTGCTGCTGGCCGCCGGACAGGCCGTTGCCGGGCTTGTCGAGGCGGTCCTTGACCTCGTTCCAGAGGTTGGCGCCCTGCAGCGACTTCTCGACGAGGCCGTCGGCGTCGCTCTTCGACATGCGCCGGTTGTTGAGCTTCACCCCGGCGAGCACGTTGTCGCGGATGCTCATCGTCGGGAACGGGTTCGGACGCTGGAAGACCATGCCCACCTGGCGGCGGACGAGCACGGGGTCGACGCCGGGGCCGTAGAGGTCGTTGCCGTCGATCAGCACCTCGCCCTCGACGTAGGCGCCGGGGATGACCTCGTGCATGCGGTTCAGGGTGCGGAGGAAGGTCGACTTGCCGCAGCCCGACGGGCCGATGAACGCCGTGACGGTGCGGGGCTCGATGGTGATGTTGACGTCTTCGACGGCCTTGAACTTGCTGTAGTAGACGTTGAGGTCGTTGACCTCGATGCGCTTGGACACGGTGCTTCCTTCTGGTCGGGCCGGTTCGGGTCTAGCGACCGAGCTTGGGGGAGAAGAGCTTCGACACGAGGCGGGCGAGGAGGTTGAGCAGCATGACGATCAGGATGAGCGTCAGCGCTGCGGTCCAGGCGCGGTCGAGGAAGTCGGACGAGTTGGGGCCCTGGTTCGCGTACTGCGTGTAGGCGAAGACCGGCAGGGTCATCATGCGGTCGCCGAACAGGTCGTAGTTCATGCTCGCCGTGAACCCGGCGGTGAGCAGCAGCGGGGCGGTCTCGCCGATGACGCGGGCGATCGCGAGCATGATGCCCGTGGTGATGCCGGCGAGCGACGTCGGCAGCACGATCTTGAGGATCGTCAGCCACTTCGGCACGCCGAGCGCGTAGCTGGCCTCGCGCAGCTCGTTGGGGACGATCTTCAGGATCTCCTCGCTCGAGCGGACGACCACGGGGATCATCAGCACGGCGAGGGCGACGGCGCCGATGGCGCCGGAGCGGACCCCGGGACCGGCGAACAGGGAGAAGAGCGCGTAGGCGAAGAGGCCGGCGACGATCGAGGGGATGCCGGTCATGACGTCGACGAAGAAGGTGATGCTGCGGGCCAGGGCGCCGCGGCCGTACTCGACGAGGTAGATCGAGGTGAGCAGGCCGATCGGGATGCTGATGAGGGCGGCCAGCGCCGTGATCTCGAGCGTGCCGACGATGGCGTGCAGCGCGCCGCCGCCGGAGTCGATGATGTTGCGCATCGAGAAGGTGTAGAACTCGGCGTCGAAGCGGTTCAGGCCGCGGGAGACGACCGTGTAGAGCAGCGACACGAGCGGCAGCAGGGCGACGATGAAGGCGGTCGTCACGAGCGAGGTGATGAGGCGGTCGACGGCCTTGCGGCCGCCCTCGACGATGCGCGAGACGACGACGATCAGCACGTCGAAGAGGATCGTGCCGAAGAACAGCGCCCCGACGATGTTGAAGTCCTTCGTCATGCCGCCGGCCTGCAGCAGCAGGAAGACGACCGAGAAGAGCACCCAGCTGCCGACGAGCAGGCCCCAGGCGGTGCCGCGGGGCAGCTTGCCCGCGGTGAGGGTGTTGCTGGTGGTGCGCGCGGCGACCGACATCAGTTCGCTCCCGAGAAGGCCTTGCGGCGGTTGACGATGAAGCGGGCGAGCATGTTGACCGCCAGCGTGATGACGAAGAGGATCAGGCCCGAGGCGATCAGCGTGTTCACGCCGACGCCGACGGCCTCGTTGAACTGCAGGGCGATGTTGGCCGCGATGGTGTTGGGGTTCTGCGAGCCGAGCAGCGCGAAGTTGACCACGATCGCGGGCGAGAGCACGATCGCGATGGCGAGGGTCTCGCCGAGGGCGCGGCCGAGGCCGAGCATGATCGCCGAGACGATGCCCGAGCGGGCGAAGGGCAGCACGGCCATGCGGATCATCTCCCAGCGGGTCGCACCGAGGGCGAGCGCCGCCTCCTCGTGGAGCACCGGGGCCTGGAAGAAGATCTCGCGCATGACGGCGGTCATGATCGGCAGCACCATCACGGCCAGCACGACGGCGGCGGTGAGGATGGTCTTGCCGGTGCCCGACACGGGGCCGGCGAAGAGCGGGAACCAGCCGAACCACTCGACGAGGTTGGCGTAGAACGGCTGCACGAACGGGGCGAGCACGAGCACGCCCCAGAGGCCGAAGACGACGCTCGGCACGGCGGCGAGCAGGTCGATGACGTAGCCGAGGCCCTGGCTGATGCGGCGCGGCGCGTAGTGCGAGATGAAGAGCGCGATGCCGAGGGCGAGCGGGGTGGCGATCATCAGGGCGATGAGCGAGGCCCAGACCGTGCCGAAGACGAGGGGGCCGACGTACGACCAGAAGTTGGCGGCGTCGTTCGGCAGGGTGCCGGCCTCGGCGACGAAGGCCGGGAAGCTCTGCACGACCAGGAAGAGCGCGACCGCCGCGAGCACGACGAGGATCAGCACGCCGGAGAAGAGGGTGGCCCCCGAGAAGACGCGGTCGCCGGGGCGGACCTTGGCCTTCGTGCGGGGGGTGGTGGCAGCGACGGTCATTCCACGGGTCTTCCTGCTCGGGTGGGTGTCTCGGCGGCGGGCCGCGAGGCGGGGGAGCTGCGGCGGCCGCAGCAGGGGAGCGGCCTGGGTCGCGCAGGTGCGCGCGACCCAGGCCGGGTGCAGCAGGTGCTACTTGATGGTAGCGATCGCGTCGGCGACCTTCGAGGCGAGGTCGCTCGACAGGGGCGCGGAGCCGGCCTGCTCGGCGGCGGCCTTCTGGCCCTCGTCGCTGGCGACGTACTCGGCGTAGGCCTTCACGAGGGCGCCCTTCTCCGAGTCGGCGTACTCGGAGCAGGTGATCAGGTAGCTGACCAGGACGAGCGGGTACGAGCCGGCCTCGTCGTAGGTGCGGTCGAGCTTGATGGCGAGGTCGTTCGTCTCGCGGCCCTCGGCGAGGGGCGAGGCGGCGACGGCCTTCGAGGCGCCGTCGGCGGTCAGCTCGCTGGCCTCGCCGCCGACCATGAGCTTGGCGGCCTTGAGGTCGCCGATGCCCGACTCGTCGGCGTAGCCGATGGAGTTGGTCGAGTTGTTGATCGCGTCGACGACGCCCGAGGTGCCCTTGGCGGCGTCACCGGTGCTGTAGGGGAAGGTCTGGCCCGACTCGGCGTCCCAGACGTCGCCGGCGTTCGCCTTGACGTACTCGGTGAAGTTCTGCGTGGTGCCCGAGTCGTCGGAGCGGTGGATCGCCGTGATGGAGGCGCTCGGCAGCTTCGCGTCGGGGTTGAGGGCCTCGATGGCGGCGTCGTCCCACGTGGTGATGGTGCCCTTGAAGATGCCGGCGATGGTCGCGGCGTCGAGGGTCAGGTCGTCGACGCCCTCGACGTTGTAGGCCAGGGCGATCGGGGAGATGTAGACGGGCAGGTCGATGCCCGCGGTGCCGGGGGCGCAGCCGGCGAACTCGCTGGCGAGCTCCTCGTCCTTCAGCGCAGCGTCGGAGCCGGCGAAGTCGGCGGCGCCGGAGATGAAGCTGGTGCGGCCCGAGCCGGAGCCCTGCGGGTCGTAGTTGACGGTCACGTCGGGGTTGGCGGTCTGGAAGCCCGCGGCCCAGGTGGTCTCGGCGGTGCCCTGGGCGGACGAGCCGATGCCGTTGATGGTGCCCGAGAGGTCGGAGGCGCTGGCGCTGTCGCCAGCGCCCGCGCCGCCCTCGTTGCCGGCGCAGGACGCGAGGAGCATGGTGCCGACCGCGGCGATCGCGAAGATGCTGCCGGTGCGCTTGAAGTTCACAGGGGTTCCTTTTCGGATGTGTTGGCTGTGTGTGCGGGCCAGGTGCCGACCCGTGCGTGACGCTACGTCGGGCGGTTAACCACGGTCGTCTGCCTCGGTGAACGGCAGGTGAACGAGGGGGGAACATCGCCCGGGACTGCGGCCCGGCGACCCCGTGGGCAGGCCGCACGGAGGCAGCACGACGGCGGCCCGGGAGCAGCACGGAGGCGGCACGACGGAGCCCCCGCGCCCGCCGGGGAGGCGGGGGCGGGGGCTCGTCGGGGTGCCGGGCCGGCGGCCTCGGCTCAGCCGACCGGGCCGTGGGTCTCGACCGCCACCAGCGACGCGTCGTCGACCGACACGTGCAGCACGGTGTACTCGCCGGGGCTCAGCGAGGAGGCGCGGCGCAGGTCGAGGCGCTCGCCCCCCTTGGTGCCGACCGCGATCTCCCGGATGAGCTGGGGCAGCACGGGGGCGTGCGTGCAGAAGACGGCAGGCACCTTCTTCTTGAGCCGCTTCGCGACGACCCCGACCACGTCGTCGTCGTGGCGCTCGAAGGCGTCCTGGCTGAGGTCGTCGGTCTGCTTGACGCCCACGTGGGTCAGCGCCGACAGGGGCTCGAGCGTCGCCAGGCAGCGGGCGGCCGTGCTGCTGACGAGCTTCTGCGGGGCCCAGGCCGCGATCGCCGGGGCGATGGCCTTCGCCTGCTTGCGCCCCTGCGGCAGCAGCGGACGGGTGGCGTCGGAGCCGCTCCACTCGTGCGGGGAGGTGGTCTTGGCGTGGCGGAGCGCGACGAGCGCGAAGGTGCGGGCCGCACCGCGGGAGACCCGGTCGGCGAACCGGTCGAGCACCTCGGCGTCGCGCTCGTAGGTGAGGGCCGCGCGGGCCTTCGCCAGCGGCACCCACTCGATGGCGCCGACCTCGCTGTTGGGGGTGAAGTCGCCGGCCTCGGCGAACGCCTCGTCGGTCACCTCGGCCGCCCAGTAGTGCACGACCTTGTCGCGGCCGCCGGGCATGACGTACTCGGCCGTGCCGAGCGGGGCGCCGAGGGCGACCCGGTAGCCGGTCTCCTCGTGGATCTCGCGCACGGCCGTCTGCGGGGTCGACTCGCCGGGGTCGACCTTGCCCTTCGGCAACGAGACGTCGCCGTGGTGGTCACGGTGGATGAGCAGCACGCGCACGCTGTCGCCCACCAGGCGGAAGCACACGGCCCCCGCCGCCACCACCGTCGTGGAGGTCACCGTCACCGACTGCTCTTCTTCCGCTGGTTGATCATCTTCATCAGGGAATTCTGCATGTCGACGAGCGGCTTGTCCGCTTCGTCGCGCGCGTGCCTGGTCCAGGTGCCGTCGGCGGAGAGCCACCACGAGGCGGTCTCGTCGCTCATGGCCCGGTCGAACAGCGAGCCGACCTCGTCGAGGTGGTCGGGCTGGGTGAGGCGCACGAGCGCCTCGACGCGGCGGTCGAGGTTGCGGTGCATCATGTCGGCGCTGCCGATGAAGACCTGGGGGTCGCCGTCGTTCGCGAACCAGAACAGCCGCGAGTGCTCGAGGTAGCGCCCGAGGATCGAGCGCACCCGGATGGTCTCGCTGAGGCCCGGCTGCCCCGGCTTGATGCCGCAGATGCCGCGCACCCAGACGTCGACGGGCACGCCGGCCTGGCTCGCCCGGTAGAGCGCGTCGATGATCTGCTCGTCGACGATCGAGTTGATCTTGATGCGGATGCCCGAGGGGCGGCCGGCCTGGGCGTGCTCGATCTCGGTCTGGATCTGCTTGAGCAGCCCGCGCCGCAGGTAGCGCGGCGCGACGAGCAGCCGCTTGAACTTCTTCTCGATGGCGTAGCCCGACAGCTCGTTGAAGAGCCGCGTGAGGTCCTTGCCGACCTGGTCGTCGGCGGTGAAGAGGCCCATGTCTTCGTAGATGCGGCTCGTCTTCGGGTTGTAGTTGCCCGTGCCGATGTGCGTGTAGTGCTTCAGCGTGCCCTTCTCCTGACGGATCACGAGAGCGAGCTTGCAGTGGGTCTTGAGCCCGACGAGGCCGTAGACGACGTGCACGCCGGCCTTCTCGAGCTTGCGTGCCCAGGTGATGTTGTTCTGCTCGTCGAAGCGGGCCTTGACCTCGACCAGGGCGAGCACCTGCTTGCCGGCCTCGGCCGCGTCGATGAGCGCCTCGATGATGGGGCTGTCGCCGCTCGTGCGGTAGAGCGTCTGCTTGATGGCGAGCACGTTGGGGTCGGCCGCCGCCTGCTCGAGGAACGCCTGCACGCTGGTCGCGAACGACTCGTAGGGGTGGTGCACGAGGATGTCGCGGCGGGCGATGCTCGCGAACATGTCGGGCTTCATGTTGGGCTCGGTCGGCTGCAGCTGCACGGCCGTCGTCGGCAGGTGCTTCGGGTACTTGAGGTCGGAGCGCGGCATCTTCGCGATCTCGAACAGGCCGGCGAGGTCGAGCGGGGCCGGGAGGCGGTAGACCTCCTGGTCGGTGACGTCGAGCTCGCGCACCAGCAGCTCGAGCGTCACCGGGTCCATGTCGTCGGTGATCTCGAGGCGGATGGGCGGGCCGAAGCGGCGGCGCAGCAGCTCGCGCTCGAGGGCCTGGATGAGGTTCTCCGACTCGTCCTCGTCGACCTCGACGTCTTCGTTGCGGGTCACGCGGAAGACGTGGTGCTCGACGACCTCCATGCCCGGGAAGAGGTCTTGCAGGTGGTTGGCGATGAGGTCCTCCAGCGGGATGAACCGCACCCGCCCGCTGTCGTTGTCGGGCAGCTGCACGAAGCGCGGCAGCATCTGCGGCACCTTGAGGCGAGCGAACTCCTGGCGCATCGTCTTCGGGTTGCGCACGCGCACCGAGAGGTTGAGCGACAGCCCCGAGATGTACGGGAAGGGGTGGGCCGGGTCGACGGCGAGGGGCATCAGCACCGGGAAGATCTGCTCGGTGAAGATCTCGCGCATGCGCACCCGGTCGGCCTCCTCGAGGTCGGACCAGTTCTCGACGTGGATGCCCGCGTCGTCGAGGTCGGGCTTCACGAGGTCGAGGAAGGCCCGCGCGTGGCGCTCCTGCAGCTCGTGCGCCTTCGCGCTGATGTCGGCGAGCACCTCGTTCGGCCCGCGGCCGACGTTCGTGGGCACGGCCAGCCCGGTCGCGATGCGGCGCTTGAGGCCGGCGACGCGCACCATGAAGAACTCGTCGAGGTTGCTCGCGAAGATGGCGAGGAAGTTCGCCCGCTCGAGCAGCGGCGTCGTCGGGTCTTCCGCCAGCTCGAGCACGCGCTGGTTGAAGGCGAGCCAGCTCAGCTCCCGGTCGAGGTACCTCTCGGCGGGCAGGGTGCCCTCCTCGAAGCTGACGATCTCGTCGAAGTCGTCGAGGAAATCGGGGGTGACGCCGGCGCCGTCGACGCGTGGTTCGCTGTCCATCCCCCCATCGTGCCATCCGCGGTGACCGACCGGGGCCCCGGCCGGTGAACGGGAGGTGACGCGCGCCTCGCCGCGGCGGGGGAGGAGGCGCGCTCGCCGTCCTGGGGAGAGCGTCGGCGTTCGCCGCGGAGCACCAGCCCGCTGCCCGCCGCGCTGAGCACGAACCCCGCCGCCGTGGCTGCCGAGAACGGCTCGTCGAGCAGCAGCGCTCCCGTGACCGCGGTCGTCGGGGCGACCAGGAAGAGCAGGGCGTTGACCGCCGTCACGCCGAGCCGACGCAGCAGCCACCAGTACAGCCCGTACGCGGCGAGGGTGGGCAGCGCTGCCGTCAGGGCGGCGGCCAGCCAGAACGACGCCTCCGCCGGAGGGGCGAGGGTGCCGGTGGCGGCGGCCAGCACGGCGAGGGCGACGGCGGTGGCGGAGACGTGCAGGGCGAGGGTGGTCAGCACGGGGAGGCGCACCTCGCGCCGGCGCTCGACGAGGGTGCCGGCGACGAGGCTCGCCATCGCGAGGGCCGGGAGGGCGTACGCGGCCGGCGGCGCGCCTCCTCCGTCCTGCTGGGAGCCCACGACGAGCGCGACGCCGACGGCTCCGAGGGCCAGCCCCGCCCACTGCGCGCCCCGCACCCGGAGGCCGAGCAGGGGGCCGACGAGGGTCGCGACGACGAGCGGCTGCACGGCGTCGACGAGCGCGGTGGTGCCGGTCGACACCCCCGCGGCCACCGCCGCGTAGACGAAGGCGCAGTAGCCCGCCTGGGCGAGCAGGCCCACCACCACCTGGTGGCCGAGCTCGCGGCGTCCGAGGCCCCGCAGGCCTCCCCGCAGCCCCACCACCACGAGCAGCAGCACCGCGAGGGGGAGGAACCGCCAGACGAGCAGCGTCGTCGCCGGGGCGTCGACGGTGGCGAGGGCGGCGAGCGTGAAGCCGGAGCTCCAGGCGAGGACGAACCCCGCGGAGGCGGCGGCCACGAGGAGCGTGCTCAGTACACCGATCTGTTTAGTCATGGGCTCGACTATACAGATGTGTATAGTCGAGGGCATGGTCGATCTCGTGCCCGTCCTCCCGCCCCTGACGCCGGGCGCTCGCCGGGTGCTCGACGCCGCCTCCGCGCTCTTCTACGACCGCGGCATCCACGCCGTCGGCGTCGACACGATCGCCGAGGCGGCCGGGGTCACGAAGAAGACGCTCTACGACCGCTTCGGCTCGAAGGAGGCGCTGGTCGTCTCGTACCTGCAGCACCGCGACGCCACGTGGCGCGAGCACCTCGCGTCGCACCTCGCCCGTCGGCCCGAGCCGGGCGTCGACCGCGTGCTCGCCGTGTTCGACGCCGCCGTCGAGTGGTCGGCCGAGCGGGGCGGCAAGGGCTGCAGTGCCGTCAACGCGCGGGCGGAGGTCGGAGACGGCCACGACGGCAACGCCGTCTTCCCCGAGGCGGCACGGCAGAAGGACTGGCTCTACGCGCTCTTCGCGGAGCTCTGCGGCGAGGCGGGGCTGCCCGGCGCCGACGAGCTCGCCCGCAGCCTCATGCTGCTGCACGAGGGGGGCATCGTCACCGTCGGGATGGAGACCTTCGACCGGCCGCTCGAGCACGCCCGCGCCGTCGCGCGCACGCTGCTCGCGGCAGCGGCAGCGGCAGCGGCGACCGCCACGGCGTAGGCAGCCGACCAGCCGGCCCGCCGACGAACGTCCCCGCACGCACGAGGGCGCCCCCGCGGTCGGCAGGGGCGCCCTCGTCGGTCGTCGTGGCGACTAGTCCTTCTCCTCCATCTTCAGCGCGATGCCGAGGCCGAAGAAGGTGGGGGCCCAGTGGCCGATGAAGATGCCCCAGCGGTCGGACTGGGCCTTGTCGCCCGAGTCCTTGCCCTGCGAGGCGAGCCAGGCGACGAGCGCGATGACGATGGAGGCGAAGCCGCCCCAGTAGGCGTGCTTGCTCTGGACGCCGAGGTCGGAGAGGAAACGGACGGGGTTCATGTGTGCTCCTGGCTGCTCGTTCGAGGGGATCGTGCGATGGCTCAATCCACTCCCTCCCGCTGGGAGCGACATGGCAGACGAGGGCCGGGGTCGGAGTACGAGCCGGCGCCCCGGATCCGTACCCCTCGTGTACCCCGTGCCCCGCGCCTCCTCGGGTGTCCCTCCTACAGGAAGGGCCCCGCCGTGAAGGCCGCGCCCGCCGGCGTGACGTCGGTCACGGTGCCGCTGACGCGCACGGGCACGGGCGAGACCGAGCCGAAGGTGCCGGTCGCCCCGGAGGCGTCGCGCGCGTCGGCCGAGTACGAGACGGACCCGGAGGTGACCGAGGAGACGCGCCAGCCCGTGCCGTCCCAGTCGCCGACCTCGTAGACGGGAGCCGTCTCGAGGGTCCACTTCTGGTTCGAGAGCGTGTAGCCGCCGTCGCCGTTGAGCAGCGCGAAGCTGCAGCCCTCCGGCTGGGGGTCGGGGCTCGCGACGCAGCCGGCGACCCACGCGTCGACCGCGGTGCGCGAGGCGGCCTGGCCTGCCTCGGTCAGCGTCGCCTCGAGGACGGCGGGGACGCCGAGGCTGTCGGGCCCGGACGCCGTGCCGGATGTGGCCGGGGCTCCCCAGGCGTCGCCGCCTCCGCCGAGGGCGACGTCGTACGTGCCCGGCAGCGCGCGCACCTCGACGGTGCCGCCGTCGCCGCGGGGCACCTCGACGTCGCCGACGGCGACGGTGGCGGAGGCGGGCGCGCCCACCTGCACCGTGACCGTGCCGAGGTCGACGGGCTGCAGGGCCCACCGGTCGAAGACGAGGAGGTCGCGGCCGTCCTTCTCGAGGGTGAAGGTCTGCTGCCAGCTGAGGCCGCCCTCGCCGCCCTGCTGCACGGTCGCGACGACGGTGGCCGTGTCGCCGTCGACCGACGGCTCGGCCAGGCGGAATCCGCTCACCCGGTCGGTCGCCGCCTGGTAGACCTCGTCGGTCAGCAGCACGTCGCCGTCGCCCACCTCGGTGCCGTCGAGCTCGAGCGCGTGCTCGGCCTCGCCCTGGCGGAGGGCCTCCAGGTACGCGGCGACGGACGCCTCCGGACGGTGGGAGGCGGCGGTCCGGCCGATCCCGACGGCCGCGCCCGCGCCCAGCACGAAGAGCAGCACGCCCGCACCGATCAGCACCGTGCGGCGTCGTCGGCGCGAGGGGGCCGCGGGTGGCGCCTCCGAGCTCCCGACCGTGCCGGCCTCGTCGGGGCTCGCGCTCGGGCTCGTGCCCGGGGCGGTGCCCGCGTCCGTCGCGTCGCGGCCGGCGCCCCCACCGGCGGCGGCCCCCGACGTCGTGTCGTCGTGGCGCGCGTCGTCGTGCTCGTTCATCTGATCTCCCCCGAGTGGTCGTGTGCCGACCAGCCTACGGCGGCGGACCGCCCCGACCGCGGGGGCTCCCGAGCTGGGTCGCGGGTGCCGTCACCGGTGCAGCGACCACTGCACGTCGACCGCGTGGTCGACGAAGCCGCGGGCGGCGTACAGCCGCAGCGCGGCCGCGTTGTCGCCCTCGACGTAGAGGGCGGCGGTGTCGGCGCCGCGCTCGGCGAGGCGGGCGAAGCCGGCGTCGACCACCGCGCCTCCGAGGCCCTCGCCCTGGTGGTCGGGGCTGACGCCGACCGCGTAGAACTCGCCGGGCTGCCCGGGCTCGAGCTTCAGCCAGCACGAGGCGAGCAGCTCGTCGTCGCGCCACAGCAGGAGGAAGTCGCCGGCGTCGAACCACGGCTCGGCCTGCCGGGCGTCGAGGTCGGCCTGGTCGATCGAGCCCTGCTCCGGGTGGTCGGCGAACGCGCGGGCGTTGAGGTCGAGCCAGGCCGCGTCGTCGACGCCCGGGCGGAACGCGGCCACACGGTCGCCCTCCCGGAGGCGCGGCGTGCGCGGGCCGACCGGCGCGCGCTGCTGGAGCAGCCGGCGGGTCTCCTCGAGGCCGGCGTGGGCGGCCAGCACGCGCGACCCGGGGTGGTCGCCGTGGGCCCAGAAGGCGACGGGGCCGCTCGTCTCGGCGAGCACGCGCTCGACGAGCCGCGCGCCCCGCCCCTCGCGACGGTGCTCGGGGTGCACGACGAGCTCGACCTCCGTGCCGTCGTCGACGGTGCGGACGACGGCCGCGGCCAGGTCGTCGCCGACGACGCGGGCCTCGCCCGAGCGCACCTCGACGAGGGCCTGGTCGTTGACCGGGGGGCTGCCGTCGGCGGCCGTCGCCGCGCGCGCCAGGCCCTCGACGTCGACCGCGCTCACGCGCCGGCCCCGGGCAGGTCGTCGTCGTAGACGTTGAAGCGGTAGCCGACGTTCCGCACCGTGCCGATCAGCGACTCGAGGTCGCCGAGCTTCGCGCGCAGGCGCCGGACGTGCACGTCGACCGTGCGGGTGCCGCCGAAGTAGTCGTAGCCCCAGACCTCGCTGAGCAGCTGCTCGCGCGTGAAGACGCGCGACGGGTGCGTCGCGAAGAAGCGCAGCAGCTCGAACTCCTTGAAGGTGAGGTCGAGGGGGCGGCCGTGCACCTTCGCCGAGTAGCTGGCCTCGTCGATGACGACGCCCGAGGCGTGGATCTTCGAGCCGCTCTGCGACTGCGCGAGGCGCCCGGTCACGAGCCGGATGCGCGCGTCGACCTCGGCCGGCCCGGCCGTCTCGAGGATGACGTCGTCGACGCCCCACTCCGAGTTGACGGCCGTGAGGCCGCCCTCGGTGAGCACGAGCACGAGGGGCACGGTGACGCCGGTCGTGCGGAGGATCTTGCAGAGCGACTTGGCGCTGGCGAGGTCGGCACGGGCGTCGACGAAGATCAGGTCGCTCGACGGGGCGTTCACCAGCTGCGCGGGTTCGGCGGGGATCTGCCGGGTACGGTGGCTGAGCAGGGCCAGGGCCGGGAGCACCTCGGGGCTGCCCGCAGAGGTCAAGACCAACAGCTGCGCCACACGGACCTCCAGTGAATGTATGGTCGGCAGTCTAAAACACGAGCGATGCCCGGCTCGACCACGCGAGAACGGCACCCGGTCGCCCGGGCCACGAACGGAGAACCGCGCAGTGACCACCCCGGCCGTCCCGCCCACCAGCCGCCGCGTGCGCCTGAAGCCGCTCACCATCGTGCCCGTGTGGGCCTTCACCCTCGTCGTGGCCGTCGTCGTCTCGGTGGCCGCGCCCGGCGACGACTTCTACGTCTGGCTGCCCCTCGTGCTGGCCACGAGCATCATCCTGAGCTTCGTGCTGCAGCTGGCCGCCAGCGAGAAGGACGGCCTCGTCTCGCGCACGGTCCTCTCCCTCTGCGGCAGCCTCGTCATCCTGGCTGTCACGACCGGCGTCCTCGAGCTCGTCCGCTGAGCCCCGGCTGGGCACCCCGCCCGGCCCCTCCCGCTGTCGGTGGCTCGCGGGTAGTCTTGCGGCATGGATTCCTTGCTCGCCCTCGAGATGTTCTACGTGGGGCTCCTCGGCCTCGCGTCGCTGGCCATCGCGTTCGTGTCCGTCGTCGTGCTCGTCAAGCTCTTCAAGGGCCAGCGCTAGACCCGTGATCGACATCCCCACCGACCTCCCGGCGGAGCTCGTCCCGCTGTCCTGGCTCATCGGCGTGTGGGAGGGCACCGGCGTCGTCGACTACAAGATCGGCGAGGGCGACCCCGACGCCCCGATCGACGGCTCGCCCCCCGCGGTCCGCCGCACGCACGAGTTCGGCCAGCGCGTCAGCTTCAGCCACGACGGCCTGCCCTACCTCAACTACAGCTCGTTCACGTGGCTGCTCGACGACGAGCGCACGCCCCTGGCGAGCGAGACCGGCTACTGGCGCCTCGAGCGCCCCGCCGAGGTCGGCGACCGTGGCCCCGGCATGCTGCCCGGCCAGGGCGTCGCCCCCTTCCAGTCGGCGCAGACGGTCGAGATCCTCCGCCGTCCCGACGACGGCTTCGGCCTCGAGGTGCAGCTCGTGCACCCCACCGGCGTGAACGAGCTCTACCTCGGCCGCGTGAAGGGGCCGCGCATCGACCTGTCCACCGACGCGGTGCTGCGCTCCAGCAACGCGAAGGAGTACTCGGCGGCCACCCGCATGTACGGCCTCGTCGAGAACCACCTCCTCTGGGCGTGGGACATCGCGGCACTCGGGCAAGAGCTCCGCACCCACGCGTCCGGGCGGCTGGCCCGCGTTGACTGACGTCGACCCCGCCGGAGTCGCGGCTCCGGGCGGCACCGCCCCCGCCTCGCCCGTCGTGTCGCCCTTCTCGGCCCGCGACGGCTTCGTCGACGACGGCAGCGGGGTCGCCGCGCACTACGGCAACCCCCTCACCGAGCAGCGGGCGCTCGTCCGCGGCGCGGCGGTCGTCGACCTCTCCGACCGGGGCGTCCTCACGGTCGCGGGCCCCGACCGCCTCAGCTGGCTGAACTCGCTCACGAGCCAGGCGCTCACCGGGCTCGCGCCGGGTCAATCGTCCGAGACGCTGCTGCTCGACGCCAACGGGCGCCTCGAGCACGCGGCACGCGTCGTCGACGACGGCGAGACGACGTGGCTGCTCGTCGACCGCGTCGAGGCGGAGCCCCTGCGGGCCTGGCTCGACCGCATGCGCTTCATGCTCCGCGTGGAGGTCGCCGACCGCTCGGCCGACGTCGCGACGATCGGCGCGCTCGCCGACGTGGCGCTGCCCGTGCCCGTGCTCGCCCCCGCGGGCGTGCCCGTCGTCTGGGTCGACCCCTGGCACGAGGTCGCTCCCGGCGGCCACGGCTACGCCGACGCCGAGACCCACCCCGGTCGCGGCTGGAGCTACCGCGAGGTGCTCGTCGCCCGCGACGACCTCGCGGCGCTGGCCGCCTCCGACCTCCCCGCCGCCGGCACGCTCGCTCTCGAGGCCCTGCGCATCGAGGCCTGGCGTCCGCGGCTCTCGACCGAGGTCGACGAGCGCAGCATCCCGCACGAGCTCGACTGGCTGCGCACCGCCGTGCACCTCGCCAAGGGCTGCTACCGCGGGCAGGAGACGGTCGCCAAGGTCCACAACATCGGCCACCCGCCGCGCCGGCTCGTCATGCTGCACCTCGACGGCTCCGACACGGTGCTGCCGGCTCCGGGCGACCCCGTCGTCACCGCGGCCGCCGCGGCCGAGGCCGTCGCCGCCGGCACCCCGCTGGCCGACGTCGCCTCCGTGGGCCGCGTCACCAGCTCCGCCGTCCACCACGAGCTCGGCCCCGTCGCGCTCGCCGTGGTCAAGCGCACCACCGACGAGACCGCGCCCCTCGCGGTCCTCTCGGCCGACATCGTCGTCGCCGCCGCTCCGCAGACGATCGTGCCGGCCTCCGCGGGCGCCGCCGCCGGGGTGCCCCGGCTGCCGCGCCTGGGAGCCGTCCGCCGCTGAGGCCCGCCGTGGCGACACGGCAGGCCGGGGCGGTCCGGCGGGCGGTGGCCCGCGCCTCCGGCGGGTTCGAGCTCGGCGCGGCCACGCGGCGCACGCTCACGTCGCTGCCGGCGATCGTGCAGATCGTCGTGGCGGCCACCGCCTCGTACGCGATCGCGCACCTGGGGCTCGGCCACGCGGTGCCGCTGCTGGCCGTCACCATCACCATCTCGTCGCTCGGACTCGCCCGCGACGCCCGTCCGCGCGTCGTGCTCGAGAACGCGGTCGGGGTGCTCATCGGCATCGCCCTGAGCGAGGTGATGCTGCTCGTGCTCGGCAAGGGGCTCTGGCAGGTGGCGGTCGTGCTGCTCGTCGTGCTCGCCGTCGCGCGCTTCGCGTCGCCGAGCAGCGCGTTCGCGGCCGCGGCCGCCACCCAGTCGATGCTGGTCATGCTGCTGCCCGACCCCGAGGGCGGCCCCTTCGTGCGCAGCATCGACGGCGCGGTCGGCGGCCTCGTCGCCCTGGCGGTGACGGCCATCGTGCCCCGCGACCCGATCGGCCTGGCCCGGGCCGACGCCCGCCAGCTCTTCGCCGAGGTCGGGGCGGCGTTCGAGGCGCTGGTCGCCGGGCTCCGCACCGACGACGTGCGCCGGGCCGACGAGGCCCTGCGGCGGCTGAGGTCGACGCAGCCCCTGCTCGACGACTGGGCGTCGACGCTCGAGTCGGCCGTCTCGATCTCGCGGCTCTCCCCGTTCCTCCGGTCGCGCCTCCCTCACCTGCGGCAGCAGCAGACGCTCCGGCACGACGTCGACCTCGCGGTGCGCAACCTGCGGGTGATCGCGCGGCGCATCGACACCTCGCTCGGCGACGGCCGCGACCGGCTCGGGCTCGCCGACGTGCTCGAGAGCACGGCGCGGGCCGTGGCCGTGCTCGGCGAGTCGGTCGACGACGTCGAGCGCATGCCCGTGGCCCAGCAGGCGCTCACGGCCGTCGCGCGTCGGCTCGACCCCGCCGTCGTCGCCCCCGGGGCGCCGATGACGGAGGCGATCGTCGTGCTGATGATGCGGCCCCTCGTCATCGACCTGCTGATGGCCACGGGCCTCCCGCACGACGAGGCCCGTCGCCGGCTCGCCGTCGTCTGAGCTGCCGGCCGCGCGCCGCCGCCGGCGACCCGCGCTGACCCCAGGAACCCGCACGCACCCCAGCGCGCGCACCGGGGTCCGCGCGGGTTCCTGGGGTCCCGACGCAGCGCGGCGCGGCGCCGGGGCACCGACCACCCAGCTCAGCCGCGGGGGGCGACCGCGCTCCACGGCACGGTCAGCTCGCCGAGCCGCCAGCGGGTGCGCCCGTGGCGCACGGGCCAGCCCGCGGCGCGGAGCCCCTCGACGGTCGCGATCCAGCGCTGCACCGGCCCGTACACCGAGAGCGGGGCCGCGATCGCCCACTGCCGGTCGAGGTCGACGAGCAGGTCGTGCACGCGCTCGCCCGGCACGTTGCGGTGGATGAGCGCCTTCGGCAGCCGCTCGGCGACGATCGACGGCGCCTCGAGCGACGCGAGGTGCAGCGCGACGGTGAACGTCTGCGGCCCCTCCGCGGTGACGTCGACCCAGCTCGCGACGCGGCCGACCTCGTTGCAGGTGCCCTCGACGAGCACCCCGCCCGGCTGCAGGCGCGAGACCATCAGGCGCCACGACTCGGCCACCTGCGACTCGTCGTACTGCCGCAGCACGTTGAGCGCGCGGATCACCGCGGGTCGGCGGCCGCCCTCGAGCGGCACCTCGAACCCGCCGAGGCGGAAGCTCACGCCGGGCCGCGCCGAGAGCGACGCGAGCCGCACGCGCTCGGGGTCGATCTCGATGCCGACCACCTCGACGTCGGGCCGCACCCGCAGGAGGCGCTGGTGCAGCTCCAGGGGAGTGGTCGCGCTGGCCCCGTAGCCCAGGTCGACGACGAGAGGGTCGTCGGCACGGCGCAGCACGGGGTGCGCCGCGATCCACCGGTCGACCCGGCGGAGCCGGTTGGTGCCGGTCGTCCCGCGCGTGATCGATCCGATGGGCATGTCCCCGAGTCTGACAGCCCGGGGCGTCGGGGATACGCTGGAGGCATGACTTCGACGCTCATCCTCCTCCGTCACGGCAACAGCGAGTGGAACCAGGCGAACCTCTTCACGGGGTGGGTCGACGTCCGCCTCAGCGAGCAGGGCCGTGCCGAGGCGAAGCGCGCCGGCGAGCTCCTCGTCGAGCACGAGATGCTGCCCGACGTCCTCTACACGTCGCGTCTCACCCGGGCCATCCAGACCGCCGACATCGCGCTGGAGGAGGCCGACCGCCTCTGGATCGACGTGCAGCGCTCGTGGCGCCTCAACGAGCGCCACTACGGCGCCCTCCAGGGCAAGGACAAGGCGCAGACGCTCGAGCAGTACGGCCCCGAGCAGTTCCAGACCTGGCGCCGCTCGTTCGACGTGCCGCCGCCCCCTCTCGACGACGACAGCGAGTTCTCGCAGGCGCACGACGCCCGCTACGCCGAGCTCGGCGTCGACGCCCCGCGCACCGAGTCGCTCGCCCTCGTCATCGAGCGCATGATCCCCTACTGGGAGAGCGACATCACCGCGAGCCTCGCCGAGGGCAAGGTCGTGCTGGTCACGGCCCACGGCAACTCGCTCCGGGCGCTCGTCAAGCACCTCGACGGCATCAGCGACGACGAGATCTCGGAGCTGAACATCCCCACGGGCATCCCGCTCGTCTACGAGCTCGACGACGACTTCCGCCCCACCGGCCCGGGCCGCTACCTCGACCCGCAGGCCGCCGCCGCCGGCGCCGCGGCCGTCGCGGCGCAGGGCAAGAAGTAGGGGCTCCAGGCCCGGCACCATCCGTCGACCGGAGCCCGCCACCGCCGTCGCGCGGGGGCGGGCTCCGTCGCGTCACACGAAGTGCGCGCTGATCTCCATCACGAGGGCGTCGACGTCGACCTCGCCGCCGCTGGTGTCGACGCGCACCACGGGCCACGCGTCGAGCGGTCCGGCCGCCGCGGCCCGGTCGGCCCAGCCGTCGGCGAGCTCGGCGGCGGTGCCGTGCACCGGGTGCCGTCCGCCGCCCTCCACGCGGGCGACCGACCGGGCGAGCGCCAGCTCGGGCGCCGCGTCGCACCAGACCTCCAGCACGCGCGGCGAGCCGGCCTGCCCGACGCCGGCGCGCACGCCGTCGAGGTCGCGGTCGGGCTGCCAGCCCGCGTCGACGACGACGCCGGCCTCGACCTCGCCCGCCATCGCCCACACCGCCTCCACGGCGATGCGACGCACCGCCTGCGGGGCGATCATCGGGCCGGCCAGGTCGGCCAGCGCCTCCTGCACGGGGTCGACGGCGAGCAGCGGGCAGCCGAGCACGCCCGCGAGGGTCGCCGAGACGGTGGTCTTGCCCGAGCCGGGCAGACCGTTGACGAGGATCGCGACAGAAGCCATCCGACCATCATCCCGCAGGCCGGTGCCCGGGCGGTCACCCGGCCCCGGACGCCGAGGAGGCGCGGTGTCCGGACGACGGACACCGCGCCTCCTCGGCACCTCGCGGCGCTCAGGCCTGCGGCGCCACCCAGTCGCCGGTGGCGAGGTACTGGACCTTCTTGGCGATCGAGACCGCGTGGTCCGCGAAGCGCTCGTGGTAGCGCGAGGCGAGGGTCGAGTCGACCGTGTCGACGGCCGCGCCCTTCCAGGTCTCGCCGAGCACCTTGTCGAAGACGCTGAGGTGCAGCTCGTCGATGCGGTCGTCGTCGTTGCGGATCTCCTCGGCGAGGCGGACGTCCTCCGTCGTGAGGAGCTCCGTCAGCTTCTTCGCGATGGCGACGTCGAGGCGGCCGAGCTCCTGGAACGTCGGGCGCAGCGACTTCGGCACGACCTTCTCGGGGAAGCGGTAGCGGGCGAGCTGGGCGATGTGCTCGGCCATGTCGCCCATGCGCTCGAGCGACGCGCTGATGCGCAGGGCGCTGACGACGATGCGCAGGTCGCGGGCGACCGGGTTCTGGCGGGCGAGGATGTCGATCGCCAGCTCGTCGAGGGCGATCGCGCGCTCGTCGATGCGGTCGTCGTCGGCGATGACCTTCTCGGCCAGCGTGACGTCGGAGTCGTTGAAGGCGGTCGTGGCGTTCTCGATCGAGACGGCGACGAGGCCCGCGATCTCGACGAGGCGCTCCTGCACCTCTTGCAGCTCCTGCTGGAATACCTCGCGCATGGGTGATCGGGCCTCTCGTCGTTCCGGTGGTGTCCGGGTCTCGGGGCGACCGCCCCGTGCCGTGGGGCGAGTCCGCCTGCACAGTCCCGACGACTCTCGCGGGTGAAGGTTAACGGGGAGTGCCGGGTGACTGAACAGTCACCAAAGTACCGCTCCTCCTGCTGCTCCCGTCCGGCGGGGCCCCGGGGGGTCACTATCGTGAACACCATGGAACCAGCCTGGTTGGTGCCGGCGTCGCTGCTCTTCGGCGTCGTCGTCGGTGCGGCCGTCGTGATCGTGGTCGTCTCGGCCCAGCACCGGGCCGCGCGCGTCGCGGCCCTCGTCGAGACGGCGCTGCCCGACGGCATCGACGCGGTGCTCGACGCGATCTCGTCGGCGGGCCTCGTGGTCGACCCGTCGGGCAACGTGCTGAAGGCCTCGCCCTTCGCCCGGCAGCTCGGCCTCGTCTCGGCGCAGGAGCACCTCGTGCACCCCGAGATGGAGGCGCTGGTCGACGAGGCCCGGCGCCACGACGACCCGCAGGAGGCGGAGCTCACCCTGGCGCGCCTGCCCGGCTCCGAGGCCACGGTCGTGCTCGGGGTCCGCGCCACGGTGCTCGGCGGCCGGTACGTGCTGGTGCTCGCCGAGGACCACACCGAGGGCCGTCGCCTCGACGACATGCGCCGCGACTTCGTGGCCAACATCAGCCACGAGCTCAAGACGCCGATCGGCGCGGTGGGCCTCCTCGCCGAGGCGCTCGACGCGGCCAGCGCCGACCCCGAGCGCGTGCGCCACTTCGCCGGCCGCCTCACCCGCGAGGCCGACCGGCTCGGCCGCCTCACCCAGGACATCATCGAGCTCTCGCGCCTGCAGGCGCACGACGCCCTCGAGTCGACCGACCCGGTCGACGTGCGGCAGGTCGTCGACACCGCGGTCGACCGCAACCGCGTCGAGGCCGACGTGCGCGGCATCTCGCTCGTCGTGCGCGGCGGCAAGAAGGCCCAGGTGCTCGGCGACGAGACGATGCTCGTCACCGCCGTCGACAACCTCGTGTCGAACGCCATCGCCTACTCGCCCGACGGCTCGCGCATCGGCATCGGGGCCACGGTCGACGGCGAGGGCGCCGTCTCGATCGCGGTGACCGACCAGGGCTTCGGCATCCCGGAGGACGAGCTCGACCGCGTCTTCGAGCGCTTCTACCGCGTCGACCAGGCCCGCTCGCGCCGCACCGGCGGCACGGGCCTCGGCCTCGCGATCGTCAAGCACGTCGTCCAGAACCACGGCGGCGACGTGCGAGTGTGGTCGCAGGTCGGCAGCGGCTCGACCTTCACGATCCGCCTGCCCGAGTTCGACGCTCGCCCCGACACCCGCTCCGTCCCTGTCCCGGTCACCACACGAGGAGACACCGATACCCGATGACCACGCACATCCTCATCGTCGAAGACGAAGAATCGCTCAGCGAGCCCCTGGCGTTCATCCTCGAGCGCGAGGGCTACCGGGTCACGGTCGCCGACGACGGCCCCTCGGCCCTCGTCGCGTTCGACAAGACGGGCGCCGACCTCGTGCTGCTCGACCTCATGCTCCCGGGCATCCCCGGCACCGAGGTCTGCCGCGTGCTCCGCTCCAAGTCGCAGGTGCCGATCGTCATGCTGACCGCCAAGGACAGCGAGGTCGACATCGTCGTGGGGCTCGAGCTCGGCGCCGACGACTACGTCACCAAGCCGTACTCGACCCGCGAGCTGCTCGCGCGCATCCGGGCCGTGCTGCGGCGCCGCACCGACGACGGCGACGACCTCGCCGACGGCATGCTCGAGGCGGGCGACATCCGCATGGACGTCGAGCGCCACGTCGTCACGGTGCGCGGCGACGACATCGCCATGCCGCTGAAGGAGTTCGAGCTGCTCGAGCTGCTCATGCGCAACGCCGGCCGGGTGCTGACCCGCGGCCAGCTGATCGACCGGGTCTGGGGCTCCGACTACTTCGGCGACACCAAGACCCTCGACGTGCACATCAAGCGCATCCGCTCGAAGATCGAGCCCGTGCCCTCCGAGCCGAAGGCGCTCGTGACCGTGCGCGGCCTCGGGTACCGCATCGAGGCCTGACCAGCCCGCCCCGCGCCTCCTGCGGGCAGCTCCGAGGAGGCGCGGGCCCCGACGACGAGGGAGGCCCGGCTCCGCAGGTGCGGGGCCGGGCCTCTCGGCGTCGCCGGTCGCGGGGGCGCGAGCCGGTCGGCGGGGTCTACGGGGTCGGCGTGGCCGAGGGCGTGCCGTCCTCCGGGGAGGGCAGCGTGGTGGACTCGGGCGCCGGGGCCTGGCTGCTGGTCGGGGTCGGCAGCAGGGTCGCGTACTCGGACAGCTCGCCGGTCAGCACGGGCACCTGCAGCGTCTTGCCGGTCTCGGTGCCGTACTGCACGAAGACGGGCAGCAGGGCGCCGGGGGTGACGTCGATGTCGCTCATCACGAACTGGGTCTGGCCGGGCTCGGTGCCGAGGTCGACCTGCGACGAGGCGTCGACGTCGACCGTCTGGGTCTCGTCGGAGCCGTCGGCGGTCTCGTACTGGAAGCTGACCGACGCGTCGTCGTCGCCGCTGTTGACGATCGACATGACGAGGCTGGCCTCGCTGCCGTCGTCGGTGAGGGCGAGCGCGTTCAGCACCTTGACGTCGCCGACGGTGACGCTGATGCCGTCGCTGGCGTCGTAGAACTGGGTCGTGCGCTGGGGGCTGATGAAGTTGCAGCCGGCAGCGACGACGAGCACGGCGGCACCCACGGTGGCGGCGGCGAGGACGCGGGCGCCTCGACGGTCAATTGCAGATGCGACTCGCACGAGTGCCTCCAGGATCCATTTCACGGCAAAGGTCTGCCCCAGCTTAGCGAGGGCGGGCGGGGCCGGTTCGTGAGGGCAGCCTTACCACCGACCTTCCATGTTATCCTGGGCGTCGCAGAATGGAGCCTGATTCATGCAGTTCGAGGTCGGAGAGACCGTCGTCTACCCCCATCACGGGGCCGCGACGATCTCGGAAGTCAAGAAGCGGATCATCAAGGGCGAAGAGAAGCTGTACCTCAAGCTTCGCGTCACCCAGGGTGATCTGACCATCGAGGTACCCGCAGACAACGTCGACCTGGTCGGCGTCCGGGACGTCATCGGCAAGGAGGGGCTCGACCGCGTGTTCGACGTGCTCCGCGCGCCGTTCACCGAGGAGCCCACCAACTGGTCCCGCCGCTACAAGGCGAACCTGGAGAAGCTCGCGTCGGGCGACGTGATCAAGGTGTCGGAGGTCGTCCGCGACCTGTGGCGCCGCGACCAAGACAGAGGGCTGTCCGCCGGCGAGAAGCGCATGCTCGCCAAGGCCCGCCAGATCCTGATCAGCGAGCTCGCGCTCGCCGAGAAGACGGACGAAGAGAAGGCGTCGAGCGTCCTCGACGAGGTTCTTGCGTCCTAGCACCACCGACGACCGCACGGCCGGCTCCCTGACGGGGGTCGCTCGTGCGGTCGTCGTCGTTGCGGCCGGCAGCGGCACCCGTCTCGGCCTCGGCACGCCCAAGGCGTTCGTCGAGGTCGGCGGCCGCAGCATCCTCGCGCGCTCGCTCGACGCCGTGCTCGCGTCGGCGGTGCCGACGCAGGTGGTCGTCGTCGTGCCGCAGGAGCTCGTCGCCGAGGCGACCGCCCTGGTCGAGCAGGCGGCCGGCCACGTCGCCGACCACGCCACGGTCGTCGTGGGAGGCGCCACGCGGCAGGCCTCGGTGGCCGCCGGCCTCGAGGCCCTCGCGCCCGACGTCGCCACGGTGCTGGTGCACGACGGCGCGCGCCCCTTCACCCCCACGGCCCAGTTCGAGCTGGTCGCCTCGACGGTCGAGGCCACCGGCCTCGGCGTCGTGCCCGGGCTGCCCGTGACCGACTCGATCAAGCGCGTCGACGACGAGCGCGTGGTCGTCGGCACGGTCGACCGGGCCGAGCTCGTCGCGATGCAGACGCCGCAGGGCTTCCCGCGGGAGGCGCTGGTCACGGCGTTCGCGGAGGCCCGCGCCGAGCACACCGACGACGCGGCGCTCTTCGCCGCGGCCGGGCACGAGGTCGTCGTCGTCGACGGCGACCCCGTCGCCTTCAAGATCACCACGCGGTGGGACCTCCAGCGCGCCGAGACGATCGCCGCGGGGCGCGCGGCGGCCGAGCCGGCCGACCCGGGTGCGTCGCCCGCGACGGCAGCCGACCCGCGCCTCCGTCCGGCCACGTCGCTCCGCACCGGGCTGGGCGTCGACGTGCACGCCTACGACGCGGCCCAGCCGATGCGCCTCGGCCTGCTCGACTTCGCCGACGAGCCCGGCCTCGCCGGCCACAGCGACGGCGACGCGGTCGCGCACGCCGTCGTCGACGCCCTGCTCTCGGCGGCGGGCCTCGGCGACATCGGCACGATGTTCGGCACCGACGACCCCCGCTTCGCCGGCGCGAGCGGCGAGGTCTTCCTCGCCGCCGCCGTCGAGCGCCTCACCCACGCGGGCGTCGACGTCGTCAACGTCGCCGTCCAGGTGGTCGGCGACCGCCCCCGCCTCTCGGCGCGACGGCTCGAGATGGAGGCGCGGCTGATCGAGGTCGTCGGCGCCCCGGTCAGCGTCTCGGCCACCACCACCGACGGCCTCGGCTTCACCGGCCGCCGCGAGGGCCTGCAGGCGATCGCGACCGCGCTGGTGTCGGTGCTCGAGCCGGGGGAGCGCACCGCGCCTCCGGCGTCCCTCCGTCCCGCCACGACCTCTCCCGACCGACGCTCCTCCCTCGGGGCGGCGTCGTCCGACGTCGCCGCGACGACCACTGAATAGGCTGACCGCGTGACCATCCGCCTCTACGACTCCCGCGAACAGGGCCTCGTCGACTTCGTCCCCCTCGAACCCGGTCGGGTGGGGATGTACGTCTGCGGCCCCACCGTGCAGTCGTCGCCGCACGTCGGCCACCTCCGCAGCGCCCTCGTCTACGACCTGTGGCGCCGCTGGTTCAGCTACCGCGGCCTCGACGTGACGCTGGTGCGCAACGTCACCGACGTCGACGACAAGATCCTGGCGCTCTCGAGCGGCACCGACGAGGAGTGGTGGGCCCGCGCCTACCGCTACGAGCTCGAGTTCACCGCGGGCTACCAGGCGCTCGGCGTGCTGCCCCCGACCTACGAGCCCCGCGCGACGGCGAGCGTCACCGAGATGCAGCAGATCGTGGCGACGCTGATCGAGCGCGGGCACGCCTACGTCGCGCCCGACGCGTCGGGCGACGTCTACTTCGACACCGCGAGCTGGCCGAGCTACGGGGCCCTCACCAACCAGGGCCTCGACGACATGGCCCCGGCGGCCGACGCCGACCCCCGCGGCAAGCGCGACCCCCGCGACTTCGCCCTCTGGAAGGGCGCCAAGGCCGACGAGCCCGCCTCCGCCTCGTGGTCGTCGCCGTGGGGCGAGGGCCGTCCCGGCTGGCACATCGAGTGCTCGGCCATGTCGAAGCGCTACCTCGGCAGCGCCTTCGACATCCACGGCGGCGGACTCGACCTGCGCTTCCCGCACCACGAGAACGAGCTGGCCCAGTCGACGGCGGCCGGCGACGCGTTCGCCCGCCACTGGCTGCACAACGGCCTCGTCGCCGTCGACGGCCAGAAGATGTCGAAGTCGCTCGGCAACTCGATCTTCGCCGCCGACTTCCTCGCGCTCGCGCGACCGGTCGTCGTCCGCTACTTCCTGAGCGCGGCGCACTACCGCTCGACCATCGACTACCACGACGGCGCGCTCGTCGAGGCGGAGGCCGCGCTCGACCGGGTCGAGACCTTCCTCTCCCGCGCCGAGCGCCGCCTGGCCGACACCCGCTTCGCCGGTGTCGGGGCACGCGTGGTGCCCGACGACTTCGCCGAGGCGATGGACGACGACCTCAACGTGCCGCAGGCCATCGCCGTGCTGCACGACGCCGTGCGAGCGGGCAACGTCGCCCTCGACGACGGCGACCTCGACACGGCGGCCCGCGAGTGGCAGCACGTCGCCGCCATGGTGGCCGTGCTGGGCATCGACCCGCTCGCGCCCGAGTGGCGCGGCGACGACGAGGGCGACGCGCACCGCGCGCTCGGCAGCCTCGTCGAGACCCTCCTCGCCAGCCGCCAGGAAGCCAGGGCCGCGCGCGACTTCGCGCAGGCCGACCGCGTACGCGAGATGCTGGCGTCCGCCGGCATCACCATCGAAGACACCCCCAGCGGGTCGCATTGGAGCCTCGAACAGTGAAGAACACCAGC
>Ga0265780_10001301_pt1 | contig 35687 bp, 39 predicted proteins | sample P1T30metagenome_FD_192432 | JGI IMG/M metagenome (GOLD analysis project Ga0265780, IMG submission 192432) | Plant litter microbial communities from East Loma Ridge, Irvine, California - P1 T30 | ecosystem: Environmental > Terrestrial > Plant litter > Unclassified | place: USA: California...
CCTCTCCCATCCCCCTTCCATCTCCATCACACACTAACACCATCCCAGTCCACCCCAACCGTCCTCCGCAACTCCACCCTCCGCCAAACCCTCCGCCTAACCCTCACCACCCCAAAACTCAAACTCGCAATCTCAAACACATTCAGCACAACCCCGCTCCCCATAACCGCCGCATCCATCGCCCTCCCACCCACCAACAAAGCAGGCACAAACACCATACAAACCACCTCCCTCGTAGCCCTAACCGTAGCCGGGAAACACTCGTTCATCGTTCCGCCAGGCCAAGTCGTACTCACCGATGAAATACCCCTTGCGACGGAAGCGCAGAGTATCATAACGGTGAGTTTGTATAGTGAGGCGGGGCAAGTTGGGGGGAGTATCACGGGTCATCCGGGGAGTCGCACGACGAGCTGGTTTGCGGGGGGCAATAGAGTTAATGCGATGGATTTCGAGGGGGAGGGTACGAGGAGTGTGCATTGGTATTTTGTTAGTGCGGTGCGGGGGTATGTGCCCATGGGTACGGGGGCGCTGGTGGTGCTGGGTGATAGTATTACGGATGGGAGGGGGTCGGATGATGATAAGAATAATCGGTACGTTTGCTTTCTCCACTCCCCATTAAACCCTACTTACTCCTCCCCTCCCTCCAACACAGCTGGCCAGACCTCCTCCTTAACCGCCTCCAATCCCCCTCCCAAAACCTCACCACACTCGCAATCAACAATCAAGCCGCAGGCGGCAACACCGTCCTCTCAGGCGGACTCGGCCCCCCACTCCTAACCCGGTACAAGCGCGACGCCCTCGACCAGCCAGGCACGAAATACATCATGATCTTCAGCGGTGTAAACGACATCGGCGGCGGCCCGAACACCGCATCAGCACAGACTACTATCGGAGACAATCTGATAAAAGCATACACGCAAATCGTCACGGACGCCAAGAAACTCGGTATCGTGACGATTGGCGGGACGATCATGGCGTTCGGTGGAAATAGCTATCAGGGGGCAGAGAGGGAGAAGACGAGGAAAAGGGTGAATAAGTGGATCTTGGAGAGTGGGGTGTATGATCACAGTGTGGATATGGCAGGGTTTCTGGCGAATAAGAGTAATCCAGAGGTGTTGGACGCGCGGTATAACGGGGGTGATGGGTTGCATCCGAATGTAGCTGGGTATCAGGCTATTGCGGATCAGTTCCCGATTGAGATATTCAGTTAGAAGGACTCGAAGTCTGGCGAAATGAACAGTTCGATACAAACTCAACGTTTTTGATGTACAGCAAGTGATAACAACAAGACCCAACTGAACTAAGAAACCCCCTCTTCTTACAACACACGCCACACCCTTAATGCAAAGCACCCGCTACGCACCATCTCCAGAACAGTTGCCACCATCAATTAGGGCAAAAAATGGCATGGAGTATGAAGCCCGGAAGCCAGCAACAAGGCCAGTAGAGCATACCATAGTAGGAATTGGGTTCTGGAGACGGCTTTTCATGTCACGAGCTGGGACGCGAAGAGCCAGAGCTGGAGTCGGAGCTGGAAGAGCTGACCTAGGAGCTCGATCTACCAGACTCAGCGTCGGGACCGCTTCGGTAGCTGCGATCAGATGACTGGTAGTGTGAGATTGATGAGCGTCGAGAGCTGCTTGTGTGTTGTGCGCGAGGGCGGTCGTTGGGGTGGTCAAGGGAGCTGTCGGATCTATGACCGTCGAAGCCATGAAGGAAGGCCGGGGCAGGCGTGTTGGGCTTGTCGTGGAGGGTTGTGTCCATGGACATGGTGTTGCCGTGCGAAGAGTAAGGCTGGTGCGATGGTGTTACGGGGTACCTCTGAGTTTTGGGCCTGAGTGCGAAGCGCGGAATATAGTCAGACTCGTCGGCTCCGTCGGTGGTGCGCCGAGCTAAACAGCTGTCAGCGTCAGAAAAGATGAACTGCAACTTGAGCGGCTATGAACTTACTCTGCGTGCGTGTGCGGTCGCCGCCATAGTCCATCATCGCCACTGAGTCGCCGCGAGAGTCGTTGCGGCGGTAGTTCTCTTCCTGACCATCGCAGTCGACATCGGGGCTGGCGGTCTCGTACTGGATTACCTTCATCAGACGGTAGAAAACTGATGCAAGTATGGCACCGAGCAGAGGCCCAATCCAGTAGATCCAGTGGTAGTTGTCGAACGTACCCAAAACGACATCAGGGCCAAAGGAACGAGCTGGGTTGAGCGATCCGCCGGTGAAGAGAACACCTGACCTTGTCAGCGCATGCTATGTAAGTTTCAGGATCACCCCCACCAGCCAGCTCAGCGATGAACAGAGAGAGACCGATGCCGATAGGAGCGAGGAAGGTGGCTCTGTGCTTCTCGGCTGCGAGCATGAAGATGCAGAAGATGAGTTCAAAGGTCAGGAACATCTCAATGAACAAGCCCTGCACGATCGATGTGTCGCTACCCAGGCTTGTGCGCACTGTGAGGGCGCCAGGGAAAAGACCCGAGACAACGGCAGCTGCAGCGATACCTGCAACAATTTGCGATATGATGAGCAACCCGGCCTTGAGCCAAGTGATGGCTTGAACGAAACCCATGGCGACAGTGACCTAGATGAGTATTAGAAAGTAACACGAGTAGTAGCACGGCGTTCCCAACTTACAGCAGGATTGAAGAGACCTCCACTGATGCGGAAGAAGATCCAAACGTTGACGGCCAGCGAGAAACCAAAGGCAAGCGAGATGTACAGCAGCGACTGGAGGTCCATAGGGTTATCGCCCAGGAGATTGTTGGCGACTTGCGTAGCGGCGAACGCAAAGAACAGGAACAGAAAGGTTCCGACGAATTCGCCGATGCAAGCAATGAAGAGATTGCGAGCTCTGTTGGGAAGCCATGAGAAGCCTGGCAGCCGTGGCTCGCCAGGACGGTTGGGGTCCTCGGTATACCTTGTCTTCACGCCTGGCTGAACCATGATGCTCTTCGCTGGACGAGAGGTGTGTGACGGAGCGTCTGTAGGAGCAGTTCTGAGGATGCTTCTGGCGGTGAAGTACCGAGTGGGAGCGTACGAAGGCGTGCGAGACAGGTTTTCTTTCAAGGTAAGACTGGGTAGGATAGGCGATGAAACAGGGCCAAAAGTGTGCTAGGAAATGATTGAATGAGTAGGTCAAAGCAGGGTACGATGAAGGTGGTAGAGTGGTGTTGCAAGACGAGCAGGATGTTTGGGGAGATAAGAGGACGCAAGAGAAGGGAGGTGCTCGATCGGATGGCATGACGATGTGCGATGGATGGGAAGGAGTTCGATACTCGCGTGTTGTGTGCTGTATGGAGAAGTCGCAACTGCCCAACACTGTAGTGCTCTTTCCACCTGGATGACAGCTTCTCCCCAAGGCTCTAAGAAATGCTGGCTGCACGAAGATATGCCGTTACAGCAGTAATACTGTACCATGCTTGATGTGACCTCGAGCTTGTTGATCATGGCTGTGTCCAGTGTAGGTTCTCCAGGTGTATGTATCAGCTCATGCAAGAACTAAGAAGTGGTAGACGGAAACAGCTTGTCTCTGCGTGGAGTGCACATCACGTGCCAAAGCACGCTTGGTGTGATGCACTTTCGTCTCTCTAGGACGGGTTCTTCTTCGATAGCCAGAGCACTGAACAATTGCTCTACCGTAGGTGGTAGAGCATATCGCATCCACGCAGGGCTTGTAGTCGCTAATGTCCACGGTGAAAGCTGCGGTGGCACGTGTGGCTGAAACTCGACCTCGGGTGGCCACTGGCCTAAAGGACTTGCACATCAACGACATGATCTTATCGAAGGCGTTGTCACAAGCATGAAGATAACGGTGATGCGGTGTTGGTGACATGTCAGACAACATCCGCGTGCGGGGCGCACTGCGCTTGGCGGGTGGCAGCTGCCGTCTCCATGTTCGGTCGCATCACGAACACAAACCGGCCGGTCACGCTATCACAGCGACGGCTACCCGCCTTGCCTGCCCTACTATCTAGCTCTTTCTCTCGGCGCCACTTCCTAGATACCTTTTTGTAGCAATATTTCACGCGTTTTTGCCTCCCTTTGCCGCGTTTGCATCGCCTGCCCCACGCATCAGTGACGCTCTCGCATGTGCATGACCGCATGACATCGCCCATATCGTCGCCTTCACCGTCTACGCACACCCGCCACGCACACCCTCGAGCATCGCCGAGGCACCCTGCCCTGCGCCGGATGCTTCTTCCACACTGAAGACGCAGCATTTCCTGCTGCCCCGTCTCCCCCACCACCACCACCACCACCACCAATATGCGCCCAATACGGCTGCTGCTCTCGCTATCGGCGAGCATAGCAGCAGTGCTCCTCCTTATCTTTGTCGTACTGGCCCCGTTTTCAGACGAGCAGCTCGAGCAGAACTCTGCTTCGGGCAAGCAAGGCGCCTTCAAAGCCCTGTTCTCCTTCACCTCGCCAGGCTCGCTCTTTCCTCCCTCCGCCATCATCAGCCTCACCGACGATAACTCGACCTTCTTTCTCGCTCGGCCCGCTGCTTTCGGCCCGACACTTCCTGCAGATGGTCTGAGCAGTCCTCTATGGATTGGCAGTGGCTTCGGAGACGATGCCATGGGCAGAGGCGAGCTGGGCTGTAGTGACAGCCCAGATTGGGAGACCTACGACAATGACCTCAAAGTCGGTACCAATCCAATACTGAGCCACAAGTCCAAGACGAGACCTCATACAGACACGCAAGACTCGAAGACAGAAGAGTCAGTAGAGGCATTGCAGAGTCCGAACGACGGTACCGATGATCACCTACAATCAACCCGCGTCTTCCCTACTCCAAGGGCCGCCTCGAAGAAGTTCGTTCCGGCGCGTTCAGATATCCAAACTCTCCTAGAGAGTGCCGAGATAGAGGGCAAAGTGGTGCTGCTCAAGCGCGGGGGTTGTGGCTTCCTCGCAAAAGTGATGTGGGCCCAGAAACGCGGAGCCGTCGCTGTCATCGTGGGAGACGATGTACGTGGCGGAGACCTAATCCGGATGTACGCAAATGGAGACACATCGAACGTCACCATATCGTCTCTGTTCACATCGCACACGACCGCTCACCTACTATCCTCACTTTTGCCCAGAGGCATCGCTCACAACGTGCTTTCAAGCAAGCCAGCCAATTCGGACATGGAAGACGGAGGGACCGATGAAGACGAGACCAGCAGCAATATGCAAAGTCCCTCGAACCCTCCCACAACCAAGCTCTCGCCGACGCCCAGACCATTGAAGCACGATTCCGTGGAGCCCAGCAGCAAAATCCCACAACAAAGTCATACTTCCAAGGGCTGGCTGCATGCTATCTTCTCAATCTTTGGCTATGGCGACGAAGCTGAAGACTCCATGAAAGCCGGCAGTCGAAGGCCTCCCGCCAGTAGCGACCTCGATGGCCTGCAACACGGGGCTTTGGGCGGCAACCAGAGGTTGATCAAGACGAAAGCAGCGAGTCCCAGGCCTACTAGTACTGAGACCCCGGACGCGTTCACAATCGGCAAGCAAGACTGGCGCGATCACAACGTATTGGCATCTTCAGTGCCGGCACTGCGAGGTCAGACACTGGCTAGCTCAGCACCCGTGGCGACCAAGACAGGTGGGGGCATCCTGCCTGGGAGTGGGGAGTACGTGCACCACACGGCCATGACTGAGAGTGAACGAAAGGCATGGTGGGCGAAATGGTTCAGCTCAAGAGACGACGATGCTCCTGCAACAGCGACTAAAGGTGTCAAAGCAAGGGGCATCACATCCATCACCGGTGCCAACATGCGCACTGTCAAAACGGCCCCTGGCGATGCCGCACCTCATGAGGGTCTCTGGGTCACTCTTACACCTACGAATGTATCGACGAGCCCATTCTTCGACACCCTTCTTGTACTGGTTGTCAGTCCATTGGTCACATTGACTGTCGTCTACGCCTTGTTGCTCCTTCGTTCCCGCATCCGGCGCCGGCGTTGGCGAGCACCCAAGTCCCTGGTAGAGCGTCTTCCTGTTAGGACCTACCAAACAATGAGCGATTCGTCATCATCAGCTACCCCTCAGGCCGCATCGCCAACGACTCCGCTATTGCAGCATTCGTCGTCTCCAGCCACTCCACCTACACCAACCCGAGTGGAACAAGACGAAGATGAAGAGCCGGCAGCTTCTGCCTCGCAAGATCACGCCCGTACTCGCGAGGAAGAAAAGCGCGAAACAGGCTTGGCAGAATGGAGACTCCGATATGGCGGCCGTCAGAAGGAGTGCGTGGTCTGTCTGGACGAGTACGTTGACGGTGTCAGCCAAGTGATGAGTCTTCCGTGTGGTCACGAGTTCCACGCGGACTGCATGTAAGTCTACCATCTAGCGCGATCTTATCAACTCACTGACTCTCTAGCACACCATGGCTGGTCACGCGTCGGCGCACATGCCCCATCTGTAAAGGTGATGTCGTACGTTCTCTCGCGCAAGCTTATACCGACCATCTACCTTCTCCCTCGGACACGCCGCCGGAGCCACATATGGCTGGTGTAGACGCTGTTCAAGCTCAGGCAGCCGAGACGCGCAACGACTCCCCGTCTTCTTCTCTTCCGATGCCTATAGCTACTTCTGCGCCAGCCTCTCACTCCAGACGCATCGACGATGGCGATATCGAAGCAAACTGGTCAGGTGATGAGTCGCGACGAGGCTCTGCGGACGCCGGCAACAGTGGAGCGCTCGGAACATCGTTGCGTGAACTCAGCTCTACGGTGTCTACTGTTATTTGGCGCGGTGTGGAAGCTGTGAGGACCACAACCGGCCTCCAGCGCCGTCCGCCAGAGGACGTTGACCGGAACCGGTAATTCTTTAGCACACATTCACATTTTTGGCATAGCGGGCTTGGTTGCATTGAAATGATATACCCCTGGGAACGGGATACACAGGCGTCAAGTTTGGAAATACATGCTCGCGACTTGCGGCATAATGAATGGTATCAAGTATGACCTTACTTCACTCGTTTACGACCCAACTTCTAGATTGCGTTGCTACTAACCTTGGAAGTTGCACTCACATGTCGAATTTTTCTAACACGTGTCTCCCCTCCATTCCCACGGCGGACCTAGACTTACGCCATGGCTTTTCTCCGCAGGTACAGCTCACGGAAGAGGGCGCCATATTGCATATCGAGGAATACGGGCGTCAGACAGTGCTGGAGGGCATGCGAGTGGTGCGAGCTGAAGTACCACCACTGTCAGCATTCCTCCACAGCATTTCAACTTCTCAACTACAAACACCCGATAACGGAGTGATAGGTCTCAGACCACTTCAGCAAGCCAAGCATGCGAAGTCTCTGCGCACATTAACAATTACCCGGTCCGCGAAGCCTGTCCAGCGAAAAGATTTATGAGCATACGTGCTTCAATATCCATGTTCGCTTACCCGGGCAACCCTGGCCATTAGGTTCAACCGGGTCATTGTGAGAAAGTATATAACCTCCTTGGCAGAGTGTGGCTTTGGCGGACGAATCATGAATGCTCGCACTTTCAGATGATCCTGGACCTTCATTCCGTCGGTTCCAGAATCCGATCGACGACGTACATGACCCCGCAAAGCGCACGATGGTCCTGAAAGCTTGTCTTGATCTATTCTTGGAAATACGATAGATTTGGCCAGAGTAAGGTTGCTTCTGATGTTCTCCCTTGCTAAAACATCATCAGCATGTGCGACTCGACCTTCGTACCACAATCAAAATACTCGGTTGTACTCGATAGATTTGAACCGAAGAATGCATTTCGTGCGAAGGAAAATATCACTTCACACACAACGTCACTTCCGCCGCAACAAAGAGGTTGCTTCTGGCTAATGCGGCTACTGCTGGAAAATCTCAACTCGTGTTCGTGATACCCCAGACAATTCAGCCATCGCTTTACAGCCCGTGTTGGGCTTGCAGCTGGAGGCTTGGGACGCAATCTCGGTCTCAGTTGTGTAGTGCCCAGGTCTCCTTGGCGAGGTGGTTGAGATATAAAGACGGGCCGTCGGATGGGTCGGTCTTATAGGACAGCTCTTTTGAAGTCCGATATAGAAGTAGCGAGTGTGCAACTCTTTCGCTGTTACTCGATCAACACAGCATCGGGCCTTCTTGCAAAGAACCTCACGGATATCAAACTCACCACGATGAGGTTCTTATACACCATTCTCCCGCTTCTGAGCGCTGTTGCTTTTGCGACAGATCTTGAAGCAAGCAAGTGCGTCGACAAATGCCCCAAAGTCAAGTGCGCGGCCGATGACGCCGCAGTAAGTCACCACGTCAACCACCATCAAGTCACATCACCTGACATTTACACAGGCCCTCTGCAAATGCGTCAATGACAACGAAGACCGCTGCAAGAAGATCTGTCCCAAGTACAAGCCATCATACATAGTAAGTCCGAACACAAGACAACGTGCGATGCAAAGACTAACCATTCTGTCCTCTCAGCCCTGCCCGTCTCCTACACCGACTCCCAAGCCAATCAGCACTTCCCTCCCAAGCCCGACTCCCATCACGGCCTCGAAGTGCGAGTGCCTTAAGATCGCATGCCTCCAAGTCTGGCCTGGATCTTGCTACTGCGCCAATGCCGCGAAGCAGCGCTGCTATGATGACTGTGGCGGCCCCAAGCCCCAGCTACAGGAATGCCCGCCCATGGAGGTTGAAGCGCGCGCGCCTGAGCCTGAGGTCGTCGCTCGTGCCCCGGAACCTGAAGTCGTAGCTCGTGCCCCAGAGCCGGCAGTCGAGGCAAAGTGCGAATGCGAACAGGTGTTCTGCGTTCTCTCGTTCCCTGAAGGCTGCTACTGCCAGAACGCAGCGGCCGAGACGTGCGCGAAGAAGTGCGGCACGAAGGCTACGCTACAAGTAAGTCCAACATTGATTGAATCACTGAAGTGCAGGCTAATAGTACTTTCAGGACTGTGGACCTCCAGTCTCATCCAAGACCTTCACCACGAAAGTAAAGTCCACGGCCAAGTCCACGCCAAAATTCACGCCAAAGCCCACGCCCACTCCCAAGCCTACCAAGACCAAGACCCCCAAAGCCACGCCAACGCCCGTCCTCCCACCCAACCCGCACAAGGTCTGCGGTGGCGGTCGCGCCAACTATAACCTTTGCGACGAGGGCTACACTTGCATTGACGACCCGTACACGCCTGGGTGCGGCCCGGCGTGCGATGGTCTGGGCATCTGCGTGAGACAGGAGGGATGTGGTGGCTTTGTTGGAAGGCCTTGTGAGGAAAAGGGGCAGCTGTGTCTCGATCAGGAGTATGATGGTTGTGATCCGATGAATGGAGGGGCCGATTGTATGGGGTGGTGTGTGTGGCCGCATCGGAGTTTGTATGAGAGCTAGGTAACTTAGACTTGGGACGAATTGGGTCGTGGAATAGCTAGTCATTGTTCCTAATGGATGTACCGAGAAATGGAGTCCCTTCTGACACATGAGATCCTGACATTGTGTCTATGGTGTACCAATCATAAGCCTTATACGGCCACGTGTATATTCTCTTTTCACTTTGGCGTCGTCCTCTGCAAGCGTGCGTGTTCCTGCACGCAGGGAGCCGTACAAAACCTTTCCCAAATTTCGTGGGTCGCCAGAACCATTCTCCACAACATGGCCTCCCTCGCCTTCCATTGGTATCGTAGACCATACTCATCCATTCTAAAAGATGATCGAGAACAAGCGATCAGAATGTTGAAGTGGACTGTATGTGCATCTGTTGCGAAAGAGTGGGGCCGGAAAGTGGAGATGACCAGCCGGCCGAACACGTTGTACATTCGGTCCTCGCTTTCACATCGCCTGAGTGCCGCAACGCCATCAGCAGATCGTGATGGAAAGGAAGATTGAATGAAGATGATTGTGCTTTATCAAGCTCATGAATCGGTCTCTTCGGTTGTGTGCTCGCGGCATTGCTGGCTCAAAATTCGAAATGGCGCGAGTGGCTTCTGCCAGTAGGACCTCAAACATCGCGAGAGCTCGGGAGACTGGTTGTTTGGATAATCAACTGAGCTATTGCTTAGTGTAAGCCTTCGATATAGTGGCTAATGTGCATGCGTCTGCAGAGTGCGAGGCACGTACTATTGTTCAAGAAAGCCGTACTCGGACAGCTCTCCCTTCGGCGTGAAGAGAGCGCTTTTTCTGGTACTGGCCTCATACTCGTCGTTGAGGCATAGAGTGCCTATTTACCCCAAGCAACTCAAAATTCCAATTTGCCGGAACCCGGGTGGCGGATCGCTAACGAGCGTGTGGGAGGACAAGAGCCGAAACCGTAAGCTGTCCTTGAAGTCAACTTGCATGCAATAATTACTGACTCTTTACCTTGCTACATCACAGTTCCTTGCATGTGCGGCGAATTCACTTGGGAAAAAGGTTGGTCGATAGAAAAAGACGAGACGCTGCGCTTCCTCCAACTCACGAGCTTCATGTGCTCCAATAATTGGGAACGCTTCTGCTCCAATCATCAAGGTTGCAAGGGTGAGAACGACATCGACTGGCATAAGGTGCTTAATGGATTACGTGCCGAGGGTGATCCGAAGATCCCGTCGAGTCTCAAGCATCCTTTCAAGCATTGCAAGAAGCATCACCCGGTGAATCATAAAGGTCATGGTGAGAAGGACTATACGCCGTTCAACGAGCTCTTTGCGCAAGTAAAAGCCCCTGTGTGCAACCTCGAGCCATGCGAGTAAGCCGAAGTCAAAGAGAAGGCATAGTCGTCGAGATGAATGGGGTTTGGACAATTTAAACTCATGAGATACCTCTTGAGTCCTCATGTCGCACTGCGGATATAATAATCCAAATCTGGACTTTACTCCATTAGGTTTACCTGTATCTTCCTTCAACACGATTGTTCTTTCCGCTGCCTTTTTATTTTCGGGCAAAACGAATACAAGTACTAATTAATCTATATACTAAGTAGATAAGGTGTGCACGGTCTAGCTAGGTAGAGCGTGCATACGCTAGTGAATTAATCACGTGACAGGAGTCCTAAGCCAAATTAACAGTACTGCAACATCGGCGACGCGATTCGTGTAAGCACTATCCATCATTCTTCGTGCCTGGACTACCAGTGAACATACCGCACAGGTCCATCTCCCACCGCAAGGCATCAAGCTCCACAAGAACTTCATGATCATCCGCATGTACGTAGTTACATATACAATCGTTGACTGAGACAAACACTGACTTCGTATGTCTATCTCCAGGTACAACAAATGGTGTCGTGGTGGCAACCCTTGGGACTGCTGCGGCGGTAACCATCTTGGACTTGTCGATTCGTCACTGAATAAGCTGGGCAACGAGATCTCCGCTGTGTTCAGTCAGAAGTTCACTCACGAGGCACGTTGTACCATCAATGGATGGAAGGCGTGTTAGACGGGGTTTCTCTAGGTTGTGAAGGGTACATTAAAGTTCCAGAAGAAGGGTACAGAGCTTCATAACGGAAAATGGAGGCTGATAGGCCAATGATTAGAGAAGGACGAGGTGTTACTCCTGACTCATAAGAGGAAGCATACAGTAACCGCGGAACGAACACTCTTCTAGATCTCGGGGAAATCCTTGCCATTTGCTTGTCCTGTTCCTCATGACGCTGCGCTTGATGTATCTCACATACAATCACTCCACACACTTCAGTACGCCCTCAATTTTATCGCGATCGACGATCCCCTCTTCGACCATCTGCTCCAGCACCTTCGCTACATCCGCACTCCTTCCCTTCCACGACTCCTTGATCGCCGGCGAGCCGTTCGCCACTTCTTTCAACACCTCTGCAACGATAGCTTTCGCATCCGCCATACCCCGCGACCCAGTGGCTCCAGCTTTCTCGGCGTAGGTCCTCGCTCCGCGGTAGAACACACCTGCGTTACCGACAAGGGTCATGCTGCTCTTTGCCCGAGCTGGCTTCGCCTGCTCAAAGAGCGCGATGCGAAAGCGGAAGAGATCGGTATCGCCGCGCGCGAGGAAGACGTCTGCTAGTCGAGACGCAGAGAGAAGTGACGAGTAAGGCGCAGCAGCAAGTTGTGTGAGGAACGTTTGAGCCTGTGTAAGCGCAGTCCACTGGATCTCGACGTCCGTCAAAAAGGTCGGTGACGAAGCAAAGTACTGTGTGCCATCAGCCAGTGCAGAAGTGAGGTCGATCAGCGCATCGGCGTAGGCGGACTGGATGTTGGCTTTTGCGAGGTCAGAGCTGCTACTCGCGTTATCCGTACTGCCACTGAATTTCGAAAAGATCTGCTCAACAGTCTGCGCATATTCTGTTGAGGTGCTTCGTCCACTGCGGTATGCTAGCTCAGCTATAGTACTCTGAAAGCTCGCGACAGCTAAGATTGCATCGTCCTTGGGTGTTGTGGTAACTTCTTCGACTGCAGAGGCGCCTATGGAAAGCGTCGGTCCAGCTTTTGGCTCGTCTTGTGGTCTCAAGGAAGGTGTCGTGTCGATGAGATTGATCAAAGCGGGTATCTTTGCTGTCGCTGTATCGGTTCCATCGCTCGCCATCTTCTCGATGTTTGACAAGTCTGAAATGTCGTATAGTCCGAGAAGTGTAGTAAGTGCACTCAGCTGAGCCGTACATGTCTCCAGTATCGTCTCCGCAGTGAGTGGCTCCTCGATCGTAGCCCAGTCGCCAGGTGTTTCTGATGAGCTAGACGCATTCTCTGCTTCTCCTTCTGTCTGTGTGTCGTTCACGGAGACACTGCCGTCTTCCATGGATTCCTGGTCTGCGAATGCCTGGGCTTTGGCAACCTCCGCCTGCATCTGCTCGTACTCTCGCTGTTGGCTCTCGAGACATTTTGCGAATAGGCTAACTGCATCCTCGAGTAAAGCGCGCGCTGCGACCCTGCCGCTTCCTTGCGATCCAGCTTCTTGCGATACTTCTGCCAAGGAAGTCAAGACCTGAGCTGCGTTGAAGAGAATGTCGGTATTGGTGGGGTTGAGCGATATAGCGAAGCGATGAGAGTTTACTGTCTCTTCTAGTAAAGCTGTCCTGTTGCCGAATTGTGCTACTATGCGCTCGTCTTCTGTGATGTTGTACTCGAGATTCGCCTTGTTGTACGCCAGGTCGAATGACCGCGGATATCTTTTTAGTCCTTCATTGTAGACGTCGATAGCTCGCTTTATGAAGCGTGTTGCCTTTGCTTGATCGCCTGCGCGCCACTTGCCCGCTGCCCTGCCAGAGATGTAGGTACGAAGTTAGTGTATGTCTCACATGCACTTCGTACATATATACTTACTGCTCATGATCATCCGCAGCTTCGAGGAAGTCGTTCTCTGACTGCGGCTCTTGTGGCTTTGGTTTACCCTTGGGCTTCGGCTTCAAAAACTCTTTTCTTTTGGGCGGCATGGTTGTTCTTGATAGCTGCTGGTGTCTGAGTTGTGCTGCGGACAAGTAGTTATTTCGCTAGTCCGGTGGCGAGGTACGGGCGTGGATTGCTCAGCAACACTTGCAAATTGAACACCACTTTGCTGAGTCAGGTTCCACTGAAGAAGCTGATGAGACGATACACGTCAATGATCGTGATGAAATTTGAAGTCGCGGCTCCGACCCGATCTTCCCCGCTTGCACTTGCCCCACTCAAATCTTCGACCTTTCGCTACCCTCACTTCAGCTTCTCGGCATCAAATGCATCCCACCACAACGTTTTATCGACCAAATACCCATTCGCATCGAACCGCACGCCCTCTTCTTTCAACAGTTCTAATTTCGACTCCTGGTTCTGCCCGCTCGGCGCTTTCTCCCAGTCACCCTTGTAGCCACCAACGAACTGCTGTTGTCAGCGCCTATCACGAGGTGTAGTGAGGTAGACGTACGCCTGTGCTTGCGATGCACCTGTGACATGGGATCTCTGGCGCGAATGGGTTGACGCGTAATGCGCCGCCGACAGCGCGTGGACTACTGCCCAGCGCTCTTGACATCGCTGCGTAGGTGGAGACTCGGCCAGATGGTATCTGCTGAAGGGCTGCGTAGACGCGCTCTTGGTACTTTGTGACGGCTTGTTGTTTCGACATCGTGGGCGAGAAGAATGTGTGTCTGATGAAGGGATGCAAGTATCAAGCGTGTTGAAGAAAGTAGAAAGGGACTAAAGCGTGGTCACGAGCATGTTCTTGAATTAGCCATTCACAGCACGCACTCCGAAGACGTCCGTGCACATGTCTGATTCCTTAGCAATGGCAGAGAATCGCACATACTTTGGAGACAATCAGAGCAAGCAATAAAATCATTATGCTAATTCTAAGCCGAGAGAATTTAGTGTGGCCTTCGCCAGACCATTCTGCCTCAACGCCAAAGTCCGAAATCTGCTGAACAGCAAGAGACAAAATGCAGCAAAATCGAAATGCTCCATTTCCCATTGCTGACATAAAGACAGAAAGTCGAGAGTGATTGTCGAACCGCAGCCGAACACGTGAAAAACACTTTTGTCGCAAATTTTCGTACATGCAAGTCAAGATCGTGGTACCTCGATATGCCCACAAGTCGTAGGGCGCCATCAACATCCTGTCGTAGAGCCCCTATTCTTCCATGTCTCGCCGCCTCAGTGGAGCCTTCTTCCGTAGAACAAAACCAGACACTTCTCTTCACATTCGCATTTCGGAGGAAAGTAGTCGTTTGTCCTCTCGTACCCTGCCATCTCGTACTCCGCCGTCACCTCCGTTGTATCCTCCTCTTCAGCTTTGTCTAGCCAGACTGCAGGTGTCACAGCCTCGTGCAGCTGGATACCTCCGCCGCACTCTACATACAGCTCTTCAAACTCTTCGACGGTCCACTTCGCCTCTTGCATCGCGGCCTCACGCAAAGACAAGAAGCGCACTTTTTCGTCGCCGTCGATGAAGCCACGAACTTTGACGTGTGAGTACAATGTCAGGCTAGCCGCTATGCGCTCGTAGATGAGACCGTGGAGTGCACGTATGCATGGAGCATCCTCGTGGAACAGAAACGGGCCGCGGCAAAACGTGTTGTCCCATCCGCCACGAGGCTTTCCTGGTAGCTCAATGAAGATCTCGGCCAGGTTAGGAAGTCTGTCGAAGATTTCGAAAGAGATCGATCCAGGTTTTATGTAGCGTTCGAAGCCGCCCACGGTGACCTTGAAGAAGCGCATGAGCTCAAAGAAGTCCATGGTCATACAGACTCGTCGGATGCCGTGACTGAAGGTGGCGTAATGATCCAGATGCTTGTAGATCTTCGGATAGTATTTGTAACAGTCGGCTAACGCCTGCGATTTGTCGTCTACCGGGATACCATCTACAGCCATCAGCTGGTAATATCGGCCGAGACGAGACAAAGTAGTCTGCAATGCCCTTGAAGACTTGGTGAAGATACAGAATCCCTTATTGTACGCCATTTCACTGCCCTCCACGAAACACAGGCGGAGTGCTATCGCTCGGACCTGATGGGAAACGGCGAGGAGCGACGCCCAGTCGCCGAGCTTGTCCACGATTTCGAACGTCCCAAACTCGCGGATGGTTCCTACGTGAGGTTGCATGCGAGACTTGTAGCGGCGAAGGGTCTCCTCGTAGTGGCCACGGCTTGTGCGGTACAGGCAATGCGAGACCACGAGCTCCTTAAGCTCGGTTGGTAAGCCCGCCCAATTGAACTGCTTCCCATTCTGAGCCCACCAGCCGCGCATGGTCTCAATGCAGACCTTCTCCTCCACACGTGCGGGGAACTTGGTTTTGAGGAAGTTGTTGAGCGACATGGGACGACCAGAACCCACGACCATGATTTGATTACGGGGCACCATTGTGTTCTTGTTATGATCGGTGCGGAACTTCCTTCGACATGTGTACGTCTCCGGTCCATTGTAATCCGTGAACTTAACTTTGATCTTGAAGGAAGGGTCCGTCGCCCAGTCGCTGTGGTTTGGAAGGAACTGCAAAGCTTGCTCTACCCTCACATCGACATCGAAGTGGGCAGCGGACTGTAGGCGATATCTCAAGACAGCTTCACGGATGATCTTCATGTATGGATGTTCTTTGACCGTCTCGATGGCAAATTGACCATGGTGAAGCTTCGTCTGATGGTGGGAGTTGATCGGCGTGTTTGTTAAACTGAAGAACTCGCAGTCCCGCCTCATGATGGTGAGAGCTATTGTGTGTTGAAGAGCGTGAATTCAAGGACTCGGTTGTTGGCGTGTAGATGAGACAAGGAGCGATCGAAGACTTTGAGGGAGTATTGTATTCGAAAGGCTGATCGATATCTGCCGTGTGAGGCTGCAATGAGAGACGTTAGAAGGGCCAGGCAAACTAGCTGGGCAGCCTGGTGGTACTCACAAAAGAATCGACGGCGGGGTCCACAGTCTGCCTCTTCTAGTGTCAGACGTGCCTGATAGGCGGGAGTGGAGTATCGCAAGTTTCCAGAAACGCCGTGTAATCGATGGTCGTACAATGATGTGTGTGGAACCTCTGGTATGCCAGCCAGTTAGTAAGGATCTGATTATTCCTACGCACACAAGTTGAACTGAAAGAACGCGATGCCCCAGGCAACTGTAGGAGGGTGATGTGGTATGGGAGCAACCGGGTAGGCGAAACCACTCACATGAGTGCCTTGATGTGAGTGATATTGCAGTGAGGCAGACTTTTGAACCTTCAATGTAGGCTGTTGCCCGTTAAAATTGTCCCCGTTCTATATGCTGTTGAACAAAAGCGAGTGTACTGGTGAGAAATCAATGACTCAAAGGCTGATCACGCCGAGGCAAGTGCAAGGGGTGGATGAAGTGAGGAAAGAACGATACAAACCTCGATCGCCTCACCTACTAGCTTACCCTGCCTAGGGTCGAATTGGTACGTTCCCTCACCGCCAGACTGGCTCTATCTGACGCCCGCAGTATCACTGACTTTACCACTTCTTTGGCATTAGATCCAGAGACACATCATCTTCACACTCACTTCATAGGCAGATTCGACATCCCAAGATCCGCCTATTTCTACCACTACCATACTCGACTTGGTATAGCAATGGTAGAACTCGCACAATCTACGAAGAGGCGCTGAGATTTGGGGTGTGCTGCAAACCCTATCATGATACCACTGATAAGATTGTTCGATACAATTCCAGTTGGTCTGGAACGTCTGATGAAGTCGGGCTCCATGAGCATGCTTCTGTTGGTGATTGGTGTAGTGAGTGAAAGACAAAAGGCGCGTCGAAACCTCGGAATGCGCAGCTGGTCCAAGCGCGCCATTCCTTTCGGAGCATAGTTTCGATTTCACACCAATCGTCTTCCAGCACCACGAACCTCCCAAAACACCTCCACCACACAACAGCATCAATCAATTCCCAAAGAACCCCCATATCAACACCCACCCAGGAAGAGCTACGTGGAGACTCACATCATCCCGCCAAAATTGCAGCTTCCGTCAAAATGCCCGTACACCCTAACTTCCTCGGCGTGCCCACGCGCGAAGACATCCAAGCCCTCGAGCAACTCCGACGCCAATTCATGCCCATGATCGGCGTACTCGAAAAACTATCCAACGACATGATGCTTGCCCTCCAGCACCAAGAGGCCATTAATTGGACGCGCATACACCACAGCATCAACACCGTCAACTCTCACCTGAACTCGCTAAACGGGTACATGAACGGCATGTACAAGCAGGGTGAGGAGACCCACGAGGATAGCAACGGCAAGTTGGTGTCTCACCATAGCGATAAAGTTCAGGAGGGCCAGTGGCGCAGGATCGAGGCGCTACATGTATATCCCCAGGCGCCATTTCCAATGACGGACGATAGACTGGCGGCTATGGCGTTGGTATTGGTGGAGAAGCGGCTGGGCACGGAGGAGGCGAAGTGGGTTGAAGAGCGGCTGCGCAAGGCAGCTGAGTTCGCGTACGTGCCTGGTGACTGGGGTATTGAGCCGCGCAAACCTGCGGTCAAAGATGAAGATGAGGATGACAGCGACGACGAGTTCATTAAAGGCTGGGACGAAATATTGTTCACTAAACGCGTCAAGCGCACGATGAACGAGGATGATCTCCTGGATGTGTGGACGAACGGGCATAAGGCGGCGTTTAACAAGGACTACTGGGTTGAGATGCGGTTCGGCATGGATGATGACAGGCAAGCAACGAAGGATGGGGATCAGAAAACGAAGGATGGCGATCAGAACATGAAGGACGGCGAAGAAGGAAAGGGTGGGGAGGATGAAGAGTCAGAAGAGTCAGAAGAATATGAAGACGAGGAGGATGAAGCACCGCCGCCTCCGCCCGTAGTCATGATCCAACGTGCGCCGCCAGCGGTGCACAAAGGGGTCCCTGGGGCACCAGTCATGCCGTTGGGATTCGTACATCGGTTCATGGCGAGTGGGGAGGTGCAGCAGCCTACTGGTCAGCGGTAGAATCGTTTGTCCGGGGATGAGCTCAGCGCAGTTTTTCAGAGGCGTTTGGGATGATACCACGCATTTTCAATCGAATAATATGGGGTATAATGCATATTATAATCCACAACTACCACCAGTTTGAGTGTCTCCGGACGCTCATTCAGGTCTCAGCGCGTATATCCTCACGGGAAACAGCTCCTTCGGCATGCCTCTCTGCTGCTCTGTAGCCACAATCTTCAGCCCTGCCTCGCCGAACAAACGCCTGAAGTTGTCGTCTGACCGGGTGACGCTCGAGTCCTCCTCGTCGTAGATGTCCTTGCGCTGCAGATCGGTCGACAGGTTCTCCTTGACTATGATCCACGCTTGGCTTGTCTCCTCGCCCTCCCTCGCTGGTCTCAGCCCTGCCGTGCACCGCTGCAGATATACCACGAGTTGCTTGTCCGTCAAGTGTCCCAAGCACCACTGATTCCAAATGACATCGTACGCGCCAGGCTCTGGTATCCAGTCCTGCAGACCTAGATTTATGACTTCGCCGACCTGTCCCTTGCCCTCTTTGCCGTCTCCATCGCCAGCGTATTCTCCGTTCCCCAGACTCTGCACCAGCTCGTCTGTGAACTTCTTCACTGGCTCCACTACATCGACCTGCTTGGCCAAGCCTAGTAGTAGCCCCTTTGTTATCCTTCCGATACCGGCGCCACAGTCTGCTGCGCGATCAACGGGTGGCAGAGCTTGTTTTGAGGCTTGCGACTTGCCGCGGCGTAGTTTTGCGAGGAAGACTGAGGAGCCTTGCAGGTCTATTCTGGATGTTTGTGGATAGCCGCCGAGCATGCCGTTGACATCGGAAGGAACGCTGTTCCAGTACTCGAGGGACTGGTCGACGTTTATGGAGGCATCGGGTCGGGTTGAGTCACGTGGCGCTTGGTCGGACGTGTCGTTGCCCATGTTCGCTGCTCTCGTATGCTGATGTTGCAGGGCGTGTAGAGTTCTGATCGCTTTCGAAAATTCCTTGTCTATGATTTGTGAGTGGCAATGCTTGTCAGTTTGTCAGTAAAGTGTCAACATTTCGATCAAGGATGTCAAGCGCGACCGCGGGGTAACTCCGCCGCCAAACAACGCGTCCGCGACCGCGACTGGAATACACAACACTCTACATGCCCTCAAGGATCATGGACATGTGTCTTGTCGATGAATAAACACATCTGGCAGAATGGTGGACAGGCTTGAAGATGGGTAGAATGCAGGAGCCGAAAAGAGCAGTCGCATGCGGATAAGCTAGCCTTCGTCATATCGCGGGGTCCACAGCTACCACCGTCCCGCAGTTGCCAGAAGGGTGCTACAGCTGTCCGGCCTATAGATAGCTGCTGTCTCCTCATCCGATCAAGGAGATGTCCTGTCTCTACTCCGCATTCTCCAGAGCTTCTCCTCTCCAACACTCAGCATCTCGAATCGCCCTTCGCAAAGCTGTCGATCTCAATCGATCTTTCTTGCTAAGGTTCCAGTCTACTCAAACCAAGATGTCGGACCTCTTCGTTGAGCTCACGGCGCCGAATGGTCGTAAGTACCAGCAACCACGAGGTCTCTTCATCAACAATGAGTTTGTCAAGTCAAAGTCTGGTGAGACCATCTCGTCGATAAATCCAAGGTATGCAAAGACCGTTTGTTGGCGTAGATCGATGAACAGCTAACATCATCAAAGTGATGAGAGCGAGATTTGCTCCGTCTACGCTGCTGGCCCAGAAGATGTCGACATTGCCGTAGCAGCAGCACGCAAGGCGTTCAAGAACCCAGATTGGAGAGACATGGACACCAATGCTCGAGCGGATCTAATGTACAAGTTCGCCCAACTGATCGAAGAGCACAAAGAGACCTTAGCGACAATCGAGACATGGGACAATGGCAAGCCATACTCAGTATCCCTGAACGATGATCTGGGCGAGGTCGTTGGAACCATCAAGTACTACGCAGGCTACGCGAACAAGATACACGGTCAAGTTATCGACACATCGCCTGCCAAACTGGCCTACACTGTTCGTGAGCCGCTTGGTGTCTGCGGTCAGATCATTCCATGGAACTTTCCTCTCGCCATGGCAGCATGGAAACTCGGACCCGCGCTTTGTACAGGTAACACTGTGGTCCTCAAGGCTGCGGAGCAAACGCCACTTTCTATCTTGTACCTGGGAACTCTCGTCAAGGAGGCTGGATTCCCACCCGGTGTTGTGAACTTCATCAACGGAGAGGGAAGGAAAGCAGGAGCAGCTCTTGCACAGCATCTCGATGTCGACAAGATCGCCTTCACAGGCTCAACTCTGACCGGAAAAGAAATCATGAAGATGGCTGCGGTCAATATGAAGAACATCACGCTCGAAACTGGTGGGAAGTCACCACTTGTTGTCTTCGACGACGCCGACCTTGACCAGGCCGTGAAGTGGTCGCACGTCGGCATCATGTAAGTGAAGACAACTGAGTCATGCTTACTCGAATCACTGACAATCTTCAGGTACAACCAAGGCCAGGTCTGCACCGCGACATCTCGAATCTTGGTCCAAGAAGGCATTTACGACAAGTTTGTCGAGTCCTTCAAAGAGCATGTCAAGAACACCTCTGTAGTTGGCGACCCCTTCAAAGACGACACATTCCAAGGCCCACAAGTCACCAAGACACAATTCGACCGCGTGCTATCGTATATTGAGTCCGGAAAGTCCGAGGGCGCCACTCTCGTCGCAGGCGGAGAAGCCTACAAGAACGTCGGTGGAAAGGGCTTCTTCATCTCGCCGACCATCTTCACAAACGTCAAGGACAATATGAAGATCTACCGCGAGGAAGTCTTCGGGCCATTCGTCGTCATTAGTTCATTCAAGACAGAAGACGAGGCTGTTGAGCGGGCGAATGACACGTCGTATGGTCTTGGAGCGGCGCTTTTCACTGAGAACATCACCAAGGCGCATCGCGTGGCGAGGAATATTGAGGCTGGCATGGTGTGGATCAATTCGAGCAATGATTCTGATATCCGCATTCCGTTTGGGGGGGTGAAGCAGAGTGGAATAGGGAGGGAGCTGGGAGAGGCTGGTCTGGAGGCGTATACTAATAAGAAGGTAAGAAGGACTACTACACGATATCACGGACACTGACCACGACAGGCTATCCACGTCAACCTGGGGAACAGACTGTGAGTTGGTGTACATGTCAGACGTACATAAGCGAAATATAATATCCAATCGACCGAGAATCTCTCAAAATTTCGTCCTCTCATATCGCGCGGCGATGTTCCCAAGATCTCGTGGTCGGGTCTTAATCTTGGCGCCACGGCTTGGTGAAGTTGCATGTCATCGAATATCGAAGAATAATTGAAGCTTCAGACAGAAACCAATTCAAAACCATGCAGGCTCACTCAACCTGAGGCATTTGTGCTTGTGATGTTTGTATAATTCAGGTACGCAAAGGCCGGTATTGGGCGTGTCGGGCCGCAACAAGAAATGTCTCAATGTGCAGATTTCAGTCTAGCATGCGCGAATATCTTCACAAGAGCGGAGACTCTGAGCTCGTTTTGCGTTCGCTGACCGGAGCATCTCTGGGTGGCGTGAGGTGATTTTGAGTGAATGATTTTGTTAGGTCAACCGTCAACATAGGTAGTTCCGCGGCGCATCGTAGAGAGTGGGACCGTATGATGTAGTGGCTTCGTGGCGGACTAGCGAGCTGTGAACTGCTCTTTCACTGTGGATGAGACTACCAGCGTCAAACTGGAAGTGGACCACCGATTCAAATTTAGCCAGGGCGATGCTGAAACAACAAGGATTGCTTTTTGTCAATAATGGCGACGTGTCCTAGATGAAGATGGGAAAGCGGCTTCGCTTTGTGTTGTTTGTCTTTGCACCGCTGAGCATGACTCTTGTCGAGATAGCTTGGCGCATACATCTCGCAGCGTATCACGGATTCCTTCGTCGTCGCTAACCTGCGGACTCTGCCATCGTCCTTTATGCCCCTCTCGCGACGACACAGACTACTTACATTTTGTGTACTGCCATCTGCTATCACTGTCCTCAGGGTCATAAACTTCCTCGCCTTCCGCTCCGCACAGTCTGGGCTGTGGCTAGCCTGCGCTCGTTGATCCACTAGCAGAGCCCCGTACCCTGTCATTCACCGGCCGGCGGAGCCTGAGGAGACATCTGCGCGGCGTTCCCTGTCTTGATCTTACTAAGGCGCTGTGGCTTAACAGAGTAGCTGTTGTTGTGTCCCCGCCTCTGCTTGGGATCTTCGCCATCACATCGTACATCAGCCTCAGTAATAACCACGCCCGCACCGCACCTCGTGAGCCTCTCCCACCGCAGCGTCCAACACACCACCCACCTCCCACCACCGCTCTGGCGCCCCAGCGGGAAGACGCTCCCCCCGTCGCCTCCCCTCCGCTGTCCTGGCATAGCCAGCGTCGTTCGACACAGACACCGACAGCGCCGACGGAGGCTCGCTTCCTCGCCTTCTTGGCCCGCCTCTACCGGCCGCCTTAACAGATCCTGCTCGCGTGGCATAGCTGCCCGTACCATACAAAATCTGAAAGCAGTGGTCGCACCTGTCGTCATTGTTTTGTGAGTTGGGAAGGAACGGTTATCGTCGCCTCGGTCCTGCCAGCCCTATCTCCGCCGCTTCCTCCGCCCTCCAACCACGATTACACACCACCCCGAGATACACTTAGGCTGTATCACGAAACCCACACTCTCGTTTGACACCAACTCTTACCATGGGCAACCAGCAATCCAGCAGCAAGAAGGACAAGGGCGAGAAAGGCGCGGATGGCGTCCCTCTCGGGCGCGAGTACTACAGGTCCTTTGAGAGGTCTGACACCAAAGACTCCGCCCGCTCGATCCGCACCTCTCTGCGCAACAAGATCCCCGGCGGCGGCAAGACTGACAGTCCGCGCGCCTCCATGGCCAACCTCAATGAGCCGAACGGCAAGCCTGACAAATCAGATGCAGCATCCACCAAGTCAGACAAGAGCCGCGGCGGCAGAGGCTCGCGCAGAGGCTCGGTCGCCTCTGCCTCAGCTCCCGCGCCAGTGCCAGAGAGTCCTCCTGCGACGGCGACCGAGCCAACTTCACCCGACGAGGAGGAGCCGCCTCCATCGCCAGTCCACGGCACTACAATGGGAACCGGCCATGAGGGCGTGAGCAAAGCACAAGAGACTGGCGAAGTCGACCATGTCTCAGACGTCCCACCAACTGGCGCGGCGCAACCCTTGGCTTCGGCTCAGCCGGGCGAGTCCATCTTGCAAAAGAAAGGTCAGCCAATTCCGAGGGTGCCCGAGCCACCCGCAGCGAACGACGGAGCTGGCTCGCCCATGGAGACTAGTGCGCTGAAGTCGTCCGACCTCGACGACATGATACAGCGACTGCTCGATGCGGCATATGCCGGAAAGGTCACCAAGACCGTGAGTCTCAAGAACGCAGAGATATTCGCCATTTGTTCGGCTGCGCGAGAAGTCTTTCTGAGCCAGCCAGCGCTGCTCGAGCTTTCAGCGCCAGTGAAAATCGTCGGCGACATCCACGGACAGTACACCGACCTCATCCGCATGTTCGAGATGTGTGGCTTCCCACCAAACTCGAACTACCTCTTCCTCGGCGACTACGTGGATCGCGGCAAGCAGAGTCTCGAAACGATCCTCCTCCTCCTGTGCTACAAGCTCAAGTTCCCCGAGAACTTCTTCCTCCTCCGCGGCAACCATGAGTGCGCTAACGTAACGCGAGTCTACGGTTTTTACGATGAGTGCAAGAGGAGGTGTAATATCAAGGTGTGGAAGGCGTTTGTTGACACATTCAACACCCTGCCCATCGCGGCGATCGTGGCACAAAAGATCTTCTGCGTGCACGGCGGGCTATCACCCAGCTTATCACACATGGACGATATCCGACAGATTGCGCGGCCGACCGACGTGCCCGATTATGGTCTCCTGAACGACCTCCTGTGGAGTGATCCGGCCGATATGGAGAATGATTGGGAGTCCAACGAAAGAGGCGTTAGTTACTGCTTTGGCAAGAAGGTCATCATGGAGTTCCTGCAACGGCACGACTTTGATCTGGTCTGCAGAGCACATATGGTGGTGGAAGACGGATACGAGTTCTTCACGGACAGAGTCCTGGTCACGGTATTCTCGGCACCGAACGTATGTAGCGCAACATTTCGAGCACTGAGATCATGCTAACTGTAACAGTACTGCGGAGAGTTCGACAATTGGGGAGCAGTCATGTCTGTCTCCGGCGAGTTGCTCTGCAGCTTCGAGCTGCTCAAGCCTTTGGACTCCAGTGCACTCAAAAGTCATATCAAGAAGAGCAGAAACAAGCGCCAAAACATGCTCAATTCACCAGTACGTCCCGCAACCGATGGCACATTGAGTACAGTGCTCGATCTAAGCCATCCAAATATTATTATAGTCCACACTGACCTCCCTCTAGCCTGCACATTACGCTCCTCAAAGTTACTAACGGTGTGCGCCCTGTAGGATGCTGACAGTTACGCTTTCGATGGTTCACCAGTCCTCGATAACAACACTTTCAGCCGAGATGACGAGGACGCAGTAGTGGATGACGACGAAGAAGAGTACATGGTGGTGGATGAGCCGGATAAGCGTAGCTTTTCCGAAAGACTTAGACGTGTGCGGCGGAAACCCGGTCTGGGTGAACTCGGCGCTCAAATTGACGGCACAGCCACTTACCCACCGCGACGAAAAAAGGGTCACAGAAGATCGCGATCATGGAGCAACCCGTCATCTGGCCCAAGTGGCGACTGTGCTCAATCGTTGCTCAAGAGCATACAACAACTCGATATTGAGCATGCCCAGCGACGGCGACGAAGCTTGAAAGAACAGCAGGCGTTATGGGAAGCGACGATGCCGAGGGCGCAGAGAGCCTCCATCGAGCACCGTGTGCCGTCACCTGCACCTACATGAACGTCAGACAGAACCAACGGTCCTTTTGTCGATGTTTGAATGCACATCGGTCGCATGTTGGTTCTCCTTACCCGTTCTGTCTGCTGGCGCAAATATCTCTCACCTCTTTTCTTGTTACGGTTCAACAAATCAGCCTCGCGATACTTTGAATGGCGTTGGTGTTGGCCGGTGTGCTTGCTACCAGGGTTTGACGCTTTGCTCTCTACACCACAGAGCGTGTCGTGTATACCATGAAGGACGATTCCATCGCCCATCGTACGATTATGTGTACGTGAACATTTCTTTGATTTTCCTTTTCTTGTAGCGGGACGGATGCGAAGTAGTTCAGGTGCTATATCTAATGCGGATACAATGATCCTTTCTTCACGGTCTGATCTTGCAATTGCGACGTAACGTCGACGCTCATCTACCGGACAATTGTTATGCGCTGCAAGAATGCAGTCGATGGATCACGCGACGCAAGGACTTTGGATGCGCGCATGGGTGGCTGGTGGTATACTGGTAACGCGTATGTAGTGCTAATATGGGTATTTCATCTATTTTGTAGACCAGTGGCGAGGTCATGTAGATGAAGTGCTCGGCAAAGCGTGATCGACGGGGACTGTGCATCTCGGGGCACGAACACCAGAAGTCTACGCGAGATGGAAAAACAATAGCAAGACAGTATTCACTGAGACTGAGGAGATGGATGCAATTGTTGATGGAGAAATGCTAGCGTTCCCCGGATTTGTCGGTCCGCTAGGGTACCGTAGTGTCTAGCTCGCGGAGACAAGCGCCGCTTCTGCGACGTTGTCACTCTCGACGTCTTGCACCCTTGTAAATCCTCTAGAACTTTATGGGGCCCTGTGGCGTCGATAGACCTTCTAGAAGACATGCGGCGTAGCCGAACACATGCTGACGAACACACCCGCACACACATGCACGCTTCCTCACCCGTCCAGCATACCACCCCGTTGGTGAGAAGCACCGCATCGAACCCATCACTCCACATGCATGCCATCTCCCACCATCATCCTCAAAGAACCATCAGCATACGCCGTACGACCAACACTCGCACAGTGCATGAGTGTTCAATCTCGCATATTTAGCCTCGTGCACCAATCGCTTGCGCTAGCCGGTGCAATATACCCGGTCAGCATCACGGGCCCTGGGAGTTGTTGGTGGTCACGCATGCGCAGGCGCGTCTGTGCGGGGAGGATTGCGGGATGGGGAGGTGTGGATTGGGTGATCTGATGGGGCGGGTTTATATGAGTGTGGTGGGCCCCGGGTTTGGTGTTTTGTACCTTTGGCTTTCGGGGCGATGTGCATTGTGGGAAAAGAAGGACGCTGCTGAGTGTATTATTGAAACGACGACGACCAAAGCAATTGGAATCGGTGGTAAAGAGGAGATCTGCACAACGAAAAGATGGAGACTCGACACAAGAGACCAGACGTCCACGCACGACGACGAAGTAGCATCGGCACCGCGGAAATCCGACAAGTGCAAAATGTCGCGCTCGCGGATGCTACGGCGAAAGCAGCAGTGTCACCATGGACGAAAGCTATGTTCAAGGTCCGTTACTACACGTCCAGCATCACACTCCAATCTGCTGTCTAACAATGCCCTCAGCTCTACCTCTGCCTCCTCGTCGCCACACTCAATTCGTGCATAAACGGCTACGACGGCTCCCTCATGGGCGCCATCAACGACTACCCACAGTACCGCGAGTACTTTGGCTTCGACCCGCATTCCGGCACGCCCACCACGGGCATCGTGTACGCGATTTACACCATCGGCAACTTAGTCGGATCTTTCGTCGCTGGCCCAGCAACGGACTTTCGGGGTCGCAAATGGGGCATGTTCATCGGGTGCTGTATCATCATGGTTGGCGCGTGCGTGCAAGCGACGTGCACCAATCTTGGTGGCTTTATGGGCGGGCGATTCGTGCTGGGATTTGGGGTAGCGATTACTTCGACTGCTGGGCCCGCGTATGTTTCTGAGATGGCGCATCCGGTTTACCGGGGCGTGTGTACGGGTGTGTTCAATACGTTTTGGTATGTGGGCGGTATACCGGGCAGTTTTGTGCCGTATGCTACTAGCAGTATACCGACACCGCAGGCCTGGAGGATCCCGGTGTGGCTGCAGATGGTGTTTTGTGGGATTGTGCTGGTGAGCTCGCCGTTCTTACCTGAGACGCCGAGATGGCTGATTGCGAACGATCGGCATGAGGAGGCGCTGGATACGATGGCGAAGTTTCACGGTGAGGGGAGTAGGTATAGTCCGATCGTGATGCTCGAGTATAAAGAGATGGTGGAGGATATCAGTGTTACTGGTAGTGACAAGAGGTGGTGGGACTACAGGGTATGTCACACTCCTACCCTCACACACAACTAAGCTGACACAAGACACAGGAACTCTTCAACTCGCGCGAAGCCCGCTACCGCACCATGCTCGTCCTCGCCATGGCCTTCTTCGGCCAATGGTCCGGCAACGGCCCCGTCTCCTACTACTACCCCACCATCCTGCGTGGCGCAGGCATCGATGACTCGCACAAGCGCCTCCTCTTCAACGGCATGCAAAACGTCGTCTCCTTTGCCGGCGCAATCTTCGGCGCAGTGTACACCGACAAATGGGGCCGCAGACCGCAACTCCTCGTCTCCACTGCCTGCCTCGTCATCATCTTCAGCGTAGTAGCTGCGCTCGTCGCTACGAATCTTGTCAAAGACGAGAATGGCGAATTGATCATGGACGAGAAAACAAACACACCTGCGATTAAGCGGCAAGGTCAAGCCAAAGCCGTGATTGCAATGTTCTTCATCTTCGGATTCATTTACTCGACGGGATACACGCCGCTGCAGCAACTCTACCCCGTGGAGTGCCTACGCTACGAGTCGCGTGCAAAAGGCATGGCCTTCTACAATTTCTGGGTCAACATAGCAAACTTCTACAACACCTTCGTCACAGGCATCGCCTTTTCCGGCGCCGGGTGGAAGTACTACTTCCTCTTCATCTTCTGGGACATATTCGAGTTTGCCTTTATCTACTTCTTCTTCGTCGAGACGCGGCGCCGCACGCTCGAGGAGATTAGCGAGATATTCAAGTCAAGGAAACCGGTTAAGACGTCGCTGTCGAAGACGCGGATTATTATGCATGGGGGGAATCGTGGGGTTACGGAGATGCTGGATAAGGAGGAGGGTGGGGCGTTTGAGGAGGGGATGGGCACGAGGGCGAGGGGGAGGTTTGAAATGGTGGGTTTTGGGAATGGGGGGAAGAGGTAGCGTGGGTATATGTGTTATGATTGAAATGAATTTTGTTGTGTTTATATCGAGATGTTCCGGGTGTTTGGTGCTTGGTGTTGGTGCGGTGACTGGATGTGCTGTCATCAGGCAGCTGTTCTTGAGACTGCCTTGGGCATTAGAAATCCGCTGCGGCTGGGATATATATATGCGACTCTCAGCTCTTAAGCAATTAGCACGCCTACGTCGGGCCATCCAGGCAGGGCCCTCAGGCACCAGTAACCAGGTTGCGGGGCAAGCAGTATCTCACCTGCTGCAGTCATGCGGCGCGGTATCTCCAAGGCGCGGACACGAGTGTTTTGAGGGCGAAAGTGCGATATGCTCAACGCATGTCACCAACGATCGTGAAGATAGAGTAGAGCATCTGTTTCGTATTCCGACCAATCTTCATATCCATATACATCCGTGACTTCATATCTACATAAAACTTCCCATATCAACATTTCACCCAGGGGTATATAGTAGTGACCGTCCACCTTCATCCAAGCAAAAAGATATACCAAAATAGTTGCCCCATTACCAGCATGTCGCAACCCGGCGTGAAGTAGATGAGATATTACATTTTAGATGCAATTGTGGCTTGCGCCTGGTGATGTAGTAGTCGATGCAGTCGTAGGCTTGCGCCATGTATAGTGGATGTAGTGATGCAGTCCCACCGCTATGCAAGTGCGAAATAGATAAAACAAATGAGGGTATAAAGAAAAAGCAGGCGCTCGCTTGAACGCAGGAAATGAACGCCGATATGAACAGACATGAACCCATTATGGCATCGAGAAAATGGTATCGTATGGTGAGGAGCCTCCAGGACCGAATGGGAGCGCAGCTCGTGAGAATGGAATGTTGGTGCATTTAGACGGAGACGGTGCGTCGAACACCAATCTCGGGCTTCTGTGCGTAGCCGATGAGCATCTTGAAGCTTGTGCCGCGCTTCTCGCACTCGTTGATGAGGCTGGCGTCGCGCCAGATGCTGTTCTTGAGCAGGTTGCCTGAGTTGGCTGCGCCGGGCTCGCCGGCTTCAGGTAGCACGAGCGATTCGTAGCAGCGGGAGTACCACCAGCGACCAACGCGAGCGACCATGTCAGTGATGCCGTTGTCGGTGGACTCGGAGGGAGAAGAAACATTGAGGAGGTCCGAGAAGGACACTTCTGGTTTTGGCTGTTTTGTTGAGGAGGAAGCGCTCGTCTTGCTCTTTGAGCTGGCATTGCTGCCAGTCCGTTTCGTTGCATTCATGTCATCGGGGTGGGGAAGCTTGCCAGCCACGGGTACGCCGACGATGCATCGATTGCATTCGACAAATCCCTTCCTGCCGATGCCAGCCATTATCTCGTCGCTCATATTCCGCAGCGAGGTGTTCTCGTCAGCAACTTGCATTCGCATCTTCAAGCCGCGAACAGCGCGACGGGCGCGGTTGCCCATGTTGACTAGGTCAAGATCAAGAACACTGAACTCGAGGTAGCCGCCGGGTCGCAGGACGCGCTTGGCTTCTGATAGGACGAAGCGGAGTACCGATGAAGGGAGTGCTGTTGGGAAGCGAAGAACGACGCTTGCGAAGAAGTGCATTGGAAATGGCAGTGCGTTCGTGAGAGACTCGTGGCAGATGTGACGATGATTTCCAAGAGTTGACCATGCTTCAGTCGTCCCGTCGCTGGAGGCAGCTGCCGATGATGCTCCGGGGCCAATGTCATAGATGGTCGCATCCGGGTAGGTCAAAGCGCAGTAGTACGACCAGTCTTTGCCGAGACCATCAATGACAAGCACGCGGTCTTCGTTTGGGTCCTTCAACTCAAAGTGAACAGGGCTGAAGAGGACACGGCCAAACGACAGCCACTTGCTGGTCATAAGTGCGCCAAAGCGAAGGTTGGCCATCGATACAAGTCCATCGGACTGGTGCTCGGCAATCTCCATCAGGCGTGAGTCTCTGTATCTTTTGGCGATTGCACTGTCACGATCTTTGCTTGACCTAGATGTGACAGTTGCCTTTGACTCGCGTGCGCTTTGGGGCAAGGACGCGGGTAGACTCGACCGTGTGGAGCGCTTTGCGTTGGAGCCAACAGAGAGTCGGGGGCTGACCGGCAGGCTTAATCGGCCAGTGACAGGATCGATCACACTAATTTTCCGCTCGCCATAATCTTCAAGGAACTCAGAAAAGGACACTGATGACGTAGGCGATTGCGTCGAGTGAAGGACCGCAAGCAAGCGCGAACGACGAAGGTGAAGCGAGGGTCGCGAGGCTTCGTTGGCCGAGCAGTCTGACTGGATTGATTCGCGCGCGTTGTTCGTCTTGGTCTTCAGAGGCAGAGGCTCGAGAGAAGGGTGCTGGCTTCGTACCGCAGAAATTCGCACGGTGGCTGGGTCTTGACTCGTACGGGAGCTGACCGGAGTGAGAACCTCGTCAAGGAGGTCATCGTATTCGTTCCAGAGTTCGTCTTCTGACATCGGAGCTCCGGGCCCAGGGACGACTGCAGTACCAAAAGCAGGTGCAAAACTCCAGATGCCAGAGCTGCTCGAGTATGACACCTCGGAGTCTTTGCGAGGCGGGAACTTGAAAAATTCGCTTCGCCGCGAGTCATCAGAGAGGGGACTCATTGTTGCAATAGCTGATCCATGAGCAAGCGCACCCAGCCCTTGCAAGATGGGATACGGCTCGACTGGACCAGAAGTAGCAACTACAGAGCAAATCGAGTCAAAGGATGTACGAGGGATTGCAGTCGGACGAGGCTGGCTGGATGCGAAAGGCCGCGAGAAGGACTGAACTGAAGGGCCGCGAGGTGGACGGCGAGTCGAGACAACTTGAGGTATACGTCCGACCTGAGGAAGGCGACTAGGTCGTGGAGGCGGGCTCGTGGGTGGCGGCCCAGGCGGAGGCAGTGTTTGAGCCGGAGTCTCGGAGTCCTGGAATGGCATGACAAGTGGAAGCTGAAATGTAGGTGGATCTGCTGGCGACACGATATCTTGCTGCAGTCGCGAAGGCATACTGAAGGGCGACGAAGGAGGTGAGAGGTCGGTGACAGGAGTCAGATCAGCAAGTGACTCGCGCGCGGAAGGACGAGACACATAGCGAATGTTGGTGTTGAGTGTCAACTTTTGAGTGTCCTGTTCTTCCGGCTGTAAAGCTGAGCGCAACGAGACCTTTGGAGATGCAGACCGAGAGGGTGTGGCATGGATTGACGGGAGGATCGGTCTTGGTGGCAGAAGCATGGACTGCATCCGCTCCTTTCTCTCCGGCTCATCGTCGGAAAGGGCGCTCTCGGTGCCATCATCTTGTGTATTGGCCTCCTTCATCAGTTCCTCAATATCATGCATATCAAGCCCCGCCTGGTCCATCAGAGCGTAATGCGCAACAGAGCGAGACGCTGATACCGAGGTGGTAGTAATGGTGGGAGCGACGGCTGGTGTATCGACACGCGGAGCAGCATGCGCGCGTTGGAAGAAGTTCCACTTCTTCGTGGGTTTTGGCGCTTCCCTCTCAACCTTGCTTTTCTTTGAAGACTTCAGCCACCGTCCATCTTTGCCCTCGCGTGTAATGCCGCTTGCAGAATCCTTGCGACCTTTGACACTAGTGGGTAGAGCACTGGATTCTTCAGCCGCCTTCAAGGTTCGAGAAGTGCGTCTCGATGCAAGACCAGGAAGGAAGGACCGTTTCGACTCCTCGTCGCTCTCTGATGGCCTTTGTCGACCAAGAGGCGTCTTCTTCGTTGGAGATCCGCGGCGACCGGTATCTGGCATCGCTGACGGTAACAGAGTTGGCTTGCCTTCAGCAGCTGACTGGGATGTGATGCTAGAAATTTGCCTCAGCTCGTTTCCGTGCTTCGACGATAAGTCTAAACTGCTCTTGCTCTGCATAGGATCAGGGCTGCGCGACAGTTCTGTGCTGCTACCACCTCGGATCACTCGGGGCGCAAGTCGGTCGAGGAAGAAGTCGTCCATGTCCGTGCTTGTTGTGCTGGTCATGCTGCTCTTGCGGGTCGAAGGGGTACGATCGAGACTTTCGGACGTTGTTCCAGCACTCGCTGACCGCCCAATGCTGGCTGCACTGACGGAACTTCCGCTTCGCCCTCTACCTGCGTACTTTCCATAGCCCTCATGCCCTGTTCCTGCCACTGGACCTTTTCTCTGAAGTTTGCTCTCAGACTTAGTTGCTGTTGGCGCCGGGTCCGTCTTGGTACGTCGGCTAAAGAAACCAAACCTGGTAGTCTTGCTAGGACTTGGAGCTGGAACAGGCGCTGGAAGGGTGCTGGACCTTCTTATATCCCTATCGGATTGGGCGTCCGGGGTTGCTCCACGCGAAAATGGTGGCATACCGGGCGTGGGCCCTGGTGAAGGAATTCGAGACGATACTTTTGTGGGCAGACTTCTTTGAGACCTTGATGCTACAGCCGGGGCAATTTTGGATTCCGTTGAGCTCGTTCGTTTATGAACTGAAGGGAAAACCATCATATTGCTTTGAACAATGGGTGACGGTCCGCGTATACCCATGATCTCGGGAGTGCCATCTCTACTGGGTCGAGCGGGACGACGTGAAGGGACTGATACCGGAGAGTGTTCGACAAGATGAGCGAACTCAGGAGGAGCCTGCACACGTGGCCTGTCGATGAAAGCCTGTCGAATATCGGGAACTGGTGGACTTTGTGCGAGAGGAGCAAGTCCGCTCGGCGCGTGTTTTTCTTTTGGCCGACCGCCGTCGGTTATGACTGTAGATACCGAGGACGAAGAGGTCGAAGACTCTCGCACTGTAGACAACGCATTAGTTGTCCGGCTATTGACCTCGTCCGGAGTTCTGTGTCGCGTGACTGGTGGCCGACTCTGCAGCGGGCTGGCCTGTTTTGTCCGATGAGAGTTCCGAGACAGTGACATAGCGGTGCCTGGCGAGTATGAAGACATGGAAGTAGGTGTTGAAGAGACACTAAAGGGCCCTGGGGATCCTGAGTAGCGTGTCGAAGGTGTTGCAGACAGTGCATATTGAGGTGTGGGAAGCGGGAGGATATCCGTTGGTCCGATGTCGTAGTCGTAAGAACTGTTGAACAGTTCGATCTGTGACTCGGATCGAGAGAGTATCGACGATGATGGCGGGAGTGAGATTCCGAGGACAGTCTCAGAAAAAGGATCCTTGTAGCCACCAGGGATACTCTCTACCTGTTGCCTCTCGTCTTGAGAGGACATTGAGTCGTCCCTGATTCGTATAGCTGCTTGAATACTCGCAGTTCCAACACTAGTCTGCTTTCTCCTCAGGACGTTTGGTCGCGGACTTTCGATGGTTGATGCGGATGATCCTGATGCAAGAGAAGGCGTGCGGATGTTTATCGGAACCTCGAGTTTGGGTAGGCGAGAAGTCTGACTTTGAGGCCCACTCCTCGAGGCTGGCACAGTCGGATGCTGAGAGACCGGAGCTAGAGCTGCACCACTTCCCTGGTGTGAGGTCGTTCCTCGTACAGGAGCCCTCTGAGTTGCAGCAACCCTGACTGTGTGCACCTGCTCATCTCGCGACGGCCGCCTCTTTTGCAACTTGGCTTGGCTGGCCGTAAGCGCTTGAGATGTGACTGTGGTAGGAGTGACCGAACGTTGCGGCAATCGTGTGGCCGACACTCGGTCCTCCATTCTTCTTGGGGGGATGATTTGTGACTTATATGATGCCATGTCGGGCAGCCTTGTGTGACCCGACAGGATGTACTGGTAAAGCTTGTGCGTGCTGAGTAACTCATGAAGGCATGTGCTTGTTGACCTGTAAGACTCTGGGTGGGGAAACCGAACACGGCAGTGCTACCTAGGATTTTGGAGTGCCGGATCGATGGTGGGCTTGGGGCGTCAGCAAGAATAAGCTCGCAAGGTTTGGCGTGTAGCTATTTGACGGAGCGGGTGACGGCGGGAGGACTAAGATGCGGGACGGGGGTGGCAAAGTCGATGTAATCTAGGTACCCAAGGTTGCAAGTCCTTCAATGTGATAAGGTGGCCTCCAAGAGAGTACACGCTGGCATGCAGAATCTCGGTGAAGACTTGTTCCTGATACTTTTCTTCGTGCGCCACTTTGACGGCCGGTCCGAGTGTGGAGTATCCCAAGGCTGTGGCGTGGTGTCGGCAATGCCCGATGCTGGCTGGGGCTGTGCAAGAATACGCGAATTGGGACGAAAGCGACAGCAACGCGTGCAAGCAGCAACGAGACGCGAGGTGATGATATACTTGCGCCCCAGTCCCTGCTTGCTCCGTGCTAGTTAATGCGTCCTATCGCACTTGGGGTCTGTGAAAGTGTGGAGATCCAACCGTCTCTTGCCTCAGTGGGGCTTTTGGCGGGAAGGCCGTCTCGAGGGTCGTATAACCGGTCCAGAGGCTCTCTTGGGACAGTCGTAGATCATGTAAGATGAATGGCCAGGACGCAGTTGAATTCTGAGAATTGCTGGATCAAAATGGCGCGCTTCTTTGCGAGGTGACAAGACATGCCGGCACGCTGGATATGTACACAGCATCATCCGTTGCGACAAGCGAAAATCTCAGCGTCCACTTCGACGCCTGCGGCCTTGCGCGTGTTGGGCTGACTGACCCGGCACGGAGCATTCTGGTTTACTGGTTTACCTACGGGCGCTTGCGCTTGGTGGGCGGGTGGAGGCGCGACGAAAGAAGGGCAGCCAGTTGCGTTGCTGAAGTGCGTTGGAGGCCGACGATTCGTAGAGAGACCTTGCTGGTGGCGGCCAGACGCGGTCTTCCATTGGTTGGACCACAGTCGCTAGAGGTCGTTTACCCACACACCTTCATGCCGTTTCAGAGCCTCTGTCCATAGACCTTGCAAATCCGCATGACGCTCCAAGAGAAGGTAGCTCAACACGCGGATGTATTGTCCCGTGACAGGCGCTCACTGTGAAGAGCTGAGGCAAGAAACGAGACATCAATACAGACGGCCTCAAAACTACAGCAACACTCGCTCTGATTGCTTTCGCCTTCAGCTCACTCTGCTCCCTTCAGCCATTGGACGATCAGCCCTCGCTTGTTTGCCTTGGCCTGAGAGGAGGATCGCTCTGGCACCTTCACGGGCTGCATGCACGTCTCCCAGAGTGGAGAGGAAGTTAGCAAGAGCATTCGTTGGGAACCCTCCTCGCGGTTGTGGGCTTGCGGAGGATGTGCGGTATATCACAACCGTTCAATCAGAGCCCATGGCCTAGAAAAAGGGCTAGGTTCCTCATGCAAAGAGTCACATGGCTCTCCAGGTTTGTTTT
>Ga0265780_10001302_pt1 | contig 35677 bp, 44 predicted proteins | sample P1T30metagenome_FD_192432 | JGI IMG/M metagenome (GOLD analysis project Ga0265780, IMG submission 192432) | Plant litter microbial communities from East Loma Ridge, Irvine, California - P1 T30 | ecosystem: Environmental > Terrestrial > Plant litter > Unclassified | place: USA: California...
GCGATACCATCTGCGACAACGTCCAGCACTACATCGACGGTCTCTTCTTTGCTACCATCTGCAATTTGCTAGCAGTCATGATGGTCTACAAGGTTAGTTCGCCGCTAAAAGTCGATAGTTTGCATTGCGCTAACACAGCTATAAATAGTACTGGGATTCAATCACCCGCGAAGATCTCGAATTCTCAGTCGGTGTCAAGCAGCACAACTGGGAAGTCAAGGAACTTTTGCCAGACGAGGACAAGCGTGGCACCATCTACCAAGACTCTGACTACACGCCTTCTCTATACCAGCAACCGTACAACGGACGCCAATCACACTACTCCAACCTCGGTCACTAGAGCTATCGTTGACACCAAATTCTGTTTCGCATGCTTTGTTGTTTGTAATCTGGCCTGATAGCATGATCTGGAGTTGCGGCGTATCTTGACGATGGCGTTCGACCACGACCGCTTGCATCTGATTTTTGATCCAGATGACTCGACTTTAAGCATTGGCTTAATCGGAGCATTGTTCGGCGCAACATGTTCTTGCTTTCCAGGGTACCAAAACCCTCACGACATCCATAGTACCTATATAGTAATATCATACCACGCATCCCACGCACCATCACAACCCACGCAATTCTTCCAGCCGGTTTCGTGCCTCGTAACGAGACTACCCCAGTTCGACGCGAGCAAACCAAGTCACATGACAGCCAAGCCCAACCGGCCTGCCCGAACAGGCAACTCCGGCGCAAAATAACAACTTCTCCCTTTTCCAGGTCCCGTACCATGCTACATGCAGTATATCGTAGCTTGCGGCTCATCGCTCTGACTGTGCGGGCTTGTGATGGCAAGACTCGTGGCTAATGATCGGGATTTGTGGGCGATAGCAATGAGCGGGGTCGGCGGGGCGTGCGCGGGGATGCTTTAAAGACGACGATGCCCCTATAATTTGTGGCACACATTGCTTTCGTGTTCATTATTGATCTCGAGAACACTGTTAGGGGCCGGAGAAATTTGGTAAGTTTGGGCACTTCCCTGGCAGTGCAGACGTGGAAGATTATATGGTGCTTCACGCTCTCTCCTGTGCTCCGGCTAATGCTTAACAGCTCAATTGGGATAGAACAACAACGAAGTAAAGAAACAGAATTGATCACTTCGAATTAATTGAGCCACGCAAACACACATTTCTACATCCACCCAAAATGTCGCGGAAACACTTCTTCCCAAACCCAGAAGGGGTTGTGGTACACATGCTCAACTCGCTTGTAACGCGGAATCAGCACATGGGCCTCGATACTGAGAACCGCGTTGTTTACAACCTGGCACACCCACCGAACCAAGTTACTATCATTTCTGGGGGAGGATCTGGTCACGAGCCTGCGTGGTCTGGATTCGTCGGCGACGGTATGCTTTCAGCTGCGGTCTGTGGAGACATCTTTGCGTCACCGAGCACGAAGCAGATCATGGCGGGAATCAGAAACGTACCGTCAAATGAGGGCATAATCCTTTGTATCACAAATTACACCGGAGATATGCTGCATTTCGGACTTGCGAGGGAAAAAGGCCAGGCACTGGGATACAAAGTCGATGTCGTGTGCATGGCAGAAGATGCAGCTCTAGGACGTGAAAAGAGCGAGAAGGTCGGACGGAGAGGTTTGGCTGGTAATTTGCTGGTCATCAAGCTTGCGGGCGCGGCGTCACAAAAGGGATGGGCTTTTGAGAGGTGTCGCAAGATTGGAGAGTTGGGCAATTCGCAGCTTGTGACGATTGGTACCAGTTTGGATCATTGTCATGTTCCTGGACGAGAGGCTTTTGAGTCGGTGAAGGATGATGCTTGTGTGCTTGGAATGGGGATTCACAATGAACCTGTAAGTCCTGATCTCCTAACTTCATACGTTTGATACTGATTTGACAGGGTCTCCGCACAATCTCCCCGATGCCTAGTCCGCAAGACATCATCAAAGAAATGCTGCGCTACCTGCTCGACCCGGCGGACAAGGACCGCGCTTTCGTTTCCTTCTCGCCTTCCGACAACGTTGTCATGCTATGCAACAACTTCGGTGGTCTTTCCAACCTTGAATTCGACGCCATGGTCAACATTGCCCTCGAAAAGCTAAAGTCAGACTGGTCCATCGTGCCCAAGCGCATCTACGCCGGCGTCCTCGAAACTAGCCTGAACGGCCAGGGCTTCAGCATCACACTTGGCAACATGACCGGCATGGCCAAAGCGATGGAACTGAGCGACGAGGAAGTATTCGAACTACTAGATGCCCCAACCAACGCCCCCGCCTGGCCCAAGAACGGCTACCGACCAGTGACTGTAAGCAAGGAGACCGAACAACTCCGCAACGAAGCCAACGCCGCCCACGCAAACTCGTCCACAGTTCATAAAGGCCCTGCAACACCCGCCTCCCTCATCCCCGCCCTCCGCACAGCATGCAAAGCCGCCCTCGCCGCCGAACCCACCATCACACAATACGACCTGCAAATGGGCGACGGCGACTGTGGCGAAGCCGTCGCCGGCGTGTGCAAGTCCATCCTCGCGAACATGGACGCCGTAGAAGCGAATCCACCCGCACTCCTCGCCCTACTCGAAAGCATCGGCGAGAACGTCGAGGACGTAGGCGGCTCGCTCGGCGCCATCCTATCCATCCTCGTCACAGCCTTCACCAACGCACTCGCGACCCTAACCTCCCAGTCCGCCGCGTTGGACATCAGCACCATCGCGCGCGCGGCTGCGCTCGGGCTGGAGAATCTGAAAAACTACACGTCGGCGCGTGAGGGGGATAGGACTGTCATGGACGTGCTGATCCCGTTCATTAATACCTTTAATGAAACAAGGGATTTGGAGAAGAGTGTGCTTGTGGCGGAACAGAGCGCACAGCGGACGAGCGAGATGAAGGCGAAGTTTGGGCGCGCGACGTATATTAGCGCGGAGGGGAGTGAGAGGAGTCGGATTCCGGATCCGGGGGCGTATGCGGTGGGGGTGTGGTGTAGGGGGTTGGTCGAGGGGTATAAGAAGTAGGTGGATAGCGGGAAAGCAGGTTGCATTGAAGTGTTTTTTTGATGGGTTTATTGATGTGGAGATTTAATCGGAGAAGTTGTGTGACGTGATACTATACCTACTTCCTTGGATGCAAGCAATGTTGATTCGACTGTCAAAGCAATTCTTCATGGCAACGGGGGAGCGAGTACGGGTGGAGGTATGGACAAGGCCGAGACGTTGTATGAACTCACTATTAGCCTTATCAACACCAAAGAAGTCTTCGTTCATCGTCAGCTTCTTATAAGTATGTCGAGCAAGAGGTGTCCGGTATCATACATCGCTGTCACCAAGTGTGGCAGTAGTATGTGCGTGCTATGCCTCACTAACTAAACTATCAGAGAGCAAATTAGTCAAGCTGTTCGACTTCAAGGTTGTTTGAGCCCCTTATGGCGTGCTAGTAAGCTATTGAGTCTATCCGGGCGCCTATCTAAGATGACATACACTCTGTAACAGTAAGTTGAGACAAAGCAGAAGGCGCCCGGGTAATTGCCTCACCCAGTATCGACTCTTGCAATTTCTCTCCTGTTATGACACATTTATAGTTGATCGTTGTCGCTTTGACGTAGTGCGTCTCGTCTTCCGTGATATGGTCGGTTATCCAGCAATCGTCTTCACCGGCCCCATTGCCATGCTTACTCTTGGCCCTATCCTCTATTGCCTGCATCAGGTGTTGCAGGTTGGCGCGCTCTCCGGGATCCGAGAATATACGTCTGAAGTGGGACGTCCTCGTACAACATCGGTCCCTGCACGACCTGCCCGAATTCAACTTGTCGTGTGGGCCCTTTACTTCACGCTCGAGGATATTGCCTTGCAACGTGTTCAGGAGTGGCAGAAATGCCGCGAAGTCTGCTTGACTATGCTTGAGCGCATCGACTTCGGTCTCAAGTTCTTCAATCCGAGCTGGCAGAGCCTCTATGGTTACGTTAGCACTGACCTCTTATGTAGAAATTACTGCATACCAATGAGGGAGCCGGGGGTGGGTGTAGTATTGGAAATCTAACACATATTGTGAGCAATCATTCATACGACAGCATACAGATGATTCGACTGCGGTGTCTATCGAGTGATGGTATTTGGAGAGGTGGTTGTGAGAAATGCGTACCTCGAGCACTGTACTGGCGAACCACAGCAAATCGTACGCGTAGCTGATTGAAATGTGAAGGCGCCTCGCATGAATGCGAGTGAGGGCTGAAGTTCAAATGTTCACGGGTGCGAAGTTTCTCGGGCATCTTGCTTGCACGACTGGGCTTCACGTGCTGCTCTGGCAAGAGCAGGAAGGCACGCCACGAGGAAGACACAACACATTGCATCTCAAGATAGCAACCATTCTTCAAATTCAAATCAGTCCTTGCAAGGCCCGTGCATGTCATTTGCCTCGCTCGAGACTCTAGTAAGCCTTAGACTAGAGGCGATGAAGGCCTTCCGAGTTGCCGCGCACCTGGGCATATAAATCACAACGGCTTGTGGTCTACATTCAGGAAGTCGACTAGGTTCACAGGTACGCGACAAGCACTCCTTAGTCGACCTATAGATTCGGGGCCTTGATTTTGACTTCTACGTAACCCCATAACGACCTGTAGCATCTAATGTCTCCTTCTACGATGATTACATACCCCCCCTTATTTTGCAGCTTCATTTCAAATTCTCAATCCTTTTGAACTTATACCAAGCAATCTCACGAGGTCCCTTGAGTAACAAACCTTGGAACTTAACCCCAATCGATGCGGCGCATTTCGAGCCAATCTGGCTTGTGCGTGCGTACTTCGAAGTCTTTCACGGGGTAAACGTACCAGTGTCTAGCCCACTCAAATAGCGTCCACTGCGGATCGATATACTGCGACTGATCGATCTCTGGATTTGGCAAATCATCTGGACCATAACTAGACAGAGGGCGAAAGTTGCACTTGACCAGTGAAGTCCCATCCACAATATCCTGAATCGCTTTTGGGTAACCGTCCATGATGTAGCCCGCCGTCCACCGTGCCTCCGCATGCCCAGATGAAAGCCAAGCATTGCTGTTTTCAAATGCCGTTTGCCATGACGCATCCTGCTGCGCGACAGCGAAGATCTCAGAGGCAAGGTCAGGCCGTGGGTTGCCATCGAGGATCAAGGTGAATGAATCTTGTGGCATACCAAGTGACGGGAGAGAAACAGCTTCCATGATCCACGGCGCAAGCTCGCGCTTGGAGACTGCGCAAGTGGACAAAGTGAAGTCGCCGTCCTCGTTATGCTGATCTGAACTCGCCAGCCATATATTACCCCACAGAGATACTCGACGTTCGATGCGAAGGCGTGTGTTCTCTTTGCAAGACAGAACAAGGTCTCTCCCATCTCTTTCAGGCTGGTCGGTCACCTTGCAGTCTTCGTTGAGCACGAGATTACGCAGCTGTTTCCGTCTCCGTATCGATAGTCCAGCGATAAAGGTCCATGCCAATTGTGCAGCGGAAAAGTATTGCATTGCCCTCGCCCCATCTCTCTGTCCTCTGTAAAGCCTCGAGTCGCCATTCATAGAGCAGTGTGTCGAGAAATGTACTGCATTGAATTGGAGAACCGGGATTCCACGTGTCTCGGCTGTGGCCAGTTTGCAGCTGTGTCTCCAGGCAAAATGAATTCGAGAGCCGTCCGCGAAAGTCAATTTCTTGGTCTCCGGATTGAATCTAAACCCATCTCTAGTCGTTAAGCAATAGCCATATCATGTCTCTCACTTCCCGCGGAAGTCTGAAGATTGGAGATTGTGACTGCATGGCGGGCAGGTAGCTGAGAAGGCGTCCAGTATCGGAAGTTATTTGAAGAGTAAATGTAGTTTGCGTGATCCGGGGCGGGTGGTCTATCGCCAAGCAGGAAGATGGAATTATTCGATATGGCTGCATGAGCTCGGTGGCGGCTTCCTTATATATGAGCACACCTGGAGAAGGCAGCAGCGATATTCACGTGATTCATCCGCGCAAATTCTCAACCATGGTTCACCTCTTCTTTAGATGCGGATACCTTTAAGCTATGACATTCTAGGTGTTCTCGCAGTTACAACAATTACAGATCAGCTCCAAGTGGATAAAGAAAGATGGAAAGATTATGTGGGACGCAGACTAATCTAGCGGTCCAAGAAGTGAGTCGAGGCGGCAGCCATGCTCACGTGATGAACCTACGCCTCATCAGTCCCACTTGGGCAACGTTGCAAAACATGAATTCCACCTCGCAGCCCATCGTACAGCGCGAGTTATGCATGATCTTATTGTTTTGTCAGCCAATTTAGAATAGTTGCCCTGTAATCACGATTCACGGCGTGAGCTTGCCAGCTGCGGTGCGAGAAGGTTCACAGATGACATCCGCGAGTACAATCAATCGTAAGGAATTTGAATTCTCAAATGGGTTGGTACTCGTAAGTCTGAGTTTGAGTCGTTGAGTTGATCAAGAACGTCTCGAAAGAGGCCTTAAGACCAACGAGGGTATGACTTGAAGCCTCCTATGATCGGCGCTTCATTCGCTGAGGAGTCCTCCCACGCAGCAATTGTACTGTCCTTGATCTCTGTCACGGGGAATGGCCGGCCCCTGAGAACTTCCGTGGCAACATGGATCATCTCCATCATCACGCGCAGCTTAGCTTCGGGGCAGTTGATGAGCTTGTTCGTGATTACAAGACCGTTTGCGACGGAAATGATGAGTTTGCGGGCCTGAACAGTTCCATCCTTGGTGGGGTGGCTGGTGACGCAGAACACGAAGACTTCGTTGGCGGTGACCTTGGGGTTGATCAGTTTGCGAATCAACAAGGTGAGGTCATCTTTGGAGTTTATTAGTAGAGAGATGGAAAGAGTTCAAATTACTTACTGACGAATCGCTCGAGGATATCCTCTTGTATGTCGTTCTGGAATGGAGCAAGGCCAGCTGTGAGCTTACCCTCCACAGTTTCGGTAGTATCAGAAGTCGTCATTGTGTTCTCGTTCGTCCGTGGCGGACTGCGGTAGAAGATTTAAGAAAGATGAGAGACGCTGAGTGCCTGCGATGGATGGGCGGCCACGGTTATATAGATAACCTGCGAAGCTTGAACTCACCTTCACCTTGATTTTGGCTCAATGGTGACTCACCCCGACTTTTGCGCCGACAAAATGGTTCAAAAAGATTCGTTACGTCATCTCAATCGTATCACCTTTTACCTCTCACAGCGACAATCGCGTGAACGCGTGTTCAGCACTTCTTCAGTTTCAATTTGGATCCAGGCCCCAAGTTTAAATCTGTTCTGTCTCTGCGAGGTACTGAGCAGCCTCGTGGCGATACATGGCATCTTTCACCTCCTGCCGTAAGGATTTCATTGATGAAGTGTGTAGCTTCGTGATTAGGTTCGCGATCCTGTTTGCGCACATCTTCAACTCCGTGATAACAGCCTCTCCATACTCACCATAGATTGACATAACCTCTCTCATCTAGCCGAGGCCTATGTGAACCATCGTCGTAACCACATAGTTGTGTTCATATGTCTGCGTGAGGATGCTGAGTTGGGAAGCGGTCCCTATGAGGGTAGGAAATGGAAGATGAGAGAGTGTGTCACTGTGATTCCTAGGTGACCAAAAGGCAGGGAAGATTTTGATGCCTAGTGCTTATCGCTGTACACGACTTTTACTAGCTTAACTACTCTTCTTGCAGTTTTATATGACGTAGATTCTTGAATAGGCACATTTCTGCGCATCAGTCCAAGAAAGGATATACCTGCTTCGTGTATTTGTCCAGGCGCCTCTCCTGAGTACCTAGGTACCTGAAAAGGACTTCGCAGCAGGGGAAGTGAACTCGGCGTTGTCCATCGGTCCAGCTAGCACTTCAATCAAGGATGGCACCTTTTCCACACCCGCGTCTTCCATCGGATAGACCTTGTCGACAGCCTTATTTCCAGGAATAATTAAGTCCACCACGATACCCCTGCAAGATGACAACACTTTTATCACAAACAGCATGGTCTACGCTTTCACCTTATTGATAAACCTCCTGGGTATTCAGCTTTACTTCCCCCCACCAAAAAAAAAGTCCACGATAGCATATTCAGCAGTTCCCGCAATCGCTGAAATCACCTCCTTCATCTGGCCGGGACCTATGTGGACCAGAATCTTGATCGTGCACCTGTCCAGGTTGTCGATCGTGACAATGGTGACCTCAGTGGCTGTGATGTGTCCGCCGAGTTGGTAGCGAATGATGAAAGCGATCTTGCCTTTCGCCACATGTCAGTGCCAGGCTGCGGGAAGTCAAGTAGCGCGCTTTCCTGTGAGATGCTCTATGTCACGGGTTTTGATATGAGGTCCTCGGTACGGACCCTGCAGCGACGCGGCGATCTTGGATTCAAAGGATTCGGGGCCAGTGCCATGGTTGAACACCATGTCGGAGGCGGGAGAGATCCTGTACGTAGGCTCCATGGTGGCGGAAGGAAGACCTGAACTTGTTGACTAGAGTGAGGAGTGAGGTGTTGTAGGTTGATTGGGAGGAAAAGAACCTCGAAAGAGTTCAGAGCTGTGTGCGTAGTCAAACGACTAGTATACGGCTTTGGCTTTTACTTTTTCACTTTTGCGTACATGCGCGAAGTTGTGTAATGGCCTTTAACATAGTACTCAGAAGTTTGTAAAGAATCCTGATTATCTTCATCGGTGCATTTTGTTTTGCCTGCTCCCCGGATTTTTTTTTAGATATATCCAGGCTATCTCTTCACCTCTCCTCAATCCCTGCGGGTTAGCTGCACACCCGGCACAATATACAATAGTTTCTTAGCAACGAAGTATTCAATTTTGCTACTTATACGATCAAGACTGTTCTAGAATGAAGCTTCTGAAGTATTCGACTCGGATTTCAGCCCAGTCATCCATAAACAGGTATCCTCATCACCTAGGTATGCGTCTTTGCACAGCCCTTTCCAATGGCTTACGATGACTTACACTCCGGATTGAAGTCCCCCTCTGCATCGAGCTCCTCCACTAAACTCTTTGAAAAATGCGGATGGCAAGAGCATAGAACCTTGAATACAGCCATGTCCACCGTCTTAGACATCTCTGCGATGATATCTCCGTTATCCTCCACAGTTGTTTGAAGCACAAGCTTCATCTTCTCAGGTCCTTGATAGATGAAGATCATGATTTTTTGATCTGGCTTAGATTGGGCGATGATCGAGACTTGTTCGGCTGTGGTGCGGGGACCGAGTTTGTAGCGGATAACGAAAGCGATGCCGGCTGTTGAATTAGCAAGGTTACATAGAGTTACATGTGGACTCACAGGCAAGATGATCCAGCGAGCTTTGAGTAGACGCGCCACGGTATGGAGCAAGGCCGGCGGCAATTCTGCCCTCGAGGGATGTCGTGTCGGAGGCAGCATTGCCGTTGAGGAAGCGGAGCTTGGATGTGACTTGACCCATTTTTACAGCGAGCGCAGTTCTCCTTCAATTTTTTGGCAGACGTTGGTGGGCAGGGTCTGGGAAGAGTAGAGAGAAATCCTGTGGCTTTGTGCGCAGTCCCGCGACTAGCGCGCGCTGTTTGCTTTCACTTTGACGACACAAAACCACAAAGTATTTTCTCTGACATGCGTGAGCGACCGGGGTTTCTTTCTTTCTGTACAGTTCATCTCGCAGCTCAAGACTTTTGAATCTTAACCCACCACTTGCCAATCACACTCCCAACCCACATTCCACGATGGCAACCCTCAGAGTTAATGTGACCGACCGAAGAAGACTAGTCCAGATCATTAGAACTTTGGTGGAGCAACAGGACATCGACTTCTTTGTGAGCGTATTGAGCGTCATGCCTATCCCAGCAATCACGATGCGCGACAATACGATCGGGACTACAGACAGCTTCCCCAGACTTTGCGTGTCCTCCAGCCGTGTGGCATTGTCTACAGCCTGATTTTCAACCCGCTCCAAGTGCACGACAGCGAGCGTTCCATCAATCTTCTCTCCACTCATGATGTATTGTAGCTTCCCAGGACCATCATAAGACCAAGCAGTGATCGCGCGGCAACAGTCGTAGTTGATCAGGCCGAGGCACTGGGCGATTTTGTGCTCGATTGAACTCCTGTCAAAAGCAGCGGTGACATAGTCTAACTCAGTGTGTGCTATTACAAGAGTCTTAGAATTTAGAGAGGGTAGAGTCGTAGATTGAGTGGACGCGGAAGAAGCATGTACATATGTAGTTTTGCATGCGCAGTCCCGCAGTCATGGCACGTGCGTGCGGTGTTTGCATTCATAACGCCGGACTATACATGTGCTGCTTCGTCATGCACAAACGTGACGGGATCCAACACTACCGCAGCCATGGTTGTGAAAAAAGCGTCGCTGAAGATGGCCAGTCCAATTTTTCACATTGCGGTTTCGAGAGTAACATATGGTATGGAAGAGGCTGAAGTTGGGGTACAGGAGAGAGATGAGAACCGGAAAGTGGAGAATTCATAATTTGACTTTATACGACTCTGCAAACAGCCTGAAGTGCAATTTCCAAGGTTATGGAAAGTACATGGGTCTTGACCGTTTTAATCAGTCTTCTCAAACCATCAAGCATTCGCGAATACCGCTCCTCCCTCTGTCTTCTCCCCTTGTTGGTTGTCGCCCAAACTAAAATTCGAAAAGCTAGCAGATCGAGTTCACCACACCCCTGTTCTCTGCGTGCCTCAGACCCGAACGCAGCAAGATCTTCTTAACCGCCTCGCCAATGAGTTCAGTCAACTCACACACAGCTCCCCCTCCACTGATGTCCTTTGCTGACAAGATCTTCTTGATGGCCATGGGGCCCAGATGCTCAATTATCATGATTTCGTCAGGCTCGTGGTCGATTCCGGTCAAGGATAGCACAGAGACTTGGTTGCCGGTGATGTTTGGGCGGACACTGTAGCGGATGACGAAGGCGATATCTCCTATGAATCAAGGTGATTAGCGATTATGGCAACACATGTCAGAGCTAGACTTATTAGCCACACGCTCCGCTTCGATCTGGTTCATAAAGTGCAGATCGAGACCGGCGGCGATCTTGCCCTCAAGGGTGGTGGTGTCGAACGTAGCCATTACGGGGAGTTGAGAGAGTTGAATTTGTAAGCTGAATTCGGAGGTGAGGTGACCACAGGTGGGTGAGCAGCCAAAGAAGAGCTTTCGACCTTGCGCGCAATCACGGGACACTAGCGCGTGTTTACCTGCACTCTCACTCTCTACCCACGTGCGAGTGCCGCAAACCAGCCGCTCTGACGCACAAACGGCGAGACAGCAAATAACATTCAGCTCCAAGAGCTCGATAGTCACCGGTTCAACTATAAACCTTGGAAGTGCTGAAATTTTCCAAATTTCCCAATCTCCTCAACAGGACGTCACACATCTGACCACTCAGCCGTCGAACCTTATCTCCCCAGTCCGAGCACACCTTGCAGTACTGAATGCAACATCTTCGAAGATACAAATTGTATTTAAATCTACCCCCTTGCTAACATTGCACTGCCATCGAAGCGTTCCACTGAAACTCAAGATCGAAGAAATACACAACATCAGGCTCATACCTGACCCGTCCATCTCTAAACACCTTCCAATACCCTTCATCATAACTCCAAGTCCCCAATATCTCCCGTCCACCAGCCAAACCCCACCCACCACCGCCCCCTCAATGTCCCCAACCACCCCTCTCCCACCCAACCCAAAAATCCCTCCCTGCTCATTCCCAATCCCTCACCAACGCGCTTTTCTCTTCCTGAAAGACCCCACAATCCACCAAATACTAGCATGCACATGTACTCTCCACAATCCTCGCCCTATCTCCTGCCTCTACCTTTCGAACACTATCCCCGCCCTCGCTCCCATCGTCGCGGCGGGCAGACACGAGTGTGAAAGAGCGTGGTATGTGGAAGCGCTGTGGGGATGAGCTGAGGAAGTAGATTAGGTAGAGAGAGGAGGTACACGAAGAACCGATATCAGGGAGAAAGACGCAACGCATCCACACGCCTCGGTGCAGAAGGATTAGGATTGTTTGGTTGCAGGACGGAAAGGGATTTGTGGAGGGACATGGCATATTTCAGCATGTAGAACGTGTCTTCGGTAGAAGAGTGATTTCTTTGGGTTTGCGTGCGCTGCGACGTTGGATATGCGCTCAATTGTATTCTCGTTGAGTTATCGTTGGATGGGATATTTGAAGTCGAAGTTAACGATAGATGGCGAATCTCTTGGACATACAGGTTATATACCAAACCTTCATCATTGCCACATAGAGTTTTACCAGAATACTTGCTTTATCGATACATTGCATGATCCACCACATAAGCTTGCCTTGCCTTGCCTTGCCTTGCCTGCCATCCAACCCACCATGCCAGCAGATCTCCAAGAAAAGTACACCGAAACGCCGCCCGCCCAAACATCTCAACATGTACATAGAAGCCTATCTCCCCTCCTTGATCTTCACACAATCCGCAAACTGGGGGAAGGTCCCGCGAAAACTCGGCCCCAGAGTCCAATTCCCCAGATCCCGGAGGTGGCTCTCAAACGCGGGGTTAATCAACCACTGGTCCTCTTCCTTGGGCAGGGGGCCTAGGGGCGGTTGCGGTGTGGCGGGATCCTGTGGCGATCCGGCGTGCACATGCGTGCTCGGCGCTCCCGAGAAAGAGGACGAGGAGACGGAGAGGGTGGAAGTGCTGACTTTGGAGGCGGGGAGGAGGACGTCTTGGGGTTCGTAGGGCCAGTTAAGCGAGACGGTGGTGGTGAAGGGAATGAAGAAGTTTTGGAAGGAGAGGAAGGGTTTGTGCTGGCAGAGGCGGTCGCGGAGGCGGGGCCTGCAGGTGAAATTAGCGGGACGTTCTCAATAGTTGTAGGAGAAATGCATGTCGACTCACCAGGGCAAATGATCGAACCAACACGGATGCCCAACGAATAGCTGCGTCGGGCGCGGCGTCACCCAATGTGGCAGCCTATCGTAGTTCTCCTGACTCGGCTCAATCTGCCATCGCATGACGAGGTACATGATGAACACGATGGCGACTTGCTCCGGCTTCCCGCAGATGTCCGGGAACGTGCGCAGAATCTCGGTGAAGAGCTGAGACAGCGGGTGCGACTCGACCTGTCTTTCGGGATACACGAGGGAGGTGAAGTTGGGATACAGCGGCCCGACGAGCGTCTTGACGGGCACGCCTTCAGCCGCGCGGCTCTGGCGGTCTTGCAGGAAGGTGAGCAGGATGGCGTCGAGGGGACACGTGGGGGAGGAATTGCGTGGGAGCGTAAGGTGGGCGACGAGGTTCGGGGCGTATTGGGCCTGGCTGTCGCTGCTGACGTTGTAGGGCTGGGGGAGTTGTGGGGGAGGCAGGTTTGGATCCACGACTCGGGCCTGGTTGTTGTCGAGTAGGAAGTCGACGCCCAGGCGCTCGTCAAAGGGCATGTCGGGCGTGTTCAGTTGCGGGCGCGCGGCTTCGAAGCGTGGGCTGTTGTCGTTGGAGTAGCGGCGCATGTGGATGGTCGGGCCTTCGGCGGGGTACATCCATGGGCGGCCTGGGTCTGTTATTGAGGGCGAGTGCACGCCGTTTGTAGGCGTTCCTCCTGCGGCCATGTCCTGGAGGGTCGCGTGGAACTGGCGGGGGTCCGAGGGCGGTTGTATGGAGGCGTCGCCGTGGGGCGCGAGGACCGTCAGAGGGGAGCGCTCAGCGGCTGCTGCGAGTTCTGCTATACATCAGCAGGGGAACACGCCCAAGATTGACCATACATGCCATTGAGACCGCCGACTGGGCCGGCGTCGCGCAGAATTGGCTGGATGAGCGTCATGACGCCGTGCAGCCTCTTCCTGATATCCGCATTCTCGGCCTGGACCGCCTCCTTCTCTCGGAGCACCACCTGCAGGTCATGGTACGGCTGCTGGTTCTCCAGGTCCCTTATCCGCTGGTTGAGCCTGTCGATCTGGTTTTTCGTGCGCTCGCGAATGGCGCGCTGGGCCTCGCGGTCGTTTGCGCGCTTCCTGGCGAGCTGCTCGGGGGTGAGGTTGGCGACACCGCGCGAATTGGGCGCGGTGCGGCGCTTCTTGTTGGAGCCATCTTCGGGCTGCTCGCTGTCTCTGAGCTGCGACGAGGGCGTGCCCGCGTCGGCCGGGGACGCCATGATGGTTATTATGCGCAGAAGGAGAGGCCTTACTCGTAAGGAGTGCCTGAAGTCGCCTACTCAGAAATTCGCGAGTCATTTCTCGGGAAGGCATACCAGGCCCCGGCAAAATTCGTGTCGCATAACCCCACTAAAATAGCTATGCGCACCACCCCCTATAGTAATTAGTATAGAACTATATATTCTTAAGTATATAGAGTTATAATTGCTGTAAATAATAGATAAAGCTTTATTCTAGTATATAGAGTAGCTAAATATATAATTTCCTAGTATTTTAGGCCTATATAAGCTACTTTTTACTAGCGTTATAAGCGTATATAGTAACTTTTAAGACGCTTAAGCTCTATATAACACTAGAGTAATTCTCTAATAAATATTTAAATCTTTTTTAAGAAAATAAAGTTCTATTACTTCTTAAGAATCTTTTTAAAATATCTTTTTATTCTATTTTAAAGCTTCTTACTTTTCTTAAAGTAGTAAAGATAACGCTTTATACTTTATTTTAATAGTAACTAGTATTTCTTTACTAAGTTAAGATTAAGTAACTAAGCTAAGTATATAACTATAGATATTTACTTAGCTTTTTTAAGATTATTAGTAATATTATTTTTAGATTAAGTACTATATAAAAGATTATTATCTTCTTAAAGCTACTATTTTCTATTTTTTAAGTTACTCTAATATGCTTTTTAAATAGCAGAAATATAGCGTAGTAATAGCTTATTAGTATAGTATTTCTAGTTTATATAGTTACCTTTAGGCTACTAGTTAATATTAAGAGATAGCGTAGCTTCTTATTTCTTTACTCTTTTCTTATACTACTTTTTAGTCTTATACTTACTTTTAGTAAGCTTCTAAAGCTTCTTTAGCTTTAGTAATATATCTTTTTTATTATTATAGAACTCTAGAGATCTCTTTTTATAGTAGTTTATATAAAAATAATAGTAAACTATAAATTTTAGCTTAACTTTAAAGATTTTTACTATATTCTTATCTATCTTATAACTTTTATCTTTACTACTTCTTTTCTTTTAAAGTATCTAAAGCTTTTAAAAATACTTAAGAAAGTTAATATAAATCTTATCTATAAAATATATATAGTTCTAATATTCTAAAACTCTTTTATTCTTTATCTTCTTTCTAAACTTATATTTAATTCTCTTATTCTTCTTATAGATACTCTTTATATAGGTAGCTCTATATATTTAAGTATTATATTTCTGCTTCTTAAGATTATACTTAAGTATATATAAGTATATAAAGATATTATATTTACTTATCTATATACTAAGAGATTAAAAATAATAGAAGTTATATAAAGAAGAATAGAGAATATTAAGCTTCTTCTGCTTAACTTTATATAAATAACTTAATTAATTACTATTAAAATAAGCTTTAAATTTTCTTATTCTTCTTATACTAGAAGACTTATACTATACTTTCTTTTTTCTCTATCTCTTTTCTATATACTTATAAATGCTATATATATTAGCAATACTCTATATTATCTTATTTAGACTTTTATAATTAATATAGTAGAAGTAAGATATATGCTTTCTAGTTCTTAGTTCTTTTAATATAGCATTTTAAATAGAAGTATATAAGCTTAATATTACTTTAAAAATTATAAAAAAATATTAAGTTTTAGTAGAGTTATATTATTATTATAATTAAGTATAAGAGATAAGATAATAGGGATAGCAGGGTTAGGTAGGGCATGCGACACGAATTTTGCCGGGGCCTGGTGGGCACGACATGGGTTCTTTGCCCGTCGCGCCTTCCTTGGCGCGCCGGCCCCACAGTTTCCCCAGCCTCGGGTAACGACCTCCGCTCCGAGCTGCATGCTAGATGGCAGATGGCATGTGCAGACGACGTCGAGTGCATGATTTAGTCTGATGCGTTCCTGGGACCTGAGCCACTTCCAGGCCCACTCACAGACTTGATCATGGCAGACCAGAACGTCAGCAAGCTGGGCATCGCCTCGGCCGTCTTCAAAGCTGGTACGTAAACACAGCTGATCTGATCTCTATTTACTGACATGCCCAGTCGGCTCAGCATCTGGCCGTCTCGTCACCTCCCCCTTCAAAGGCACCAATGGCTCCAACACGTACTTCAAAGATGTCATGTTCGCCATGTTCCGCACCCAACTGGGCAACCTCGACCTCGCCCAAGACCGCTACCTCAACGGCCAAACAACGCCCATCTACCTGCAATTCGCCAAAGACCACAAGTTCAAGCCCGAGAGCATCACGCTACCCAGCGGCACCCAGGCGCACTGGTTCGGCAGCAGCTCCGCGAAGAAAATCCTCATCTACTTCCACGGTACATCTCCCTCACACCTTGCCATCTCTCATGCTAATAGTATCCAGGCGGCGGCTACGTAATGCCCTGCGGCCCCGGCCACCAAACCTGGCTCAACGACCTGCAAACCTCCCTCGGCCCCTCCGTCTCCGCCCTTCTCCTCGCCTACTCCCTCGCCCCCGAACACCCGTACCCCACGCAACTCACCCAAGCCGTCGAGCTGCTGCGCCACCTAACCGAAACCGAGGGCCGCGACCCCGCCGACATGATCCTAGGCGGCGACAGCGCAGGCGGGAATCTCGCACTCGGCTTGTTGTCGCACATCGCGCACCCGCATCCGCAGATACAGCCCCTGCGCCTGCAGGCCCGGATCGGCGCCGCGCTGCTGATCAGCCCGTGGGCGAGCCTCACGCAGACGCACACTCCGGCGTTTACTGAGAATAGGGAGCGGGATATGTTTGATGCGCGCACGCTGACGCGCTGGTCTGGCGCGTTCCTGAATTCCTCGTCGCCCTTCGCCGGCGATTATTACTCCGAGCCCGTCCTTGCGAGTTCTGAGTGGTGGGCGCCGGTTGCGGATGTCGTGGGCGAGGTACTCATCTGGGCGGGCGAGAACGAGGTGCTGAAAGACGGCATTGTGGCGTTTGCTCAGAAGTTTAGTCGCGGGTTTGGCGCCGCGGGGGGCCTTGTCCATGTGGTTGTTACGCCCCAGGCGTGTCATGAGGAGATGATTGTGGAGCGCATATTGGGGTATAAGGGGGACTCGGGGACAGGGAGTCAGGGGGTCATCGAGGGGTGGGTCAAGGCGAAGCTGTGATGTGGATGGTGGGTGTAGGAAGTCAATATGCGGTTTGAGCGTTTTGTATATTCATCATCATCACTGGTCCATGCCTATTCCTTTTGATCACACATCAAACGCCCTTCCCCACCGTCCCCATCTCCCATGACATCTCCCCACCTCGTCCACCAAACAGGTACAGACCCCACCTGTCTTTCCACAGCAAACCGCACCCATGGTTGGTCGACAAGATATTCTTTATTCGAAGAGACGCAGGCATGAGATACTATCTTCCTTTTTTTGGACACAAGCCACACAGAATACATGAGGTCCCCGTTGGGATTTTTGGATAAAAAACGCAGAAATGTTTTTAGTGTAGATAGGAAAGAAGAGTGGGAGGAGGGCGCTTTATATACCCCAATTCAATCCTATTCCACTTCTTCCCTTGCTTTATTAAGCGTCGTGGATTGGCGTTTCCTTACATACCGCCTCCCAGCGCGCTGGACTGACACATAGACTGGTAATAGGATTATTTTGGGGAGAAGAAAACAGGACGCATAGTAGCGGTATCTAGCAAAACAAACAGGCAAAAGACATACGTTCAAAAGATATACTTCTCAGACAGAAGACAGCGCAGACGACATGCGAACTGGATGTATACTTTTTAATAGAAGAATACCGAAGCTGTAGAGAGAACAGTGGTGAAAGGAACATGTCAAGCCCCCGTATACTTTCAAGAAAACGGCAGAATTATTTTTTCCTTTGTAGTTTAGGGAGGAGGAAGGAGGGGAGGGTGGGAGAGGACTATATACCCTTCCTCACGTGTCGTGGTTTGGCGATGGTGTACATTACCCCGCGCGCTGGCTCGAGCAACACATAGACCGAACCTATATACTTTACGTTTTCCCCACGCGAATAACGAACAGCATCCAGCATCCATAGTAGCTGTGTTGTCTTCTCGCATGCAAGACATGGACATGTAATTGCAGCATCGTTGTATTTGGGAAAAACAGCTCGGCAGGCATCGTTGATGATCAATTCGCTTTTGAGCACAGCACAGCTGGAAGGTCGTTGGTGTAGAGAGGAACGAGCAGGAGGGGAGGGGGGATTTATATACCCCAACCGAAGCTGTCCTCACTCATCTGAAGTATAAACGGAAGCTGGGGGTTTTGGCGGCGAACGGCGGACAGCCCGCATACACTTAGCGCATGTGTTTTTTCAGGCAGCGCAGACAAAGACATGACCGAGTGGAGGACCGGTTTTAGACAAAAGGCAAGTGGAAATCATCTACTTTAATCGTGGCCTTTTTTCAAGAGAATAGAACGCCAAGTGTTGAGTGTAGAGAGAAGAGCAGAGAAGCAAAGAAAACAGTAGGTTATATATCCCAGCTCAAGCTACACTTTGCTTCCGCTATGGATGTACATCGCCCTGCATGCTCGATCAAGTCATGAAAAACTCCTTGTAAGTGTTTTGTGGCGGACAGCACGCATGAGCTGGAAAACATCGCTTTTCGGACAATAAGAACGGCGACATGTAAGTTGATAGGATGGGGTTTTGGGAAGATGCAGCGAAAACATCACCTTGCTTGCATGCGTTTTGAGGCGGAAGATGGGCAGGACTCTTTTATTCAGAGAAGGAAGGCAGAGAGGGAGAATATGAGGTTGTATACTCCAACCCATCTCAACCCCAACTCTGCTCTTACTACATGCCCATCGACGCATGGACTGATACCGAACTTGGTTTAGAACAGAGAGCGGACAGCCTTCATTAGCTATGTTCACAGCGGATTTTGAAAAGACGACGAAAACATGGGCTGCTCGATCTGCTCTTTGGACAGGAGCCTCGTGGACAACATGATATTCTCCGTCTCACTTTTCAGAGAAAATGCACACACAATTCTGTTTAGGCAGAGGATAGAGACGGGGGTGAAAGGATAGGGTTATATACCCCAACACCTTTACCGTTCTCACGTCTCTCAGGTCGCTTGACGAGCACATGATTTGATACTGTATTTCTTTTCGCAGAAACTAGGAGATGCAAAGGAAGCTTGCATTATATATGCTCGTAGTTGTTTTCGCTGAGGAGACAAAGACATTGCTGACAAGATTTAGCTTTTTTGAGACAGCAGTGCAGGCAACATATCGGCTGGGGTAATTGCTTTTAAAGAATAGACCAGGAACTTTCAAATGCTGTAAATAGAGAAGAGAGAGACGGTGAGGACGAAGGAGAGCTCATATACGTAACCCAAGCCTGTCCCTTAGACTCTCGTAATAGTCCGATTTAGCTGCGCCCGCGATTGACACATGCATTGATACTGCACTTTTTGATAGCACGCATAAATTTAGCTAATGTGTGATATTGCAAAGACGAGGACATCCGCTCGCTGGATCAATCCTTGAAAAGAAGCAGCGCCCTCACATGATCCTCAAGATCATCTGCTTTTGGGAGACAAGGATGCATGGATGGTTTTGAACATTGTTTAGGAGAGAGGAGGGCAGGGGAGAGAAGGCGGGTTTATATATCTTAGTTCAATGTGCTACTTTGACGCTCGTTGTGACTTGGATGGGCCCTGGGCTGATCATAAAATATATTTATACAATCTTTTGGCCAAAAGCACATGTGGGCAGGCTCAAAGCATTTAAACCCAGGAGGCGAGAGAAACATCGTCGGGTTCTGGTGTATTTTTTTGGGAACCCACGCAGATAACATATGTGCTATCGTACGTCGTTTGGGGCAAAGGGAAGGAATTGTTTCATGAGAGAGAGGCGAGGATGGGAGGGACATACCCACATCATCCCCAATTTTACGCCCGTTATGATGTCTTTCTCCGCTTCTTTTGTCGCGCGCGCCCATTAAAGCCGCTCATATTGGCTTTGGAAGATAGAGAGATGATCTTGGGTTGGACACGGAAAGGGGGCATGGGGAGGAGAGGTATGGTTCATATACTCGATCTATCGCCGGTATCTAATTCTGCTGTAGTCTTCCCAGTCGACTCGGACATGAAGATTCATAGGGATTTGATTTAGAGCAGCTTCACTCCGAGAAGACTTTTCCCAGCGTTCTCGATGAATGGGTGGAAAAAGAGGAGAGCAAAAACATATTCGTCATCTTTGGCGTCTCTTAACTAAATGCGGGCGGCTTTTAAGTTAAGAAGAAGAGAAGGCTGAGGAAAGGGGGAGGTTTATATACTGTATCATTGGTGATTAAACCCCGAGCTCTTTTCGCGCGATGAAAGCACCAGTCTAGGTTATCAACCAAGCTCATTAAGAGGTCGATAAAATGTTCTGCAGCGCAAGCCACGGACATGTATCGTAGTCGATACTCGTTTTCGGAACAAAGGAAGCGCAGAAAAGCAGCTGCTATGCTGTCGTTTGGAGGAAAGAAAGGGGCTCTTGAGTGTGAGAAGAAGAGAAGAGAAACAAAGGGGTACTTTATATACCCCATAGCCAGCGACAACATTACTTTCGACCAGCACCATGAATAGATCAGTCTCTTCTTGTAAATTCTTTGGCCATCCTCACCACAGGTTAACTCCGGATTTTACCGCGCAGCATGCAAACGCATGTACCGGAAATCAATTTCTTTCGGAAAGAGGCAGGGAGGAAAACACCATCTTCGTTGTTTTTGGTTTTTGGTTCTCAGAGAATAGAATTGGGGCTTTTAATTATGGGAGGAGGCAGAAAAGGAGGGGCGGGCGGGGGGAGGCGGATTCTCATGGCTCAATCCGCTTTCTCGTGACTTACCTTCGCTAAGCTCTAAGACTCCATATGCGCGAAAAATACATCGCTTCATACAGTGCGCTCTTTTTCGCAGACTCTCATATGGAAGTCAGCTGCGACTTCTCTCGGCCAGAGCCGAAGACATGTAATTGTTGATGAGTATACTTTGGCTACAGAACACAGGGAAGGCATGGAACCTCCAGGATCTTTTTTTTAAATAAAAGGATCGGGTCTTCCAGATGTGGTACCAAGGGGAAGAAGATATGGTAGGTTGGTATACACATGCAGTATGGTAATCTGCGATCAAGTGTTTCAACTCGCCGAACGACAGATTAGATTGGCATAGCGAGAGTGCGTCATTGCGCGACATTTCACATAAAAATCGACTTCATCTTTTTCCCGCCGAATAAGATAGCATGTGAGCGCCAGGTGCCGCATTTCAGGCAGAGGAAGCGCAGAAACCATGCCAGTGTCTCTTTCGTCTGTTTGAAGAGCAAGAATAAAAGTTGTTTGTTTGGTCAGAGATTAACAGGAGAGAAAGCAGACGAGGGCGAATTTATACCCGATTTGCAAGTGCTATTTCTGGTCTTTCCACTCGCTTAACGAAGACAAGTGGTCGCGAAGTACGTGGTTCTGCAAAAGCTCATAAAGAAATCGGCTGCGATTTTCCTGGCAGGACATACTCGATGCAGATGTCGTTTTTGGAGACAAGAGGGGCAGGGAACGTAACCATCTCCCAAGTCTTAGACTACTCGCCCTGGGAACGACGACATGAACCATACGGACTGCAATTTTTTTTGAGAAATGCCGCGAGACGACACTTAGGTCCTCTTCGTATATTCTTTAAAGAAACAGATAGAGATTGTTGGTGACATAGATGAGAGAAGGAAAGCGGAAAGAGGGCGACTTTACATGCGATGCCTCAATCCCCGCATCTCCTCCTAGGTATCCTACTCGCTCGACGAAAACATGTAATTGCAATGCTGTGATTCGTAGTAGAACTCAAACATGTTTTACACGTGAACCACCCAAAAGACATCGAATATTCTGTTCGTAGCTTTTGGAGGAACGAGTAGAGATTGTCGATAATAGAGAGAATAGAGGCAACAAGAAGAAGAGGGGTTTCTAATACGATGCTGTCCCTATAATTTCGTCTCACCGCGCATAACTAGAAGGTTGCTTTGTACTTTTAGTAAAGTCTCACATGGAACGCCAATGCATCGCTATCAACTAAGTAAAGATACATAGGTTTATAAACATTTTCTCTTGGACACAACGCAGCGCAGATTTTATCTACTCGAATCTAACGCAAGTAATCTACTCTCGTCGATGTACAGCAGCTCGCCTTCCCAGTAAAATCCTACATGGCAAGGAAATTCGTAACTTTCAGCGCAGCAGACAAACACATGCGCTTGCCACATGAACTTTTGTAACAACAGCCAGCGAAAAAGGACATGTCGATCTAGACTTTGCTTTTGAGGAAAATAAACTGTACTAGAAAATTTGGCATGGGAATAGAACGGAAGTACAGGGACGGAATTTACCCACATTGCCATGGACTGTATTTGCTCCCGCTACAGTGTGCATGTAAGACTTTTCAACAGAAGGTCGTATAGAAATCAGCTGCGTCTTTTTCGGGCCACGACGTGAGACCAGGGACACGCCCAGCCACGGCTTTTAGACAGAAAGCCACGCAAACAACATCGAACCATGGATCTTCAACTTTGGTAAAAGGAAAGAACACTGAAGTATGCTGTGAAAAAAGTAGGCAGGTTGGGAGCGGATAGTAAGTTCATATACACAATTCCGACGCAGCACGTGCTCTCTCGGCATGGTGTACATGTGCGGGTTTGGAGCTACCCCACATAGAACTCGGCTGCGTCTCTTTTTGGCGATAAAATGTAATAGCAGTAGCTTTGACATGTACTTCAGGACCAGCGGCAGCTCACACAGCATAATTCATGTCCATGTTAGTTCTGGAGAAAGCCCTTGATGCGACTAGATATAGTACAAAGAGGGAAGGTTAGGAGGCAGACGGGATCAATTCACATGCCCATTTCGACGCACTGACATCGGTGTCTCTATTATGTAGCGTGATGAGTTTTGTGTTCGTTTGGATGCAATACTAGGTCATTTTCAGGATAGAGTACACAAGACCATCACCATCGTCGGTTTTGAACAAGTTTGAGACATACTACCTGTGTTGCATCATTGTTCGAACAGGAAAGCAGAGGAACAAATCAGCAGTATGATGCCTTCTTATCGCGGCAGAGGCAGAACAACATGCTGGATGTTTGATCATATGCAAAACCAGTGAAGATTGTGGACACGGAGGCCTGGTGAATATCTTCGGCGCGTAGTTCGGCAGGTTTAAAATCCTAAGCGCAAACGTATTCCACATAAAGTAAAAGGGGGCGAGCTGTTGGGAGCATCATTGCAGGGTTAATCAAAAATGCCGAATGCTTTGCTCTGGGAAACGAGTGCGATTATATTAAACTCCTTCAAAACTATGCTATTACTTCCACCAACGTCATCGCATCACACTACCACTAGTATCCTTCTTATCACTCTCCACTGTTCATCATCCACCAATCGTCGTCCCTATAGTCCTCTAAGCCGCGGCAGCGACTTGGCGAGGCGCAAACCTGAGGGAGCGCTTCACGTTGGCAATGCCCTGGTACCTGTTGATAGCAAGATCCAGGGTGTTGCCGAGCGCGCTTGCCTGACCCTGGAGGTCCTTCGCCCTGGATTCGACGGTGTCGATGAGCGCAAAGGCAATGGTCTTCACAAATGTTAGCTACTGATACCCACACAGAAAGTGTTAAATGATGACTTACGTCAACGACATTCTCAATCTGGCGGAGCACAGCAGCGATGGGCTGGCCGATGAACGGGACAGTTTCTAAGAGGCCGGCCTTGCCGATGAGGATGTTGAGAAGGGCCTGGTGGACGCGCACGAATTCGCGGAAAGCATCGAAGATGGCGTCGGCGGGAGCGCCGGCAGGGACGGGTGCCATGCCTTGCATCTGACCAATGTAGGTGGTGGCGGAAGACACGATGTCGGTGAATCCTACAATGCTACGCAAGGAACGGTGTTAGCATCAACTCGGAGAACAAGATAAGTTGCATCTCGGCACCTACATCTGAGGGAATGGACCTTGGCCTGGTGCGGCAGTTAGCTTTGTAGTCTCTTGCTAATTGAGCTGGCGTGTATATACCAATAAGGATCAAAGGACCATTGATCAGGTTGATGCTCTGTGCAGGAGCCTGGAGAGCCTGGCTCTTCTGCGTGATCGCTTGGATGTTCTTGACGACATCAGCGGGAGACGCCTGTGCAGCAATGGGGGCGGCAAGAGCCAGAGCCGAGACGATGATGTTGCGGAAGGAGACCATGTTGACTGTCACTGGTGAAGTTGGGAGCTATGATGCGAAGTGAGATAGTGGTGAAGAGATGTGAGTAGGAAGCTGGATGATGATTCTGAAGATTCGATGAGATGGCGAACTTTATATGTGTATTCTCATTGCCATACCATGGCAAGACTCCTCGGTGATCTTCGTCTCCGTCGAAGAGAAAGTACCTCAAAAGTGAGCCTCTCCTGCCAATATTCCGCTTGCAGCCCTTGTTTGGCGATCGGTATACGTCGATACTGACATTCTAACTACAACCAGACATCTTCCATCTTTTCTGGTATCGTGGCGAGTGACAAGGGTACAGTAGCATTTGCCTGAGGTCCACTTGAGATGCTGTAAGCCTCAGGACACGACTTCACCTCGCCGACATTCAGAGCCAAGATATGCACAGGCTGTATCTAGTACCAGCTAGTGGATCATAAATCGCAGATCCATTTACCGTGGAGCTGGAACCTGGTAGTATGTCAAAATCGCAGGTCCACAGTCCGTGCCTCTCGATCCGGCTTTACGTCTTGTGAGCCTGCGTCGCTCACTGAAGGCCTGCGCAAGTTTAGGCATGGCGAGTGCTGGTTCAATTAACGGTCGGAATACAGCCATGTTTGAGATGAGCCGGGTCTCTAATGTGCGGGCGACTGGCTTCAAGCGGAGCTCTAAGTCTCCGCGCATTCGCCCAAACTACGTTTGGAACCATGCATACGTCAATCGACATGAGTGTATGCGCGGTGATCATACGCTTGGATGAGCCCTGATATTGGGATCTCTTGACCATCCCGTGCATTATCTGCGCGGAGGTTGTTCATTGGTTGACGATCTCGCCGTTCATCAAAGGGAACTTCAAAGGGCCGGACCGGAAGCGGCATACTAGCACTGCCACTGGTGCTAGAGTCAACACCACTTGTGGTGGTTGGCCACTAATTACCCCCCACGATGCAATGAATCGAGCATCCTGACGACTCATGTCAATACAGTGTCGATCTTGAGCTGAAGGACCCGGAGTGCATTCCCTTTGCGGCATGTCGCTCGCTCACAGGTCACCTATGCAGCTGAACATGTTGTTCGCTAGGACGACACGCATGCTGAGATCGATCGTCATTGTCTCTGGTTTTTCGAGCCAGGGTCCTGAATCTGTGCATGAATAAGGTTTGACAGCGAGACGAGCCGCTAGCGCCTAGGCCGTAATGACGCCTGTGCAACGCGTACCTAACTCAATCAGACACGAGGTTGTGTCTTTTTGGTCGGTTGATCGTTGAGGCAAACCTGACTGCACATCCTAATTAATCCCAGCTCAGCTAGTAACAACCTCGAGATGGTATCCAAGGTTATGCCGCATTTTCTTGTGACGTGTGATGGAGCATGGGCTTCGTTTAAATGGTGGCTAGAAGGCAAATTGACCATAATCACGCTCAACATGCATGCGGCTCAGCAGATCGTTCAATTTCGGACTAGGGCTAATGTTGCCGCTCGGAACATTGCCTTCCCGAATTTGCAGCAAGCAATGGTCGTTTGTATAGTCTCGTCACCATTACTCATGCTGAATGCATTGTGGTGATAAAAAAGCGTGTTACATATGTGAAGTGTGGTTGATATGTGCAGCTCTTATGACTGCGCAGCTTGCCTATGAGCTAGCTTATAATTAAAACAGCGCCACACGTGAGATGCTGTCTAATGCACACTACAAAGCTATCCGAACGGTCCCATCGTGCTCAGCAACAACTCCATATCGTGTAGTGGCAAGGCTATGACATGATTAGAGCCTGTCAGCCGAAGTTGACTATAATTTCACATACCTCCAGGCTAGGTTACCGGTGCACATATATCTGCATCCCATTACCAGCTTCTTTAAAGCCTCCACGACATCAGGGCGATCTTGATAGGCATTATAGAGCCTCGCAGTGCAGATCTCGTATTCTGCCGAGCAGCGTGCAAGCAGGTCCAGTGCTTGTTCCAGTGCTCCTTGGAGGCTGCCAGTCTCGGCGTATAGCACGAACAAGATGTTCGACGACGATGCGCCCGCGACCTGAAACACTTGTCAGCACTGTGCAGACAAGTACACTAATTGTACATGTGGACCTCACCAACTCCTTCTGCACAGAGAGCAGATCATTCATGCTGTGGTTTTGTTAGCATTCGATCCACTTGGCCATCACGACCGATTTGACGACTGACATCGAGGTCACACCATTGCCAGCCTCGTACACATCATCCAGTAGCTTGGAATCCTGCACTTCTGCAGGCAGCTGTACTTTGCATGCGTATCTGCCAATTCTTAGCTGCCGGTGCTTTTCACAGTGGCAGATCTTCAGGTGTAGACCCACAGCAATGCCGCAGTGGTTATCTTCACAGCACTTGTAGCCATCCTTAACCGCCAGTACTGTTCGAGAGTTGGCAGAGACTGATCAACACGCAAACCCTGCTCGTATCCGACCATTTCCAGGTAGATACGAATCTCTTTGGCAAGATTGTGTCGTTCGTCTATGCATTTCCGTAATTTAGCTAACGTTCTGCTCAGCGTCTCGAATATTTCGCTTACGCAGTGTCATGTCCATGCAAAGTCTTTGCCAGACATCCCGAGATGTCTCTAAGATGGGCCGAAAGGATGTGTTGACTACCCTGTATGGTGGTAGATCCAACAGCTCCCGTACGAAATGTATGATATCCTCGCGGCATCTCTGGGCGTGCTCGTAATCAGAGTTGAACTCTCCTCCGGCTTCATCAATCTCTGCTTTCCATCAGTTCATGCTAGTCCAAATGTAGACCTTGAACACGTCGCTCACCGTCATCCCAGATGAATAGCTGCAAACTGTCAGTGTGTGTTATATAAGCAATACATTCAGGATCTCACCCAAGTGCATAGATCTGTACATGTCTCCATGCGCTCATAGTCTGCATATGGCCACCATCCTGCGCCGAAGCGACCTAAGTCTTGCGCTTCGACTTTACGAAGTCCTCGCCGCTTGCTCGGATTGCGGTCGATCATCCTATCATGCGGTCAGCGCCAGTTGAGACGGCTGTCCTTGGTCAAACATACCACTGAAACCGTTCCTGAACATGCTCGCGGAGGCGCAGGATGTCTGGGTGAAGATTCACTGGCCAGTTGTCTGCGGGCATGTACTGCCACAAGTCAGGCAGCACAAGCGATTGGCCTTTCATCTCAGCAATGATCTCTCTAGCGCTGGTATGAGTAGTATGCGCCATAGCTGAAGTGTCGTTTGATGGAAAAGTCATGAGCCGAACAACGCTGAATGGACCAGATGCGCGGGCTTTATATACATCTAGCATGCCACTCTGGTCGATTCCTTCTCCATTCTCGTGTGATCAGTAAGACTCAGGCTCCATAGTATCAGCATGATACCAATCGCCACAAATGCCCAGATGTACTTTGTGCACATGGCTAGCGCTTCGCGAAGGACCCAGAATGCTGAAGCAGGCCTTGTGGTCCACGAAGGGAGCTTATTTGTGCGATTTTCTGATCCAGTAAGCCCTACTAAGCGGTCTTCTTGGCTATGAAGCTATGCAGTCACTCTCTTATCGCATAAGTCACCTTATCGTATTGAGCAACATATCTTGTTGAGCAAACTATCGCATTGAGCAGCCTATCGTATCGAGCAGTTCATAATTGGCTAAATTCCAGGGTTGCGCGGATGACCATTGATTACACATCAATCAGACTCCTTCAAGCTGCAGCCATCCCATAATCTATTCGTATGGCTGGAAATTCCGACCTTTTCTGCAGGTTAGCGGGTCTTGCTGAATTGCCGGAATACGTCCTGTCCATATGTTCAGACGTTCCCATCGTGTCAAGGTCAGGAACAGTCCTATCGTCGGCATCATTGCGACCGGACAACTTTATGATCCTTATTTCACGAGGCAGACGATCTATCATGCCCACTTATTTACTTACCTGGTGGGTTTTGGCGCCGGTAGCAATCATTGTAGTGGCCTACTTGGCCTATCAGGCTGCCATGCCAACCCCACTACCTGGCATTCCGTACAAGACAGCCAGCGCAAGCAGACTGCTCGGAGATCTACCGGATATGCTCAGTTACACAGCCAAGACCAGAAACACTGTCTCGTTCTTCGCTAGCCATTGCGTCGAACTGAAGTCGCCGATTACTCAAATATTTATCCGACCATTTTTTTGCAAACCTTGGGTAATCATCACGGACAGTCGCGAGTAGGTCAAAGCAATCAACTGCAGCTGCGCACTGATTTACATTAAGAACAGATCACAGGATATCCTGACCCGCCGTACTCGCGAATTTGATCGAGGCGAGATATTTGGCCATCCATTTAGGATTATGGTACCCCACGCAGGAGCCGGACACCGCACTACTAGCCACTGGCGGGAAAGTAGACGACTGATGGCAGACACAATGTCCCCTGGTTTCCTGCGAAACGTGGCAGGTCCACACAACCACTCTCATGCTAGATCCCTTATAGAGCTGTGGAAAGCGAAAGGAGCTCTTGCCAAAGGTCGAAGCTTCGATATAGCCTCGGACTTGGAGGATGTTATGAACGACAGTATTTTCGCCGTCGCATTTGGGGTCTCTCGTGGTGGTATAGACTCGAAATTGGAAGCACTATCCTACCTGCCTTCGGCAGCCGTCGTACGCGATGACGAGGTTATTGTCTTCCCGACAGCCAAACGTTCCTCGGTGTACGAGGACATTGGCACTGTCTTGAGTAGCCCGGAGATTGCACTGAAATCTCCCTTTGGTGCTTGGCATCTTGCATTCGCACTTAGATTTTACCCAAAGCTTCGACTAGCTGTCCAGCGCAAGGATCGCTTTGTACAGCAGATGCTTGACGAGGCATGGAAAAAGTTCAACCTACCCACAGGCTCTGAGGCCGACGTCCAATCAGCTGCCGAATTCCTGATTGCTCGTGAGGTTGCACAATCAAGCAAAAGTGGCAGAAAGGCACGTTATGATAGCCCGATGGTGAAGGACGAACTCTTCCTGTTCCTGTTCGCTGGCTTTGACACAGGCCCTACGACCGTAAAATGGGGTACTTCTTTTGTAAGGTCTCAATTGGACGAGCGTGTGGCTAACTAATCGCAGGATTTAAGTTTTTGACCCGACATCAAGAAGTTCAAGCTAAGCTAAGAGACACTCTGCGTGAATGTTTGAAGGATACCTGTGAGCAAGGTGAGCTGCCAACACTTGATGCCATACACAAAATCAAGATACCTTACCTGGATGCATTCTTGGAGGAGATGACACGGTTGTCTCATACTTCCATGTCGAATGGGCGGATAACTACACAAGATGTTGAAGTTCTGGGACATCATATCCCGAAAGGTGTTGAAGTGTGGCTGATGGTAAATCGGCATTCCTTTTCAATCTCCAATAACACCCACACTAATACATATCCACAGAATACTGGACCAAGCCAGACAGCTCCACCCTTCGACATACCAAACAGCCGACGCAGAAGTGGTAACAAATCGGAAGCACGGAATTCAGCATGGACTGGAGCTTGGGAGCCGCACAGCCTATCCGAATTCATGCCTGAGAGATGGCTCCGCAAGAGTGAAGATGGCACGTCTGAGTTCGACCCACAAGCAGGTCCAAATCATTCATTTGGGGTCGGTCCGAGAGGCTGCTTCGGTGAGTGGTACTTCCATGCAGTCAATTCCGTTAATATAATTGCAGTCACTGACATTCTCCAAAGGCCGAAGACTCGCCATGCATACTATGAAGACTTTTTTTGTACTTGTGCTCTGGGAATTCGAGCTGCTACCGCTGCCTGCCAAGCTGGACTCTTTTGCTTCGATAGACTTGCTCACACATCAGCCGCTGATCAACCACGTTCGTCTACGATCACGTTCACTAGGCCTACCATGAGGCTTTCTCGCATTGAGAACAAAGCACGGTCATCCTAACCACCACACTTAAAGCGTAAAACTTAGCGAAAGAAAGTCACAAACACACAATAGCGGAATCGCCAGTGGTCACCCGCTTGAGTACTCATCCGCCGGTGGTCTAATGTTATCGCTCGGGAAATTGCCTTTCCGAGTTTTCAGTCATGTGCAATTGCGGATTTCATCATAAATGTATCTATTGACTAACTGCTATCTAATTTCTGCCTGCAACAACCTCTTGAAGTAATTCGAAAATCTATCTGAGTAACTCATAATGTCTCTGTTTATTTGTATGATACAGTTCAATGAAATTTGTTTGACAGCGTGTTCACGTGATGTTATTATTGAGCCGTCTCTCCATGTACAATCCTAGGGCGATACTCTTTTGATCGACTGCGTTTGCCATGTAAGCACTGATGAGTAGAAGTATTCCTACTATCAGAGGTACTGTTAAAATCCAAGCCAGAAAGCTGTCGCCACCCACACCAGTGAACCACGCACTTGTCCAATGCAATGCGGGGTTTAATATGATCCGGAGAATAGCCTGGTGACAAAGGTACAAGCTGAACGAGATGCGACCTAGGAATTGTGCTACCCTAGATTCGAACGGTGCTCGGAGTCGAGGTAATGTGCGCATACTACCAACGACCAAAATGGCGCCGAATGTATGCCAGGTGCGCCACGTTGTTTCTATGCCCCACCACGGAAGCGGAGGAAATATGCCGAGGAAGAACCAATCCGCCGGGAAATTTGCGCCAGTCCCAATTGGTGTGGGAAGACATATAAGGTAGATGCCCGCAACGAAGACCAAGTACTTCAACAAGGTTGAAAGTCGACCCGGCCGAGGTTCATATGAACTCAACTCACGGTGATCGCGATAAGAGCGAGATGCATGTGGCTGTAGATCTTGCTGTTCAAGCGATTTAGAAGCGTCAAGTTCTGCAAACAAGACTCCAGCGAAAAAAGCCATGAACTCGGGTGTGCCATTCCACCATGACCTTACACAAAGGAGTCCTATGATTATCATTCGTACCCTCTCTCTAGTATTTGCCAGCCCAAGGAGTGTCAAGTATACTTTCATGGAGCCACGAATTTCCATAGGGATTGTCCAAAAGTCTGGCATGATAATTAGGATACGTCGCTGTGTATTTTCCAATCTACTTACGGTCATTGAGTGTCAAATTCTGGCCATTTTGTACATTGACAATGCTGATAAAAGACCGAATTAGGCATTGTATGTGTGGAACCGGGGACTTCCGCGGCTTTGCGCCTGGACATCCTGTGCCTTTTGCGGGAGGGATGGTATAAAGCCCAGCATAGTACAGCACATGGCTAGCTAGCATCATAATTGCGACCGGATAGCACAGCCGAAACATCCTCCTAACCACACTGCTGGTCAGTTTCTGGTAAAATTTGGCGAGTGAACCTTCATGACGGAACTTGATCAGGCCGATTGAGACGGAGTATCCGGATACGACAAAGAACGTATCAACCATGCTTGGCCCTGAGAAGAAAATCTGAAAGGGTGCGATTTGATACAGGCGTCGATTTTCAGATGCTGGAGAGTCCCAAAAAGATCGGTACGGTGTGGCAAACCTTCCAGATGTCATGTGGTACCAAACAACGATGACTGCGGCAACACCTCGAAGGCCATCTAACCAAATCTCCCTGCCTGTAGAGGCTAATTTTTTCGCCATATTCTGACGAGCCCTGCGCATACCAACGCGGTGATTCGAGGCGGGGAAATTCGGGGAGTGTGATGGTTTAAGGTGACAGCCTGCTTCTCTCCCAGTCGGTACCTTGTGCTTCAATTCTGACGATTGAGGATGATATTAGAGATGAAGAGTGGAGGTGCTGCCAGGATCATTAATGAGATGATTTACACATTCAGATCTAAGGCTTTTTCCATCGGTTCAAAAGCGTATTGGTCTCGTGTAACGTCTCAAGCCTCTCGATATCTGAGGCTAAGTGCAGATGCAATTGCTTAAGAGGTTCTCAGAGAATGAATATTTTGCGTTATCTTCGAGATTGGGCTCAGAAGTATCCAGACGCGTTACGCCGGAGATTTCAGCTGACGTGAAAGAATTTTGATGTGAAGTTAATGCTGATCAGCGATGGGACGATTGCAGTGATTTGTACGAGTGAGGAAGCGCGATCAAACCTTGTCCCAACATCCACTTCTACGCTACTCCCTTTAACTCTGCCGAAGTCGCCGAGCGCTAGCCAGGGGCATGGGCTGCGCTAACCGAAGGCAGTTTCAAACACCTCCACCCGGGCCTTCTACAGAGCTTAGCGGTGTTTAAAAAGAACACGTTAGCTGTTTAAGCCCATCAGCGAGGGCTGTTATTTACTTATACAGTATCTGACGACGCCTAATAAGTCTCTTGCAACTTTGACGCGTAATTTGCAAACCTAGTAAGGTATCTTAGTTGTCAGCTAAGCCTAACTTTGAATTATTGTGGGGGCCATGAATCGAGGTCCCTTTCATCGTGCGCAATGGCCCTCTCTCTGCAACGCCGCGGGACTCAGGAGTGTAGGTATGGCCGAAGTGGCAAGCGGAGTTCGGACCGATCCAGAGGGGAGTTGCGCCATTTGTGACGGCTATTTCAGTGCTGCTTTAGGTAAGATAAGGCACAAGGGATAAGTCAGCGCTTACCCAAAATTAGTAAACCAGAACAAAACAGAGATGGAGACGAGATTTTGCAATGACCTCTTGGTACTGCAGTGTCGAACAGGTCTGAAGGCGTAGCTGATAGGTTAGAGCAGGGGTGAGCAAAGCTTGAAATCATAATAAACAGTACAAGTCGGAAGTCTATTTCCATCGTATTTAACAACACAAATTGCGCAGACACATCACAGCAAAGAAACATGCGTGACATTAAAGCTCCAACTCTTCCGTTCATCATATACCGTCGCTACCTCTATCTAACCATCGCAGCGCTCGAAAAATGCCTCATCCCACTCTTGTTACCAAGATGTCTTTAACTCCGTGCACGCTACGGACGAGAAGCCTTGTTGTCAACGTCCTACGGTCGTATGCGAAAAGTGTATGTATGGTAGATCAATGTATTCCTGTTTCAGGCAAGTGTGTGGACGTTTGGGCCGAAAGTGTATGCTCGAACGGGGTCCCTACTAATGGAGCTTGCTCAACACACCCTTGTGCAACACAAAACCCAGAAATTGCTTTTAGCGCCACCCAGAGTATTGAAGCTCTCTTAAACACAGTCGCCATCGTAAATGTGAATCTCGCAGCTAGCGCACTTCAACCAAGAGCCTTTCACGAGCAGTCTATCTTTGCATATGACCGGACCTCTCAGTCAGCTCAATTGAAGTTCGCAACTGTATCTGAGCATGGGAAGGGAGCATCACACTACATTTCTCGATGCTCACTAATGCGTAGCTCAGCGGCGCGAGGCTCGGGTAACTGTGCCTCCAAATCCATCGGTTCCTTACCCGTATCCTTCTTCCCACCACTCGTCTCGCTCGCTTGCTTTTCCTCAAGACTCCATCTGCTCTTAGTCCTTCTCTCTATTCCCTGTCTCTCAAGTTCGGCTAGTTGTCCTTCCATTTCTTCCTCCTTCGCTCGCAGTTTCTGCAGTTCCTTTCGTGCTTTCGCTTCCACCGCCGCTGCAGCAGCAGCAGCTTTAGCAGATTTTCCCCTCTTCTTATCTTCCCGCCTCTGGTCACTTTCAGCACGCATCGTGCTGATGTGATCAAGGTCGATTCCGACCAGCCTGAATGTTATCCAAACCAGTGTCGCTGTACCGACGATGGTGAGTACTTCTGTGCCGACTGCGAAGGTCAGATCAGCGCCCGTTGACCAAACATTCTGAGTTTGACTCACTAAAGACACCAGCTAATTTGCCACCATGATATATCGGGTCTTGTTGTGCTTTGCCATCACCACCGGCCTCCATGTAAAGACTTTCGAATCCTTGTATTTTCAATGCAAAAAGTGCTGTAAGGAATGCCAGCGGCGCAAATATGATCGTGATAATGGCAAAGCCGACTGCTGCGACACTGAGTAGAACGCTCGCGTGTGAGTCCTGCACGCTAGCATGCGAATCCTGGATGCTGACATATGTCCGCTTTAGATTCAGTAGATCTTGGACGTTGCTTTCAATGCGCTCGGCATCTGCATCAATCTTTCGCACTCTCGCCTGGTAACGCGTAAGCATGTCCCGAGCCTGTAATATTGGAGTCCACTCCAGTGGGGGCCATTCCGGTTGAGGATTGTCAACCGCCGGCGTGTCTTTTCCATCATTTGCCTGCTGCTGTGATGCAACTTTGGCAGCTCGATTTTTCTGACCATCCTCCATCAATTCATCGAGTATTGTTTCCTGTTGTTGTAGAATGTACTGTATCATGGCGAGCTCGCTTCGAAAATCGGACAAATTTTCGTGAAAGCTCTCCTCTTTCTCGAAAATAATCTCATCTCTTTTGGTTTCTTTGGTGTACTTTTTGACAGCTGACAGGATTGAAACCACTTGACTTTCGAACAGGTCGAGCGTCGGGGGTACCTTCAGCCCCTCTTCCAGCACTTGCTCTTCTCCAAACGAGCGGATATATTCTGCTATGATGAGGCCTGTTTGGATCTCTGTATCTACTTTCTCATAAGAAAAGATCTTCGAGCCGAAATCTCCTACACCTCGTGGTGCATAACCCCTAAAGCGCTTCGATTGTAGATTGATGCCATGTGCGGAGACGATAAAATTGCCCGTTCTCCAGAGCCAGAGTTGTGGTACAACCAGCAGAGGTTTCAGGTGTTCTTCCGACTTCTCGTATTGTCTAGAGACAACTTGTTCCGCGTTTCGTGTCATCAAGTCATCCCTTTTAAGATTGGGAAAGTAAGCCTCGTCCAGCGTGCGCTCAAGGTGAACAATACATTCTGGTGAGTGATCTCCGGAGGCGGTAGTTGTCAGCGTGGCGCGATAAGACTCATAGTCTTTCCGCGCATTAACGTGCCTCTGGATCGTGGTGAGTAACAAGGTTGGGAACTAATGATGTAAGATGATTGATGAGGTCCTTACACTTCTCTTTCACTCACTACAATGACACCCTTGTTGGTCTCTCCAGTGTTTGTCCAATAAGAAACCTCTCGATAAGTCAGAAGTGGGTCTCCTGGAGCAACCGCTGCTGCTCCAAAGCGCTGCTTGAACCCCGTGGCGGACTGTTCATTGATAGCTCTCAACATGAACTATGTGTGTCAGAAAAGCTGCAACTAGAACACGGGACTCACCTCGAGGACCAGACCCTGGATGCATTAGTGAGGTCATCGTATTGAAGAGTATAAATGGTGTAGCCTACATTCGTAGATGACACATGAAACCATGTCAACTCGTGGATCGCTGCTTTACGATCCTTACACCACTGCCCAATTCTCTGTATTGCAGTCACTGGCTCGAATTCTTTGGTTGTAATTGATATGTCCTGGTGCAAGACTCGGAAGCTTGTACAAAAAACATCACATCTAGCCAGCCCCATGCATAAGGTGCTCCGGTC
>Ga0265780_10001303_pt1 | contig 35634 bp, 32 predicted proteins | sample P1T30metagenome_FD_192432 | JGI IMG/M metagenome (GOLD analysis project Ga0265780, IMG submission 192432) | Plant litter microbial communities from East Loma Ridge, Irvine, California - P1 T30 | ecosystem: Environmental > Terrestrial > Plant litter > Unclassified | place: USA: California...
ACCTTCGCGATGAACATGGAGCAGCCGCGGATCACCCTGATCATTCGCCTTCGTCATCCCCTCAACAGGGGGCGGTCAAGCCGGGTGGACGTGTCGTTACCCCGGTAGCCACGAAAGGCGGCGTTTTACGCGAGCCAGCTTCGCTGAATCGTCCGCACAGGGTGCATCCCGGCATCCCCCTGCCTGGGCAACGCGTCAGCCATCGGGTCACCGCTTCCCTCGGGCCATCGAAGAAACAGCGCGACGCCCTTGACCAGATTTTTCTGGCACCCGAGTTCTGCCTGTACCTGCTGCTGACCCATCAACCGGCGATCCGAACGCGCCCGGATGCCAAGATGTTCCTGCTCAAATACAAGCGGGAGATCGACGGGTATCTGCCGCTGCACAACCGAAACGAGCTCATCGATCTTTTGTCGGACTTCGTGCTGGAATGGAGCAGTCGCACTCCCAGCCACATACGACTCGGGTTTGACTGCAATATCGTATGCAAGGGCAGCGACCCGTACGCGCGTATCGGCGGGCTCGGCGACATCCCCATGGACGGTAGCAGCATCAGGGGCGAACTGCCACCACCGTCACTCGGTGTAAGCGTGATGATCGCCAAGGAGCAGGAAAACTACAGTCTTGCCTTCGTCTACGAAGACTCGTACCGGGAGCCAGTCCAGATCGCCGCGCGCGTATGGAACTGGAGCCATGACGAAGACGCGTACATCGTTACGCCTGCACTGAAGTACCGCGCCGATGGCAAAAAGGTGCCGCGGAAAACAGACCAGGGAAAACCTGGTCCGGTCCGGCCAAAGCTGGTCCTGTCCCCGCCCCGGATCGCACGAACCTCCCGGTCGCACACTGTACAGCTGGAATTGTGTCCCCTCTGCGGCAGGGGCATCGAGCGCGGCGGCATGCTCATGCATAAACGGGATTTTCATGGCGAAACCATGTACTCGCCGAGCCCAAGGCAGACCGCACGCCGGTGCGGGTGGGTGGCGATCTACCAGGGCGGTGCACCCGGCTTAGGCAGAGGGAAAAGCTAGCTGCAGGGGCCATCATGCAAACCGTGAATGAGTAGGTCTACCCGGGCCTGTGATCGAAACGGTTCTGCTGTATTGCCGGCCCGGCGCCATGCGCCGGTGGACGGATAGCACACCCGCTGTCGACCGGTTTGCCGTCGGGAAGACAGGACATCACGCTGAACAAAATTTATGTCCCTGCACTGGTGCTGATCAATGGGCACAGTTTTTGGCTGAACCGGAAGAACATTGACGCCGCGGCTTCTCAGCCCCGGACGCTGGCCTGTTCGTGGCAGCAGACCGATGGCTTCCCGCCCGGGGTTCGGACGGCACTCATCGATTATTTAGCAGACATCCAGTTACTGTTGGCTCCCTGAGCACCAGGTTCCCCTGTCTGGCGGTTCCGGGCCATCGCAAAATGACATCAGGGTACTGGCATGGCCGGGTGCGCATCCAGTCTTGATTGCTGTCGAAGTCAAGGTTGCTGAACCGTCTGGTCCGACCCTGGACGAATGGCGCGCTGGAGGGGCGTCAGGCAAGTCCGCCCGTCTCGCATATCTGCGCGAACAACCGGAACTGGCTGTAAAAAGGACCGTTCCAGGGAATCTGGTGCGGGCCGGCCAGGGCGCAGAGCGGACTCTGTGTACGCCAGGCCAATGGCTGTTGCGTCCAGATTCAGAACTGCTGCGGCAACTGCCTGTGGACGCCGGTACGGTACGACTGTCTTCGCTTACACGGCCCCGGCTTCCGCTACAGCGGGTATCAGGCACTGCTTTTTTCCGCTCCAGTCACACTTCCTGGACTTGATGGTATGGCAGTTGGCACAAAGGCACGCGAAAGCCGTCCCTGCGATTCGTCCGTCGACATGATCGATGTTGAGGACGCGGACGTCGGAGAAACCGCAGACCTGACAGCGGTACCTCCCGGTGCGCGCCGCGCGGAGGGCGTCCGCACCGTAGGTTCTGCGCAGGTTGCCATTCGTCCGCGTGTACAGCCAGCGGACGATGATCCTTTCCGCCAGGCTCAGGTGCGGTTCCGCTGCCAGCAGTCGCTTGCGTGGGAGGTTGACAGGCCCGTCATCCATGTAGAGGTAGTTCAGCGTGGTGCGCAGGGCACCGCGATCACGATCAGCGGCAGCTGCGACACGTTCCGCAATCAGCGTGTCATTGTTGAAAGCGGCAGTATCGATCGATATCATATCGGGCACGACGGATTCTTCCGGAGAGTGGGCCCGACAGTTTTTCTGCAGGGCGGTACAGGCTGTGACGGTTTTTACAGACGTCCAAGAAGATGGACCCAGCCACTGTTATCCAGTATCTGCGCGAGTTCTTCACGGCTCCATTTCGTATTGATGAGCCCTTTGTAGAACGCGAATTCCTCCATGCGTCGCGCCGTCTTTTTTCCTTCCCACCAGCTGTCGAAGCCGACAAACACATCGCCTTCGATACCAATCAGTAACGCGTAATGGTCTGCGTTTTTTCCTGTCGTCAGGCAGGCTACGCCGCCCCCTTTTATACAACGCATGAGCGCGCCGTTTTCTCTCAGGTTCACCAGATCGCCTTCGACCACCCGGGAACTGAACGGCAAGGGTTCTTTTTCGCGCCCGTCCTCATGCGCGCGCTGAAACCACTTGCCCAGAAGGACAGAAAGAGTATCGCAGCAGACCCAGCCTGTACCGCCGTGCCTGTCCTGGTCTCCTGCAAGAGCCCAGATCAGCTGATGCAGTTTGGGATGAAGATGCCTGCCCAGCAAAACCGCCAGACCGTTGATGATAGTCGTGGGAACGCAGTCGCTGGTCGACGCCTGATATCGCAGTGGACCGATTTTTTGATACAGCTCTTCCCAGTTACGCATGAATCCACTCTTGTTGTTACTGAACGAACGACGGTCCCGGAACCCGCGACGCACGGAGCAGGTGTTGTCGCAAGGCAGCAATGATGTGTTGTCAGCGGAAGCAAAGTCAACCAGTGGTCAGGGAAACAGCCCGGACTGTTGCGCGTGTTCAACAACAGCCGTACTGCAGGCCGGTCTGTTCCGCATGCTCCCGTGCTTCCGTAACGAGCGACAGGATGCGGCGGAACGACGCGGGCGATTCATTTTCGGGCCGAGCCGTTGACGTAACGCCTGCAACGGCACAGTGATCACATTCACCCGGTTCCGTCCTGCTGCCACCGCCGCACGATCAGGTTCGTGCCCCCGACATCGTCCTGCCTGAAAAGATGCGTGTACTTCTGCAGTGCCACATCGCGGATTCGGCCTGACTGACGGACATAGCCTAAAATAAGAATCCAGCAACAGATTCGCGAAGTTGCCCGATGAGTCAGTTGCAGCAGAAACGGACATGACGCGGAAGATATGTGTCATGACCACTCCGTCCCGCGCTGTCCTGCTAACGGACGGAAAAAAGCAGTTTGCCGGCCGGGTCAGCTTCAGGAAACTGAACAGATAATTGCGGACACACACGTTCACCTCGATTCCGGAAAAGGTAACGCCCACCATGAAAAAGCCGCTGCTCGTCCTGCTGCCACCGCCGCCGAAAGGAGCACCGGGCGAGCCGCGACCGGTTCCCTTTCACGGCGAGCTGGAGCCCCTGGAGCCCGGGAAGGGGCCAGCCCTGGTCGAACGCAGGGCCCCGTACTTCACAGTGATCAGCTCACCAGCTCCGCCAGCGGGAATCCCGCCCGACCGACCGGACCAATAAAGGCGGATTCCTGCAATCCGGTCGGACGGGCACAGATCACATTCCCCGGATTCGGCAGACGGTCTGGCGATCTAACGCTTTCCCGGCGGTTGGCTGCCCTGACAGAAACACAGGCCCTGACGCGTCGGGTTCCCGCACCGCCGGCTGAAATGTATGTTCGTGATACGGCTGTTCGTTCCGGTTTCGCGACCCGGCGCCAGCGCGCAAGTCCCGCGGATTGCCAGTACATGGATATCTTCCGGCTGTCCTCCGGTACCCGTAACGCCGGTTTTAGTCGACAGCCGCCCCGGCCCCGTACAGGGTCATTCATGGCCAGGGCGTCATCAGTCATGACGCCGCCTCGGTCGCCGCTGTCGCAACGCGAATGTCCCGCAGGGGTTTCTGTCGCATTCTCCCTCAACGGCAGACGATCAGGGAGGCAAGCAGATCGCCGCGGCCGACCGCGTGGTGCCGGGAATCGCGTGTCGTGTCGGTGCGCGGATCATAATAGCCGACCACCTGGTACCGCGGGTTCCTGGCGGTCTTCCTGCCATCTGCGGCCGTGTCGATGTAGCCGATGGTGTGGTGGCGCGCGTCGGTCAGGGTCTGTCTGTTCATTGCTGGCATCCTCGTCGTCCGGTTGTGGAAGTCACGGTAAGCGGGAACGCGACAGGCGACGTCGCACCGTTGCCGCGACATGGCCTGTCGCGGGCGGCGCCTACACTGGCGTCACCGAATCGACAGGGAGAATGAATGGATGAGGTATTCGTGGCAGGGGACGACTTCATGCTGGTGTCCGGGGGGCAGAGCGGCGCCGACCGCGCTGCGCTCGACTGGGCGATCGGGCAGGGCATCCGTCACGGCGGCTGGTGCCCGCGCGGACGCAGGACCGAGGATGGAGTGCTGCCACAGCACTACCTGCTGCAGGAGACCCCGGGTGCGGGCTACCTCCAGCGCACCGAGTGGAACGTGCGCGACAGCGACGCGACACTGATCTTCACACTGGCCGACCGTCTCGATGGCGGTTCGAAACGCACCGCCGCATTCGCCGACGGCCTGAACAAACCCTGGCTGCACGTGCGCCCGGGCGTGCATCCGAAGTACGTCGCGCGTTTTCTGCTGCGCCATGGCGTAAAAACCCTGAACGTGGCGGGAAAACGCGAATCGTCCGCGCCCGGCATCGGTGACCTCGTGCGGCAGGTGCTGTCGCAGGCGGTGCGCACGGACCCCGGGGACACCCGTCGTCATCAGAGCCCGGCATGACGCGACCTGCCTGCTCCTGCCGGAGCGCACGTCCAGGCCCGGCTGCAGTCGATGCTGGCGCCGCAGGACCACGTGTCGTTTCCGCGACGCGACGGCAGCGCACTGGCAGACATGACAGGCCTGCGGGGCGGTCGCAGGGTGGGACGCATGCGACGGCCCCTGTCGCCACCGATGCCACACTGCGGGCCCGAGCTCCTTTTCGCACGAACATGCATGCCCACGTATCCAGTCTCCCGTCTTCCGCTGCACGGTACATGTACTGGGAGGCCCATTCCTTTCATAGCGGGCCGTTGCACTTCGCCCTGATGCACGTGACGGCCGATCCGGCCGGATTGATGAGGGGATCCGCTGACGGTCGCGTACTCGCCTCGGCCCGGCTCGTCCTGCGCAGCGGTCTGGTATACGGGGTCAGCATTGCAGGCCCGGCCAGCGCGCTGCGCGCGGTGTGCGACGTCATTGCCGCGGTACTTCCCGGCCACGGGTATGACGAAAGCCTGTTCAAGGCCTGCGACCGCGGGCTGGCTGGCGCGCTTCGCTCTGCCGGGCATGCCCGCGTTCGCGTGGAGCTCGAACGCGGCGCTTCCATGTATCCCCGGCCAGCAGTCACGGCCGGGGGCCTTGCCCGGCTGGCAGTGGCAGTGGAAAACCGGCAGCGAGCCGCCGATGACAGCGCGCTGCTGAACAGGGAAGACGGGCTCGTCAGGAGCGGGTATCGGCTCGACGGGTGCGAGGTTGCCAGATACAGGATGATGCTCGACGCGCATGCGCTGGCATTCCAGGCGAATACGGATAGCGTGTGTGGTGTACCGGCTGGCCGACTGAGCGTCTACAACACCATCGCTGGTGCGGCATCAGCGGCACGTTACCGGGCCCAGGCGCTCCATGCGCTGCCCTGGCTGCTGCCCGTCCTGGCCACACGACCGAAGGACAGCATACCGGCAGAGGCCGTACACATCCTTGCCGCAGTCGATGGCGCATCGTCCCTCCACGCGGCCGTGGCGACTGCCTTTGGTATACCGCGCGAGGTGGTCAGATGGCTGGGCCGCAGATCCCTGCCGGCGAGCTGGCAGCTGGACATCCCGCGCTTGCGACGCCTGCTGACGGTTCTTTCCTGGTTGCCGCCGGAATGGCGACCACAAACTTCATCCGGATTCGACACGCTGATCGGGACCTGCAACGCTCTCGCAGCCGTCCTTCGTTTCGATGCTGAATGTGGTGGACAGACACTGGCAGCGCGTCTCGGACGCCACGGTCCCTGCATGCGACGCTGGCTAGCCGAAACCCTGAGGCGGGGAAGCGCCACCACGGCAGTGCCGCGTGACCCGCGACAGGCTGCCCGCGGGATGTCGGACGCCGCGGACTTCCTGCGGGCGCTCGCCGAGAGCGTGCAGGACCGGCGCAGGATCGCCAGCGGGGAGGCCATCAGCGCGGTGCTGCACTGGTGCGCAGGGATCAATCTGCGACGCCTGCTCGACATGTCGCGTGAGTGGCATGCTTTCACCCGTGCTGCTCCCGCGGTGGCACCTGCCCAAAAGGGTGGCCTGTGCTGGCCAGCCATTCTCCCGGGGCCCTGGGAGCACGGGGACGTGACGGTCGACGAGCTGACCAGCAGCGCACAGCTCCTCGCCGAAGGGCGGGACATGCTGCATTGCGTCGCCTCGTTCGACCGGGTCTGCCACCGCGGCCACAGTGCCGTCATGGCCCTGTACGACACATCCCGGGGTGTCCGGTCAACCGCCGAGCTGCGCCTTTGCGATGCGGCGGGCCTGCAGGTGAAGGTCGAACAGCACAGGTCCGCACGGAATGGCCCGCCCGATCCCGCATGCGACAAAGCCCTCGCCGCACTCATGCACCACCTGAATGACGTCGAGACACTGCCGTTGCTGCGTGCGCGGCGTGATTTCCAGCGATGTCAGCAGGCCCTGGCGCGCGGGCAGGCTGCCGGCGCGCAGCTGCAGCACGAACTGCATGCCGGGGAGGCGCGGACGCATGCATGGACGCTGGCAGGCAGGGTAGGCAGCACGGCATTGCTGGACCAGGATCCCGGGGAGGATGACCGATGACGGCCTCTGTCGCCATGACACCGCCCCAGGAACTGTTCCGCGAGCTGGCGGAGATGGGCAATCTCGTTTTCGGCATGCTGGCCGGGCCGCAGGTCACCGTCCGGCGCTGGCCGGCGTATTACATGGTCTACGCGGAGCTCGACCAGCTCTGCCGGGAGCTCGGCCGCGCGACCGCCGCCCTGTCGCGCGGTTTCATTGCGCCCGACGGCAGGGCAGACCCGGTCAGGATCGAAGGTGCGAACGCGGGCCTCGCCCGGATCGACGGGCACATGCGTCGCATGGTCGGGCTGCTCGGGCACATCGAGCGTCATGCGCTCGTCGACCATGGTTCTCCCGCACTGAAAGAGGTCGCCGGACACCATCTGTCGCCGGGCAGCGCGTGGTATGCAGCATTCCATGAGCACTACCGTGCGGGGCGCATCTCGCCCGATGGCCAGGTCCTGGAGCGCAGTGTACTGCCGCTCGATCCCCTGCCGCCGCATGCGGTCACCACCATTGACGCGCTCACGGTCACTGGCGAGATGTTCGATCTGGTGTCGGCACAGTCGCAAACCGTGCTGGGGCGTACGTCCCGGAATGTTCAGGAAAAGCTGAACCAGGTATATGCCGCCCTCGGCGCGTTCTTTGTTGCCAACTGTCCGTCCGTAAGGGAACTGCTGCATCCACAGATGACCTGAAGCAGGCAGTTTATGTTTTGTCGTGCGGGTCCGGAGCAGCCCTGAACAGGAAGGCGGGCAGCGAAAGACGCAGCTCCTCGCTCGTCTGGTCGGGCACGCAGCGCAGGTCGAGGGTCCATTGCCGGACGACTTTCCCTGATTCGATCATGAGAACGATCTCGTCATTCCGGAAGGTGCGTACAGGATAACCGGTGTAGCGCCGCTTCCCGCGCCACGCCTGGACCAGGCCGCTGAACCAGGTGGCGGCGACGGGACCGGCACCCTCCACGAGCGGCGATGCATGGCGTGCCGGTGTGATGCCGGTGAGGTACAGCATGTCCTCCCCGACCGCCCATTCCGCCACGTAGCCATACAGCGTAAACATCGTGCTGCGTCTGGGTGGCTGAACGGGCAGCGAATCCAGCCAGGGCTCGAGCGCCGCCGTACCTGTGTGTAAAGCAGGCCATCGATATACAGGCTGTCCAGGAAAATCGTACTCATGTATGTGTGATGTCACCGTCACGTTATGGCAGCAGCCACGATCGCGGCGCGCCTGGCATGGAACATGTCTCCACGGACGGCAGGTCCGGGACACCTGGATGTCAACGGGTGTGAAAGACCTGACCTGCAGAAGACGATGCCGGCCCCCCGTCGGCACCGTTTCGCCCCGTAGCGTCGCCGGCGCATCCGCATGGATGCCAACGCCTCGCCTTGCAGGGGCCCGATGTCCGGTTCGCGCAGACTGATGCGAACCAGTGGGCTGCCATAGCTCAGTACAGTCCGCTGCGAAAATTCGCGCACCGTCCTGACGTCGTTGCCGGCACCGTTTTCGACGATCACCGGACGGCGAAAGCGTTCGATCCACGCCTGCAGGCGCCGTGCCTGACGATCTTGCCGGTCGGCGATCCGTCCAGAGTCGTCAAACATGAGGATGCGTGCGCGATGCCGCCGCAGTACGGACATGGTACGAACCCGAGCAGCGCGCAGCGCGCCTCATCGGTGACCGGGGCGACGCGGTCGCGCGCCACCCGATTGAATCTGACACCGGCGTCATGCCGACTTCCCTGACGGATATATATGAAAACATACAGACCTGCCGGCCTCCTGACCATCGCCGGTAGTGTCGATGCCGCGGACCGTGTGGTGCCGGACCTGTCTTGGGATTTGCCTGTGCATGCATTTGCTCCTGTGTTTGACGGAGACGTGATGCTGGGCCCAGGTGCGACAGAAGATGTCGCACGACGCCACGACACTGGCTGTCGCATCGGCGCGCTATGCTGGCGCGCACTGGCCAGGTGCCGCGTGGACGGTGCGGCCAAAAGCCGGGAACCTGCCTGGTGCGAGATCGGGGAGTCACATCTTGGTCATGGCCCAGGCGCCAGAGCTGGCACCTGCGGTGCGAGCGAGGTCGTCGCCATGTTGACGCGCCCGGGCCGCGCAGTGCCAATCACAGATTGCGGGCTTTGAATGTTGCGCATGAGAAATTATCCACTATACTGTCGCGCAGGCTGCCGTTACGGCGGGCAGGGGCCCGAGAATCAGGGCCGAATGCCAGCCAGCGACCGCCGCTTTCCAACCGTGGAGACCTACCAGGATACCAGCTGCATCGGTAACCGCATCTGCAGCGGTGCCGTAACGACAGATGCCAGGCCGAAAGCCGTCGGACCTGATGGGGTAACGGTTCATGTGCGACCTGAGCGGCGTGAGCGATAGCCGCTCTTCCGCCATCAGTTCGTCCAACGCTTTGAATGACCAAAATAATGACAGACCTGCGAATTCCAACAGGATACATCCTTGAGAAGGTGCCGGAATCGGACGAAGAACTGGTTTCCCTACTGAAGCTCGACAAGCACAGCACTATCGAAGGAAATGTAGCAGAAATTTTCACGGAAAACAGACTCGTTAGACCCGTGCTGGAAGGCAGGCTGTCGCAGTTTGCCTGGTGGTTTCATTCGGAAAAATGGGGGCAGTACAAGGCTTCTGCCGTTTCGGAGCTTGATGCGCGGGCGTGGCCCGATCTGCCGGAGTATGAGCACCAGATCGGCAGGGCGGTGAGGGACGCCGTTTCCGGCGTCCGCATCGTCACCTTCAGGAATGGCGAATTCGGCGCCCATGAGGTGTCAGATGACCTCATTGGGAAAGAGGTCCGGTTACTGGAGCAGCATCCAATGACGACCCTGTCCCCGGAAGAGGCACGCAATCCGGAACTGCTGGGAAAAGCCGTGAAACGGCTGGCCGACCATGGCGTGCTGCGGCAGGTTGGCCTGCAGCGGCTGTACGCCAATTTTTTCGGCCCTGCCCATCCCATGTGGGATCTCGACTGCATCGGGGTTTACCGGGGCCAGGTCATCGCCTTTGACTACAAGCACAAGTATCCGGACAGCCAGGAAAAGCTGGGAGCGAACGGGGCCATCTCGCGACTGTATTACCACCTCCTCAACCGGGGGATCCCGGTTATCTACATCACCCTCGACAAGCCCCGGAAGAACCGCCCGCAGTCAGCCGTGGACATGCTGGATGCCGGACCGCACGAATGGTACGTATGCAATGCGAGAATATTTTCCGAGTCCAACTGGGTAATGCAGAACCGGAACGGTACGGCGTACGACGGAGGGACGCCAGAAGGCTCGAAAGGTGCCCGTCTCGACCAGTTCACACTGGTGAGGACCGCCACCGAATTCCGTGAGTTCCTGGATATGTGCATCGAATGCAAATTCCGGTAGCACGGCAGGCGATGGCCGGTCATGGAGGCAAATCTTGCCTGATCTTGTGTACCCGGCGACGCATCGCAGCCAAAAGGCCGTACCCGGCTATGGCATTATGAGGTGCTGGTCAGCAGAGCCGGAGGCGCGGAAGAAGGGCGGCGCCTGTCCTGGACAGCGAGCCAGCATTGCCAAAAACGCCTGACAAAACCTGTTACTTCCTCTGACGGCCAGCGTGTAGTCGCCGGCCAGGCTGAGCTTGTCCTTGGGCGAGCCAACGGTCAGGCGGCCTGCGCTCTCAAACAGGCTACGGTAAGCGCCGCTTTAAACGCGGCGGTCTTCCTTCGGTAGTGGCACCAAACCATCTGCAGCGTCAGTTCGATCAGGTCAGATCCTGAACTGGCCGGATCATCGAATCATGACAGGCTCAGGCGGCTGGTCGAGCCGTCAATCGCCGATCACCTGCCCTGACAGGCGGCAGCCGGTTCAGGCCCGGGAAGCGGCGCAGTCCGGGACAACAGCCGGCATTGGGGTAGTGCGCTCTCTCGTATGCAGGCACAGCGCCATGTTCCCGCAGCGCCGCTACCAGTCTCCTACCGGATCCATCACCGGCAGTCGGCGCAGCGTGAGCTCTACAACCGAGCTCACATCTGCTGCAGGGAAGAAGCGGCAGTCCTTTTAGCAGGGACAAAGGCTTCAGACCTCGTAAGAACTTACAAGGTACCGATTCATAGATGTAGCGCTATACTACGTAACGCATCATCTATGAGCCTCATCAGTGGCGAGACAGGCTCATAGATACGATCTTATGCATTATAATGACTTATCTATAAACCTGTTCAATCATGCCAAAGAAGCTTTCGCCTACTCATGCCTGGCCAACCCTCGTTCAGGAGCGCCTGACAGTCTGGGGCCAGAGCATCCGCACCCAGCGTTTGCGCCAGCGCATTACGGTAACGGACTTATGTAACCGCCTGGGCATTTCCCGTACCACGCTGCTCCGCCTTGAAAAAGGGGATCCGGGGGCAGGCGCAGGGCCCTATCTGACAGCGTTCCTGGCGCTTGGAATTGCCGATCAGGCGGTGCCGGTGCTCCCTGCCGAGCTGTGGCAGGGTGACTACGGCCAACGGGTCAAATTGAGACAGCAGGAGAAGGGAGGGGATGATGCTGAATATTTCTAAACCCCTGTATGTGTACCTTCAGCGTCCAGACAACGGTGAATGGGTTACGGTAGGCAGATACAGGACGGGAGCGCCAGGAGAGGGTTTTTTCAGGTATGCCCCTTCTTACGCTGAAGCAGGACTTGGGTGGTCCATTGACCCGGTCAACCTGCCATTCCTGCCCGGGGCCGATATCGTAGCGCCCCGATACCAGGGCCTGCACGACGTCCTGCGCGACGCATGCCCGGATGCATGGGGGCAGGCGCTGCTACGCCGGCAGCACAACCTGCCGGAAGACGCTCCGCCATTGCAGTATCTGCTGAAAGCTGACAACCGTGACCGTTGGGGTGCGCTTGCCGTTGGCTCAGGCGTCAGGCCGCCAGACGCGAAAATGAACACGCCGACGCTTCCACAGCTGAATGATGTTATCGAAGAGCTGGCGGCTCTGGCGGAGCGCCGTCCTGCCATACATGCAAAAATTCGCGCGCGACTGATCCAGACAGCCAGCGTTGGCGGTGCGCGACCAAAGGCTACTGTACAGGGTGATAACGGGCAGTTCTGGCTCGTAAAACCAGAAGTCGCTACGGACGTTGCGAATATCCCGCTGCTCGAGCATGTAGGCCAGCAGTGGGGCGCTGCAAGCGGACTGAACTTTGCCGTGACCGTTTTTAACCCGGCAGCCGGCGGTCGGAATGCCGTACGGGTCCTGCGTTTTGACCGGGCCGACCGCCAGCGCCACATGTGCGTGAGCGCCGCATCACTGCTCCAGGCGGAATACCCGGGACTCCTGCAAACGGACCGCTGGAGTTACCCGCGACTGGCTGAAGAGCTTCGCCTGAGCGGCGTACCGGCAGAGGACCGTATCGAATTATTCGGCCGCATGGTGTTCAATGCGGTATGTGGCAATGATGATGACCACGTCCGCAACCATGCGATTGTCTACCATGCGAGAGAACGGCGCTGGCGCCTCGCGCCGGCTTTTGACGTCGTGCCCAATCCGCTGGAAACGCCCGGCCATCTCCAGATGCAATTATCCCTGGGCCGTTTTGACATCTCGAGAGAGGCGCTACTGGCGGACGCGTACCGTTTCGGCCTCACAAGTGCGACTGACGCAGGGATGTATCTCGATAATCTGCTCGATCGTATCAGGGCTGGGTTTGAGAAAGTGGCTCACTGGCTCGACGATGACTGGAAGCAGATCCTGCATGACCGCATGTCTCACAATATTTCATTACTTGGCGGCATGCCGGCACGTTCGACAAACTACTGAGCCAACCCAGGGACACACTCCGGATCATGGTGACACATCCAGTGATCCGGTCTGACCGGACTGTTCCCCTGGATGACTGGTGTCATCACACCAGAGCCATGTGCCAGGGACCACCGGGGTAACAACAGGCGTCCTTAAGAGACAATGAATAGCACACCCAGGAGCGTGTGACATTATGGGAACAGTGTCAGGTCCATAGCTCCCAGGTTTGGCCGATGGTGCAGCCACATTTTCCACCGACCCTTCAATGATAATTGGTATTATCATCGAAGTATTTTTGGCTATGTTGAGCAACGGCCTCGGCGCTCGTAGCAGATCCGCATTTCGAGAAATCGGTGAAGTTCCCAAAAAAGTTCGTTCGACAATCCGATGATAGCGACCAAGCGGTTCGCGGGACTCAACGCCGTACCTCCCGATTTGTGCAGTAATTTGTCATCGCCGTAGCTAGACACGGTCCGCTCATGATGCGCAGGCACGGTGGGCATGCAGATACCTTGGACGTTGCGAGCCCGCTTGACGTGCCAAGATGATTAAGAGATTAGTTGACCCGTGTCTTTTTCAATTAACTGCCGCTTAAAGACGTCGCGGTGCGTGATTGGGTCGGTATACCGAGTTGTCAACACACGCAGAGTAGCGTGAGTTGCAATAGCAAGATTTTGAACGGCCGGTGTCTGGTCCAAAGAGAACCTGATTTTTACTTTTCCGCTCTCAGTTCTTAAGTCAAGCCGGCCATTCTCAAAAAGCCCAGATACAACGCCAGACAAGGTTTCTTCATATGATTGCGATTCAGAGGCTGCATCCAGTAGAGTCTTGATCCGGATTAACTCATCAGACGTACCCCTCCACTTATGGACATGTCCTGCATCTCGCCACGAGAACTCTACTGAAAGCCCGGCAGCGCTAATCGCTTTCATGGCTTCTTTAAATGAGAGAGCTGCGCGTCCTCCGATGGCATCGACTGCATCATAAAACTCATCATTCCGAGAGCCGAGCAGGCGGAACGTTTGCTGCAACGTGTTTCGAAGCAAGCTCTCTCCTGTCATATCCTCGGCCATGCTGCCCGTTAAGAAAACATGGGTCGATCCAGGAGCAATTCCAGCGAGCTTCAGATTTAGCGAATCGCTAATTTCGGTACCGATGCGGCCATCTGCGATGCCATGGCGGAGCCGGAAAGCCGCCGCTTTCCATGCTTTCGAGAGTGGCTCTGCAATTTTCAAGAAGATATCGAGCGGCAGGGCCCCGTCAGCCTTTGGTCCAAGGAACCGCAAATCAAGAAGCTCTCCAGATTCCTCTGCGCGGGCTAGCTCAAGCTCGCGCGCAACATCCCGCACGGCTTGTGCCTGATTCTCAGCAATAGTAGCCTTCCAAAAGTCGCTAGGATCCTCGCTCGCTCTAGTAGCAGAGACGTGCGCAACTTTCTGCAGCTCGCTCAGGTGACTTTCAAGGAAGTCAGTCTTCATAAGGCAAGCTCCACAAAGCCCTTTGCGTCAACACCACTGTGCTGGAAACCAAATAATCCGCGCCAATATGCCTGACGGTGGAGGACTTCGGGAGGCGGCGGGGATTCCATGTAGAGGTCTAGTCCATACAAGCTGCGTGCTGTTGCGCGGTCCACAAGACCTTTTACAATTGACTCATCCGACTTGCTTACGCTCCCTAAAAAAGTCGGATTCCACATCATGCAGTCAATGTCACCGGGACTGAATTTTGCGGTTACGAACGAACCGTCAAGCCACAGTATAGCGCTAACTTTCAACACGCGTAACCTAGTTACCCATTCCTCTAATCGAAGAAACAGTCGCAGTCGTTGAGCATCGTCAGCGAACGGGTCGACCATTTTCTGGCGAAACTCGTCGAGCGACATCTTATGTATCCCCGGCGGTAGAAGTGGGGTGAAGTCCTGCTTTCCCAACGCGCGCTCCTCTCATTTAGAAGTTTAGTGCGCGTCAGCAGCGCCCGGCAGAATGATACACTGTCAAAGAAGCAAAAAACTCACCAATTTTAACGTCTAGGGTGCCGGCAAGTCGGCGGTCTATGATCAGTTCCGCGCTCTTGTAATCGACCAATCTTCAGCGCCATCCTACTTTGGCGCGCAAGATGAGCAAGCTAAACTTCTTCTCATCGCTACATATGTTTTTGCCACTTTCCCTTGGCAGTCCGGGCCATGAGTTCTGCATTTTTGTAACTGCTTGCCAAAGCGTTGTCGTGCTGGTTCCTCGGTTAAGCGATGTCGTCGCATGGCTTGGCCGATCCCTCGGTTTAGTGCTTTTGTCGAGAGTTGCCCGCGCCGGTTCCTCGTTGTGAGTAGATGTCGGCAGCAGTAGCTTGCGCCAGTCTTTGTTTGCGCTGAGGTTCTACTTGAGCACAGGTTAGAGCACTGCCGGCGACCATCGCTTGCGTGTCTCTGACCCGCTCGCGGAAAAATATCTTAAAGGAAATATACTGACTTAATGACAAGCACAAGCGATTAGTCTTGGCAGGAAAACGAAAACGTACAAAAACGGTGGTGCCTAAACATTGAGAAATTTCTGCTCGGTACCGCCAGAAGGGGGGCAAGCTGTTAAAATTCCCCTCAATTTTTCGTCGTACAGCAACTGCCCTGAAACAAAGGATAGTAACGTCCAGGTCTCGACGGACGAGCAGAAGTTAGACCTGCAGCGCGACACCCTCCACCTGTCGTGAGTCCAGTCGATCTATGAAGAAATGGCAAGTGGCAAGACCGCTGGCCGCCCGGAGCTAGATCATTGCCTAAGGGCATTGCGTGCGGGCAATATTTCGTAGGCTGGCGATTGGATCGGCTTGGACACAGTTTACCTGCTCTAAGTGCCCATTGTTGCTGAACTGGAAGGCAACGGAATCGGCTTCGAGAGCATCACCGGCAAGATCGAGACAGTGAGCGCGGATGAAAAACTAGTGTTTCAGGTTTTTGCCGCACTGGCCGAGTTCGAGCGTGACCTGATTCGCGAGCGTACACAGGCCGGCTTAACTGGGGCACGTGCGTGAGGGTGCTTGGGAGGCCGCAAGCCGAAGCTGGATGCCCGATAAATAAGGGAGATTCTGCGACTCATGTCTAATGGGCAATTCTAATTAGCCAGATTGCTCAGCGCCACCAAGTCTCGCGAACAACCATTTCCAAAGTCGCCCCCGCAGTGCCGAGATAGTTGGCAAGTCTATATCGGACGCGCGCGGGCAGTAGTTACTTAAGCAAGATGCCTCATGAATGTAGTAGAGATCGAAGCCGCAATATCGGATTTAGCGTTACTGCCGTTTGATGCGGCAGAATTCCCATTAGCATTTCTGGCCGCGTTCGGCAATAAGGACACGGCCATCAAGCGCTTGCGAGCTGGCAACAACAACACCTCCGATGTCGACGGTGGCGTGTTGTTGCGCAACAGTATTCATCTTGCCGTGTGCGAAGCGGGCACAGTGGGCAAGACACTTCAGGCGTTACGTACCAGCCCTGCCACGGTGAAGGGTAAGGTGAAGTTTATCCTTGTTACCGATGGACAAGAGATTGAAGCCGAAGAGATGGGCAGTGGTGAAACGATCACCTGCGACTACTCGGACTTCCCGAATCATTTTGGTTTCCTGCTGCCGCTCGCCGGTATCTCCACAATCAAGGAGATCAAGGACAACCCCATTGACGTGCGCGCCACCGGGCGGCTAAACAAGCTGTACGTCGAATTACTGCGCGAAAACTCGGACTGGGCCAAGGACGAACGCCGTGCCGACATGAATCACTTCATGGCACGGCTGATCTTTTGCTTCTTTGCCGAAGATACTGACATTTTCAATGGTGAGGGGCTATTTACTCGCACAGTGGATCAGTTCAGTGAACGTGATGGCTCGAACACCCATGAAGTTCTAGAGACCATCTTCCGGGCCATGAATACAAAGATCTCTGAGCGCGCGAGTGCTGGTTTTCGCCCGTGGGCGGATCAGTTTCCGTATGTTAATGGTGGCCTCTTTTCTGGGTCTACTTCTGTGCCGCGCTTTACTCGGATGGCGCGTACGTACCTGCTACACGCTGGCGGCCTGAACTGGAGGCAGATCAACCCTGACATCTTCGGCAGCATGATCCAGGCAGTGGCCGATGACGAAGAACGTGGTGCTTTGGGTATGCACTACACCAGCGTACCCAACATCCTGAAAGTGCTTAACCCCTTGTTCCTGGATGACCTGCGCGCCCAGTTGGCTGAGGCAGGAAGCAATGAGCGCAAGTTGTTAAACCTGCGCAAACGCATGGCGCGTATCCGCGTGTTTGATCCGGCTTGTGGCTCGGGGAACTTTTTGGTCATCGCTTACAAGCAGATGCGCGAGATTGAAGCTGAGATAAATCGCCGTCGCGGTGAGCCTCATCTAGGCAGCGACATTCCTGTCACTAACTTTCGTGGAATCGAATTGCGCGATTTTCCTGCCGAGGTTGCTCGCTTGGCGCTTATCATTGCCGAATTCCAGTGCGACGTGCTGTATCGCGGACAGAAGGAAGCACTGGCGGAATTTCTGCCACTAAATTCCGAAAACTGGATCGTATGCGGGAATGCTCTATGGTTAGATTGGCTCTCCATCTGCCCCCCCCGCGGCACAGGCGTGAAAGTCAGAACAAATGATTTGTTTGGATCACCACTTGAACAAGCGGAGATAGATTTCGAAAACGAGGGAGGGGAAACGTATATTTGTGGTAACCCGCCTTATCTGGGAGGCAAGGGTCAGTCGCCCTCGCAGAAGGCGGAGCTTGCAAGTGTGTTTGGTTCTCGCGACCAAATTGGTGAACTTGACTACGTTGCGGCATGGTTACTGAAGGGCGCGCAGTACGCTGCTCACAACAATGCCGAAGCTGCCTTCGTCGCCACGAATTCCGTAAACCAAGGGGCTCAAGTTCATCAGCTCTGGCCGCGTATTTTCCAACTCGGTATAGAGATTTCCTTCGCCCACAAGGACTTCAAGTGGTCCAATAACGCGACGAACAACGCGGCTGTCATCTGCTCGATCATCGGGCTGCGAAAGAGGGGAAGACAGCAGAAGCCACTCTTCGAAAACGACGTCGTGCGAGAAGTGGCCTGCATCGGACCATATTTGGTTCCTGGCCACGAGATCGTTGTGTCACAGGCTTTGATATCAATCTCGAATCTAACTCCAATCATTACAGGCAACAGCCCTTACGACGGCGGCGAGCTCATCCTGTCGTGCGATCAAAGAGCAGAGCTGCTGCAGAAATATCCGACGGCGAGTGGCCTCATCAAGAGGCTCTACGGTTCAAAAGACTACTTGAACGGCGAGCAGCGCTACTGTCTCTGGATCACGAATGAACAGCTCTCTTTTGCAGAGTCGATTCCGGAGATTAAGAACCGGATCGAACGCGTCCGTCACTTTCGCTTGAACGGAGGAGAAGTTGCGCAAGGTCTGGCATCACGGCCGCACCAATTCCGCTACACGCACCAAGCCAAGTCGCACCTAATAATCGCTCCGCGTGTTTCATCTGAGCGGCGCCTGTACATTCCGTTTGGTCTTCTTCCAAGCGATTGTATCGTTGGGGATTCTGCGCAAGCTATCTATGACGGGGAAATCTGGCACCTGTCTATCGTTCTGAGCTTATTGCACATGTCGTGGGTTCGGACAATTTCAGGGCGGCTGAAGACTGATCTGCGGTATTCATCGGCACTCTGCTACAACACTTTCCCAGTCCCGCTGCTCACTGAACAAAATAAGGCCGACCTGACCGCTTGTGCAGAGGCAATCTTACTGGCTCGCGAAGCGCATTTTCCGGCCACCATCGCTGAGCTTTACGATCCTGAAAAGATGCCCGACAACCTGCGTCATGCCCACGAACGCAACGACGAAGTGCTGGAGCGTATCTATATCGGCCGCCGTTTCAAGAACGACACCGAACGGTTAGAAAAGCTGTTTGATCTTTACACCAAGATGACAGCGGCAGCAGCCAAGTGCAAGTCTGTAACGAAAGCGACGAGGGCAAAGAAAACATGAGCGAGCAAGTAAGCAACCCAACCAATGCCTATACCGTACCGTCGGTATCCATCACTACGCAGCGTACCGGCGCGTCCAGCAGGTCCAACGTGCTGGGTATGCGTGCTATGCAAGAGCGTGCATACGCCAAGCGCGGTGAGCCGTTTTTACTGATTAAATCGCCACCGGCCTCGGGGAAGTCTCGCGCACTGATGTTTGTTGCATTAGACAAGCTCCACAACCAGGGCTTGCAGCAGGCCATCATCGTGGTACCGGAACGATCCATCGGCGGCAGCTTTGGCGATGAACCCTTAAGGCAGTACGGCTTTTATTGGGACTGGCAGGTGACGCCCCAATGGAACCTGTGCAACGCCCCTGCCGTAGATGAACCTCATGTGGCGAAGTCCAAGGTGGGGGCGGTACGCAAGTTCCTGAATAGCGTCGACAAGGTGTTGGTTTGTACCCACGCCACCTTTCGTTTTGCGGTAGAGGAGCTGGGTATTGAAGAGTTCGATGGCCGCCTGATCGCCATCGACGAATTTCACCATGTTTCAAGTAACCCAGATAACAAGCTTGGCAGCCAGTTGAGCTCCCTCATGGCTCGGGACAAGGTGCACATTGTAGCCATGACCGGCTCATATTTCCGAGGCGATAGCGAAGCCGTGTTGGCCCCTGCCGATGAGGCCAGATTCGAGACCGTTACCTACACTTATTACGAGCAGCTCAACGGTTATCGTTGGCTCAAGTCGCTGGACATTGGCTACTTCTTCTATACAGGCCGTTACGTCGATGCCGTCGCCAAGGTGTTAGATCCTTCGCTGAAGACCATCGTACACATTCCAAACGTGAATGCGCGCGAAAGCCTCAAGGACAAGGAGCGCGAGGTTAATGAAATCATGGGGGCACTGGGTGACTGGCAGGGAGTCGATCCGGCTACAGGCTTCCACTTGGTCAAGACAGAAGATGGTCGCATGTTGAAAGTGGCCGATCTAGTCGACGACAGCGATACGGCAAGACGATCCCGCGTGCTGACGGCGCTGAAAGACCCGGTGCAGAAGGATAACCGTGATCACGTGGATATCATTATCGCGCTGGGTATGGCGAAGGAAGGTTTTGACTGGATTTGGTGCGAACACGCATTGACCATTGGCTACCGTAGTAGCCTGACCGAGATCGTGCAGATCATAGGACGAGCCACTCGCGACGCTGAAGGTAAGGAACGGGCGCGATTCACCAATTTGATAGCCGAGCCTACCGCTGAGAAGGCCGCCGTTGCTGAGGCGGTGAACGACATGCTCAAGGCCATTTCTGCCAGCTTGCTGATGGAGCAGGTCCTGGCGCCGCGCTACCAGTTCACACCCAAGAACAACGGCCCGAAGGAAGGCTTCGACTACGGCGAGGAGGGCTATAAGGAGAATAGCCACAACATCGGCGTCAACAAGGACACCGGCCAGATTCATGTGGAAATCAATGGAATAGTCACTCCGCAAAGCGCAGAGGCGAATCGTATCTGCAAGGAGGACTTAAACGAGGTCGTGACCAGTTTCTTGCAGGATAAAACCGTCGTCGAACGCGGGTTATTTGACACAGAAAACACATTGCCCGAAGAGTTGACTCAGTTGCGTATGGGTAAGATTGTGCGAGATCGATACCCAGACCTGAGCGACGCCGATCAGGAAGCGATCCGGCAACACGCCATTGCTGCCATGAATGTTACCCAGCAGGCCAAATTGGCGTTGGCACAGGCGGATGCGAGTGGCAGCGGCACCGCACAAGGCAACACAGCGTTACTGGACGGCGTACGCAAGTTTGTCAACGTGCGCGACCTGGACATCGACCTTATTGACCGTATCAATCCCTTCGACGCCGCCTACGCGGTGCTGGCGAAGGCGATGGACGAGAAATCGCTGCGCCAGGTGCAGGCCAGCATTGCGGCCAAAAAGGTGAGGATCCCCGAAGAAGAGGCGCGAGAGCTGGCTAAGCGTGCCTTGCAGTTCAAGCATCAGCGCGGCCGCCTGCCGGACATCAATTCCGCCGATGCTTGGGAAAAGCGTATGGCCGAAGGCGTGGCCGCACTTGCACGCTATCGTGCCCAGGCAAAGGCATCACAGGCACAGGGAGAGTCCGTTAATGGCTGAAATGAATGATGATGAGCTGCTGGACGCGCTCGGTGTAGAGGTCGCGCCGATCAAGAGCGTAAGTCGAACGCCACGCGAGGAACGCATAATTGCGGGCTTCGAGGATATCCTGCGTTTCCATCAGGCCCACGGCCGAATCCCGCAGCATGGCGAGGAACGGGATTTGTTCGAGCGTCTGTATGCCGTGCGCTTGGATCAGCTACGCATGTTGCCGGAAGCGCAGGCATTGTTGGGGGCGCTTGATGGGGTTGGTTTGTTGTCTGGCGTAGGAGCTTCGGTTGATGCGGAGGAATTGGATGAAGACACTTTGCTGGCGCACCTCGGCATTGGTGATGAACCTAAGGACGAGAGCGATATCACCGTACTGCGTCACGTGCGCTCCCGTGCGGCGATAAATGCGGCAGAAGAAATTGCGGGCCGGAGTCCATGCAAGGACTTTGCGCGATTCAAGCCACTTTTTGATGAGGTGGATGCCGGCCTTAAGCAAAACTTATGGGTAACCAAGCCTTTCGGCAAGGACGCTAGCATCGAAGCTGGGGATTTTTTCGTCTTGAGCGGACTGATTGCCTATGTTGCCGAGGTTGGCGACACCTACAGGACGCCGAACGCGGAGACGAATGGGCGTTTGCGCGTTATTTACTCCAATGCGACGGAAAGCGCTCTACTGTTACGATCCTTGCAGCGGGCGCTTTACAAAGACAGTGAGGGACGCGCCGGAGCTCGGATTGTCAAGGCAGATGCCGGCCCTTTGTTCAGCGATATAGCAGAGCCGGAAGACATCGAATCAGGGGCTATCTACGTGCTACGCAGCCTGTCCAGACATCCGTTCGTTGTCAAGCACCGCGAACTGATTCACAAGATTGGCGTGACCGGCGGCAAAGTGGAAACGCGTATTGCAGGGGCCGCCAAGGATGCAACCTACTTGCTGGCTGATGTGGAGGTGGTGGCAACCTACAAGCTTCATAACGTGAACCGAATTCGATTGGAAAACATATTTCATCGCCTGCTCGGAGCCGCGCAACTTGATCTGACTATCGAGGATCGCTTCGGTTATCCGGTCAAGCCCAAGGAATGGTTCCTTGTGCCCCTTCACGTGATTGATGAGGCAGTGCAGCATATATTGGACGGAACGATTACTCGCGTGGTCTATGATCCCGCCTCGGCTCGTCTCGTTAATGCTCAAGCGAATGAATAGCATACGTGCGAATACGAAACCGTAGGTAGAAACATATGACCGTGCTGGTCAGCGCGCTGCGACGCCGAGACACCTGACCAGTCGTAGTGCGGTTAAAATCTTGCAGACATTTAATCGCTTAATCAGCGCTTTAACTACGCTGGCGAATTTTAAAAGGGTTTGCTGATGTTTAACTTACTAGTCACCGGTATGACCGTTACCGAGCCACGTGGGACTTTGGAACTTGGCCACGATCGCGTATTCCAGTACACCGATGAAGATTTGAAGAAGCGCTTCGCTCCGGACGGTGTACCTGACGAGGCCGCCCTTATGTCGATGCCGGCGATCATCACGAACGAGTCCAGCTGGGATCCGACCCGCTCAGTACTGGCCAGGATTGGAAGGGTCACCAAGGTTCGCCGCGGCTCGCGCGTTTTCACTGTTGAATATACACTCGACCCAGACGTTCCACCCATCCCCAACGCCGTACTTGAACGGCTAGCGCCTCAGTTGCACTTCGCTGTGAACACACGGGGCTTCGGCGACTTCGGCACGAATCACTGGGCCGTGAAAGACGCGGACCTGTTCCGTGTGCTCTTCACAGAAGGAGTCGGACGCATCAAGCCGACCGTGTTCGATCTTCCAGATGAGCCGGTAACAGAGGACTTGGTGAGCGTGATGATGCCGTTCGACGCCGGGTTTAGTCGGGTCTACGCCGCTTTGCAACGGGCTGCTACGGATGCTGGTATGCGATGCTCACGCGCTGACGATATCTGGGATCACGACACCATCATCCAGGATGTTGTGAAGCTAATCAGCACGGCACGAGTGGTCATCTGCGACCTATCTGGGAAAAATGCCAACGTGTTTTACGAAGCTGGCATCGCACATACCTTGGGCAAAGAGGTGATCCTCATCGCCCAACACGATTCCGACGTCCCATTCGACCTGCGGCATATTCGCCACGTCAGGTATTTGCCGAATGAAGAGGGACTTGCGGATCTGGTCCCGAAGGTAGCCGCTCGTTTGCGAGAGTTGGCATCAAGGCGAGCGGCCTGATGTGCGAGTATTTGACGCGGGCGGTAGCCCTCGTCAGCGCCGACGCCAGTCTCTCCCTCGGCTCGGGCTGGCACGTCGCCGAGCCCGGCCATTCGTTGCTGATGCTCGCTGCAGAGTATGTGGCGCGCGGCCGCTTCCGCCTCAGCCTTCGCAGCAGCCGCGTGGCGCGCAGGTACGCATCAGGGGACCGAAGCGTCCCCCAGACTTTCATGCTGATTGCATGCATGGGCTGTTGACGAGCTCCCACTTACCATAGCCGTCATGTACGCAGCAGCGCCACTTGAAGGCTGTCAGAGAGCCAATGGCATATATGGGCGACGGCACTCGGACCATGCTTGGCTGCGTTGAATGCTTCGCGTACGAAGCGCTAGAGCACCTGCCCTTGACCATTATTCGGCAGGGTTCCTGCACGGCTGATGAGGTTGCCTACTCTACGGCAAACAACAGTCGACCTGTCAGCTATTCCTTCAGTAAGCCTGCACGGAGGCGATACAAAGCTCGCGGCAGGACGATCTAAAGACAGCGGTGAATGCTCCTGCCAAACGCCTACCTTCAACGATCGGCAGACTGCTGCTCGTCTGACATGCACAAGATACGCACCAAAGCGTCACGCCGTCAACCAACGAGCTACCGCGTTCCAAAAAACTCGACGGCGCGAAATCGTCTCCCGTGCGAGCGGGGCTGGTTCAAATTTTGGCCAAATTCCGGCTCGATTATACTCATGTCAGCGATGAATCTCTAGACTCGAGACAGTTCTTGAATATACTCTTTTTCAAAATTTCCGGCTTGAAGTTTTTGCCATATACTTAATAGCTTATCGCGATTGACTTGCGTCCAATTTTTTATTACATCATAATATCGATTTGGAAGGTCTCCTACCAGCTTTTCTCCAGTATCGATCGCAAAACTGGCCGAGTGGTTCTCTTTTCCATAGTCCACATGAAAATGGGGACGTGGGTGCCTTCCTTCGCAATACATTTTAATCTTGATTTTCCCGCTAACTGTAATTAATTGATCAAGTTGCCATGGGTCAGAGCTTTCTTGTTGAAATTTTAACTCAACAAGTTCCAGGTTATTGAGGAGATTTTCCAAGTCCAGCATAGGTTTTTCCGGTGAATGTAAGATGTACGATTATTAAGGCTAGCATAGACGGATGAGAGGTTCAAGTACTAGCGATGCGCTTTGCTGAAAAACATAAGGAAATTATTGGGCGCTGGGGCGGGCTGCCAGCGGTACGGTCAAACGGGAGCTTTAATTTTTTCGACCAGGGAATTGTATTAGAACTCACAACTGAGAAGGAAATAAATCGTATTGCTCGCGACGGAAGGCCGGATGAGCAGTTCAAGCTTATCCAGGACGTCCACGTAACTGCATATCATGAGTACCGTCACTGGCTTGATATGACTAGCTCGATCTATGGTTTGTCATGGCTTAAACAGCTCTTGCTAATAAATGAGCTAAAAGCACAACGATCGGATGATTTCGTCCTGAATTGCAAGCAGGCCGCAATGAAGGCAACAGCTATCCGCCTTCCACATTATTATTCGCGTCACGATAGCCTGGATAATGGCCGTCCTTGGCAAGCTCTCCCTACAGTTGGGCGTGCCTTTAACTTAGATGACAAACCATCAGAGCAGTTTCCGATCTGGTTTGTGACATTTTTTAATTCGAAAGGTGATTCGTTAGTTCGGCAACCTCTCTCGATGGCCTCGTTGTTAGAGTCAAGGGCCGTGTTCGCAGAGATAGAAGCATTCTCGATTTATGCGGGTTCGAGAGTGATACCGCCAATGCACCTTCAAACTGCAGAAGTGCTCTTTAATAGGAACTTATTTGGCCGCGTCTATTCTCCCCAGTTGAGCGTGTATTCAGTTGCTGCACATTGGTTGGCAAATAATCAGGTCCAGAACGATGTTGTGACGGCGTACTTAATCGCCTCTCATCTCGCTGGATTCTGTTTGGATGCGCCGTCCCGTTGGTTAAAAACACTAAGGCCAAGCGCTGCTTTCCGCACCTTGGTCCCTGAAGGTGTTGAGCTAATGGAACGATCTCTAGCCAACGAAGATCGCTCTGCACTATTTTTCATGTTGGCCATCGATAAACGGCTGACTCGCAATGAAGACTTCAGAACATCAATAGATCAGCTCTTAAACGAAGAGTGGCAGGTCACACTGGAGGATTTGAAAGCGGAATCGCAAACCGAGAGCGTCAAAATTCTCGACGAGATTACTGCAATGAGTTGTGGTGGGTTGAGTAAATTTTTTACATCGCTTCAACATAACTTGCGTATGAAGTATCAAGGTACACAATCTATGGTCCGCCTGCCTGAATTCAAGCTACCTGCAGTGATTTTAAAAGATGAAAATCTGTTTAATGTATTTACCTTTAACCAGCGAGGTTCAGTGTTAGAGCATAATGTTTTCGATCCTCGCCCTCATATGGAGCGATTTTTTCGAATTGAAGACAGTGTTCGAAAAAACGGCAAATTCACCTCCTACGGACCCCGGTGCTTCGTCGAGAAATAACGAGTGATCGCTAACGTGCGCGGCGACGACGACTGGCTTGGTATGTCAGTCAATGGAGACGGAGGAAACCGAACATGCCACCTACCCCTTACTAAACATTATATGATGCTACTTGGGTAGCTAGGTCATGATCACCATCTTTGCCGTATTCGCGGATTTGGTCGAGAGCGCTCTGGCGCGTATACGCCATGGTTGTCGTGACGCTGGCATGGCCAAGTGACTCGGCCACCACACGGATGTCGCGCCCACGCACGATCAGGGCCTTGGCAAAGGTATGACGCAGCCAGTGCGGAGAGACATCACGCAGCTGCTTTGCTTCGGCGCCGCGGCCCTCGCTTTCGAGCGAAGCAGCTACCTCGTCCAGCCGGTTCTTCACGATCAGATACAGGCTCTTGCGCGAGGTGAGACTGGCCCAGGCACGGAAGTAGCGCCGCGACTTCGCCTCGGTCACCAGCCGGCTGCCGATCGCCACCGGTTTCGTTTGCACCGACAGCAGCAGCCCATACTCTTCGCCAGCTTCCGGTACCGGGGGCAGGCCAAACGCGCCGCGGTACGCCATCAGTTCTTCGAACACGGCCCGCGTCATCGGCACGTCGCGCCCCTTGCTCCCCTTGGCGTGCTCCTCATCGATTTTCAGAATCCAGTAGGTGCGCGCGGTCTTCGGATCGGTCAGCGGATAGACATCGCGCATCCGTACCCCCACCAGTTCGGACGCGCGCAGGCCGAGCTCGCGCAGCGCTACGAACGCAAACCGGTCACGTGCGCGCAAGCGGGCAGCGTTCTCGTTCGCCACGGGTAACGTATCGAGGTACTCCAGCACGTACGCATACAGGTCGAGGTCGAGCGAACGCTCCGCGTCGATCCGCCGCGATTTCCGCGTTTTAATTCTCGCCAGCGGATTGCCCCGGATGACACCATCTTCGTGCAGGTGGTGGAAGAGGGCGCGTACGCACCGCAGGATATCGTCGCGGCTGCCGGCCGATGGGGGTGTGCGAAAGGGCGTATATCCCGGTTCGCCGGCTTTGGCAAAGCGCAGTACCGGCTCGCTGCTCCCGTCAGGTCCCGGGCGTGTTTTCCCCGTCTCGATCTTCCGGCACAGGCAGTCGGCGGGCAAATCACGCAGGAACGAGACAAATGCGTTGGCGTGCGCCTGGGTCCATTCGGTCGGCGGGACACCCGTGCGTTCGCAGTACCAGCGCAGCTTCGCTACATGGTAGCCATAGGTGCTGGCCGTCTCCTCGCTGTAGTCACCACCATTCAGGCGCACGCCCTCGAGCCAGACGTCGACCGCCCGCCAGGCGGTGGCGACGGACAGGTCCGTGCCGGATAGTGTTACCAATGCGTCGGATGTGTCCCTCATCGCATTCCTCCGTGTGCGCCGCGCGCCATGCGCAGCTGGTCGACCGTCATCTCGAGCCGATCGATCTTACTTTGCAGCTCGGCCGTGCGGTCTTTACTCATGCGCATCTCGGCACGCGCCGAATCGATCGATTGCATGGCGAACAGGCGCTGTCCTTTCAGTTCTTCCGTCAGGCTGGCCACGGCCTGCCGCTGCTGCGCCAGCGCCGCCTGGCCCGCCTCCAGTTCGCGGGCGAGCAGGTCGGCGCGGGCGACCTGTGCCTGCAGTTCGCCGGCGAGCCGCGCCGCCTGCGCCTTCGCGTCCGACGTCGCGCGCTCGGCCTCGCGCAGCCGGGCATTCAGATAGTCGACCTGCGTGTCGCGGCCGGCCTGCGCGGCCAGGCGCGCGAACTGCGGCATCGATTCGGTGAAGACGGCGCGGATCAGGGCGGCGTCCGGCGCCGGCGCGGCCGCGGAAAAAGGTACCGGTCCGGCCGGTGGCGCGGCGGCTGGCGCGACCGCGGCGAGCTCGCGCTCCAGCGCGTCGCGTTCGCTGGCGATGGTCGGCGTCGACGGGTTGCGGCCCGGAGCGTACGCGCGCAGCAGGCGCCGGTAGATGTCCGGTCCATACAGTTTATTCGTGACCTCATGCACCGCGCGCAGGAACGCGCGCAGGAACGGCCGGTGATCGCGCGGGTCGACGGGATACCGGTCGAGCAGCGGCGTGACGCGCTGCACGAGTTCGCGCGCCTGGCCGTCGGACAGGGAGAACGGCGGCCGGCTCATGGCTGTTTCCCCAGATGGTCGCAGGCGCGAGCCGGGCGCTGGCAGGCGCCCAGTGGTGTTTGAACGGGTCGGGCTGCGTTAAAAGGAGGAGGGCGCATGGTTGTGGATGAGTCGGTGACAGGTAGCTTAACCGGTATTAAATGCGGTGTCAAAACCATACTTTCGACTTAGCCGCCCTTAAGTCGAAAGTTTCGGACGCACCGGTTCCCGGTTTCGCGACCGTTTGCCTGCGCCCGTTCTCCTGCCCGGCCACGAGGGCTTCCCGGCATGAAACCTGCCGCGCGTGGCGTGATCACCCGCCGCGACCGCCGTCGGCGACTACGCCCTGCTGTCGGGTACGCGTCGTTCCGGTCCGCCCGTGTCCGGGCACGGGGATCACGACGGGAATACCGTCGGGCCGGGTGGCGTCGACAGTGCCGCTGTCGCCACGGCGCGTCATGCTGTCCCTCCGCCCGCCAGGCAAATGCCCTGTCGCCGGAAGACTGGCCGTGCTGCGCGGACGGGACAAACTCATGAGAGCATTTCTGACGGGATATGCCTACGGGCGACTGTTCCACTCGCGCAACACCTGCTGCAAAAGGCCATGCATCCGGCATGAATCCCCCGCTGTGCCAACCGGTGCCAGTTGCACAATGATAAAGTGTTGCTAAACGATAAGTGCATATGCGGCACCAGCCATGGCAGAGCGCCCGTCAGGACCAGGGTAACGCGCTGCCCACGCTGGAGCTGATGCCGCTGACAGGGTCTGCGGAAGCGCACGGAACAGATAACCGTCATGCCGGCGGCACCCGGCTTTCTAAAAAGAATTCAGATCATGAAAATTGACTTTCCCAGGAGCCTTGGTTCCTGGAGCGCTCCGGTCTTCAAGGTCCTGGCAAACAACGATACCGGAAATGCCGTCGGACACCAGGCTGGCATCTTCATTCCGGTAGCCCTGCGCCCGGTGTTTCCGGTGCTTTCTGACAGCACCTCCCCGGACAACCCTGCCGTCGACCAACGGATCGATGTGGAGCTGTATGTCGAAGGGACCTTTCTGGACAGGGTAAGCTCGCGTTACCAGTATCAGACATGGGGAGGAACCCGCCCCCCGGAATCAAGAGTTACTGATGGGCTTGTCAAGCTGCGCAGCCGTGCGAAGGGTGGCGATGTTCTGGTCATACAAAGAAGCCTGCTGCAAAGCAACCTGTACCGGTTTATTCTCTTCCGCAGAGAATCCCCGGCAATTGCGGAAATCGATCATCTCGTCAACGGAAGACGCTGGGGAGACCTCTATACCGACGAGAATTTTCCTGCAGCGAACGGCAGCAGCACGAAAATAGTCTTTATCTGGGTGAAGAAATACAAGAATCTGGAAAACTTCTCCCTGAACCTGGCATCGGACATCAAGTTTTCGTACGATGAAGCGAACAATGCGGTTGACGCGGAAGTCCAGAACAGTCTGCCAAAAGACTTCTTCCCGCCGCTGATTGACGATGTCGTCGCGCTGGTAGGGAAAAACGGCGCGGGCAAAAGCAACGCGCTGGAGCTGATCTGCAATGTGGCGAAAGGAGCGAAAAGCTCCATTCTTTCCGATTTCCTGGTCATCACGCAGCGCGACAGCAGCCGGCGATACAGCGGCTTTTACCAGTTCAGGGGGAAAGCCGCCCCCACCGGAAAGCTTGTGGATTTCGAAACCCATACTGCCAACATCGACCCGCTCAACGTCATATTTTTTTCCAACGTATATGACGAAAGGAGGAACAATTTTGACAGCGAAGTGGTGGACCTGTCCGTAAACAGGGACGTCCTCCTGAAAAACCGCCCGCAGAGCCGGTGGGATATCGCGTTCCTCAAGCAGATCGATTTCCTGGACAGCAGTTATGTCGAGGCTCTGGGTCTGACCCAGCCACATGCGGCGCAGATAACGGTAAACGCATTCAACACGCAAACGGGGATCAGGGGTCTGGGCCTCGGGTCTGGCAATCTCGGCAGACTCTATGATTCACTGCGCCGCCGCCGGCCCGGGGATATGCTGGCCAGGCAGGTGAAAAGCCGGTTCATTTCCCTGACCCGTTACCTCTACCTTGTCGGCTTCCTGCACGTGCTGAAACTGGCGAAATCCAGCGAAGCCACGACAAGGATCATATCCGACCTCGACAGGGAAATCGGCGAGGTGCTCCCGCACGGGTCCGGCACCGACCAGACGTTGACCACGCTGCTGCACCGCCTGCAGCAGCGCTGCGAAAAGGAAAACCTGTCAGGCAGTACCGAAAGGACGATTTTTGGTCATCCCCTGCACAGCGACGGGCAGCTGCTCAAGGCACAGTTCGACTTCCTTGCAAAGCTTCCCCAGCTGGTTGAAGAGCTGGATATCAGTCACCAGGAACAGGGAATCCGCAACCGGGCCCAGGAGAGCTTTATCGTCAGGCACACGCCGGCCGGCCGGAATTTCCTGAAGACGTTCAGCAGGACAATGAGTTTTATCCGGTTCGTTTCGCTCGACTGGGTGGGTCTCAGTTCGGGACAGAAAGCCTATCTGAACCTGTTTTCCAAGCTGACGGCAGCCCTGGGCCGTCTGTCGACGGCCAGCGTCCTGCTCTGTATCGACGAGGGGGATCTGTACCTTCATCCCAAATGGCAGGCGGAGTTCCTGCAGCGGCTCCTTGCCGTCCTGTCGGCAGTCTCGAACGTGGGAATCCAGCTGGTCCTGACTTCCCATTCCCCCCTGCTGGTTTCGGACCTGCCCAGGCAGAATCTCGAAATCCTCAATGATGATGGCGGTGCCGAAGACGGTTTCCAGACGTTCGGGGCCAATATCTACGACCTGTATGCGGGTCCGATGTTTCTGGGTGAACTGACGAGTGGACTGTTTTCCCATCTCAAACTGTTCGAGCTTTCCCGGATTGCAGAAAAGGACAGGATGACGGTGGCCGAGCGCAAATACGTCGAGAATTATCTCCGGATTCTTGGCGACGAAATACTCCGTTTCAGGATCGAAAACGGCAGCATGCAGGGGAAGGACCATGATTAAGATATCCCTGCATCTGCAGTCAGCCGGCAGGACCAGGCCGGACGCTTACCTTAAAGCCCAGGCAAGGGCATACTGGCAGACACTGAATCCGGTGAACGCCGGCATCTACGACCCGAAAGCCCTCATTTCGCTGGTCAGTAAATATCGTGATCAGGCGGGCAGCCTCGACCCCGGATATGTGCGCGACCATGCCAACGGCGACCTTTTCATTGCGCTGGTTCACCAGGACCTGTTTGACGACCTTCTCGCACGGTCGGCCCGGCTGCTGAAAAAAATCATCATGTCCGATCCGGCCGGCCTGAATGCCATCAAGGACCATATCAAAAGCCGGTTCCCGGACGCGATTTTTTTCACCCTCGACGGAAAAAGAAAAGTGCAGACGGATTTCGGCAGGCTTCTCTCCGAAACGGTTTTCAACTACAGGAAGTTCAGGTCATCGCGGTTCTGCCTGCAGTATCTGAAAAACCTGTCGTTTGCCGAAGTGTACTGTCCCTACTGTGGATACAACCCGGTGGAGCTGGTAGGCGTCACGCCCCCCAGGACCGGAGGGCATGACCAAAAGGCGCTACTCGATCTCGACCACTTTTTTTCAAAGGCAGAGTTTCCCTATCTGGCCATTTCCCTGTTCAACCTGATTCCCTGCTGCCATACCTGCAACTCCACGTACAAGCTGACCAAGGAGTTCGGCTTCGGCACGCATGTTCATCCTTATGCAGAATCTTTTGACGAGCATTTTTCTTTTTCCCTCAGGAAGACATCCCAGGGCCCCAGGGTGGCCATTTCGGCTGTCGGACCGTCAGCGAAAATGCAGTCGGTGACCGACCTGGGGCTGAAGGAGCGTTATGAAGCCAAAGCAAAGCTTATCAGACTGGAAACCGACTATCGGAAGAGGAAGAGGTACAGGAAACCCGCGGCAATACAGGGCTTCGTGGATTTCATGCTGAAAGACGTCCCGCGCACGAAGTCGGAAATTTTTACGGAATGTCTGGGCAAGGCAAAACGGGACATCCTGAGATCAATTGATGCGGACAACCTGTTGCGGCCCTACATCAAGTAACAGCTCAGCCACGCAGTTACGGCGTGGGACTGTCCTGACCTGCACTCACTCCAGGAAGCAACGCAGTCGGCAGGACTGTAACCGTGCTGAGCGTGGCACCGCCGGCTCGACTCAGGCAAGCTCACCGGCTACGTCAGATTGATCGACTGAATGCCGCTGACTAAGACGCAGGCGTTGTGCAAGTCTGGCTTACGACGCTGCTGGAGCGGGAGCGGCGCTGATTTCCTGTTAGGCAACGCCGTAAACAACAAAGCCCGCACAACGGCGGGCTCTTAACTCAGCTTCACCTCAAACAATCCCAATCGTTCGAAGTATCGACCGAGCCTCATCGGCGTCGCCGGGCCCGCAGCAGGGTGCTAGGGCTTCGCGGCGGCGGCTCCGGGCGGAAGTGGCGGCAGAACCGCTACGCTACCATCGTGCACACGACAGGATGAGGGTCTTCCGCACTTCCCGCCCTTCATTTGCAGAGGGTGCGTGGACACCGGCCGTGTCAAAAAGAACAGCGGAGCCGGCCCGGCCCGGGAACCTGCGGTAGCCCAGGCGCCTGGCCAGAATTTCCTCTTCACCGGGACGGGCATAGTGGTGCGAGCCGGGAATATAAGCCATGTCCCCCTCACCCAGGGCCACATCCTCCAGGTAGACCAGCGCCTTGAGAAACACGCCGGGACCATCTTCGTGGTCCACATGCCAGTTCAGGTAGCCTAGCGGCGACGGCGCGACCAGCCGCAGTCGTGTTTCCGTCAAACGGTGCGTACGGCCGTACCGCTGGCCGAGCAGCGTCGCGTCGACCCGCCGGGCGAAAGCCTGCAGCGGCGGACACCAGGCAAGGTCGACATCAATGAAGTTCGCTGCCTCGTCTCCGTTGACGATGCCCCTGCACCACCTCTCGTCAATGCGCTGTAACAGGGCAGGAAGCTGCTTCCGGTACAACTCGAGCAGTCCCGTTTCAATTGCCTGATCGACACGAACTACACCCTCGGTATCCAGGGGGTGAGTCGTTTGGTTCATTCCAGCAGGGCACATAATGCTCCCCCTGTGAGCGCCTCCCGATCCCTGACGTCCGGGACCGGGATCTCGCGGGACGGATCGCCCAGTCCACCATAGCGCGCCTGGAGGCCTATCAGCCCGCTTGACGGCGGTACCGTTTTTAGCTAATTTATGGATCCAACATAAAAGTGCTAAACAGAGTAAATATATGGACCCGATTTCGAATCCCTACGCGCCGGGCGCAGGCAGTCCTCCGCCCGAGCTTTCAGGTCGCGATGCCGTACGGGAAAAGATGCGTCTGTGTATCGAACGCCTGCGTCGAGGCCGGCCGGCGAAGAGCATCATGCTCGTTGGCCTGCGCGGCGTGGGCAAGACCGTTTTGCTGGACCAGATGATGAAGGATGCGGAGGCTTCTGGCGTTGCCACGGTTCGCATCGAGGCACCGGAAGGGAAGTCCCTGCCAGCTGCACTGGCGCCACAACTGCGCCTTGCCCTGCTCAAACTGAGCCGGACCGACAAGGCCAAAGACATGGCCATTCGTGGCCTGCGTGCACTGGCCGGTTTCGTCGGCAAAATGAAGGTGACCTACAACGACATCGAAGTCGGCCTCGACTACGACCCGGAACCGGGCTTGGCGGATAACGGCGACCTGGAAGGCGACTTGACGATGCTGCTTGAACAGGTCGGGCGCGCCGCACAGGCCGCAGGCACGCTCGTCGCCATTTTCATTGATGAGTTGCAATATGTCCCTGAACAACAGATGGCGGCGCTGATCTCGGCGCTTCATCGTTGCGCTCAACTGCAACTGCCGCTGGTCGTGGTTGGTGCCGGTCTGCCGCAGCTGCGCGGGCGCATGGGCGAAGCAAAATCGTATGCCGAGCGCCTGTTCGACTTTCCGGCAATCGGCCCCCTTGCCCCGGCCGATGCTGCCGATGCGATCGTCAAACCCGCGCTCGATGAGGGCGTTGCGGTCGATGATGATGCGGTAGCGTTAATCGTCAGCTACACCAAGGGTTACCCGTACTTTTTGCAGGAATGGGGCAAACATGCGTGGGACGTTGCCGACGCGAGCCCGATCACCCGTCACGACGTGGAAGCCGCCTCCACGGAAGCGGTTGCGGCACTGGACGAGAGCTTTTTCAGGGTACGCTTTGACCGCCTGACCCCGGCAGAGAAGCGATACCTGCGCGCGATGGCTGAACTGGGTAGCGGACCCCATCGGTCGGGCGACATCGCTGCGGCACTGGGACGGGAGAGTTCATCACTTGGTCCCATACGCAGCAGTCTGATTTCCAAAGGAATGGTGTGGAGCCCGACACATGGAGATACGGCCTTCACGGTGCCGCTGTTCGATGAGTTCATGAAGCGGATCATGCCCGGTGACGACTGGGTACAGGCAGAAGCATAAGCTGACCGGGCTGACCCGGAGACTGGTCTGCCGGCCCGAACCGGGTGCCAGCACGGAGTTGTCGCTTGCGTTTCCAGTCCGGATCTGACACGTGTCGCCGGCCGCGAGCCAGCCAGGTCCCATCCGTTCAGGGGCGCCGGCTGCGCTGACCAGGCCACCGGGGCCCTCCCGGCGACCTTCCGAAATTCCTGCCGCCATCATGGGAGAAGAGGCCGCAACTCCTCAAGTCGACATTACAGTTTCTAATGTCGAGTTCCCGCCGTTAAGTCTGGAGTCGATGATATGACGTAATACGCCGGGAACCTGATGCATGGGATCGCCGTCACCGCCAGTGGCTGGTGAATCCGGACGCAGTGCGCCGGGCGTGCACCGCTGTGGCTGCTTTCGGTCCGCTGCGGAAAAAAGTCACAGGCTTCACCGGAAGGTTTCACGCTGCAGGCCCCGGTCCGGGAGGTCGGTCCCGGGCGGCGGCCCCGTGTCAGCGCGGGTTCGTGCTGCAGGCGTACCGCTACCGGCACCCGGCAGGATGAGGCGCTGGCCCCCGCGTGCGCAATCGCGACGCGCCTGTCATCACTTCACCCTTCAAAAAAACTTATCTCCACATTGTTTTGCAACAACATGCGACGGGACACATCTATGTTGTCCTTCCATTTCGTGTAAAAACTCTCCTCGGCATGTTTTGCGCTGATGACGAGTTTTTTTATGCCAATCAGGATGATCGCCCGGGCGCAGTCGCAGCATGGGAAATGCGTCACGGCCAGCGTCTTGTCGTGAAAATCATGAATGCCGTGCCGGATCGAGGAATATATGAGACGCCGTTCCGCGTGTTCCGAGTACAGTTTCCTGTCCTCGTCCGGCACGGAATCCTCCGAATCATAGACCGGACCGATATAGTCATTGCATGCCTCGAGAATGATTTCATCGTTCCTGTCCAGCAGGAGAGCACCCACCTTCGTGTTCTTTTTCCTCGACTGCAAAGCCCTTGACTCTGCCCGTTCAAATATGTCCGCAACGATCACAGGCCGAGTATCCGTTCAACGCATGCATCGACGACACTTTCCTCGGTCATCGACGTCGTATCAATGACCAGCCAGCCTTCCCTCCGTGCCACGGCCGCGTAATTCCTGAAGAGATAGCCGCGATATACGCTGTCATCCAGGCACCTGTGATCCTTTTTGCTGTTGTGCGAAGCACCGCGGGAAGAGATTCGTTCACGCTGCGCATCCTCGCTCAGGGAAAGGAAGATGGTCAGGTCGGGGCGCTCGAAATCACCGGATGAGACGGGTATCGTCTCGCAGAAATCCTCGACATCTAAATATTTCCGTGACGCATGGCCGATAAGGGTGCTGCGGAAATATCTGGCACACACCACAGGATGTATCAGTCTGCT
>Ga0265780_10001304_pt1 | contig 35616 bp, 24 predicted proteins | sample P1T30metagenome_FD_192432 | JGI IMG/M metagenome (GOLD analysis project Ga0265780, IMG submission 192432) | Plant litter microbial communities from East Loma Ridge, Irvine, California - P1 T30 | ecosystem: Environmental > Terrestrial > Plant litter > Unclassified | place: USA: California...
GAAGCCGAAGCGCTGATCCTGGAAAACAACCTGATCAAGTCGCTCAAGCCGCGCTACAACATCCTGTTCCGCGACGACAAGAGCTACCCGTACATCAAGATTACCGGCGGCGCAGCGCCGCGGATGGCCTATTACCGCGGCGCGCTGGACAAGAAGAACCAGTACTTCGGACCTTTCCCCAGCGCCTGGGCGGCCAAGGAATCGATCCAGCTGCTGCAGCGCGTGTTCATGCTGCGCACCTGCGAAGACAGCGTCTACGCCAACCGCACCCGGCCCTGCCTGCTGCACCAGATCGGCCGCTGCAGCGCGCCCTGCGTCAAGCTCATTGCGCCCGAGGATTACCAGCGCGACGTCGAGAACGCAGCGCGCTTCCTGCGCGGTCGTCAGAGCGAAGTCATGGCCGACCTCGAGCAGAAGATGCAGGACTACGCGATGGACCTGAAGTTCGAGCAGGCGGCAGGGGTGCGCAACCAGATCCAGGCGCTGTCGAAGGTGCTGCACGCGCAGAGCATGGAAACCAGCGGCGACGCCGATGTCGATGTGATCGCGGTGGTGGTGCAGGGCGGTCGCGCTTGTGTGAATCTGGCGATGGTGCGCGGCGGCCGCCACCTGGGCGACCGCGCCTATTTTCCGAGCCACGTGGGCGATTCGCTGGGCGAATCCCCGATCGAGGTGGAGGTGCTGTGCGCCTTCCTGGCCCAGCACTACGCGGGCCAGTTCATTCCCGGCACCTTGATCATGAACGTCGAGTTCGACCAGCCCGAGCTGATCCTGGCGCTGGCCGAGCAATGCGGCCACCGCATCAACCTGGTGTTTCAACCGGGCGGCCAGCGCCGCCAGTGGCTCGAGATGGCGTGCAAGGGCGGCGAGATCGCGCTGGCGCGCCTGCTCTCCGAGCAAGGTTCGCAACAGGCGCGCACGCGCGCGCTGGCCGACGTGCTGCAGCTCGAAAATGAAGAACTCGACAGCTTGCGCATCGAGTGCTTCGACATCAGCCACACGGCCGGTGAAGCGACCCAGGCCTCGTGCGTGGTGTTCCACCATCACCAGATGCAAAACGGCGAATATCGGCGTTTCAACATCAACGGCATCACGCCAGGCGACGATTACGCCGCCATGCGCCAGGTGCTGACGCGGCGCTATGAGAAAGTGGCGGCCGACGTCGCGGCGGGCGAGGGCGTGATGCCCGACATCGTGCTGGTCGACGGCGGCAAGGGGCAAGTCGAAATGGCGCGCCAGGTATTCACCGAGCTGGCGCTGGATATCTCGATGATCGTTGGCGTGGCCAAGGGCGAGGGCCGGCGCGTTGGCCTGGAGACCCTGATCTTCGCCGACGGCCGTCCGGCCCAGGAGTTGGGCAAGGAATCAGCGGCGCTGATGCTGGTGGCCATGATCCGCGACGAAGCGCACCGCTTTGCCATCACCGGCATGCGCGCCAAGCGCGCCAAGGCGCGTCAGGCCTCGCGCCTGGAAGAGATCGAGGGCATCGGCGCCAAGCGGCGCCAGAAGCTGCTGGCGCGCTTTGGCGGCCTGCGCGGCGTGGTCGACGCCAGTATCGAAGACTTGATGACGGTCGAAGGCATCTCGAGTGCGCTGGCGGAAGAGATTTATCGGCAGTTACATTGATAAGGTTGCATCGCAAGGCAGCGGACCCGGATTGAATGCGTGGACGCAAAACGCGTCCACGCGTCGTGAAATGGCCCAAATACCAATATCCCATGTAGACTTACGCGCAAGCATTTTTCTACGATAATCAGCTCTCTCCATGCCTTTCAACATCCCCATTCTCCTGACCTGGTTACGCGTCGCCCTGATTCCGCTGGTCGTCGGCCTGTTCTACCTGCCCACCGACTGGATGACCCTGCAAGAGCGCAACGTCGCCGCCACCGGCGTGTTCATCGTCGCCGCCATCACCGACTGGTTCGACGGCTTCCTGGCGCGCCGCTGGAACGAGACCTCGGCCTTTGGCGCCTTCCTCGATCCGGTCGCCGACAAACTGATGGTGGCCGGCGCACTGCTGGTGCTGGTGCAGCTCGACCGGGTCGACGCCATCGTGGCCGGCATCATCATCGGCCGCGAAATCACGATTTCGGCCCTGCGCGAATGGATGGCGCAAATCGGCGCCACCCGCTCGGTGGCGGTCAGCTCGCTTGGCAAGATCAAGACCGCGGCCCAGATGACGGCGATCCCGATGCTGCTGTTCCACGACCGCCTGTTCGGTCTGGACATTCATTTCTGGGGTGAGTACCTGCTGTGGGTGGCGGGGGTGCTGACGGTCTGGTCGATGTTCTATTACCTGCGCCGCGCCTGGCCCCTGATCAAGGAACAGGCGCCCGATTAATTTGTTTCGTGGCATCCTTGACGTACAGAATAGAATCTCTATAATGCCTGCCTGTTGCGACAACAACGCGACAGGATGAAAGACAAAGCGGGAGTAGCTCAGTTGGTAGAGCGCAACCTTGCCAAGGTTGAGGTCGAGAGTTCGAGACTCTTCTCCCGCTCCAAAGATTGCCAAGTTGGCACGCGATCTTGGAGAAACGTCAAAAGTCTGTCATAATCGTTGTTCTGTACGCGGGAGTAGCTCAGTTGGTAGAGCGCAACCTTGCCAAGGTTGAGGTCGAGAGTTCGAGACTCTTCTCCCGCTCCAGTTGAAAGACTGGCGCTGCAGTAGAAATTGTAAGGCTCCATGCGGGAGTAGCTCAGTTGGTAGAGCGCAACCTTGCCAAGGTTGAGGTCGAGAGTTCGAGACTCTTCTCCCGCTCCAGGTTTTGCAAGAACAGGTAACACTCCTAAGCGGGAGTAGCTCAGTTGGTAGAGCGCAACCTTGCCAAGGTTGAGGTCGAGAGTTCGAGACTCTTCTCCCGCTCCAGAATTCAGGAAGATTCACTCTTCCCTTGTTGATGTGCTTCATAACCGTTCACATCACGCAAGCGCACCATATCCTCTGGCGAGGTAGCAAAGCGGTTATGCAGCGGCCTGCAAAGCCGTGTAGACGGGTTCGACTCCCGTCCTCGCCTCCAAATATTAAACGTTCGGGCCTCATTTGAGGCCCGTTTCGTTTTTATTCGCCGAACAAATACCAAATCAAATTCTTCAGCAGACGAGAGATACCAATGGTTATCGTCAGCGGCCTAGCAGGCCGCTGCAGATTGGCTTGGAAGGGCTCCGTTGCCAGTTCGCAGAGGCTTCAGTCGTATTTGAGTCCGTTTCGCCATGGGTTTCCCCCGCTGAAACTCAAGGTACACCTCAGTCCTGAGCTTTCACGGAAACATGCGAAAACAGTGCGATGCAACACGAGACGAAGCATATCTCGGTTGCACGGGGCCGCTGAAAATCGAAACCTGTGGCATTACCATTCGCACCATGCGTCTAAAGAAATCATATGTCCCTACCAACGGACAAGTCCAGCATGACCGCAAGGCGCTGGACTTGCAGGGCGGAGCACGATCGTGATATCACTGCAGCGATCAATGATGAACGAAATGGCGGTCAGTTCGACCGCAACGCCCTGTGGAAGGGCAGGCGCAGGCCTCGCATCCAAGTGCGAGGCGAAACCGGCTTCAGCGAAGCAAGAGTCCAAAAACAAAAGTTAATAATGGGTGGCCCTGTACAAGTCTGGAAGAATGGCACGCATAATGGTTCCATCAAGCAATATCGATCCGAGGTATCCGAAGAAATGAATTGCCCAAAACGCTTCCCTCGCTGTCCGACCGAACCTATCCGCTGGATTCGCATCTGCTGGTGTTGCGGGGCTGGTGTCTGCTCCTGCTTGCCGCGCCGCTGGCACTGTGGGTCGGTAAACGCATCCATGACAAGCACGATGTGCCCACCTGGCCGACGACACAGGCCGAGGTACAGGGCAGCAGCCTGTGCCACCACACCGGCAGAGGCACGCCAGGCTGGTGCCTGCGCCTGGCGTATCGCTACCAGGTTGGCGGCACGTTTTACAATTCCAGCGGCGTCGACGTGCCGCATCTGGGACATGCCGGCTGCAATCGCTCGGAGGCGGTGATGCGAGAACGTCTGGCACGCATGGGTACGGGCGATCGGATCGAGATCCACTACCACCCGCGCCAGCATGCACGCAGCGCGGCGCATGTCGAGCCACTGGACTTTGGCGACTATTTCTTCTCGGCCGGCGCATTCGGCCTGTTCGTGACCGGGGCGGCATCGATCATGCAAAGCAAGCGTCTGCGCCGGGACGAAGCGGTGGCCGAGGCCGATCGCCTGCGCCGGCTGCGCCAGGGCAGGCCGGGCGCGCGCGCGGGAGAATCGCCATGAAGGTGCTTTTCCCGCGCTGACGGCGCAGGAATCGAGGTCAAACCAGGGCTGGTCGCCCACGCCGTGACCAGCTGTTGGTTACTCTACACCGTAATCCTATCGTTACCAGCGCCACCATGCGCTTCACCGTTGCTGAGGCGCTGATGCTGATCTGATCGTTTTCCTTTGCCGCCAGCGATGTACGCGTTCGCACCACGCCTGCCGATCAATGGACGCTTCAGCCGCCAGCGGCCTCATGCATCAATCGCGCCTCTCCCCACGTGGCCACCACCGGCGCCGCCTTGCCGGTCGTCGAACCCCGCACCACCAGTTCGATGATCTTGACACCCCGAATATCCGCCTTCAACTGCGGCGCTTTGGACCCGAATGCCAGCGGCTCGCTTTCCGCCAGCACCTTTCCATCGCCATACACATAGAAGCGCACTGGCTCGGCAGTGTTCTCGGTGGAGTCATCCACGCCGACCGACGCGCTCAACTGCGCATGGCCGGCGTCGTTCCTGACCTGGAGCCGTGAATTCGACAGCACGCCGATTCCTGAATCGAACACCTGTCCGGCCACTTGCAGGGTCTGGCCGAACGGCGTCGTATCCGCCTGCGCACCGCCCCAGCCCGCGTACTGGGGACGCGCGCCGCCAGAGCGCGTGTTCGACCATGGGTCGATCATGCGGTGGACGGTCGGATCGAGTTGCGGTTGCCGGGTGCCGTCGACGGCGACGTTGATCGCGCCGGGGATCTCCGACAGATACACGCCGTTTTCCAATTGCCGCTGGCCGGTCGCCTCGAAGACCAGGGTTTCGTGCGGTGCGAGCACGAATTCCTTTTCGCCGGTGAAGGTCGCGCTTTGCTTCGACCACAGGTCGCGCAGCGTGACCGGTGCGCTGCTCGAGAGTTTCAGGTGGCTTGCCAGCAGGGTCACCGGCGCGGGCGTGGCGCCACGATTGAACAGGGCCACCGCCTTGCGCTGGCCATCCCCGAGCGTCTTGACGATGATCTGCGCATCGTCCGAATCATAGGTGACCACACCCTGGTGTCCCGCCGGGTCCTGGTTCAAGCGCACGACGTCGGCGTTGCCCAGGACGGCGAGCAGCGATGCCGGGCCGTTGCGCAGGTCGTAGCTGACCAGCAGCGGCGCATTGATCATCGCCCACAATGAGAAATGGGAGCGCACTTCGACCGGGTTGGCGGCGTCGAATGCGCCGTGGCCGATGTGCAGGATGTCGGGATCGTTCCAGTGGCCAGGGCCGGCGTACAGCGAGCGTTTCGCCGCGCTGTCGAAGTTGTGCAGCATGCTGGTCCAGCTGGGCGTAATGTCGGCGCTGGTGCGCCACAGGTTGCCGACGTCCTTACCCCAGCTACGCACGTTCGCCATGCCCCACGAGCAGATCGACAGCACATAGTCATCGGTGGGGCGCGCCGCCTTGAGCGCCGCGGCCACCTCCTCGTAGCGGGCGCGCACCGCACCGATATCGGTGCGGTTGATCGCGCCGCGTTCGATCAGCGGGGCCGCCCCCCGGTAGTTCTGCTGCGTGACCAGCTCGGAGCCGGGCACGAAGTCGGCGAGCCCGCAGGCGTCGATCTTGATGTAGTCGAAGCCCCATTCCTTGAAATACAGGTTGATGTCCTGGGCCACGTGGCCTTCCAGCCCCACTTCGCGCTCGGCGGTCGTGCCCTGGGGCAGGTTGGGCGAGTGCAGGTCATATGCCTGCGAGCAGGCGTTGCGCCCGATGTCCGTGTAGATGCCGGCCTTGAGTCCCATCGCGTGCAGCTTGTCGGTGAACGGCTTGAAGCTGGTGCCGTTCGGCCCACCGGTGGCGGCAGATGGAAAGATGCCGGTGCGGATCTGCAGGCGGCCATCGCTGGTGCGACGCTTCATCCACCAGCCGTCATCGAGGATCACCTTGGTGTAGCCGAGCTTGGCCATGCCGCTGTCGACCAGCACCTTTGCCGCGCCCATGACCTTGTCTTCGTCGACTTCAGTGCGGAACGCATTCCAGCTGTTCCAGCCCATCGGCGGCGTGCTGGCGCTGCCGTTCGTCGCGCCTTCCCAGCGGCCCGCCGGGGTCAGCGTGTCGGCCGCGGTCCTGGCATGCACCTGCGTGGACAACAAGGTCAGCGTCGCAGCGAGGCTGCTGCAAAGAGATTTCCATGGCATTGATGCTCGAGCGTTGGTCCAGCGGTCGTTCATGCGGGTCTCCTGGTTGACGTACAGCGTGCCTCATATTCGATGCTTCATCCGTGCAGGTTCCGAACCTTTCACCTGCTCTGTGCAGGTAAAGAGACGTTGAACGAAGAAATGTACGGGGCGCCAGCTCGAACGGCATCTCTGCAGTGAGCGGCAATTCTTGCATCAAATGGTAATCGAAAGAATTCGAAATGAAAAGGTAGAGAATTGACCGTTCGAAAACAAATAAACGAAAATCCTGTGAAACGGTTTACATTCCGTCTGATACTTACTCGAGCCTGTGCGACTGGATCCTCGACTACCGGCCACATCCTTCCATCCAGGCCGCGCAGGCGTGCCTGCGGGCCGGCCCGCAACGCGAAGCGCCGCCGCTCACGCCGTTGAGCAAGAGGAAGCCGGCCATGTTCCCCGGGCTTGAAGGCGGCGGCGCCAGGACGGCGTTCGCGCCGCTCGAGCGGGACGGGCAGGTCCGCGCGCGCGGGGAAGAGGGCAGCGCGTATTACCGCGAACGTGGGCATGCACGGCCCGCCCGCCGTGCTGGCGCGCGGCTGCGCTGCGCGCAGCGGCCCGGGCATCGCCTGTCATGCCGGCCCTGCTGCAATCTGGTAAGCTGGTATTTTCATAAACTACTCGTCCGATCATGGGGCAAACCGGTCAGCGCCGCGATACGATCCTGAAAGCACTTACTGAACACGCCTCGGTACAAGTCAGCGAACTCGTCAAACAGCTCAACGTTTCGGCGGTGACGATCCGCAGCGATCTCAGTGCGCTCGAGGCGCAGGGTCTTGCCGTACGCAGCCACGGTGGCGCCATGCTGGCGCGCATGCCGCCCACCGAACAATCGGTCTCGCAGAAAGACGCGCTCAATCACGAACAGAAAGAGCGCATCGGGGCGCTGGCGGCGCGGCTGGTCAAGCCGGGCGAGAACATCATCATCGATTCGGGCACCACGACGCTGTCGCTGGCGCGCCATCTGCGCGACGCCCAGAACGTCACCGTCATGACCAATGGCCTGAATATCGCCTGGGAACTGGTCAACGCACCGGGCGTCGACCTGATCCTGACGGGTGGCCTGCTGCGCAAGCAGTCGCTGTCGATCCAGGGCCTGCAGGCCGAAGCCTGCCTGCAGGCCTACAGCTTCGACCGGCTGTTCCTCGGCGTCGATGGCTTCGACCTGCAGTTCGGCGTGACCACCCACCACGAGGCCGAGGCGAGTCTGAACCACAAGATGGTGGAGCGCGCCAGGAATGTCGTGGTCCTCGCCGACTCCTCGAAGTTTGGCGTCATCAGCCTGCACCGTATCGTGCAGCTCGGCCGTGTGAACACGATCATCACCGACGCGGGAATCAGCCCCGAATACCGGGACGGCCTGCGCAAGGCCGGCATCGAGCTGCTGATCGCCGACTGAATCGCCGCCACGGCGAGCGGCCATGCGGTGCGCGAGCCGTGCCTCGCAGCGGCATGCATGCTGCGCCCGCCAGCCAGCCACCGAACCAACCAACCAGCCACGCCACACGCCGCGCTAGTGAATACGCCGGAGAATGCGCTAAAGAACGCGCAGCGTCATTCCCGTACAGAACGCGCCCAGCGAGTCATCCCATCCCGGATGCCGGGCGGCTCGTCGGCATTCGCGGGCCGCACGCTGTAGCGGATATCGCCCGCATGCGCTCCGGCGCCGGCCGGCAATGCGAACAGCACTCGCAGGCGTCGGCCGGTGTGCCATCCGGGACGGCAAACCGTATGCTCACCTTGCTGGTGCGCCCCGGCAGCCAGGCGCGCGGGTCGATCGACGCCAGCACGTTGAAACGCTGGCGTGTGGCCGATTGCATGAACGCCGGCGCCGCATCGTGCAGGTGCAGGTGCACATCGATCCTGGGACGAGGGCGCATCATCAGAACTTCAGGCTTGCCCCCAGGGTGACCGACCGGCCGTAGCGGTAGTAGCCGTTGGGCAGGCTGACGATGCCGTCGGTCAGCTTGGGCGCCTGCTCGGCGTCGGTCAGGTTGTTGCCTTCGATGCTGATGCGTAGCGACTTGTTCACCTCGTAGGCGATCTGGGCCGTGAGCCAGGTGACGGAGTTGGCCATTTCGTTGAAGCCGGAACCGATCACGTTGGTGGCGGTCACGAACGAATCGGTGAAGTCGGCGGTGGTGCTCATGCTCCACGGGCCGCGCTCGTACAGCAGGCTCAGCGATGCGGTGGCGGGCGCGATGCCTTCGAGCGGGCGTTCGATGCCGGCCACCCAGCTGCTCGACAGGTTGCGCGTATATTGCGCGCGCACGCCGAAGCCGTTGTCGAACAGGTGCTGCAGGCCGATCTCCATGCCGCGCGCCTTGGCGCTGTCGCCATTGATGGGGCGCTGCACGTTGAACAGGCGGCCGCCGGGGGCGCCGATGTCCTGCCCGGTCAGCCACTCGTTGGTGATCTGGTTCTTGATGTTCTTCTGGTAGAGGGCGAAGGTGAGCGCCGAGTTCTTCGCGTAATACCACTCCAGCGACACGTCGCCCTGGACCGCGCTGTACGGCTTGAGTTCGGCATTGCCGCCGTAGATCTGCGTGAAGTCGCCCCACGAGATGCTGGCGGTGGTGCTGGACGGCGCCAGCCGGTCCACCGACGGACGCGCCATCGTCTTGGCGGCGCCCAGGCGCAGCTGCAGGGTGTCGGTCAGCGAATAGGTGAAGTTGGCCGACGGCAGCGCGAAGGTGTAGCTGGCATCCTGCTGCACGACCGATGGTTCGGCATACACGGCGGTATAGTTGAACGCCCCGTACTCGACGATGTCGTTGATCTTGGCGTCCCAGGCCTGGGCGCTGGTCTTGGTGTGCACCAGGCGTACGCCGGCGTCCGCGAACCAGCGTTCGCCGGCCAGGTCGGCCTGCACGAACGCGGCCGAGGTCTTCTCGCTCACGCGGTAGCTTTCCAGCGGGTTGAAGGCGGGCGCCGACAGGGTCGAGCTGTACACGCCGCCGCCGGGACGCGGCTTGCCGTCGTAGCTCGCCAGTGCCTGCGCGTAGCTGGCGACGTCGAATCCCAGGAAGCTGCGCGGGAAGTTGCCGTTCACGCCAGAGAGGAAGCCGTGCGGGGTGAAGGTCTGGTTGATCACGTTGCCGCCCAGGTCGCCCACATTGATCGCATTCTCGCCGGAGTAATGATCCTGGCCCGCATTGAAGGCGTTATTGATCATGTCGCGCGACTTCTTGCGGTTGGTCTGGCTCAGGCCGAACTTGAGGCGGTCGAGATTGAAACGGTCGACCTTCCAGTTGGCGTCGACCGTCGCGCCGCCGATACGGTCGTCGATATTGTCGCCCGCGCGGCTGTAGTAGTGGGTGTTGAAATCGCTGGGGCCGAACAGGCCCTGGGCCAGGCCGCTCTGCAGGTCGCGGCCGTCGTTCAGCGTGGTGCTCACGTCGGGCACGGCGCCGCCGTTGAGGCGGATGCGCGTCACGTTCGGCTGGTTCATGCGCAGCACGACGTAGGTATCCTTGCCGCCGGAGTCGCGCTTCGACGTCGACAGGTAGACGTCACCCGCCACGCTCAGGGTCGGCGACACCTTCCACTCCGCCCTGGTGCCGAACATCGCCGTATCCACCACCCGGTACTCGGTCATGTTCAGGACCTCGGGATTGAGCCGCAGCTCGGGGTCGGTGCTGTTCAGGGTCAGGTCGGTCACCACGTTGTTGGTCACCTTGACGTCGGACCAGCGGCCCGGCGCATACAGCGGGTAGTACGACAGCTGGTAGCCGACCTGGGGCGAATCGAGCCGGGTCTTGAAGCCGTCGACGATGACTTTCACATCGCTGCGCGGACGCCACTCCACCTTGCCCGACAGTGCGATGCGTTCCTTCTTCTCCATGATGGAACCGAAACGGAACTGTCCCGGAGCGATCAGGCCTTCTTCGTTGGGGTCGAGCATGCCGTTGCCGTTCGGGTCGATGGCGCCGCCCCAGGTATTGCCGGATTCCCAGAACTGGCTGGGGTCGCTGGGGATCGCGTTGCGCGACCAGCCGCCGTCGTTGCCGGCGGTGTCGGTGCGCACGTCGCGCTTGGCATACACGACGCCGAGCAGCACGCCCACCTTGTCGCCGAACGTGTTGCTGTAGGTGCCCGACAGCTTCTTGCCGTTCAGGCTGCTCATCTGGTTACGGTCGGCTTCCGCGCGCAGCAGGCCGCGCTGGCCCTTCTGGTCGAACGGGCTGGCCGAGCGCAGGTTGACCAGGCCGCCGATGGCGCCTTCGATCAGCTGCGCCTGGGTCGACTTGACGACGTCGGCGCCGTTGATGACGTCGGCCGGCAATACGTCGTAGGCGAAGTCGCGGCCGGCGCCGTCGGTGCCCAGCAGGCGGCCATTGAAGGTGGTGATCGTGTAGTCGGGACCCAGGCCGCGGATGCTGACCCGCTGGCCTTCGCCGCCGGCGGTGCGCGAGATCGAGACGCCGGTGATGTGGCTGAGCGAGTCGGCCACGTTGTTGTCGGGGAAGCGGCCGAGTTCAGTCGCACTGATGCTGTCCTGCACCACGGCGGAGTTGCGCTTGAGCGCCAGCGACTGCTGCAGGCTGGCGCGGGTGCCGGTCACGACGACCTGCTCCACCTTGCCGGTTTCGTCCGTGGCTGCAATTTCCTGGGAGCGGGCTGGCGCTGTCAAGGTGGACAGCGCCAGCAGGCAGGCAGAAGTGAGCGGATTCAGCACGAAGCGGTGATGACTGTCTGCGTGCGAGCGGCATTGCGAATGAGAACCCATTTAACGCTTCCTTTTATAAGTTTGTTGGAGCAGCACAGGGGAATGCCGGTACACGGGAAGGCTGTCCGATTGCGATCATCACCTCTGCCAGCCTGGATGCAGACCAGCCGATTCGAGTGGATTGAAAGTTTCGTTTAATTTCGTATGAAGTTCATTCTCGTTCGAATAGGTTTCGGTTTGTGCGCGTTGAAAGCATCTTGGAAGGTGCAAATTGATGCTTCGATATTTAGTCTATAGTGAAAATATGGCTGATACAAACAACTTACGCATTTTCGAATGAAATGTTGTAACTGGGCTATTTGCCAGTTTGTCTTTCGTTCGAAAGTGGTGCGGGCTTGTCCACGCTGGGTCGGGAAACGCTCTTTCTTGAGGCAGCAGGCGCCCGGTCGCGGCGTGGCGAAGGTTCTGGCATTGACGCCGCAATGGGGTCAGCGAATGCTGGCAGGGTCCCGCGTCCAGGCAGGCGAGTCGGGCCGAACAGCCGATCACCCGTGACGGGGCGGGACCAGGGCCGTCGGGCCATGGTTGATCGGTCGATATGTCGTGTCGAAGGGGAGGGCGGTGTCTTGCGCAGGCATCGGCGATGCCTGGTCAATGCAAGGTATGGATGGGTCCATGATCAATGCAACATCTGGATTATTGCGTGCTGCGCTATGCCGGCAAAGTGCCCGACGCGTCACACCATCTGCTCGGCCGCAATCACCTTGACGCCCGGCGACGGCAGCAGCGCGGCGCCGAGCAGTACGCTGGCGATGCGCGCGGCCGGGTTCGGCCGCCAGCGCCGGGGCAGCAGCGGCGCGGCAGTGCGCAGCGCCGCCAGCATCATGCGTTCGGCGGGGCGCGACTCCGACCGGTCGCCATCGATCAGGCCAGGGCGCACCAGGGCCAGCGCATCGAATCCGACCTGGCGCAGCGCGTCTTCGAGTTCCCCCTTGACCCGGTTGTAGAAGAAATGCGAGCGCGCATCGGCGCCGATCGCCGAGTTGAGCACGTAGGTGCGCGTACCACGGGCGTAGGCCAGGCGCGCCACCAGCAACGGATAGTCATGATCGACCCGGTAAAATGCCGACCGCGACCCGGCGCGGCGCATGGTAGTGCCCAGCGTACAAATGACGGCGTCGGCGCGCCCCCAGGCGGCAACCGCGTCGAGGTGCTCGAAATCGACGGATACCGTGGTGAGTTTGGGATGCGGCGGCAGTTCACGCCGGGACAGCGCGGTCACCGTTCCCACCCGGGGATCAAGCAGTGCCTGCGCCAGCACCTGGCGGCCCACCACACCGGTAGCGCCGACCAGCAGCAGATTCTGGCTTGCCTTGCTCAAGTGCGTACTCCTTTACAGCGTCGATGAAAGACAGGCGGCCAGCCGCGGCCGGCATGGCAGCGGGGTACGGCACGGCGCCGCAACCGTGCACCTGCCCAGCCTAAGAACTGGTGGAAGACCTTGGCGATGACCTTCCTCAAATGTCTTGCAAGTTTGCCGCAATTCAATCACAGACCTCATCCATCCTTCACTGGGGCGTCGTGACCAACCTGGTCAAGCCGTTTCCCCAGTATGCCGAGTGGCGTTCCTGCACCTGTTCCAGGTCGGGTGCAAAATCGAGCGCCTTCTGCGCCCGTTGCAGCGCCACGTCGGCATGGCGCCTGGCTGCGGCGCTGGTCGTGGCGTCGCCGCTTGCGCCGATCTCGCCGAGCACGCGCTGCACGCGCATCGCTACCTCGACCAGATGGGCGCCATCGCGCCCGACTGCATTGAAGCCGTCCTCGAGCATGTCATCGAGCGTCAGGCCGGGAACCGCAACGCGGTCGCATTCAGGCTCGGGCGGCTCGGCAGGACGGACGAAGCTGGCGAACAGGCGGTGCAGTGATCCCATCACCGCGATCGCGGTGCCCGGATCGTTGACGGCGGGCGACAGCGCGCGGCAGGCGATCTCGGCCAGTACGACAATGCCGAAGCGGGGATCGTCGTCGAATTGTCGCAGCGAACCGATGGTAAAGGCCTTCTCGATGTCGGCATCGTCGGGTCTTTCGCTACTGTCGTCATCGGGCAGCACATGTGCGAGCGGGCGCGATGGCACGATGAGCGCGCCGGGCAGCACCGCCAGGCTGATTCTTGCCTTGTGCCTGGTGGCCAGGCGCTGCAGCGCAGCGATATCCACCCGCTGCAGGCAGCCGATGCGCTCGGAGCGCACCGGCTGGCCGGCCGGCGCGCCCAGCAGCGGCACGCCGCCCAGCCAGGGATCGCCGCGGCGCCGTTCGATCGACTGCAGCGTGGCCTGCTCGACCTTGTCGATGACGGCGCCGAGCCGCCCGAGCCGGGCGATGCTGTCGACCCAGCGCACGAACACCAGCACCACCGCGACCATGGTCAGCAGCGTCAGGACGAACAGGGTGAAGCGGCCCGGCTTGCCGAAGTAGTCGTTGCTGGTGGCGCTCAGGGCGACGATGGCATAGATGAAGGCGCCCACGAACACCGACAAGGCGTTCTGCGACACGTCGTCCGCGACGATCAGCGGAAAGGCGCGTGCGGTCGCCGATTGCCCGGTCGAGGCATACGCCGACACCATCGACGCGACCGCGAACGTGGCCACGCCGAGCATGCTCGCGGCGATGATCTTGAGCAGATCCATCACCGAGCCCTGGGCAATTTCAGGGACCTTCCAGTCGAGTCCGCTGCTGTCGGCGAGGTGCGCCAGCAGGACGCCGCCCACCGACAGGATGCAGGCGATCAGTGGCTTGACCCACAGGCGCTCGCGCAGGCGGTTGAAGAAGAATTCAAATTGGTTTCGCATAGGCCTCGATTGTCGTTGGCTGAACCGCAGGCGCGTCGGTGCTCTGCGACCGGACTGGCTCGCCCCGGCCTGGCATGTAGTGTGCGCACAAGCGGCCCAGCTGTCGGTTAGCTGAGGAACGCTGCCATGCAATTGCGGAGGAGCGTCGCGGGCGTCGCAGACGCGCGACGCAAACACCACACTTCGCGGATTAAGCTTATCGAAAGATTACTAACATTTGTGCAAATGCGATTAAGCGGCTAAAATAAGCGCTTTCCGCCGGTCGTGAGCCATGCTACGGCCCAAGGCACCCACGCGCAACGCTGACGCCGTCTGCCTTGCCATGCTGCTGCAACCGCGTCCGGGTCAGCAGCGAACCCGCTGCCCGCTATTTCCGGATCATCACGAAATTGACGAGTCGCAGCCGCTGGTCAGTCCCGATCCTGGCCTCGTCAAGTCGCCCGTGACCCTTCGCACGACTTCAGGATTGCCTGCATCGTCAATACGGCGGAGTATGGCGTGTGCATGGTTGTCCTCCAGGCGATTGCTGTTGCATCGTTCAGACGCGCTTCGCCAGGCCGGCAATCGGCTGTCGTACCCGGAGCAGACCTAGCACCTGTCGTGTCCGAAGCAGGTACGGCCGCGGCGGTGTGCGCCGCCGCCATTCGGTGCGAGCCGCCAGGCGCCGCTCGCAACCATCCATCATCGTTCAGGAAATCGACGTGAATCCGTATTACTGCATCACCCCAAACCAAGCCGGCCCGCTGCTGGCGCCATGCGCACCGCGCTACGAGAGAACAGGCGTTGCGGCCATGACCAAGGTGGCCCGCCTGCGCGCCTGTCTCGCTGGCGTCATCGTCATGCTGTCGGTCCCTGCCGCGGCCATGGAAGACGCGGCAGACGCGCAGGAAGCGAAAGGGCCGCTGACGCTTGGCGGCGCGATCCGCTTCAATTATGTCCACAAGAGCTGGCAGGATGAGTACCGCAGCGGCTTTTTCGGCCTCGACACGGCGCGCGTGGACGTCAACTATGACGACGGGCATCTGATTGGCTCGGCGCAGTACCGCTACAACAATTTCCCCAAGGGGCAGGGCGGCTACTGGCAGCATTTCCTGCACCACGGCTGGGGCGGGGTGCGCTTTGCCGACAAGAGCGAGCTGCACATCGGCCTGGACAGGAATCCGTTCGGCCTGCAGCCGTTTGCCTCGAATAACTTTTATGAGTCGATTGCCTTCTATGCCGGCCTGGAAGACAAATACGACCTGGGCGTGACCTATGCGAGCCGTCCGGGTCCGGTCGAGTGGCAGCTGGGCTTCTTCCCGCGCGATGGTGGTTCGTATGGCGGCGGCAGTAACACGGCCGGTGCATCGAACCGCTATTCGTACAATATCGTCGCCGACGATGCCGAGCAGGGCTATGGTACCGGGCAGACCGATCAGGAGCGTAACACCCTGGTCGGCCGCGTGGCGTGGCATGTCGGACCGGACAGGAAGCACGAGATCGGTGTGTCCGGGCTCACCGGCGAGATCGACAACGGCCGCGGCGCCGATACCCGGCGCTACGCCGCGGCGCTCCACTACCGCGGCAACGTCGGCCGCATGACCGTCATGCTCCAGGCGCTGCGCTACCGCTACCGCACCGCCCACGACGCCAGCCAGACCTATGGCGGGCTCGACGCCAACAGCTTTGTCATCCTGGGCGGCTTCGGTTATCCGTTCCCGGTGGCGTCCGCCGGCGACATCCGGATCGCCAATATCAGCTACGCCATTCCCGGCAGGCTGGGCCCGTTCAGCGACTTCAAGATCTACAACGATTATTCCGACCTGCACAAGCGAAGCGGCCCCTTCAGGGATTCCGTGCAAAATGTCACCGGGCTGAGTTTCTCGTCAGGGAAGTGGTCGTTCTACGCCGATTTCATGCTCGGCAAGCACCACCCCTACCTGTCGCCGGATCTTGGCGGGCTGGCCGCGACGGCGGCCGAGCACAGTGGGTTTACGCGCAGGATCAACCTGCAGGCTGGTTATTATTTCTGACGCCCAGTCGTCAAAACACACTCGAAGAAAGGTTCAAAGGATGTCTTCTCCCCTGCCTGACCAGGCCACCGATGTTCAACGCCGCCCATGGATACAGGTAAACCCTCCCGTATTCTTCGTGTCGGCCGTGCTGATCCTGGCATTCGCCACCGCCTCCGCCTTGTTCCCGCAACGTGTGGGCAGTGCGTTCGATGCGCTGCAGGCCGGGATCATCCATGACTTTGGCTGGTTCTATATCCTGGCTGTCGCGTTCTTCCTGGTGTTCGTGATCTTTCTCATGATGAGCCGCTATGGCGACGTCAAGCTCGGCGCCGATGACAGCGAACCCGAGTACAGCTACCTGTCCTGGTTCGCCATGCTGTTCAGTGCCGGCATGGGGATCGGCCTGCTGTTCTTCGGGGTCGCCGAACCGATCCAGCACTATGCCATGCCGCCGGTGGGCGAGGGCCGCACGATCCAGGCGGCGCGCGAGTCGATGGTGCTGACCTTCTTCCACTGGGGCCTGCATGCCTGGGCAATCTACATCGTCGTCGGACTGGCGCTGGCCTACTTCGCGTTCCGGCGCGGCCTTCCGCTCACGCTCAGGTCGAGCCTGTTCCCCCTGATCGGCAACCGGATCCATGGCCCGATCGGGCACGCCATCGATATCTTCGCGGTGCTCGGCACCATGTTCGGGGTGGCGACGTCGCTCGGCTTTGGCGTGTTGCAGGTCAATGCCGGCTTCGCCCACCTGTTCGGCCTGCCGGTCACGCCGCAGGTGCAGATCGTCCTGATCGTGGCCATCACGGGCCTGGCGACGCTGTCGGCGGGCACCGGCCTGAACAAGGGCGTGAAGCGCCTGTCCGAACTGAATATCATCCTCGCGATCGCGCTGCTGCTGTTCGTGCTCGCAGCCGGGTCGACGGTGTTCCTGCTGTCGGCGTATGTGCAGAATATCGGCAGCTACCTGGGCGCGGTGGTCCAGCGCACGTTCCGGATGTACGCCTACGAGCCCAATTCCTGGCTCGGCAGCTGGACCCTGTTCTACTGGGGCTGGTGGATTTCCTGGTCGCCGTTCGTGGGCATGTTCATCGCCCGCATCTCGCGCGGCCGCACCATCCGCGAATTCGTCGGTGGCGTGCTGCTGGTGCCGGTGCTGTTCACGTTCCTGTGGATGACCGTGTTCGGCAACACCGCCATCGCGCTCGACCTGGGCGGCGCGGCGCCGATCGTGCAGACCGTCGCCAGCAATCTGCCGGTGGCCTTGTTCGAAGTGCTTGAGCATTTGCCGTACTCGGCCATCACGTCGGGGCTGGCGACGCTCCTCGTCATCACGTTCTTCGTCACATCGGCGGACTCGGGCGCGCTGGTGATCGACATGATCACCTCGGGCGCCGCGCCCAACCCGCCGGTCTGGCAGCGCGTCTTCTGGGCCTGCTGCGCCGGCCTGGTGGCCGCCGTGCTGCTGCTGGCGGGTGGGCTGCAGGCGCTGCAGACCGCCGCGATCGCCAGCGCACTGCCGTTTGCGGTGATCATGATCTTCATGTGCTATGGCTTGCTGCGCGCCCTGCAAACCGAGTCGAAAGGCACGCCGATCGACCTGTCCAGCACGGCCGACGCCTCGCCGGAGGTGGAACTGAGCTGGCAGCAAAGGCTGTCGAGCATCACCAGCTTCTACGACCAGCGCGAGATCGCCGCCTTCCTCAGCGGCACCGCGCGCCCTTCGCTCGAGGCGGTCGCAGCCCAGTTCCGCGAAAGCGGGCTGACGCCGGATGTGCGGGAAAGCGGTGACCGGATCGCACTGAACGTGCCGCATGGCGATCGCGGCGAGTTCCACTACACCATCCGCGCGCGCAGCTTCCGTTCGCCCAGTTTCGCATGGACCGAGAGCGAAGGCCGCTCCGTCGACAGCCGGCACTACCGCGCCATGGCGAGCGGCGCCGAAGGCGAGCAGCATGATGTGACCGGCTACACGGGCGAGCAGCTGATCAATGACCTGCTCAAGCGCTACGCCCAGTTCCGCCATGTGCGTCGCCTGGCGTGATCGACGGGCTGACCCTGTGCGAGCACGCTCGTTCGGCGTGCCGGGGCGGCGCCCGGCGTGGCGCATCTCGCACGGGCCGCATGCCAGCTCTGCAAGCAGGGCGCTACGGTACGATGACGCCAGGGTGATCATGCGTCGTGCGTATGGCAGGACGTGCGCAGGTCGCGCCGCCAAGCAGACTGCGTGCGTCCGCGCCTTGCCATTGTCCCGCCATGTCGCCCCCAGCTGTAGGGTAGTGGCCACTCCCTCACTCCGGGTTCCGGTTGCGTTACCGTCCGCGATCTGATTCCCGCACGGTACGATCGACAGCCCCTGATCGATTTGCCGCCGTCACGAGGACCACGCCACCGGCAGCCGCAGGCCATTAGCCATGCGCCACGGTTGATCTTCTCGCATTGCGACGTCCAGATGGTGAACCGTCATCCGTATCGAAAAGAGCTCCCGAAAACCTTCAATCAATCGTGCATTCCGGCAAGGCAAGCAGCATTCAATCTGCTGTTCTCCACTGATGGGCTGAATTTCGATACGATTGCTGCCGGCATAATCCCACCTGACAGCCCAGGCAACCTGGATTATCCCGCATCGGTGACGTCGTTTAGCACGGCTGGCGCACGCTATGTCCGTTTGGAAATGTCAAACTGCCCACAGGAAGACGGTTCAGGAACGATATATTGCGCAATCGGCGAAGTCGCATTCGGTGCGGAGCTTGATTTTGTGGACGTTCCGGAGCCAATCTCCTTGGGGCTTGTTGCTATCGGACTTGCAGGTCTGACGGCTGCACGCAGACAGCGAAAATGAGCGTATCAATTCAGTTCGTTTGCACGCGTGCTCGTACAAGTTCACGCGTGCAATGAATTGGTCCAGTATTCGGGATGCGCTGACAAGCCAATTTGTCTCCCTGGGAAACGCAAGATTGATTCGACATCCTTAAACTTGTGCAATGAACGGCCTTTTGGTTCAGATAACAGCCAAGTTCATGGAGCGCAGACCAATCTTGCGACATCAGCGAGCGATTCCGCCGAGAGGAACGTGACCGAAGGCGGGACGGTCTTGCACGAAGTGGCGATACGCGCTGGTACAACTTTGCAGTAGGTCAGTTGTTCTGGCGTCGATAGTGGCGGCTGACATGCAAAGCCCCGGCTGGCCTGCCATTACCTCGAGTTGCCTGATCTTCTTGCAAGCGGCGGCGTATGCTACCGGACGCGTGATGCCACGTCCGCATGCGCTCTTCGGATACAACGCGTACGGTATAATGATGCCAGGGTGATCATACGTCGTGCGTATGACAGGATGTGCGTTGGTCGGGCCGCCGCGCAGACTCATTGCGCCCATTCCGATGCCATCATCCCGCCACGCCGTCATCCGCTGCCTGCCAGCGCCAACAGCCTCGATCTCCGTTCCCGGTTCTGCTAAAGGCCGCAATCGCGTCCTCGCACCCTGTGCGATCGACAGCTCCTGATCCATTTGCCGCTGCCGCAGCGCCACAGCAGCGGCAGCCACTTGCCTCGCGCCCAATGTGGCGAACATCACTTCAATAGCGACATCAAGATGCAGGACCACCATGCGTATCGAAAAAAAGCTCTCGAAAACCTTCAATGAATTCATGCAGTCAGGCAAAGCCGGCGGCATTATCCTGATCCTGTGCACGCTGGCATCGCTGGCGCTCGCCAATTCCGCGCTCGGCCCGGACTATCTGGGATTCTGGCACATCAACCTTGCCGGCCTGAGCATCGAACTGTGGGTGAACGATGCCCTGATGGCGATTTTCTTCTTGCTCATCGGCCTCGAGCTCAAGCGCGAGCTGTACAACGGCGAATTGTCCGACCTGCGCAATGCCATGCTCCCCATCGTGGGCGCCATCGGCGGCATCGCCGTTCCGGCGCTGATCCACTTCATGCTCAATGGCGGCACCGCCACCCAGGCCGGGATCGGTATTCCGATGGCCACCGACATCGCCTTCGCGCTCGGTGTGCTGAGCCTGCTCGGCAAGCGGGTGCCGGCGTCGCTCAAGGTGTTCCTGGCCGCGCTCGCCGTCATGGACGACCTGGGCGCGATCATCGTGATCGCCGTGTTCTACACCAGCCAGCTCTCCTTCGCCTACCTGCTGGCGGCGCTGGTCGTCTTCGCTGCCCTGTTCCTGATGAAGCGCGTGTTGCGCGTGATGGCGCTCACTCCCTACCTGCTGGGTGGCGCGCTGATGTGGTACCTGATGCTGCAGTCGGGCGTGCACGCGACCATCGCCGGCGTGCTGCTGGCCTTCGCGATCCCCTATTCGGCAGTCCAGGACGATGCCGCCTCGCCGTCGCACCGGCTCGAGCACATCCTGCACAAGCCGGTCGCTTTCCTGATCCTGCCGATCTTCGCGCTGGCCAACACCGGCATCGTGGTCGGCGCCGGCTGGGCGCAAGAATTGCTGTCGACCAATAGCCTCGGCATCCTGCTAGGGCTGGGCATTGGCAAGCCGGTCGGCATCGTCGCGTTGACCTTCGCCGCGGTCGCGGTCGGCATCTGCCGCCTGCCGCTCGATCTCGCCTGGCGCCACATCCTGGGCGCTGGCTTGCTGGGCGGCATCGGCTTCACGATGTCGATCTTCATTACCAACCTGGCGTTCACCGGCCATGCCGACGTGATCAATGCCTCCAAGATGGCAATCCTGCTGGCGTCGTTCTGTGCCGGCGTGGTGGGCTTCATCTGGCTGAAATTCATGGGTGCGCCGCTTGCGTCCGATCCCGATCCGGATACCATGGACTTCGACAGCGAGCCGGCGCGCTGAAGGAGCTGCCAGGCAACACATGAAGACGATCATCCATCCGGCCAGGGCGGTCGCCCTGGGGTTCCTGCTGACGATCCTGTTCGGCACGGTCCTGCTGGCGCTGCCGATGGCGCGCGCCGGCGGCGAACCCGCGCCCTTGTTCACCGCCTTCTTCACGGCGGTGTCGGCGGTGTGCGTGACCGGCATGGTGACGGTCGACACCGGCACCTACTGGTCGACCTTCGGACAGGTGGCGATCATGCTGCTGTTCCAGATGGGCGGCTTCGGCATGATGACGGCGGCGACGCTGCTGGGCCTGATGGTCAACCGCTCGCCGCGCTTGCGTTCACGCATGATGACCCAGACCGAAACACGCTCGCTGGCGCTGGGTGACGTGGCGAGCATCGCGCGCGTGGTGCTGGTAGTGACGGTGGTGGCGCAGACGCTGATCTTCGCCATCCTGATGCTCAGGCTGCACTACGGGCATGGCCTCGCCTGGCAAGAGGCCGCCTGGTCGGGGCTGTTCCACGCCGTGTCGGCCTTTAACAACGCCGGCTTCTCGATCCACGCCGATGGCCTGATGCGCTACGCGGGCGACGCCCTGGTCCTGCTGCCGATCATGCTGGGATTCATGGTGGGCGGCATCGGCTTCCCCGTGCTGCACGACCTGCGCCAGCGCCGGAGCGATGCACGCCGCTGGTCGCTGCACACCAAGCTCACGCTCAGCGGGAGCGCGGTGCTGCTGATCGGGGGCTTTCTCGCAGTGCTGTTTTTCGAGTGGGGCAATGCGCAGACGCTGGGGCCGCTGGGCGTGGCCGACAAGATGCTCAACAGCCTGTTCATGTCGGCGGCGGCGCGCACCTCGGGCTTCAATACCGTCGACATTGCCAGCCTGCACCAGGAAACCTGGGCGCTGCATTATTTCTTGATGTTTATCGGAGGCGGCAGCGCCAGCACGGCGGGCGGCGTCAAGGTGGCGACCATCGTGGTGCTGTTCCTGCTGGTGCTGGCCGAAGTGCGCGGGCAGAGCGATCCCGAGGCCTACGGACGCCGGGTCGGCGCCTCGGCCCAGCGCCAGGCCATCACGGTGCTGGTGCTGGGCAGCGTGCTGGTGGTAGCCGGCACCGTCATCTTGCTGCGCGTCACCGATTTTCCGACCGACCAGATCATTTTCGAAGTCATCGCCGCCTTCAGCACGGCCGGCTTGTCCACAGGCATCACCGCGCAATTGCCGGTGTCCGGACAGCTCGTGCTGCTGGTGCTGATGTTTTTTGGCAGGGTAGGCACGATCACGCTGGCGACCTCGCTGGTGCTGGGAGAGCGCCGCATGCCTTACCGTTATCCCGAGGAGCATCCAATTGTTGGGTAGAATTTTTACGGAGCAGTTCGCCTTCTCCACGAGCGACAGCGTAGTGGTCATCGGCCTGGGCCGCTTCGGCGGCGCCGTGGCCCAGTCGCTGGTGCGGCTCGGGCACGATGTGATGGGCATCGACCGCAAGGAAGACCTGGTGCAGATCTGGGCCGACCGCCTGACGCACGCGGTGCAGGCCGATTCGACCAATGAAAACGTCATGCTCCAGCTGGGCGTGGCCGATTTCTCGCATGCGATCGTCGCCATCGGCTCCGACCTCGCGGCCAGCCTGATGACGCTGATGGTGCTGACCGAACTCGGCATCAAGGACATCTGGGTCAAGGCAATGACGCCGGAGCATGGGCAGATCGCCCAGCGCATCGGCGCCCACCATGTCATCTATCCCGAAGCCGACATGGGCGAACGCGTGGCCCACCTGATCACCGGACGCATGATGGATTTCATCGAGTTCGACGACGGCTTCGGGATTGCCAAGATCCATGCACCGCGCCATACCCACAACCAGCCGCTGGCCGAGTCGCATGTGCGCTCGCGCTTCGGCGTCACCGTGGTGGGCGTCAAGCGCGCCAACGAAGACTTCCAGCATGCCCAGCCCGAAACGCGGGTGCTGCCGGCCGACCTCTTGATCGTGTCGGGGCCGACCAGGAAGATCGAAGAGTTTGCCCGCGGAGAAAAGAAAAACGGGCGCTGACTGCGACAGGAAGCCGGCTGCATCGGGCCGGCTCTGGATGGCAGGCGTAATCCATGGTGGATAAATTTCTGGGACGACATATTTCCACTTGCCATTGCTTGAAAATACATCGGCTTGCCGACCGCACGGAGGCGGGAAAGAGCGCATAGTGTGCAGGTTGCACGCGATCTTCAAGGATCGTCCTCTTCCAGACGGCATCTGCCGTGCTGCCATTCCCGCCAGACATTCCCACGCATTGCGGCGGGCGCGCATGTCCAGCTAGTTCTCCTCGAAAGGTACGCCATGTATCCATTCTCCCAATCCGTCAGTCCCGCCGTGCGTTCGCATATGGATGCACAGGCCGCATTCCTGAACGAGCTGTCGCAGACCATGTCGCGCTCTTTCCAGCAAGTGATCCAGCTTAATCTGCAACTGGGCCAGACCCTGTTCGAGGAAGCCGCCGGCACCGCCCGGCGCATGCTCAACGTCGAGCGCGCCGGCGGCGCCCTGCAGGCGGCCGCTGCGAGCGCCCAGCCCGCCACCGACACCCTGCGCTCCCATCAGCAGCACATGTCCGAGCTAGCCGCCGGCACCCAGGTCGACCTGACCCGCATGAGCGGGCAGCAGGCGCAGGAAGCCTCCCCTACTGCGCGCGCGCTGGCCGATGATGTCGGGCGCGCTTCGGCCGACGCCACCGACAAGAGCCTGAGCGAGCAGGAGGCGGCCGTGACGAACGCGCACGCTGCCTTCGTGCAGGCGGCTGCAAGCGGCGCCCGGATGCTGGCCGGGCTTGGCGCCAACGTCGCCCAGGCCAGGCCCGACGCCACGGCCCCCGCTTCCGACGACAGCACGGGCGGTTATGCCCAGCCCGGCAGCATGATGCCGTCGCCGGCACGCTGACCGGCGCCAGTCGCTCCGGTTGGCCGGCATCCGCTGGGACGATCGCCAAGCGGTGACGCAGTGCTTGTCCTCTGTGGCTGCGCGACTGCCTGATGGGCATGAAGATTGCGCATGTCCAAGCTGAGCGCCATGTGTCGGCCCGGCAATGGGCCACACGGTGCACCTGCGCCTGCGCCTGCAGGTGGACCTGCACCAGTACCTGCGTTGGAGCGGACGCCTGCACGCCTGCCGGGGGGGCTCAGGTCAGACCGCGATCGGTGTCCACGTTTCCAACGCCGGCGTACGGATCCTGCACTCGCAGATGCCCCGCCTGGCTGTCCACGCAGCGCCAGTCGGCGGCGTGGACGACATGCGCCTTGGTGCGTGTCCTACGTCAGCGAGCCAGACCGGCGTGCATGATGGTGTGAAGAGATCCAATACTGGAGTTGATGTGTCACGAATACCTGAAACATGGCGCGCTGCCGATGATGGCGGCGAGCCGATACTGTCCGCCTATGGACACCTGATCGAGCAGATCGCGTGTCCGGCTTACTGCTGCACGCCGGACGGCGCGGTGGCGCATTGCAACAGCTCCGCCAGGCGGCTGTGGGGAGGCTGCCCCGATGCGGCCGAGGACGGTCGCTGGGATGGCTTCGTGGCCTTGTTCAACCTGGATGGCGGCATGATCGACAAGTCGGCGTCGCCGGCCGCGCTGGCGGCGCGCAGCGGGCGGGCCCAGCCGCCGACCGAATTGCTGGTCGAGTCGTCCGACGGGCGCCGGCGCTGCGTGGTGATCCATGCGCGCCCGGTCCTGCACGCCAATGGCGCTGTCGCGGGCGTGCTGTGCTCATTGACCGACATCAACGAACAGCGCCGCCTCGAGGACGAGGTGAAGTCCGTGCATGACAGCCGCGCCGGTTTCCTGCATGTGCTGGCGCATGAACTGCGCAATCCGCTGGCCCCGGTCATGGCGGCTGCCACGCTGTTGCGGCGCCAGCGCAGCGACCCGCAGGTTGACCGGATGGCCGGTGTCATCGTGCGCCAGACCACCAAGCTGGCGCGTTTCGTCGACGACCTGCTCGAAGGTGCACGCATCGAACAGGCCTGTGACACGCCAGTGTCGATGCGGGCGACCAATGTGGACGAGGTGCTGGCGCATGCCTGCGACGTGGTCGACTGCGTCCTGAACGAACGTCAGCAGACGCTGCGGGTGGAAATCGGCCCCGAGGGACCGGTGCAAGGCGCGGTGCTGTGGTGCGATCCCGAGCGGCTGGCGCAGGCGCTTGGCAGCGCCCTGCTCAATGCCAGCCAGTTCTCCGACGATGGCGCCGCAATTTCGCTTGAGATCGCAGTCGATGGCGTGTTCCTCGAACTGCTGGTGAGCGACGACGGGATCGGCGTCGAGCCCGCCGAACTGCCGCTGCTGTTCGAGCCGTTTCGCAAGTTCGCCACGCATCCCGCGCGCGTGGAATCCGGCGCCGGACTTGGCCTCGCGATCGCGCGCAGCGTGACCCGGGCGCATGGCGGCATGGTGTCCGCCGACAGCGGCGGACGAGGGCAGGGCACGCGCCTGAAGTTCGTGCTGCCCGTGGTGCTGGACGCGGCGTTCGTCTGAGGCCGGCCGCAGCGCTTCGGCAGCGCCAGGCGCGCCATCCCCGCAGCGATCATGTGGCCTGCGGTGCGCCCGGCGCGTGGCGATGGGTGTAGGCTCGCTAGTGTCCTGAATCAGAGATTCGTTGAATAAATGCGGCGAGCGTCGCCCTGATACTGCGTCGCAAATGCGCGCCAGGCCCCGGCCTTGCTGTGCTTTGCTCCTTGTTTCAGGCCGACTTCGCCACATTTATTATTCAACGAACTTCCAGTTCAGGACACTAGGCCAGATTCCACACGCTGGGAGCGAATATGATGACGTCCGAACCCGCGAACACGTTTCGCGGCCTGCCCCTCACGTCAGAACAGGACAGCGAGATCCGGCATTACATCCATGCCAGGGAGCGTAGCGGCCAGGCCTGGGACACGCCGGAGCTGCAGGCAATGCTGTCCGACATGCTCGACCCGCCCGAAGCCGACGAAGAAGATCGCCACGCGCTCTCGGACAGCATGGGCAGGGAGCGGGCGGCCGCGGTCCTCGATGGCGGAAAAGACCTCGACAGGGCCGATCCTCACCCCGACTCGTAATCGATTACCGGCACCCGGTGGGCGGCGCGGCTAGCGTGCACTCCCGCTGGTCGGCGCGCGATCGGTTCTCGGGGCTGGTGCACACGGGTGCAGGCGCCGCGCATGGCGCTCAGTGGCACACGCCATTGTCGGGCATTGCCGGCATCCGCACCGTGTTCAGCGGATAGCTGGACGGCAAGCCGCGCGCGGATGCACGCGCCGCCGAGGCCGATTCAATGGATATGTGGGATGTGCCGGTGGTCGATCCACTTGCGCGCACTGTCGAAGGAATTGCTGACGGCTTCTTCGACGGTGGGGAAGCCCTTGGTGCCGGTCGCCTGGTGATGGCAAAGGGGGAAGGTGGCGTGTTCGCTTTCATAGATCGTGAAGATGGCCATGAAACGTCTGCGTATCGTCTCGACCGGATTCGCCACGATGGTATAGCCTTTGTAAAACGCTTTTGGCTCGGCGTGCATGGGAGGCTCCTTGGTCAGGAAACCACAGTAGCACGAAACCATGTAGCCACTTCGTCTGGTAAAAAATATAATTCTTGCGTTCGCCGCCAGAATGCTAGACTGACCGATGCGTACCCGAATCGACTGCCTGAGCGCCGTATTGATCGATGCTATCGTGAGCAATTATCGCGCGCGCAGCATCCGGTCTGCGGCCGACGCGCTGGCACGCAACCACGTGTCGCTCGAGGTGGCGCTGCGTGTGCTGACCCGGCCATGGCAACGGCGCGTCGCGCTCACCAGCAGCCCCGGTTTCCGGGCATCGGCCAAGCGACTGACCAATTCGCTGACTGACTCACTGAGCGACTCGCTGAGCGGCTCGCTGACCGACCGTGCCGGCAGTGCGAGCGAATCCGTGCCGGCAGGGCCGTTCCTGCCACAGGCGGCGCATGGTCCACGGTGAACGCTTCAACAGCATCACCCACGGCGTGGGTGCGGTGGCCGCTGTCCTGAGCGGCGTGCTGCTGGTGGTCGTGGCCGCGCGCAGCGGCGATGCCTGGAAGATCGTCAGCTTCAGCATCTATGCGGCCATGCTGTTGCTGCTGTACCTGACCTCGACCCTGTACCACAGCATGCGCGGCGCGACCAAGGACGTGCTGCGCAAGATGGATCATTGCGCCATCTACCTCTTGATCGCAGGCACCTACACGCCGTTTACGCTGGTCACGCTGCGCGGCACCGTCGGCTGGACGCTGTTCGGCGTGGTCTGGTCGCTGGCGTTGCTGGGCATCGCGCAAGAGATCTGGTACGCCCGGCGAGGGCGCGTCCTGTCGCTCGTCATCTATCTACTGATGGGCTGGCTGGCGGTGGCCTGTATCGGCCCCCTGGTCGATGCGCTCGGCCGCGCCGGCTTTGCCTGGCTGGTGGCGGGCGGCTTGTTGTATACCGCGGGCATCGCGTTCTACGCCACCGACCATAAACTGCGCCATGGCCACGGGATCTGGCACCTGTTCGTCCTGGCCGGCAGTGCCTGCCACTACCTGGCGGTGCTGTTGCATGTTGCCTGAGGCTGCAGCCTGGCTCGCGCGCTCTGGCGCCGGGCGCATGCCGCGCGAACGCGTGCGCGCCGGCCGGGCAGAACGGTGGGGCGTCGGGGATGTTGGTTCATCGGCTTCGCGCTCGCGCATGCGCGGCAACAGCAAGCGCTCGCGGCCATGCGCTTCGGGTAGCGGCGCCGTGGCAGGCGACGCTGCATCACCGGGGGGAAGGCGGCGCGGGCCGCGCTGGTGCAGCGTCCCGCGCCGCCTTCGCCCCGGTCGGGCTACAAGTTCAGGTTCAGCAATGTGGCAATTTCAGCCTTGAACTTGGCCTGGTTCGCGGCGCCGGGAATTTCGGTCGCCAGCACCATGGCCAGCGCGCGTGCATCGGTGATGCTGGCGAAATGGTCGGCGCACACGATTTGGGCCATCGGTCCGATATAGGTCAGCATGACCTGCTCGAGAACCGCCTTGGTCGCTGGCGTCACGTCGGCCGCCCTGGCCGGTTGCGGCGCCCGCGCCGGCGCCGCTGGCATGGCGGCAGCGGCCGCAGAGGCCGAGGCCGCCGGTGCGACAGCGCCCGCATCGCCCTGGCGCGGCAGGTCGGGCAGCAAGCCGCTCAGGTAGTCCAGCACGGTCTTGCTGGCCCACTCGATGGCTTCGGCAGCGTCGACCGCGCCGGCGACGAAACTCAGGCGCGCGGCCTGCATGGAACGCATGATGCCGAGGGCGTCGCGTCCACGCCGGCCGCGGCACATGACAAACACGATTTCTCCGGCGCGCAGGTGGATCTGGCCCATGCGGTTGTCATCGCTGACCAGCATGACCGTACCGGTCTGGCGCTGGCCGCACAGATTGGCGATCTGCTCCATCAGGGAAGGAAAGGGAGTGAATCCGGCTTGTGCCATGTCATTTGCTCCTGGTTAGGCTGATGACTTGCTGCGCAGTCGATCCATGGCCAGCTTGATGCTGATGCCGAGCCGTTCGATCGCGCGTCCCAATGAACCGATTTCGTCGCCGCGCTTGTTCTGGGTAAAGTCGACGTCGAAATCGCCCTTGCTCAGCTTGTCGGCGATGACGGTCAGTTCGTTGATCGGCCGGGTCAGCGCCTTGCCCAGCAGGTAGGCGACGCCAATCACCAGCACGATGGTGACGATGATCAGCATGCGGCCTTCCTTCTTCATCTTGTCCAGCGGCGCGAAGGCTTCGTCGTATTCCTGTTCCACCAGCATGGTCCAGCCCTGCGGCAGCTTGCGCATATAGCCGATCATTTCCTTGCCGTCGTTTTCATACGCTTGCGGGCCAGTCGTGATGCCGGCCGTTTTCAGCGCGCGGTGGGTGCTGAAGTCTTGCAGCGCCGTCTTCACCTTTTGTGCGTCGCTGTGGGCGATGACCTTGTTGGTCGCGTCGAGCAGGATCGCGTGGCCGGTCTTGCCCACGCGGGCGTCGGTGACCGCTTGCGAAATATCGCCCAGGTTCAGGCCCATGGCGATAACACCGAGCAACTGGTTGCTGTCGCTGCGGATCGGGCTGCCCAGCAGCAACGATGGCTTGCCGGTGGTCTTGCTGATCACGACCTGGCGCCCGACCGGCGCGCCGCCCATGACATCCTTGAAATAGCTGCGGTCGGCATAGTTGACCAGGTTGCCGCCATCGTTGCGCGCGATATTCTTGCCGTCCGGCGCAATCGTAAACACCAGGTAGGAATCGTAGGCCTGGCCGATCGCAGTCAGTACCGGCACCTGGCGCTCGCTCTTCATGCCGATGATGTCGTTCAGGCGACCGGCCTGGCGCAGCATGCGCAGATTACTGTCGTCCCAACCATTGATGCGGGTTGAAGCCGTATCCATGGTGGCGGTGAGGTTCTGGAAGATATTCGCGCTCAGTTCGCGCTCTGCCGTATTATTGGCGACGTACCACAGGGTACACAGCGGTATCAGCGTTACCGCCAACAGGGTGGCCACGACTTTGTGGAAGATATTCAGGGTCAGTTTTGAGGTCATAGTGCGTTTCGCGGTTGAGGACAGAAAGTCATTCTCCGAACGACGACAGGTAGCTACGAATACTTGCCGCGAGCGCGCTGCCCCGGCCGCCCCGATCACTGCGCAAGAGAGGATGCGACATTGATAAGGGGCAATTAATTGTACATTGGTTCCTGGCGGAAATTAAGTAATAGTACGTAGCTGTTGTTATTGCGTGCGTGGCGCGAGCGCGCCGTGCCGCACACATGCTCGCCAGGACGTCCTCTCGCACCCGGCGTGCACCGAGCCGTCCTCCATGACAAGCCGTCTTCCTCGCCAGGCGGTCCTCGTCGCCAACCTGTCTTCTTCAATACCGTCTCCTTCGCTAAGCCGACCCTGCGTCGAGCCGGCCCCGCCCGGCTATGCAAAAAGTAGATAACAGCTAGTCCGATATCTATGTTGTTTGCATTCGGCACTATGCCAGAATCTCAGCTTGAACCGCCCGGACGGTCGTCCAGCGACCGCCGGGCAAGCAGAAAAACCAGGAGACAACACAGATGCTGACTAGCACCGCTGGACCTGTCGCTCCCGTCAAACCGGTGGCGCGACAGTGGTATAAACAACTCTGGGTGCAGGTGCTGATCGCCATGGCGCTCGGCATTCTCATCGGGCACTTCTTCCCCGATCTCGGCACCGCGCTGCAGCCATTGGGCGACGGCTTCATCAAGCTGATCCGCATGCTGATCGCGCCGATCATCTTCTGTACCGTGGTGCTGGGCATCGCCAAGATGGACGATATGTCGCGCCTCGGCCGGGTCGCGATCAAGGGCCTGTTCTATTTCGAGGTGATGACCACGCTGGCGCTGATCGTCGGCCTGGTGATGGTCAACCTGTGGCAGCCGGGCGTGGGCATGAACGTCGACGCGTCCAACCTGGACGCCAATTCGATCAAGAACTACGTGGCGCAAGGCCATGACACCGGCATCGTCGCTTTCTTGATGAACATCATTCCGGCGACGATGGTCGGTTCGTTGTCCGAAGGGCATATCCTGCAAGTGCTGCTGGTCTCGGTACTGCTCGGCTGCGCGCTGGTGCGCGCCGGCGAAATCGGCAAACCGGTCATCGGGCTGCTGGAAAGTCTGTCGAACGTCTTCTTCGGGATGGTCGCCATCGTCATGTGGGCGGCCCCGATCGGCGCCTTTGGCGCCATCGCCTTCACCGTGGGTAAGTATGGCGCCGGTGCCTTGCTGTCGCTGGGAAATCTGCTGATCTGCTTCTACGTCACCTGCCTGGTGTTCATCTTCTGCGTCCTCGGCCCGGTGGCGCGGCTGTGCGGCTTCAGCCTGTTCAAGCTGATCCGCTTCCTGCGCGAGGAAATCCTGGTCTGCCTGGCCACCACCTCGTCCGAGAGCGTGCTGCCACGCATGCTGACCAAGATGGAGCAGCTCGGCTGCAAGCCGAGCATCGTCGGCCTCATCATCCCGACCGGCTACTCGTTCAACCTCGATGGCACTTGCCTGTACCTGGCCGCGGTGACCGTGTTTTTGGCCCAGGCCACCAACACCCCGCTCGACCTGAGCCACCAGATCGTCCTGCTGGGCGTGCTGCTCCTGACCTCGAAGGGCGCGGCGGGCGTGGCCGGCGCCGCCTTCGTGGTGCTGGCTGCGACGCTGTCGACGGTCAGCACGATCCCGGTGGCGAGCGTGGCGCTGATCCTCGGCGTGCACCGTTTGCTGTCCGAAGGCCTGACCCCGACCAACCTGATCGGCAACGCGGTGGCCACCATCGCCATCTCGAAATGGGAAAACGGGCTCGACACCGACAAGCTGCACAGCGTCCTGAACCAGAAATGATCATCGGTGCCGTTGATGCCGTTGATGTGTTGTCGATGCCGTCCTGATTCCCAGCCGAAAAGAGTGTGCGTGGAGTGTTGATGAAGAACCTGAATATCGGGAAAAAAATCGCCGTCGTCTTCGGCGTCGTGCTGGTCGTGGCGTCGGCAATCACGATTGTCGGCCTGTGGCAGCTCGGCAGGGTCACGGAATCGACCCGTCATCTGATGGAAACGCCGCTGGCCAAGGAACGCCTGGTCAGCGACTGGTACCGCACCATCTATGGCGGTTCGCGCCGCACCATCGCCATCGCCAAGAGCGCCGACAGTTCGCTCGTCGCGTTTTTCGCCGACGATTCGGCCCAGGGCACCAGGGAGGTCGAGGAACTGATGGCGAAGGTGAAGCCGCTGCTGAATTCCCCGCAAGAGCAGCGCCTGGTCAAGGAGATCTCGGACGCACGGGCCGTCAACAACGCCATGCGCGTCGCGGTGGCCAAGGCCCGCGCAGCCAATGACAACGAGACCGCCAACCGCCTGATCGACGACAAGTACGTGCCGGCCTCGAAGCTGTACCAGGCCAAGCTGCGCGAGCTGGTCGAGATGCAGCGCACGACCATCGATGCCGAAGCCCGCAAGATCGAAGACGCGAGCGCATTGAGCCTGCGCCTGCAGGGCGCGCTGTGCGCCTTCCTGGCGCTGCTGGTCGTGGGCGCGGGCTTCTTGCTGCGCAACAGCATCGTGGCGCCGCTGCACGAGGCGGTCGGCGTCGCCCGCCGCGTCGCCCGTGGCGACCTGAGCGCCGAGATCGTGGTGGACAGCCGCGACGAGGCCGGCCAGCTGCTGGGGGCCTTGCGCGACATGAACACCGAGTTGCGGCGCCTGGTGACGCAGGTGATGCAGGGCGCCGGCCACATCACCGGCGCCGCCGATGAGATTGCGGCCGGCAACCTGGAATTGTCCTCGCGCACCGAGCAGCAGGCCAGCGCCCTCGAGGAAACCGCGGCGTCGATGGAACAATTGACCTCGACCGTCAAGCAGACGTCGGACAATGCGCGCCAGGCCAATGCCCTGGCAGGCTCGGCCAGCGAGGTCGCGCTGCGCGGCGGCGCCGTGGTGCGCCAGGTGATCGAGACCATGGGCACGATCGATGCCTCGTCGAAGAAAATCGTCGACATCATCAGCGTGATCGACGGCATTGCATTCCAGACCAATATCCTGGCACTGAACGCCGCCGTCGAAGCGGCCCGCGCCGGCGAACAGGGGCGCGGCTTCGCGGTCGTCGCCGCCGAGGTGCGCAGCCTGGCCCAGCGTTCGGCGGCGGCCGCCAAGGAAATCAAAGCCCTGATCGACGCCTCGGTGGCCAATGTCGAAGCCGGCGGCGTGCTCGTCGACCGCGCTGGCAACACGATGGAAGAGGTGGTCCAGAGCAGCCGCCGCGTGGCCGACATCATGGGCGAGATCAGCGCAGCCACCCGTGAGCAGACGCTCGGTATCGAGCAGATCAACGAAGCGGTCAGCCAGATGGACCGGACGACCCAGCAGAACGCCTCGCTGGTCGAGGAGGCCGCCGCCGCCTCCGAAACCCTGCAGCGCCAGGCTGCCGGGCTGTCAGGCGCGGTCCGTGTGTTCAGGCTGGACGAGGCGGCGCCGGGCCGTGCCCGCGAAGCGGCGCCCGGCACGTCGCCAGCGCTGTCCCGGCTGTCGCTGCCGGGGTAGGCGCCAGGCCGCACTGGTTCTCCTGAACCGACCGGCCGGGAAGGTGGGGCCTTCAGCCGCCCAGGTCGATGCGGCGCTGCGCCACGCTGCCCACGATGTCGGCATCGTGCGTGACCAGCAGCAGCGCGCAGCGCGCGTCGTGCAGCTGCTCGCGCATCAGCGCGAAGACGTCCTGCTGCGTGACCGGATCCAGGCGCGAGGTCGGTTCATCGGCGAAGATCAGTGCTGGTTTCATCAACAGCACGCGCGCGAGCGCGATGCGCTGCAGTTCGCCGCCCGATACCTGGTGGGGCAGGCGCTCGAGCAGCGCCGGCGCCAGGCGCATGCGCTCCAGCAGCGCTTCCAGCGCGGCCCAGTCCAGCCGGTGCAGCGTGACCAGGTCGAGCAGCGACTGGCGCAGGCGGATGCGTGGTGCGAAGGCGGCGCCGGGATCCTGCTGGATCTTCTGGAAAGCGGTGGGCGCGAGGCCTGGCGCACGCCGTACGCGCCCGCTGTCGGGCCGCACCAGGCCCAGCACGATATTGCCGAAGGTGGTCTTGCCCGATCCGCTCGGGCCGCTGACCGCGACGATCTCGCCCGGCCCGATGCCGGCGTCGACGCCGGCGAACAGGACCTGGCGTCCGAACGACTTGCCGACCTGCTCGACCTGGACGAGCGCATCCGCTGCCGCTGCAGGCGCCGCGGCCGGCGCCGGCCAGGCCGGCCAGCTTGCGGGGTCGGCGGCCAGCAGCCGCCGGGTGTAGGCGTGCCGGGGCGCCGCCAGCACCTCGGCGGCGTCGCCGGTCTCGATCATCGCGCCGTCCAGCATCACCGCCAGCCGGCCCTTCAATGCGCGCGCGAGCCAGATGTCGTGCGTGATGCACAGCAGGGCCATGCCCTGCGCCTGCGCCGTTTGCAGCAGTGCGAGCACCTCGCCGCGGCGGCCGGCGTCGAGTCCCTTGGTCGGCTCGTCGACGATCATCAGCGGCGCACCGGCCGCGTGGGTGGCAAGGAACGCCACGCGCTGCGCCATGCCGCCCGAGAGCATGAACGGATACTTGCGCGCCGCATCCGACAGGCCCAGCGAGGCCAGCGCCCGCGCGGCCAGCGTCGCCGCGCGCGCGCGCGGCGCATTGGCGACCAGCGCATGGGTTTCGGCGACCTGGGAGGCGACGATCATGGTGGGATCGAGCGCGAGCCAGGGTTCCTGCGGCAGCAGCGCCAGGCGCCGGCCCCAGCCCGGATGGCGACTGGACTGGTCGCCGGCTTGCGTCGTCTCGCCACCGATCGCCACGCGCCCTTCGCAGCGCAGCGGCGCCGGCAGATTGCCCATGATGGCCTGCGCCAGCAGCGACTTGCCCGAGCCGCTCTCGCCGAGCAGCGTGAACACGCCGCCGGCCGGGATCGAGAACGAGATGTCGCGCACCAGCGCGCGCTCGCCGTGCAGCACGGCCAGGCCCTCGACCGCGAGGGCAGGCGGGGCGGCATGCAGGTTCATGCGGCCTCCCGTTCCGGCGCCAGCAGCAGCAAGCCAAGCAGGGTCGCAAACAGCAGCAGCACCGGCGCGCCGATCAGCCAGGGCGCCTCGCCGTAATAGGGCAGCAGTTCGATCATCATGACGCCGAGTTCCGGCGTCGGCGGCTGCAGGCCGACGCCGACGAAGCCCAGCGCCGACATCGCCAGCACCGCGCCCGCGAAGCCGAAGCGCATCAGCGTGAACAGCCGTGGCAGCAGTTCGGGCAGCAGGTGGCGGCGCACGATGTGGACCGGCCCGAAGCCGAGCAGGCGCGCCGCTTCCACGTGCGCGCTGGCGAGCAGGATGCGGCCCGCCGCGCGCACCACGCGGAAGTATTCGACCCACAGCGCCAGCGAGATCCCGACATACAGCGGCCAGAAGCCGCCCGGCGTGAACGCGGTCAATAGCAGCACCAGCAGCAGCCCCGGCAGCGCCAGCACGGCGTCCGCGAACGCCGCCAGCACCCGTTCCAGCCAGCCGCCGCGCCACGCCGCCAGCAGGCCGAGCAGGGTGCCGGGAATCGCGGCCGACAGCACGCTTGCCGCCGCCAGCGCCAGCGACAGGCGCGCGCCATGGGCCAGGCGCGCCAGCATGCTGCGCCCGAGCTGGTCGAAGCCGAGCGGGTGCGCCAGGCTCGGGACCTCGAGGAAGCGTTCGAGCTGCTGGCGCGCCGGGTCGATGCCGATCAGCCAGGGCCCGAGCAGCGCGAACAGCCCGACCGCCGCCAGCAGCACGATGCCGGCGCGCTGGGCGCGGCCCAGCCGGCGCGGCGGCTCGTCGGGCGCCAGATCGCAGGAATGCGCGTTGGTAGTGTTCATGGTGCGTGGGGTGCGCTGCGGCGTGGATCGATGACGGCGCAGGCGGCGTCGACCAGCGCATTGAACAGGACGAACATCAGCCCGAGCACCAGGGCCGTGCCCTGGATCATCGGCACGTCGCGGCCGAAGATCGCGTGCACCAGCGCGTGGCCGATGCCGGGCCAGGCGAAGATGGTCTCCACCAGCACCACGCCCTCGACCAGGAACACGAGCTGTACGCCCAGGTAGGCGACCACGGGCGCGGCGACGTTGCGCAGCCCGTGCCGCAGCAGCGCCTGGCGCAGGGTCAAGCCCTTGGTCAGTGCGAAGGCGAAGTAGGCCGAGCCGCGGACCTGCACCATGGCGTCGCGCGCGACGCGGCAGGACACGGCGGCCATCCCCAGGGCCAGCGTCAGTGCCGGCAGCACGATGCTGCCGTGATCGTCGTGCCCGGCCGCTGGCAAGATGCCCA
>Ga0265780_10001306_pt1 | contig 35545 bp, 38 predicted proteins | sample P1T30metagenome_FD_192432 | JGI IMG/M metagenome (GOLD analysis project Ga0265780, IMG submission 192432) | Plant litter microbial communities from East Loma Ridge, Irvine, California - P1 T30 | ecosystem: Environmental > Terrestrial > Plant litter > Unclassified | place: USA: California...
TTAAGGCGATGACGATCGTCGAGGCACGTAGACTATTTGTATCAGAGCCGATGGTCGATACCTTGCTGCAGATCGTGGGCCCCGAAGCCGAGATCGGCGATTGGGCGCGTGTTGCTGCCGCTGTCGACACGATTAACAACGGGCGAATGCATTAACCCGACCCGTGGAACGATCGTTCATAAAACGCTGCTGTGACAAGTTGAGGTGGCCCCCTAAATGACCTGACAGGGCCCCGCTCTTAGATAAGAGTGAGGCATATGACTGACGGTACGACCAGGCGTTACAACGATGGCGAGGTTCTCTCCGGTGTTCAGCGGCGGAGGCGGTGGACGCCGGAGGAAAAGGTCCGGATCGTCGAGGAGACGTATCTACCGGGGATGAGCGTGTCGCTCGTCGCCCGCCGGCACGGCATTGGTGGCAATCAGATCTTCACCTGGCGGCGCCTGATGGCGCAGGGTGCGCTGACCGCCGCGACAGCGGGCGAGGAAGTGGTGCCGGCGTCCGAGTACCGAGCGCTCGAGGCGCAGGTTCGCGAACTACACCGGCTGCTCGGCAAGAAGGCCATGGAGAACGAGCTGCTCCGCGAGGCCGTGTCCCGGGCCGCAGGCCCAAAAAAACTGCTGTTGCGCTCGACCTCGTTGCCGCGGGATGGACGGTGAGCGCGGTGTCAGGCGCGGTCGGAATTGCTCGCCCACACCTGTCCGCAATGCGCCATCGCCCAGCGCCCCGACCACGCGGACGACCGCCGCTGCCGGATGCCGAGCTGGTCGCCGACATCCGCGCGCTCGTCGCCGATCTGCCGACCTATGGCTATCGCCGCGTTCATGCTCTGCTGCGCCGGGAGGCTGAAAAGACTGGGCGCGAAGCGCCCAACCCGAAACGCGTCTACCGCGTCATGAAGGTGCATGGGCTGCTGCTGCAGCGTGACGGCGAACGCCGCGAGGAACGGCGGCACGATGGCCGGGTCGCCGTCGATCTGCGCAACACCCGCTGGTGCTCCGACGGGCTGGAGATCACCTGTGACAATGGCGAGAAGGTACGCGTCGCATTCGCGCTCGACTGCTGCGACCGTGAGGCGATGGGACACGTGGCGACGACGGGCGGCATCACCGCAGAGGACGTCCAGGACTTGATGGTCGCCACCGTCGAGCATCGCTACGGACGGGTGAACCGCGTGCCCCAACCGATCGAGTGGCTTACCGACAACGGCAGCTGCTACACCGCTCGCAACACACGCGCCTTCGCCCGAGACATCGGGTTGATCCCGCGCACGACCCCGGTCAGCAGTCCTCAATCGAATGGCATGGCTGAGGCGTTCGTTCGCACCCTCAAGCGCGACTATGTCCGCGTGAACCCCAGGCCGAATGCCCAGAGCGTCATCGACCAACTGCCCGGCTGGTTCGCCCATTATAACGAAGTGCATCCGCACCGCGCTTTGCGCTATCGGTCCCCACGCGAGTTCATTGCGCAAACCTGCGAGGCTCTGTCAGGCCTTTAGGGGGCAACAACACAAGTGTGTCATAACGAGAACTTGCAAGGGGCGGTGGGCCTTTGCAATGCGCCACGGGACGGGGTTAAATCCAGACATAACCAGATCTTAGCGACCCTGACGGACGATAGCCCCATGAACACCTATCGCCGCTCGATGGCTAATGCCGGCAACAATCCGCTTGATCGGCGGTGCTCAAACCGAACGGCCATGAGTCATCCGGCCGTACTCATAACGTCTCTCGGAGATAAGCATTCGGCAATCATTCAAAACGTGTCTACCCTGGGCTTCAAGATTCGCTCAGAATACGGGGTCACTGTCGGACGGTTTCTCTCAATCGATATACCGGGGCTCGCTACGTACTCGGGCTGGGTAGCCTGGTCTTATCGCGATCAATTCGGGCTTGACGTGGCCAACGCCATTCCGGAGCCAGTTATCAAACACATCATCGCAATGGCCGTACAGGCAGGCGAAGGTCCAGCCCCAGGCTTTTCCTGATGATTGAACGGGCGTCGCCGCAGCGATGAATGCGACCGCCGCTGGTCGGTGGCGTCAGAGCCCAAGGTGTATCCGCATAAACCGGGCGAAGCGTGAAGAGACACCATAGCCGACGGAAGTTGCCAGGATAATGGCGATTGGGAGGCCCCAAACGATCGCTAGTACGCCGTACAGAATCATCATGCACAAAGGATGGCAGAAATACTGACCGCGACTAGTCTCAGCTTTGCCCTTAGAGCCAATGTGTCTCGATCCCGATCAGTGCTTACGACGTTGTAGCGCTTGAAGGGCCGGTACTGGACGAAGCGCATTGAGCCCGTCCCACCCACTGGCGGATCGGCCGTCAGCAAGCCGGCAAGGCCAAGTCGATAAGCGGCCGGAAGCGCTGGACCCACCTCGACCAGATGGTCGGCGAACTGAGCAAGCCCGACGCTAGGGAATTTGCGACGGGAGCATTGCAACATGACGCGAATCGGCGATGCGTTCCTGCGACGAGGCGGGCACGCCATGCCAAAGGACCGGAGAAGATGAGATAAACATCGACCTCACCCTGCAGCTTTGGAGGCGATCGAAAAAATTTCATAGAAGTAGTTTAGGACTTGCGTTCCCGGAAACCGGCTTTGATCCTTACGTCGCGGGTGCCGATCTGTGCGCTTAGTCTAAGTTGGCTGCCTCGACAGGGCAGGGCGCGCCAATAACCTCTTGCTCGGCGCAGAGAAAACGCACAATATCAAAAGGTCGAAGTCGAACGGGCCAAAAGCCCGCTGCACTAAGCGACCTTCATGCCGCCCACCCGCCATGTTGAAGTAGGCGCTGATTTGCCCCCTCTGGGTTCCCCAGCTACGGAAGTCCACACTTCGTAGCTGCCACCGTGGCAAATCAGCGCTTGCCCTACTCGTATATCACCTGCGTTGAATTCGCCATACTTAGCGTGGACTTTTGGCCAATTAATTTGACGACCAGTTTGCACGGATAACGAAGCTTATCTGCTGCCGTGTCGGTTATACAGGCTCGCAAGGTTATGCCCCGAACTCAGGCCCTTCCTCATCAGGATAGAACGCGTGGGGATCGTACACCGGTCGCTGCTGCGGCCGCGCCTGGCGGGGAGGCGGGCGCTTCGGAACATCGGGGACCGGGTCGGGCAGGGTAGGGACACCACCTTCGAACCGTATCCGGATGTAGGCGCCGCTCCCATGCATCGCCTGGAAGATGGCGATCGCTTCGCCTTCCTTCATCCGCTTGCCGATCAGCGGCGCGCGCTCGGCGCTGACATAGCCCAGCTGAGTGCCGCGCTCGCTGAAGATAGCAACGGCGTTCTCGTCGTACGGATTGGTCGGCTCGAGGCGCAGCTCGACCACGTCGCCTGGCGCGCAGAGCATGCACTCCATACGCCGGTTGCTCTTGCTCTTGTCCTCGTTCGGAAAGTCTATGCCGACAATGGAGGTGGTCAGTTCGTCCATGAAGATAGTTTGCCCGAATCGCTTGGCCGCGCCTAGGCTTGAGAAATGTCCGAGCCCCGTAACGCCTCACCCCTCCTGGCCGAATTGCAGCGGCTTCTGGCTGCGCAGGATGCGACCGTGCTCATGCCGACCCCGATGCTCGACATGTCAGTTGGTTCGATGGGCGCAGATCCAATGTCGGCAGTCGCAATCGTCGACATGCAGCAGCAGATTGGTGCGCTGGTCGCCGAGGCAACGGATGAGGACCTGATCAAGGCCTATAGAGAAACCGATGGCGAACGAGACAGCCTGGATGCTGCGGCACTGCTCGCCGAGATCGAGCGACGTAATCTCGACAAGTGACCGTACGCAAGATCGTCCATACGATCGCCGCGGATAAGACGAAGGACGTCGCCGTGTTCGAGCATGACCTCGGACCTGACGTGATCGTCCAGGTCCGCAGCGAGCGTGGCCGCGTACTGGAGATGCGAGCCGACGTGCTTCCCGACCGGGTGGTGATCCACTTCAAGGACGGCACGACGGAGCCACTGAGCGTGGTCATAATTGGCTGATGGCGCACGCTGGGCCGATGGAAGATCGAGAGATCTGGATACAGGCTGGCGTGATCCTTGCCGAACACGGCGAACATACCCCAGATTATATCGTCGATCAGATGGTCGCTGCTATCGGCGACCCTGTCGCCGTAAAGGATTGGCACCGTATCGCCGCTGCAGTCGACGTTATCAAAGGCACTTACGGACCTACTGCGAATTGCTGATCTCGGAATATGCGCCGGATCGGCGCAGCTGCCGGACGATCCCGTTGAACGAAGCGGTGACGCTCTGACTGCGGCCAATCTCGTGCTCTTGCTGCGCGCCTTCCCAGAACATCACGAGGGGCCATCGTTCGGGACAGTGGGCCCATAGGCATCTTAGCGCCAGGCGAACGGCTACGGTATCGACGCGACCGGAACTGGTCTGATCAAGCGTCGACCGCAAAATCTGGACCGCTAAGTCGACTGTGATTCGCGTTTGCCGATGCATCACTCTATGGAACGCAACGGGAACAAAGTTGCAAGGATTTGATATGTCTGCACGGTGCCGGCTCTGCACGAGCAACGATGAAGACGCGGTTATAGAGCACGTCGCGGCGTACATGTGGGAGAGCCGCATGGAGCGGGTCGAGGACCGGACACCGTGGGAACAGGCTGGCGCTACCTGGCAAACGGCGTTTCGTGAGATGGCTGTCGCTGCCCGACAGGCACTCACGCTACCGGAACGATCGGAGCTCGATCACGCAATCTGACCGACGTAAGTCATCCCTGCCGAAGCTCAATCAGGGGCCGTTAAATGCTTTTTAACCAAAACAATGTGAAAATTTGCTCTCGGCCGGAGTCCCGTCGATCGACATGTTTCTCCTGCAATTCGGTTCGAGGGACCTAATGCGGATTGTTATTTACATTAGCAGAGCCAAACACAGATTCACGGCGCGAGACTTGGCCGACCTTCGCGACCTTGCTGCCGCCAGGAACCGTTCTCTAAATATCACCGGTCTTCTACTATTTGACGGCACCCGCTTTATACAGGCGTTGGAGGGAGACGCTGCCGCTGTGCAGCTCGTAATGGACCGGATTGCCAACGATTCACGTCATTACAATATTAGCTACTTCAAACCGATCGAGACGGATCATCGCCAATTTAATTGGTGGTCAACGGAATATCGAGACGAAAACGACCTTTGTGACGGAGGGGGGTTCCTCGATCGCGTGATGAAACACGTTGCCGACGTTAAATGTGACTCGATAAAGGCGGCTTTTATTGGATTTGCCGCCCTGTCGCTCCGTCGACGTTTAACAACTTAAAATCGAACCATGCGGTCCCTCGGTATCCGGACCATAGATCTGATCTGTGGCTGTGGACGGCATAAGGAGGTCAACGTCGACGCCTATGCGGGGACCGAGGCTGTGCCGTCGATGACCCGTTTCTTCCGGTGCGGGGAGTGCGGCAAGAGCCCGAAGACCGCGCGGCCTGGGCGGCTGCATCGGGGCGCGGAACGCTCAATGACGACGATCCGATCAATGAACCTGACCGAAGAGCGCTACCTGCCCGGGGACGAGGCGCTGCTGCTCCGCTAGCGGAATGCCGGCACCGATGCTCTACGCGTCCGCCAGATAAATTCGCGACCATGAGCCATGTTAGTGAGATATTAACTTGATCTCAGGGGGGAATAATCATTAGCGCGACCGGCGACAGCTGCCGATCGAATTCACGCAGCAATACGTCCGAACCGGAAGTGTTTATATGGCGCGTGATACTCGGATTGACACGATACGTGGCTTCGCGATGGTTACGATTATCATCAATCATTTTTCAGCGCTGACAACCGCGCTTGGAATGAGAGGGCCTCAGATACCAACCGCGACGACAATCTCGCTTTCGTCAGCGGCAGAGATCTTCGTTGCTCTCTCAGGTTATATGGTTGGTATGGTTTACGTGAAAAAGGCCAATCCAACGGAACTGTTAGTTAAGCGCGCTGCCAAACTGTATGTATGGAACTTCGGTCTGTATGTCGCTGCTGCGCTCGCGACGCTTGCGACAAATCCAGCGTATGAAGCCGCAGTGCGCTTTACGCCAATGACGATAGTACCTCTCGAAGCGGTGGCCTACTTCTCGATGATGTCCTACGGTCCCTTTCTGATCGACATACTTCACCTGTACGTTATTTTACTGCTGGTCAGCCCAATAGCCGTCTGGCTCATTCTTCGGTCGCCGCTTTTACTTATAGCCGCCTCTCTGTCTGCATATCTCGTGTTTCAAGTCTGCCTCCAAGTATCTCCGGGTCTTGGAGGATCGCCTAATCCGCTTGAAACAGCCGGGTGGAGATTCCATCCGTTAGCGTGGCAAATGATCTTTTTTGTCGCGATGGCGGGGGGCAGCATTCGACTGCACGAACTGGTTTTTGCCAGTCTGGAAAAGCAGCAGTGGATCTTCTGGACGGCTCTGGTCCTGTTCGCCGGCATTGGGGCGACGAAACTTCTTCTCAATCTGCCGCGCATCCCCTTGGGGGATCGCGGAACACTCGGACCAGTGAGGGCTGCGCACTCGCTACTCGTGCTCTTGCTGTACGCCGGCCTTGTCACCGTATTGAGAAAACATCTTGATAACTTACTATTGAGATCGGCAGCACTGATTGGACGACACAGTCTCAATGCCTTTTTGTTCAGCACGGTAGCTACTTTTGTAGCCCTTTACGTATGGCAGCGGCTCAACCTTGGTTGGGGTGGATACATAGCCTTGACCGCGGCTTTGATCTTGGCGACCTGGGTCGCAGCAAAATACTTGGACAAGCGTAAATTCTCGGATAGCCGCCCGGCTGACGCGGGTTCATTCGATAAGCTTGTGATTCGCTGAATAGAGGGCGGAGGCATGTGGCTTTGTCGGCATAAATTTGCGGACTGGAGGCCAACCTCGCGCGACGAGCTTGGTGGTCAGACGGTTGCCCGAAAATGCATGAAATGCGGGCGTGAGCAGCGAAAGTTCGTCACGAACGCAAGGCCGCACGATGACTGAGGCAGCGCCCGGTTCTTTCGAACCGGGCGCTGTAGTCACATCGTGTCGTAATAGCCGGCGTGCAGCTTTGCCAAAGTGGCGTTGAACGTGCCGCCATTGGCATCAGCGTCCTTCGCACGATCACGGCCGTACTCGGTCTTACCCTTGGCGGAGAGCTTCTTATAGCGTGCGTTCTCGGTCTTGCTCATGGTGCTTCTTCCTACTTCGGTGGTCCAAGTCGACAATGGTATAGAGGCCCGCGAAGCACTCGGCTCCGAGGATCCCTATAAGCCTCCCGATGACTTGATTATCGGGGGATGCGTGAAAACAGAGGGTCGGCTTGCCGCTGCGGCGCCATAGCTTCCGGAATTTCGACAGAAGTGGCGCGAGCAGCTGGGGTTGCTCGACAGATAAGAAATTGATGTACCAGCCGCTGTCAGCGGCATCCCACGCGATCTGCGCGACGGGTGTCGGCCCCTGCCATGCTATCAGGCAGGAGCCAGACTGGCGAAACTCGGTGCACCCGGTCATGGGCATCACCTCCTTTCATGTTAGGGTTTGTGACTAAGCGTCACCCGCGAGTGGAGCTCGGCTCTTGTAGGGATGGTCGGAAGGAAGGTTCGCGCCCGCCTTGCCCGTGGTCCAGCTATCATAGCCTTCAAGCTTCTGCTGTTCGGCCAGCGAGGGCATCGGGCTGATGAGATAGATGTTCTGGATAATTCCGTTGAAATAGCGGCTCGAGCCCGTGCCATTAACGTCCGAACCGAGCCGGTGGCGAGCGGTACCGCCAGTCCGGTTTGTGATGGTCAACGCTTCGGAAACGCCGTCGATGGTCATGGTGGCGGCAGTGCCGCTACCCGCGTAGCCGATCGATACCATTCGGTCCTGATCACTCCATGTCTTTGCGCTCGCGGGCTTGAAAGCTGTAGCGTTGCCGCCCGCCATTTCGATCAGGCCAGCCGCATCGACGCCGATGCCGTAGCCCCGTGTGGCAACACCATCACCAAGATAGAATGCAACGCGCTCGGTCGAGCCCGCAGGAGCGTAGCCTGACACGGCAATGAAGCTGCTCACGATGGGGGCATAGGCCGGATACGGGAAGTTCTTTTCGGCCGTATTCGAGGCAAGCGATCCCGTGCCGCCGAACTGCGCACCGGGGGTGCCGTTCCGCGCGGCGGCACTATAAGTCGGCGCCGGTACTGTGCCTGAAAGCCCTTGGTTCGTAAGCGAAGCGTTGCCCTGCTCGTCGCTCCATCTGGTTGCCGTACCCGTCCCGGTGATCGCCGCTTCGGATGGCTTCCACCAGGCAACAAGCTTGGTACCAAGAACAGACGGGTTCCAAGGCGATGTCGTGTTGAGTGCTGCATACGTCGGCACCGCGACCGCCGCTACACCCGTGCCTGCCGAGTTAACGGGCGTGCGAGAGTAACCGATCCTCTTGCCGACGTCTGCCGAAGTGACGGCATAAGTCCGGCCTGTTCGCCCAGACACGACGACCCCGTCGCGGGTCCACTCATTCGTGTAAGAGCTGGGCGAATTATCCCACGTGTCACCGCTGGCGGTGAGCGTCTTGCCAACGATAGCTTCGCCGCTGATGACGGGAACGGTAAGGTTAGTCGGAGTTACAGCTGCCACCTTGGCCGCGCCAAGATCCAGCGCTTGAAAGTTGCCGGGACGGTGACGCACGTTCTCGGATGCAGCGAAGCGGGTAACCGCCGTCATAGGCGCATAGGAGCGGATATACGGAGAATATGCGGCGGTGCGACCGGCCATTGTAAGGTCGTAAGCGCGCAGCGGGGCAAGATCGATATAACCCGCCTGCAACGCGGGGTCAGTCGACACGACGGCATCGCTGTTACCGTTCCAGTCGAGGGAATTGCGCCGAATCCAAAGGCGGTGATTGTCGGCATCCAGAGCAAAGCAGATCACGTCGCCTACGGCTCGCGTGCCAAGCTGCGCAACCGGCGTTGCAACGCCTGCGATACTGACGACGCCTTGCTGCGTCACCTCGACAAAACTGTTCGTTGCGCTGATGATTGTTGCGCCCGTCGAATAGAGCTTGTTGCCACGGGTGCCGATGCCGATCGACGTCGTCGTACCGGTCAGCGGATCGATTTCGAAATACCACTTGCCCGATCGCAGGTTCGGGTAACCATAACGGAAATAGCCGGCGCTGTTGCTCGACGCCGTTACCGTGCGGCTGTCCGCGCTCAGCGTCAATTCTGCGCGGCCATCCCACGGGGTCCACGTCAGCGGCTCCATCCGCTTCACGCCGACGTTCTGGATTACATAATTCAGACCGGCGCGAGCGGGAATCGCCATCTTGTCAAACCCCGTCCCCGACTGATGCGTGCCGTCGGCCGACTGGTCGGGCACGCTGTAATCGGTCTGCTTGGGCCAGATAGTTGCGAAGTCGATCAGGTAATCGGCGCCGATATCACTATCCCAAAGGGCGGCAATGTCGCGATTGATCTGAATATTATCGGCATCGTAATTGTGACCGGCATAGGTGTCCGTGCCATCACCGCCTGCGACGCCGTTGCGCGGGATCAGCGTACTGACCAACGTCCTGGCGTAACCCTTGGCGTAAGACTTCATCACGATCCGGCGGATCGCCTTGTAAACCGCAAAGCTATTCTGACTGATATCGTCGTTGGTGCCGACAGGGCCGAGCATCATGATGTTCATTGCGTAGCTGGGGTCGTATGCCGGGCCAACGCCTACCTTGGTTCCGACGCTTCCTACCGAGCCGCTGCCCGGCGCAATCGCGGCGGGCGCGACGCCACTGTCGAAATCCGCGTCCATTGCCTGCGCGGTTTCGCCGCCCTGCGCGACCTTGCGGTACATATACGTCGGTCCCGCGATCAGCCCGGTAACAGCCTGGTCGGCCCAACCCGGCCGACCGTTGGTGTTGGTATAGGCGGTCAGGCTGTCGCCCTCGGGCACGATCTGGATTGAAGCGGGGAGGTTCGGATCGATGGGCGCGGTATCGTCGTTCGTAATCGTGCCGGTCGACGTGACGGTGTTGAGGCCCGCCGCAACAACGGTAAGTGTGAACGTATCGTCGGGCTCGACTGCTGTATCGCCCGCGACCAGCACCGAAATCGTCTTGCTCGTCTCGCCAGCGGCGAACGTGCCGCTGCCGGTTGGGAACGCACCGCCGAAGTCAGCAGAATTGGCGGGGTTCGCGCCGCTTCCTGCCGTCGACCAGCTGAACGGATACGCGGCGGTGCTTCCGTCGCGGTTGAGCGTAAGGGTCCAAGAGAACAGGGTGGTTCCGCTGTTGCCTTCGGCTTTCACTACCGCAGACGAGAGCGATAGGGATGGTGCCGCGGCCACCGATACTGTTCGCGTCAAGGTCGATGACGAAGCGGTGCCGCCCGTGCCCGTCGCAAACTCCTGATACGTCAGCGTGCCAGCGGAAACGGGGGCTGCCGTTAGCCCGGTGCTGATAACCGAGCCGTTGAGCGACCAGGCACGCGACGTGATTGAGCCGTTGCTTACTGCGCCCGGCGTTGCGGTGTATGTCGTCGTCCCCGCCGTGCCAGTCGAAGGGCTGACCGTCGGCTGCGAAGTGAAGGCTGGCGCGGGCAAGGCTGCGGTTGCGACGGTTACCTGCTGCACCGTCGACTGCGTGGTGCCGCCTGGTCCGGTCGCTGTCTCTTGGTAGGTCAGGGTGCCGGACGATGCCGGAGACGCGGCGATGCCGGTGCTGATCACCGTCCCGTTGATCGTCCACGATCGCGCCGTGATCGAGCCATTGCTGACGTTGCCCGCGGTCGCGGTGAACGTCGTGGTGCCCGCGGTGCCGGTGTTCGGGCTGATGCTCGGCTGCGAGATGAAAGACGGCGCCGGCGTCGGGGTGACGGTCGCCGCGGTTACTGCCGCCACCTGAACCGTCGACGTCGTCGTGCCGCCCGGGCCGGATGCCGTCTCTTGATAGGCGAGCGTACCGGACGACGCGGGCAGGGCCGTCACGCCAGTGCTGATGGCGGTGCCATTCAGCAGCCACGCGCGGGACACGACAGAGCCATTGCTGACGGTACCCGGGGTCGCAGCGTATACCGTTGAGCCTGCCGTGCCGCTGGTCGGAGTGATGCTTGGCTGCGTCGTGAATGCCGGCGCAGGAGTTGCTACTGGAACGCCGGCTGCCTCAAGCGCAGCAATGCGCTTGATCAGCGAGTTCATCGTATCGCGCCAGTCACGCGCGGACGTGTTGTTTGGGATATTCGTCAGCACGGCCATGCGTGGACACTCCTATTCAGGGAAGCGGGTTGGGCATTCATCAGGGAAGCGACGCGTCAGCGCGGCCAGGCATCGACAGCTAGGCCGCGGCGCACGTCGCAGAGCGCGAGATCGGCGCGTGCGTCGCGCAGCGAACCCTCGGCATCCGCGCTGTTGGCACTACCGTCCGGCTGCCGGCGCATCGGCGTCGCTGTGCAGGGCTTCTTCGCCTCGGCTGGCACTGGGGGGATCGCCGGCGAATAGCTCAGCGTCGAGCGCGTCGATGCCCCGCACGCGGTCAGCAGGAAGGCAGGCAGCACGGCCAGCAGCAGTTTGCGCATAGGTCCTCACGGTGTCAGTGGATCGAAGGATGATGGGTTCGCGATTCGCGAGGCGGTCGGCGAAGGTCGTCAGCGCCGTGGTCTGCTGAACGGCGAACCGCTTCTCGGCATCGCTACGCAGCTGCTCGGCCTTCGCGATCTCGGCCGTCCATGCCGCTCGCTCGGCCTTCAACGTCGCCGTGCGATCGGCGAGCGTCGCGCGGGTGAAGTGCAGCGCGACGAGCAGGCCGATCATTGGCACTGCCCACCAGAAACGCCGCAGGATGGCCCAGCCAGCGGCCCCAGTCACTCCGGTGCCTTCGGTGGTGCTGAGTTGATCTGCGCATCATAATCGCGCTTGATCCTAGCCACTGACATTCTTGGAAACGTCAGCAAGTGTGCGCCATTCATGTCGAGCGCGACGGGCAGGCAGAGGCGATCCGAGACCGCCTGCATATCCGTGACGATGTCCTTCACGGACGACCCTGCGAAGCCTTCGAGCCGCAGGATTACGTTGCGTTCGGTCATGCTTCGTTGCTCGACAGCTTCAGACCGGCGGTCGTCGCCATCTGCACCGGACCACCGATAACCGGCACGCCTGCGGGCCAGCGTGATGCGGTGAGCCGGCCCTTTGCGATCCGCGTAACGGTGACGGCGTTGCTTTGATTGCCGCCAAGAACATGATAGGCGGTCGCATCCTCGCCGACATAGAAACCGACATGGCCGCCGCCTGCACGATCAAAGACGAGGACCGCGCCGGGGGCGAGGCGCTCAGGCCGCAGTCGGCTCCCCCAGGCCGCCCAGCTCTTCGCGCGCGCCGCGATCTTGACCGGCTCTACACCGACGGCGACTAGGCATGCCGCGACGAAGCCGCCGCACCACGGCATCTCGTCATCTTTCCAGACCACGCCGTTCCATTTGCGCGCCGTGTTGAGAAACGCGATCAGGGCATTATTGTGCGTGCGTCCGACTATTTCGCGGGTGCCAAGAAGCGACCGGGCATGGCGAAGCCACGCCGGCGTTGATGCCGTCGTCATGATTATTTCCTTCGGTTTGAAGCGATCGGACAGGTTGGTTGTTATCGACGGGCCGGGTTTCTTACCCTTGCCCGGTCGGCCCGCCACTGACCCCTCCCGGTTGGGCGGGCCGTTATTCCTACTTGTCGAGTTCGCGCAGGGTGGCGGTCATGTCCGCGGGGACTTTGGGCTTGCCCGGCAGCGCGGCGTCGAGCGCGTCGATCGCGTTCTGCCCGCGCCGTTTGAAGAAGGTGATGATGCCGGTGCCGATCGCGCCCAGGGCGCCCCCGGTACCGAGCGCGGCAAATAGGTCGACTTGGTGCTCTGCGATCCAGACCGCGGTAACCAGCATCGCGATGCCGGTGACGATCGCGTCAAGCAGCCAGCGCTTCGGGCCCGGCGTGTCGAGAGTGATGAACAGGCGGATCATGAGGCAGGCGAGAAGCCCGACGATCATAGATCCGGCCGGAAAGCTGTAGCCGAGAAACGACCAGATGACCGGTACCGATACGCCCGGTACCGCCGCGATAGCCCCCTCTCGCATTACCGCAGCCCGACGGCAGCGGTCGCCATCAGCAGGCTCACGACCAGAATAGCGATCGGCCGGCGCAGCTGTGGCCACCGTGACCACATGTCGACGGGCAGGGGAGCCTTGCGCAGCTGGAACTCGAGCATCGGCTCGGCGAGGATATGCAGCGCCATCCACAGGAAGCCGCAGCCGACCGAGACGGGATCGAGCCATCGCTTGAGTTCTGCGACGCGCTCGATCGTGTGGGCGTCGCCCGAGCTCCACGACCAAAGGCTGATCGCCTCGGCGCCACCCCGACTGGCGACCGCGCAGCCGGCGAGGAAGATGACGATCCGATAGATCGAGACGGGATCGGTCGGGTGGTCGAACGCACGCGCAGCCCAGATGCGTCGCGCCTGTTTCCCGGCCATCATGAGCCCGAGGCACATAGCCGCGGTCATGACGAACAGGTTCCAGGCGAGCAGCCCCGGATTGTCAGCAAGGGAGGGCGGCGCGAGCGCGGCCGTCGACCGCATCGCCTCGCCGATATAGTTGCTCGTGGCTGTCGCGTTCATGCGTCATTCCTTCCCGCGGCTGTTGGGGCCGCGAAGCTCACGTTGCTCATTTCGAAGTCCTCGATCGCGACGGCCCGGTCAGGCCGACCAATTCCAGTTGATGCCAGCATATGCGACGCGCTTGGCGGCGATCGTCGCTGCCGCCCGAATGTCTCGCTTGGCTTTCTGCGCGACGGCCTCGATCCGGGCATTCTCTGACGCGGCGGCGTTCATGCCGGCGTCGAAGCGCACGAGCACAGCCGAAAGTGTCTCGCCGGTCAGGAAAGACTCCGTTGTCGCGAACGGGAAGCGCTTCTTCTTGTCGCTTAGCCCCAGTCCATTCAGCAGCGATGCCGTGATTGTGCGTCCGTCGATCGCCTCCATCGCCTTGCGATTATAGACGTATTTTTTCGCCCCGCCGTCGGTCAGGACAGTCATCTGCAGCCGCTCCCGTTCGACATCCACCGCGGCAAGCAGGCGCGTCTGCAGCTGGTCGATTGTCTCCACTGGCACGACGAAGCTATCTTTCACGATCTTGCCAGACGCGACGCGGAAGCCGCGCGGATCGGTCGTCGGGTCATATTCGGTATAGGCGTAGCCATCGGCTGGCGTCGGCACGATATCGGCGGAGATTGTCCCGGTGACGATTCCGCTGGCGACTTCGTAAAGCGCGAAACTCTTCATAGGGCAGTCCAGTAGACAGAAAGGGCCGGGTTCTGCACGATCGACCAAGTGCGCTCTGCGGCGCGGGTGGCGACGCGCCAGCGCACCGTGAGCTCGCCCCAGACGTTCAGGATCCGGATCGTATAATTGTCGAGGCGGCCGCTGCTGCCGAAGCCCGCTGAGGGGAGCCGGACGCTGGTGAGGACGCTGTTGTCGGCCGCGTTCAACAGTTCGATTGAGGGATAGGTCGAGCCCGAGGCGTCAGTCTGCCCCGCAATGTTTCCGGTAAACGTGAAGTAAAGCGAACCACCCGAACGAATGAACATGTCGGCGCCGAGGTTCGGGATATAGGTCAGCGCGCCCGTTCCGACGCCGCCATAGCTCCCAGCCACCGAGCTGGCTGTCGTGGCCGTCATGGTCGACCGGTCCAGCGCACGAATTGTCACGGTGCCGTTAAAGATTGCGTTGCCGTCGACGAACAGGTCGGCACCGATGTAGAAGACGCCCGGCGAACCGTCCGCCTTCGACAAACTGATCTTGGTGCTACCATCCGGTGTTGTACCCGTGACCTGCCAGAATACGCTGGTCCGGCCATCGATTCCGGCTATGGTACCGGCCTGCTGCTGTAGCGTGGCCACGGTGCCATTGTAGGCGCTGCGCAAGTCCGTCACGCTCTGTGTGACGACACCGATCTTGGGATCGACGACCGCCGTCACTCGCTCGTCAATCCTCGCCGTCAGGTCGCCGCCGGAACCGGACACCTGCGCTTCAAGAAGGCTAACGCGCTGCGCAGTGGCGAACCTGCCGTCCGTCACCGCCGTTTCCACCGTCGACAGGCGACCGCGGGCGTCGTTGAGCGATACCGTGATCGTGTCGCTGCGCTCGCCAAGCACGATGTCGCGCTCCGCCGATGCCCGCTCGACCCGCCCGATCTCGGCGCGCACTGCGCTGTCGGTACTCGCCAGCGACGCCGACACATTGTCGACGCGGATACCAAGGGCGCGATCTGCCTCACTCATCGCGCTTGCCGTTTGATCGATGCGAACGTTCGCCTTGCTGTCCCGGCCAACATAGTCGGTGGTAATCGCATCGATTCGCTGCCCGATCGACGTATCAGCATCGCTCAGCGCCTTCACTTGGACGTTGATCCGGGTGCTGGTTGCCGCGTCAGCGTCCCTGAACTCGGTAGTCACAGTGTCGATCCGCTGCCCGAGCGCTACGTCAGCACCAGATAAGGCGGTAACCTCCCCAGTGATTCGGGTGTTAGTGGCGGTGTTGGCAGATTTGTAATCGGTAGTGACCGTGTCGATCCGCTGCCCAAGCGCGGTGTCGCGGGTGGACGATGCAAGCTCAACTTTGCCGATCTCAGTACGGGTGGCCGTGTCTTTGGTTGTGACGTCCGTTACGATGGCATCGACACGCTTGCCGATCGCCACGTCGACGGCAGACAGGGCGGCAACCTCGGTGGTGATCCGGGTGCTAGTCGCCAAGTCCGCATTCTTAAAATTGGTGGTGACGGTGTCGATCCGTTCGCCCAGCGCTTTATCTTCAGCAGACAGGGCGGTGACCTGGGTCGTAATTCGGGTGTTGGTGGCGCTGTCCCGATCCGTATAGTCCGTTACCACGCTGTCGATGCGCTGCCCAAGGGCGGTGTCGCGGGTCGACGATGCGAGCTCGACTCTGCCGATTTCTGTGCGGGTGGCCGTATCTTTGGTGGTGACGTCCGTTACGATGGCATCGACACGCTTGCCGATCGCCACGTCGACAGCAGACAGGGCGGCGACAGAATCGGTAATCTGCGTGCTAGTCACCGCATCCGCGTCTTTATATTCGGTGATTACTATGTCGATCCGCTCGCCCAACGCCATGTCAGCGGCTGAAAGGGCGGTGACTTGGCGCGTGATCCGCGTGTTTGTGACGCTGTCGCGGGTGGTATAATCGGTGACGACGCTGTCGATGCGCTGCGCGATCGCGCGGACGTCATCGCTGCGGACCGTCCGCTCCGTGTCGATCAGCGCGCGGACCTCGCCGTCGTTCTTATTGGTGACGACCGTCAGGCTGTCGATGCGACGGTCGAGCAGCTCGTCCTTGCCCTGCGCCCGGTTCGCCTCGGCGTTCAGGTCGGTCATCGCCGCATCAATGCGGGTATTTGCCTGACGGACAGCCAGGTCCGCCGTGACGCGCGCCGCTGCCAGCTTGCTATCCGCGTTGGCGAGTGCCGCGTCGAGGACAATACCGGACGCGAGCAGCTTGGCATTCAGGTCGGCGAGCGCCGCATCAGCCTTCGCCCCGGCCGTCTTGATCAGGACGTTGGCCGCCGCCACCGCGCTGTTGATCGCGGGGATCGTGATGTTCTCGAGGATATCCGAGCGCTGCTTTATCGATGCCGCGTCAGCAATGACCTGTGTCGCCGGCACCCCAGCAACGGTGCCAGTATCCTTCGACGTGTTTTCACCGGTGTTGTCGGCGTTCTCGGTCGGCTTCGTGCCGCTGACATTTTCCCAGGGGATCGTCAGTGGCGCCGAGGTCTTCGCCTCACTAAAGCCCTCGATCGACAGCGTCAGCTTGCTCAGCGTCTCGCCGACCTCGACACTGAAGTCCTTAAAGAAGCCGTAGACGATGAGGCTGTCGACACCGGCGTCGCCGAGCCACAGCGACGGCACTGCGCGAACGGCTGCGATCCGTCCGACGACCTGGTCGACCGCGTCGGTTCGGATCAGCGCCTTGCCCGCCATTCGCTTCGCCCAGGCGCGCGGGACGATCATGGTCTCGCCGAACTCATCCGTCTCGCGCCGGCTATAGTCGGTGATGCCCGACGTCGCCGAGCCCTCAGTGATGCCGAGCGGGCGCAATATGCCGAGCAGCAAAGTGCCGACGAATACGGTGCCATCGCCACCGCGGCTGTCCTGCCATTTCTTCGTGTCGCTCACGCCCTCGCCATCAGCCCAGCTCGGCGGTTCGACCGTGGCGGTGCCGGCGACCGTGTCCTGCCACGCGACCGAATCGTCCCACGCGAAACCATCGTCCCAGACGACACGCTGTGCGACCTTGCCGAACGGTGCCAGCGTCACCGTGATACTGGCGCCGGCCGCCAGCAACAGATCGAGGAACAGCGCGCCGCCGGAGCCGCCCGTTGGAGCAACGGTGCGGTCATATCCGGGGGCCTGAACACGGACGGTGGCAGCGTTGCAATCGAGGATCGCGAGGCCGGACGCCGCGGGACCGGGGCGCAGCGTAACCACGATCGGCGCCTCGTCGGTGGTGACTGATCCAAGCGCCTGGTCGAACATGGCCCAGCGGTTCGTCGGTCCGACGTCGAGCCATGCCCCCGTCGTCGTCGCCGGGTCATGACCGACGTTGCGATCGATCAGGCTTTCCCAGACGCGGTGCGTCGAACGCCGGATGACGCGCTGCCCCAAGGCGTAGCCGCCGGCTGCCGTCCACTCGATGGCATCATCCTCGGCGACGCTGCTCGACGTCAGGACGGCGTCTGTGATCGCGATCGGCTGCAGCAGCTGAAGGCTGGACGCCTGCCCGGCCGGGGCCGGATCGGAACCGTCGTCTGTGAACGCCTCTTTGCCGGTCATCCCCTCGACCGTCAGCGTGCAATAGCTGAGCGGCGCGGTCGCGTGATCGACCTCGAATTCCTTGTAGAACCCGCGGACGGTCAGGCTGCCGAAGCGATCGTCGGCAATCCACGTCGCCGAGGTGGCACGAAGTTCGGCGAGCTGGCGCTGGATCGTGTCGACGTCGTCGAATGGTACGGCGAGACGCACCGTCATGCGACGCGCGAAACCGCGCTGCACAACCGTGGTGACGCCGAACTCGTCGGTGACCCGCCGGCTGTAATCGATGACGCCGATCGTTGGCGCCGTCTCGACGGTGCCGAGTTCGATCACGCCTGCGGTGGTGACGACCTTCATCGGGCGGCGCTCGCACTGCCGACGCTGATGGCCTGGCCAGCGTGGTCGGCCGTGATCTCGTCCAGCCTCTGGTTCGTCCCCCTCGTATTGCGGGCGATCTCAGCCTGGGCGGAATTGCTGTCTCGGCGAAGCCCTGCCAGCTCTTCCCGAAGCGCCGCGATCTCGCCTGCGAAATCATCGTTGGCCGGGGCGGGTGCCTTGCCGGTAGCGGCGTCCGCGGCCGTGATCATCGTATCGATCGGCGTGGCGGCGCGGCCCGACGCGGCGGTGCCGCCCGCCAGCGCGCTGACGACGCCATAGGCGGCCTGACGGCTTGCGTCGTTCATCGCCTGCATCCGGTCGAGTTCCTGCCGGCTGGTCATCTGCTCGGTGGTCGGCGTGGTGGTGCCGTTGCCGAGTGCGCTGATCACGCCATAGGTCGCCTCGAGGCTGGCGGCGGTCATGGCCCGCACGCGTTCCAGTTCCTGCCGGCTGGTCGCCTGTTCCGCGGCCGCGGTGAGCAGCGCCTGGCTGAGCGCGGGCAGGGTCTTCGCCGCATCCTGATCACCGCCGCGTGCGGCGGTGTTGGCCGTGTTGAACTGCCCCTGCAACGCCGCAAAGCCGTTGCCGCCGGCAGCGTCGGTGACGCCGCGGATTCGATTGACCTCGTCCATGATGCTGTCGCCGACCGACGTCCATGCGTCCGCCAGCGTCTTGGCGGCCGACGCTGCGGCCTGAGCGTCTTGCACGGCATAGATCTCCTGCTGCAGGTCGCGGTTGCTCGCATCCAGCTTCGCCAGGTCGAGCGCGCGAAGCGCAGCGGTGTCGCCGCGGAGCTCGAGCAGCTGACGCTGCAGATCTTGCCGCTCGCTCGCGAGGTCCGCCGCGCTCTTGGCGCCTTCCATGGATGCCTGCAGGTCGGCGAAGGCCGGGGCGAGTTGCAGCAGCGTCGCATAGGTCGCCTGACCCGCCGCGCTCGTCAGATCCTGCGCCTCGACCAGCTGGCGAAAGCCCGCCAGCGTTTCGGGCATTGCCATGCCGAGGCTGCTGAACACGCCCGCGAATTGCGCCGTCTTCGCGGCTGTCTGCTCTTCCTTGGTGTAGAAAGACTCGAAATAGGCATCGGCTGCCGAGGTCAGCGCGGACACGCTGTCGAACTGATCGGCAAGGCCGAGCTTTGCCGCGATGCCCATCGTCTGCGCGCTGGTGCCCAGCAGGTCGAGTGACGCACCGACAGCCTCGACCGTCGAGGCAACGCGCACGAGCGTTTCGAAGGTGCCTTCACCGACCTTCTGGAACTGCGCGACGGCCGGGAAAGCCGCGGCCGCCATACCATCGGCCGCGGCGCCGAAGATCGCGGTCAGCTTCTCCTGGATCTGCTCGCCGGTCAGGTCCTTCAGATCGATCTTGCCGATGTTGACGACGAAGCTGTTGAGGCGGTTCTGAATGTCGCCGGTCGCCGCGCCCAGCGGCCCGGCCGACGCGACGATCGCATCGTTGAACTGCCGCAGGATCAGCGTGAACTGGTTTTCCAGCCCCGCGTCGGCCGCGCCGTACTGCGTCGAATATTTCGTCCCGGTCGAGATCCCCAGGAACGACGACTTCTTCTTCACGTCGGAATAGTAGGACGCATCGAAGCCGCTGTTCAGGATGCTGCCGACCGACTGTGGACCGCCCGACAAGCCGTTGCCGATGACCGAGGTCTTCGTGCCGAACAGCCCGCTCAGGATGCTGCCGATGACCGGGATCTTGGTCAGCACCGCGCCGATGCCGGCACCGATAGGGCCGCCGATCGCCATGCCGATGCCTGCCATCGTTGCCGTGGCGTTGCTCTTGAACCCGGTGTTGACCCCGGCATTGGCATCGATGTTGCCGGCGCGGACGACGAGGGTTGCAACGCCCCCGATCTGGCTGTCGATCGACTTGAGTGACGCGGCCATGTCGCGCGAATAGGACAGCATGACGGTGTCGACGTCCTTCAGGGCATCGATGGCGTTCCGGATGCTCTCACTCTTCGCCGACGAATCGCCGAGGACGGTCCCGGTGCCGGTGTTGGTAGGCGCGAGGTCGCTCTTCGACGATCCGAACGAGCCCGCGACCGACACGCCAATCCCCGCCAGCGCGGCGACCGTCGCGGCGCCGGCAGCGATGTTGAGCGGGAAGGGGAGGCTCTTGATTGCGTTGACCACCGCCTCGGTTGCCCCGACCGCGATACGCGCGACGCTGTTGGCGATTTTGCTGCCGGTCTCGATCGCATCTTGCGCGATCGCTCGAACCGACATGGCGAACTGAACGAGGCGGAATGCCTTTTCGGCGGTCGCCAGCGTCTGATAACCGGTCGAGCCCTCCTTGAAGAAACCCTTGGCAGCTGCGGTCATGTCCCCGAACGCGCTGATCTGCTGCGAGGATGACCGGAGCGAGAAGAGCCGGTTCTCGCGGTCGATCTCCTTCTGATCATCGCCGGCCGCGTCGATCGCCGCTTTGTGCGCCTCCTGCAGCTTGGCCTGATCGGCATAATAGCCAGTCATGACGGTCAGCGCGTCGCCGATCGCCGAGCCGACATTGCCGAACGCATCGGCCATGCCCTGCGCAGCACGCTGCGCGGTCTGGTCGATAGTGTCGAACAGATCTGCCGTGGCGCGCAGCTCGGCATTGAGCGCCGCCTGCTTTTCGACGACCTGCTGTGCACCGACCGCAATCTCGACCTGCTGCTCGACATAGGCCGCGCGGTCGCCGGGATTGTACTTCTGCGCCTCTTGCGTGGCCTTCAGCGTAGCGAGCGCGCGCACCCGCTCCATGTCGGTCGCGCCAACGAGACGAAGCTCCTCGAGCATTTGGGCAAGCCGGTCGTTGCCGGATGCCATGTCGGTGTTGAACTGTGCACTGCGCTCGGCCGTGGTGAGATCGGCGCGCGCGGCGCGCTGGTCGGCCAGCGCCTTGGTCGCGCGCTCGGCCTCGGTCGTCAGGCCCCGCGTGCGGGCCGCCTCGATCGCGGCGAGCAATGGCAGATCCGCAATCTGATCCTTGACCAGTTCGGCCGCCCGCGCGGCAGGCACCAGGCCGGCTGCGACCTGCGCGTTGACCAGCATCTGCGCCGCGGCCTGGTCGCGCGCGGTCGCGGTCGACTTCGCCACGTCCGACACGCGCTGCGCAATCGCAAGACGCACCTGACGGTCGACCGACGCCTCGATGTCGGCGCGCTGCTTGATCGCCTTGCTCTCGGCCTTCACGCGGGCCTCGGCAATCAGCGCCGCGGCGCCGGAGACGCCATAGGCATCCGCCAGCTTGTACAGGTTGCGGATCTGCGCCTCGATCGCTTCCGAATCGCGCACGAGCGACGCCGCATGGCTGTCGACGGGCGTCTTCTTCGGCGTGCGGTCCGCCTTGATCTCGTTGGCCTTCTTCAGCAGCCGCTCTTGCGACTTGCTGATGATGTTCTCGGCAGCCGTGGCGAAGAACCTGTTCGTCCCGTTGACGACCTGCCCTGCGCCCTGCGCGTAGCCCTTGCCGAACGCCTTGCCGAGGCTGCTGCCGGCACTGGTCACGGCCGTGGCGGCGTCGCTCTGGCCCATGGCCTTCAGGATCGGACCGGCAAAGTCGCTGATGGCACTGCCGATCGACTTCAGCCAGCCGGCTACGCGATTGTAGATGGCGTTGAAGATCTGCGCGATGCCGTTGCCCGCCCACTGGGCGGCAGCGACGACGGGGGCAAAGAACTGCGCGACGGCCGTGGCTGCGGCCGAGACGTAGGCTGACACCGACGTCGAGATGCTGCTCCATAGCTCGACGATCGCGGCATAGGTGCCGGTGAACGTGCCATAGATCGAGGCGAGGAAGCCCTGCACCTGCTGCGCGTCGTTCGGCGAGAACAGATAGTCCATCAGCGACTTGCCCGACCCGCCCAGCTCCAGGCCGTCGGTGATCGTCTTCCAGACGCCGGCAACCATGTCGCCGGTCGTGATCGACTGATCGCCGAGCTTCTTCATCTCCTTGGACGTCAGCCCGAGACCCTCGGCGAATTTCTTCATGCCCGCGTCTTCGTTGATCTGCTCCTTCCACCGGTAGAGCGCGACGCCTGCGACGGACGCGACCGCGATCGCGGGGAGGAACGCGACAGCGAGGCCGCCCATCTCGGCTGCGAAGCCCTTCACGCCGCCCTCGGCCATCTGCGCGACCTGAAAGATCTGGCCCGCTTGGCTGGCGAAGATCTGGAACGGCGCCGCGCCCATTGCCGCCATGGTGGCGACGTCGTTCAGCTGGAACGACAGCTGCGTCAGCGTGCCTTTGCCCTTGCGAGCGACGCGGTCCATGTCGTCTTGCGCCTGCGCGCTTTGCCGCAGGCGCCCGGTCAGCACGTCCTGCTGGCGCGCGTATTCAGCCGGGGCGGTGGCGCCGGCATGATACAGCCGCGTCGACTCCGCGATCTCGGCGTTAAGCTTGGCCGTCGCTGCATAGAGCGGGTCGGTCGACATGCGCAGCTGCTCGGCCGCGGCCGCATCGGCGACTTGGGCATCGTGCGACGCACGCACGGTCGAGGCCAGCGCGGCATGCTCGCGCGCCAGCTGCTCGGTCGCCAGACCTTCGAGGCGCATGGCGGCCGCATTAGCCTCGCGCCGCGCCGCTTCGTCGGCTGTCTGCTGGACCCCATAGTCGCGCATGCCCTGCTTGGCGCGCGCCTCGAACATCGCGCTGGCGAGTGCCGCCTCACGACGAGCCTGTGCGTCGAGCGCTGCGGCCGCGGCAAGGCTGGCCGCCTCCTCCTCGCGTAGTGCAACGACGCCGGCTTTCACGCGTGCCTCGAACATCTGATGGGCATAGGCCGCCTGCCGCAGGGCTTCGGCCTCGGCGGTCACCGCGGCAGCGGCCTGATTGGTCGCGTTGACGAGTGCCAGCTCCTCGCTGCGGATCCGCTGGGCGAGCTCGGTCAGGCCCTGCTGCTCGGCCGCCAGGGCGGCGAACTCGGCCTTCGCGCTACGGACCTCTTCACGGGTCTTGCCGAACACGCTGTTTTGCCGCTCGAGCTGCGCCACAAGCCGCTCGCCAGCCTTTTCGGCGCTCGCGATAGCCTGCCGCGCAGTCTGCATCTCGCGCGACGTCGCATTGCCGAACGCGACCACATTCGTTGTGCTGGCCCCGAGGTCGACCATGTTCCTCGTCGCGCGCTCGATCCGATTGGCATCAGCAAGCACCTTGGCCTCGGTCGAGTCCATGGCGTCCTGCAACTGCATCAGACCGCCGAAGGAATCGCCGGTGTCGATAACAAAGCCGACTTCAAGCCTCGGGGAGGAATCGTCCATGGACATGCGTCATCCTCCCCGTTTGATCAGCCCAGCACGGCGCGGAGCTTAGCTTCTTCGATTTCACGCTCGCGTGAGGTCACTTCTGCGCGCCACGGGGGCGGGCAGGTTTCGACGTCAGCCTTGCGACTTTCGGCGAGGTAGGCAGCAGAGAGGCGGCGGATCAGCCGCGCTTCCCACGGTTCAAGGTCAACGGCAGTGCGTTCGCACCAGGCGTTGATTTCGAGCCATGACAGCGGGACGGCGCCCATTCCGGCCGCTTGGGTCAGACCCATCTCGATCAGCCGGTCGGTGATATGCGGCGCGGGATTGTGCGGCATAGGCGGCACGATCTTGTCGCGCTTCATCTTCTCGATCCGGCTGAGCAGAGGAGCCGGTGAGTCTTCTACGAGCTTAGCTCGCCGTGATCGCGGGTCCGGCTTTGGCGTGGCCTGAAGCCACGCCATCATCCGGATATAGAGGGTCAGGCCGCTTTCGAGGCGGCCTTGAAGTTTCCCCAGTCGGCGACAAACTTCGCCACCTGGCGGGTGATGTAGCCGATGCCCTGATCGGCGTATGCGGCACGGAACATGTCCTGCCCGATGAGACTGGCCCCCTCGGGCTGATAGTCGAAATTCTCGAACGACACGGTGATCGCGGCGAGGTCTTCGGCCGTCTCAGCGATGCGCTCTTCCTGTGTCGCCGCGGTGATCTTGCCATCGTTGTCCTGCATGCGCTTCAGCGCGCGCGCGGACTGGCGCGATTCGACGGCGCCATAAGCGCGGCTGCCGGGGCCGTGAAGGTGGATGCGAACAGGAACCGTGCCCGCCTCGTCGGCGTAGAGCGGCTCGCCGGTGGGGCCCTTGACGTGCAGGGCGGCGGTGGCGGCGACGGCGAGCGAGGCGATGTTGAGCAGCTTGGTCATAGGATAGTCCTTCGCGGGAGGATGGTGCGCCAGCCCGGCTCGCGACCCGCGACGACGGGCCGAGCTGGCGCATAAGGACCGGCGTCGCGGGCGCCGGGTAGGGAAGGGGTCAGGTGGTCGGCGCCGCGACCTTGACGATCTTGGTGCAGATCTCGATCGTCGGAGCGCCCGTCAGCATGCTGTCGGCGCCGTCGGCGGTTTCCGGCATGCCGAAGTTGCGACCGCCGAAGTAGCGCTTGGCACCGTCCGGGTAGGTCACGCGGAAGGAATAAAGCTTCTGGCTCTCGTCATCGGCCGACGTCTGCATGATCGCCTGGCCGGCGTCGGAGCTGTCGAGCGCCATTGACGGCTGCAGCGCGCCATAGTCGGCCGAGCCCTTGAACTTCTGCTTGGCACCCTTGAGCGGCTGGAATTCGACCTTGGCGAAGCTGGCGCCGATCGAGCCGAGCTTTTCGACCTGACCGACATCGGTGAAGGTCAGGGCGGCGTAGCCAGTGGCGTCGGCAGTCGCCGGCGACGTAACGGAGATCGCAAGCGACGAGCCTGCGGCGGTCTGTGAACCCATGGTGATGATCCTCGTAACTTAATACCGGCAGGGCCGGCGGGGTGTCGCCCGCCGGGCGGCGGGCGCGCGGGTCAGGCGGCGGTCTTGGCCTTCGGGTCAGCTGCAGTGTCGACGGCCTCGACCAGCCCAGCAGCTGCGAAATTGACGAACTCGCCCTCGGTGAAATCGTGGGCCTTGCCAGCGTCGAAGCGGCGCTCGGTGCCGGCGTCGGTGAAATCGCGGGTCGCCTTGCCGCGGATCGTCTTGGGCTTGGTGTCGGACATGGTAGGTTCCTTTTCTCTCACGCTGCCGCGTCGAAGCTGACGCGGAAGTCCTGTGTCTGCTCGAAGCTGTTGGCAGGGCCTCCGACATCGGGGCCGGTACCGGCGGTCAGGATCGACACGCGCAGCGCACCGCCGATGTCGCCCGTGAGGCCGCCGCAAAGTCGTTTGACGATCTGGATGATCGCGATCTGATCGGCATAGCTTGAGGCACGGACTGCAACCGAGACGCGGTCCGTGACCCGCCAAACATCGCTGCGCTTCAGCCACTGCCGATCGATCGAACTGACGGTCCGGAGGAGCAGCGCAGGCAACACGATGTTGTCGGGGAGTGAACCGGCTTTGATCCGCTCAACGGGAATGCGCTCAATCAACGCGGGGTGATCGCGCAGGATGAAGCCAACGATTTCGACGCCGGTCATTCGCTATCTCCCGCATCGGCTTCGCCAGCGATGCCGCCCGCGTGCACCCGGCTATTGATGTGCGCCTGGGCTGCTGCGATTGCCTCCGCGGCCTTCACGTCGAGTGAAATCCGCATGAATGGATGGGCGCGGGCACCATTGTTGAAGACCGTCGCACCGACGAACTTGCCGCCGATGACGAGCGAGCCCTTCTCTTTGCCGACGGTGTTGATCCGCTTAACCGACATGCCTCGGCGTTGAGAATCGTCGACGCTGATAAAGTGCGGAGCTGTTCCGTATTCGAGCCAGATGCCTACTGAACGCGCCCAACCTGGGTTGACCAAGATCTTCACGGTGACTTGGCCGATGCCGCGCTTCACCTTCAGGGACAGCGCATCGTCGACGTCTTGCGAGATTGATCGTGCCTTCGCCTCCTTCAGGATAACGGCGCCGCCAGCGCGCGCCGCACCCATCAAGAGGCGGCTTTCGATCTGCGCGGGAAGTTGCGCCATGAAGCGCTTGACCTCGCCACCACCACGAGAGGTCGCCATCAGGCCGCGTTGCCGGCGACGCTGTAATCCTCGACCATGAACTCGACTTCGTCCCGAACGCCGACTTCAGCTGGCCCGGCGATGATCTGCATCACGCGCGGGAATGGCTTGGTCATGACGAAGCGCATGCTCGGCGTGACATCGGTACGGAACCGCATGCGAACCTTGGCCGGACGCGTCGCCACGTTGATGCCGTCCGCCAGACGTTCTGCACGGCTCGGAAGGACATCGACCACGCTGGCGGCGATTGGCGAGCCAACAGCTTCCCAGCTGCCAGACCCGGCGCCGATCAGAGAGCTATCCGTGACCGGGCGTTCGATCTGGATCCGGCGATTGTATCGGCTGGCCTTGCCTTTGCCGACGGTCACAGGCTGCGTGCCCGAAGTCTGCCGCACAGCCGCCGTGCAGACGCTTCGGCTTTTTGAAACACCTCGCCGCCTTCGCGATCGGAGTCGTACGCGCTGATCAGGATCAGCATGGCGCGACGGAAGTTGCCTGGAATGGCGTCACCGGCTTCATACCCGGCACGAATTGTTACAGTGAAAGCCTGCTGAGCGTCGCAGAATGAATAGAACGGTCCAGCCGGCGGTAATACGCGGGCGGGTCGGGAACTGAGATCGAGCCGCGCGCCTACGATCGCAACGGGTGCTCCAACAGCGTCGACGTAAGCGACGCCGGGGACAGCGGACGCATTGATCGGCCACGCCCGAAGCCTAACCGCCCCGAAGCCGAGGAACGACTCGGTTACGTCACGCGCCACAAGAATGTGACCGGTGTATTCCTCAACCCACGCTGCGGCGTCGTCGATGAACTGGACGAGGTCAGCGTCCTGGGATTTGTCGTTCTCATCCAGTTGGATCTGGCGGCGGGCGTCCTGCAAGGTCACGGGAATAGCCATGAGGCACCTCGATTCACTGGAAAGTGTGGCGCCGGACAAAGAAGTCCAGCGCCACCCTTAGTCAGGCCTTTGCGGCGACCTGGAGATTGCGCTCGACGGCCTCGTGACCTTCGAGCGTTGGGTCGTTGTAGTCGATGCGGTTCTGCTCGACCGTGGTGCCGGCACGGGGATCGTTGTCGACGGCCGGATGGTCCATATCGACGTCGGGTACGATCTGCTGCGGTGCGCCAGCGGTGTCGATATCGGTTGCCGGGGCAATGTCGTTGCTGGCGGTCTTGGCGGTCTTCGTGTCCATAGGTCTTCTCCTGGTTCGCCGAAACCGTGGGTCATGCCGCGCGGCTTCGAAGAACCGGGCCAGCGCAAGGCCGGCCCGGCGAATAGTTATGCGTTCACGGCGATCTTGAGCGCCCGCATCGGCTCAGGGTTGTGCACCCCGCCGCCCACGCGCTTGGTCGTGTAGAAGTGCACGAACGGCTTGTTCGAATACGGATCGCGCAACACGCGGATGCCGATCCGATCGACGACCAGGTAGGTGGCTTCCATGTCGCCGTAGAGTGCGGCAACGTTGCCGGCGCCCGCGGTCGGCATGTCTGGCATTTCGACGATCGGCGCACCGTTGAGCGTCTGCGGCTGGCCGAGAGCATAAGACGGCTGCCACAGGAAGTTGCCTTGGCCGTCCTTCAGCTTGCGCGCAGCGCCGAGGCTCTGGCGATTGATGTACAGCTTGGCATTCCCGGCGAACTCGCTGGGGAGGTCGTACATCAGATCGACAAAGCCATCGCCGGTCAGCTTTCCTGCGTCACCGCTGTTGACGGCCTTGATCGCACCGTACGGATGGCGAGCCGCATTTGCGGCACCCGTGACATAGGTGAGGATGCCGTAGGGCTTGTTCGCCCCATCGCCGGACAGGAACCCGATGCCCTCCTGGCGGGAGAACTCGGTATCGACTTCCTGGCCCAGCCACTCCTCGAGGTCGATCGCGGCGTCGTCCAGCAGCTGCTGGGAGATTGCCGGATTGGCGTAGAGTTCGCCCGGCACGAAGTCGAGCACGCCGATCTGCGGAGTCGTGGTCGCAGGGCGGCTTGCCGTTTCACCGACCCAACCCGATCCGACGTTGCGGTCCGAGAAGTACTTCTTGAACCCGGCGACGCTGATCGTGATGACACGGCTTTCCGCACGCATCGGGCTGATCTTCTTCAGCTTCTCGCCGATCGTGCGATCCCATTCGATCGGCGCCAGATAGCCGCCGTCGGTGTCGGTGCCCTTCTGCATTGCCGCCCGCACCTCAGCCGAGGCGTTATCGCCACGGCGCATGTGCGCCTTGAACGCCTTGGTATAGTCCGGGTCGGCCTTGATATCGCCGATGATCGCGCCGTCACCCAGCTTCGCGGCCGCGTTGATCCTTGCCTGATCATCGACAGCAGTCTGCAGCTCCGTGAGGGTGGCGTTGATGGCGTCGAGCTTGTCCTTGGTCAGGACGTCCGTCTTGCCGGCCTTGATCTCTTCGATCTCGCGAGCATGCGTCGTCTTGAACTCGTCGAATGCGCCATTCAGCGCACGGATGAGCGTGGCGGGATCGGACCCGTCCGCGCGAACCGTGCCCGCGATCGCGCGCGGCATAGCGGGCAGGGTAGGAGCCGTCAGCCGCAGCTTCGGTTCCGGCTTGGTGCTTGCTGCCGCCGCAAGGGTGCGGAACGGGTGGGCGAGCACCGTCGCCACCGCCACGAGGGCGGCCATGTTCATTCTCTTCATGGTGGAGCTCCTAGCTCTTGATGGTGGTGAGCAGACCCGCCAGCAGGCCGGTCAACTCGGTCTCGCCGCCAGCGCCTGGCGTGTCGGCTACAGGGGCAGCGCCTGGCGTGCCCTTGATCTTGGTGATGTGATCGCGCGCTTGAGATCTCGTATCGCCGCCGGCGACGAGCTTCAGTTCAAGCGCGGTGATCGCGGTACGCTCGCGGTCGGAGACCTTCGCCTGATCGTCTCGCGTCGTCTTGTCGGCCGTTAGAAGCGTATCCGCGAAGCCCCGCTCGATCGCGACGGACCCAGACATGTAGGTCTCATCGTCCATCCACTTCGCGCATTCGGCCGCGGTCCGCCCGCTGCGCTGCGCGTAAACGTCGGCCATCGCTTGATCGAATGGTGCCAGATACGTCGCGGTCTCGGCCATGTCATGGCGATTGCCGACAGCTACGACCCAGCAATTGTGGATCATGAGGAACGACGCCGCACCGATTTCGACCGTGTCACCTGCCATTGCGATGACCGACGCAGCTGACGCGGCCATGCCCATGATCTTGATCGTCACCGGCTGGTCATGTTCGCGCAGGACGTTGTAGATCGCGATCCCCTCGAACATGTCACCGCCTGGCGAATTGATCTGAATCTCAACGGGGCGGTCACCGATTGCACGCAACTGAGCCGTCACCGTCTTTGCGGTGATGCCCCCGCCAGACCAATAATCTTCGCCGATGGCGCCGAACATGGTGATGACGTTGTCACCGCTCTCGACCGCGCGAATGCCTGCTGCATCGGCAGACCACTTTTCCAAAATGTTTGGTCGCGCCAACGCCGATACCGATCGATCGGCAGGCATGGGGAGGGCGCTAGGGCGGTCCTTGCCGTTCACGCTCGATATGGCACGCGGCATCGGTGTGCTTGGGGTGGCGATCACCGGCTTGCCCGGCAGAGGGCGGCCATTAAGGGTCAGTACCGCACGCGGCTTGCCCGGCGCTTTATGCTCGTCGGTCATGGTTGCTCCTAAGCGTCTGCTAAAGTTGCTGCGGCAGTAGTGCCGTTGCGAGGCAGCTCGTCGCCCCCTGCGATCGGGTTGCGGTCGAAGTTGTCGCGAGCCTCATTCGGGGTAAGGAAAGCCGCATTCGGACCGAGCGCCGCCTTGAAAAACTCGGCCTGGTCTTTGAGCGAGCCGCGTAGAAGCGCCCCGTCATTGTACTTGGCGTACATCGTGTCTTGCTCGGCCGGCGTGAGCAGGCAGAACCACACGGCCTCCTCCCAAATGACGAACCATTGCAGGAGGCAGTACGTGACGAAAAACAGCCCCAGCTGTTCGATGCCGCTGCCCCAGCTGGTCTCATCGAACATCAGCAGCGGGCGCGGAGTGCCGGTAAACCGGGATATCTCTTCCGCCTCCTGCTGGCGCAGCGCAACGAGCTCGTTGTCCTTCGCCGTGCCGGACAGCACTTTTGCCTTCAGGCCCTCCTCGAGTATCAGCCAATCCTCTTCGGCGTCTGCTCCCGAGAAGTTCTCTCGAAGGCTGTCGCGCAGATTGTCGATCGCTTCGGCTCCAAGCGTCTGATCGGTCTCAAGCGCGCCGCGCGCCATCGTGCCCTTGTCAAGCAATCGACCAGCAGCCTGAAGCGCGCGATGCGACAGGCCTAGCGTGTCGGCAGCGACGTCCAGCAGGGAAACGCCAGTCAGGCCGTCGAGAGAAATAGGGCCGCGGAAGTGAAAGACGTCTTCCTTGGCGAGCGTCACGGCGCCACCCGATTTGGGCTGGTACCGAAAGCTCAGCTCAAAGTTCGCTGAAAGCTGCGGCTTTACTGACCGCCGGGGGAGGGGGACAATTTGACGTACCGCGCCCCTCGACCGGACGATCAGCGCGAATGCATTGCCGTCGAGCAAGGCGCAAAGCTGCATGTAGCTCTTGAACTGAGTGGCGGATTGAAAGTCGTTTGGCTTGCGATGCAACACCCTGAACAAGGGGTGGTCCCGCGCCTTTTCAATCTTCCCGTCCGCAGCTCTGCGCATGAGATGAAGCGGCAGCATGCCTATTGAGCCGGAGATTAGCGACATGGCCCGAAAGAAGGTGCTGTTGCGCAGCGCGGCACGTTCATTGACCGCGATCCCTGCAACCCCGGTTCGACCGCCATCGCCGCGCATCATCTCATGAAGGGTCGGGTCTGCAAAATCGTAGGCTTGGTAGGCCATGATCGGCCCGCCATGGCTCTGCCCAGTTGCCGCCTTGGCTGCGGCAATCGCGCGCGAAGGCGATAAGGACCTTCGCCCGCCGGCCTGGCGTCGATAATCATCAGGCGACATAGACGTACACCCTCCTGTTAGACGCGGATGATGCCGCGCGAGGCGTACACCGACTTCTTCTTCGTCTTCAGGCTGGAGACGGCAGCGCCGATCGCCATCGTGGTCGTGACCATGCCGTCGATACGCCCGCGCGATTTCTTCTTGTTGAACATGCGGTTGCCTTGACCGTCGGGGTCGATCGCAGCGTTTGCCGCGCAACTGTATGTGACCGGCGAGTTATCGATGATGACCCGCTGCGCAAGAATCGCGTCTTCGGTCTTTGTGATCGAGTGCGGCATGCAAAGCTGCCGGTCTTCGAACATGATGCGCGTGCCTTGGGCATGCGCCACGATCTTAAGCCCGCGTCCCGTCGGTTTATCCGGGCCGCCGTACAACCAGACTTCAAGCCCGACCTCTGCACATGCGTCCATGAAGCTCGATATAAAGGCCGGATCAGCAACCATTTCGAGCACCTTGTGCTCGGCGTAGAGCTTGGACACCTGCATCGCGACGAAAGTGTAATCGATCGTCGCACCCGGCGTGGCGACCAGGAACCCATCCTCGACCCACTCGACGTACGGGGCGTGATCGCGCTCACCCTTCTCCTTGAGGTGGCCGGCGGTGGTGCCCGCCGCTGTCCAATACCAGCTTTTCACCGCCAGGGGCTCGTCGCCAATTGGCTCCCAAGCTGCGCTGACTGCCGTCAGATCGTTCTTCTGCGAAAGATCGAGCGCCAGCCGGCAGAACCGGTTGCGCATCATCGTCTCATCGACCGGACCCTGGACAGCGGCCCACTTTTCCTCGTCGATCCAGAAGTCCGCCGATGCGGTATCAACCCCGAAATACAGTCGCAGGACGCTCGACTTGGTCGACGGCCGCAGCAGCGCGGAGGCAACCGTCTCGCGAATATTCTCGATCGGGAAGGTCTCGCCGAGCGCCGGCAGCGACTTCTGCCAGACCTTCTCGTTCTCGAACACCGTCTCCCGGTCAGCCTTGTCGATCCGCGCGACGAACGCGAATGCTGTGTCGTCGCGCGCCTCGCCCTTGGCAATCTGCTGGTACATGTCCGAGTAGGACGTGCCGACATGCTGCGACGTGGCGGGCGTGTTCGTGCCCATCAGCATCAGCGCGTGACCGGCGACCTTGTCGATGCCGCGCTTCCACGTCTGCAACACATTCTCATCGGTTAGCTCGTGGATCTCGTCGCCCGCGACATAGTTTGGTCGCGGACCGGAAAGGCTTTCGCCGCTGGCGATCGGCTGGAAGAATGACCCGCTGTCGGGGTGCTCGATCTTCCAGGCGTTCTCCAATTCGCCGCGGATGACGACCTCGCCGAGGCCTTCCAGGCTTTCGCCTTCGTCATGCTCCGGTATCGTCGCGCGGCACATGGCCGCGGCGTCGCGGAACAGGACGTTGGCGGTCTTCTTGTCCTCGCCGATGGCATAGCACTGGGCGCGCTGAATATCGCACCAGCCCATGATGTAGATGCCGATCGCACCCATCAGAGGCGACTTGGCCTGGCCTTTGCCGGTTTCTAGCCAGCCTGACCGAAACCGCCAGCGGTCGGTTGCAGTGCGCCAGCCGAACAGCGAGCCCATGACGAACGTGTGCCACTCGAGCGGGTAGAACGGCTGGCCCGCAGATGGCCCGTCGGTGACCTGGAAAACCGACGGCAGGAAGTCGAGGGCATGGCCCGCAGCATCCGGTCGCCAGTAAATGCCGCGCCGCTCACCGTCACGTATGTCGCGCAGGTGCCGCTCGGCCGCATAGCGGACGAGTTCACCAGCCGTGAACAGCTTCCCGTCGACCGCGGCCTTCGCCCATGCCGTCGTCGGATCAGGATCAGCGAGGAAACGATTAGCCACGCTGTTTTAGGAACCGCGCCGAACCCGTAGTGCGGGTCTGTTTCTTGACGACCTTGGCCCCAGAGCCGCGTTCGCGCGGTGAGATGCAGAGCTCCTTCTCGAGCGCCTGCGCCTGGCTCGCGGCGTTCGACATCGTCGTCCACCATGGGTTGTAGGTCGGGACGCCGGTCTTCCTGGCCTTGATGACCGGGCCAGATTTGACCACCTCCTTCGCGGATTGATCGAACGTGACGTATGCGACGACGAGGCGGATGACTGCATGCGAGTTGGCGACCGCCAGTTTCTCGGCGCCGCGCATCTCGCTGATGATGCTCTTCCAGTAGGACGATGCGGCCTCGCGGTCCGCGGCCCGGCCGAAGATGCTGCGCCAGTTCGGCTCCGGCGGAACGCCGTCACCCCCAGCGATCTCAATGACGTCGGCCATATGGCCTCCTGCGGCGGACCGGTCGAAACCCTCCCCCCTCAAAAATTGTTCGCAGTGCGCACGCCCCACGTGGTCGGTACGGGCTGGCGCCGGCCCCAGACTTCTGGACCGGGGGGTGGGGTCAGTCCGCGGCCGGCGTCCGAACGAACGGATCAGTTCCGGTCAGCCACATCGGCGGGTGCGTGTCGCCCCAACAGTTGAACCAGAGCACGCCACCGCTTGCGTTGACCGCAGCCAGCTCCTCTGGAGTAAGCTGCCACTTGCTGAGCACGTTAGGCTGGCCGTCGAGGTCTCGGTAACGGTGGACATGGAGATCGTAGACGGTGCCAGCCGCTGCATCCTCCGGCGTCGGCGCGCGCAGCACCGTGTTGGCCTCATCGAATGGAACGCCGTGCGCCATTGGTCAGATCCTCAGTGTACGGTGCGCCAATTAAGCGAGCGTCTTAGGCAGCGGGCCGCTCTGCGATGGGGCTATTGAGATCAACGCCAAGGCCGATCAGCTCCTGTTCAATCAGGTTCAGGCGCTTGCGCAACTCTGCCCAGTAAGCACCAGCTAATGCCGCGACCATGGCACCGTCGAAGTGGCGGCCGGCCTGACGCAGCCCCGAGTTGTCAGCATCCATGTGCTCGCGCAATTCCTGCCTCTGCACGAGCAAATCGGCAGCACGCATCACCTGAAGTATCTTCATGTCGACTTCCTATTCCACGGGTGCGTCGCGCTGGTCGGCCTGCCCGAGCGATCCACGCCGCCAACAGGCCGCGCCGTGGCGCCCTTGTCAGCGAGCGTCTTAGCGTCCGAGCATGGCCTACAGAGCAGCTGGTAGTTGCTACGTTCGCCGGTACCGCCCCGCGACAGCGGGACGATGTGGTCGGCTATGGTGCCCAGCGTCTCGATGCCCTTTGCTTTGCACTCACCCTCGCAGGTGATGACAGTAGCGAGCAGGTGAGCGCGCATCTTGTCGTGCGCAGTGCCATAGCCGCGCTGATGGCGGCTGACCTTAGACCAGCCCATCAGCGGCCTCGAACGGTGGCACGCAGATCGATCGCTGCCTGCTCAGCTTGGTCGATCAGACGCTCGCTGCGACCATGGTGCCGAGACCCTGCTCGCATGTCTTCGGCAATAAGCAGCACGCGCATGCCGATAGCCTCAACGCGGTCAGCGGTAGCGGGTCGGAAGGTTGATGCCAAACCATCTCCTGCGCCATTCAGCAACGTTGCTCTGAGTAATAGCGACAAAGCACGACGCTCTCGACTTTCGCAGCGAGATTTCGCGGGCTGTTAAGCTATAAGCGTTGCCGGAGGGGACTTGACGACGCTCTCAGCAAGGCTCCCAATCAAAAAACGACCCGACTCGAGGTCGAGCATTGGAGAGATAAGATGCTGAGCACATTTGAACGTAAAAGAGATAGGCCATCTGAGCGTTGCCGCAGCGAAGCCAATAGCGATCACGGCTCGGAGCAACCACCATGGCCTGACGATCATGTCGCGGATAATGACCACGGCTTATTCAACATCGTCGGCAACAATACAGTTTCCTATTTAGACCACGGATTTAACACAAGGTCTCGATGACACCGCCACTCAGGGGATTGGAGAGCCAGTCCCCTGAGTATTGATATCTGCGACGAGAGCATGCGACTTTTGCCATGCCGTAGGACAGTCGCTCAGAGCATCGCTCCTGCGTGAGGGGATGAAGCTGGCTAACCAACGCGCTTTCGAACATTCTGCGAAAGTTGCTCTACATCCTCGATAAGCCGGTCGCTGCGTCCCCGATAGCGCAACCCGCTCGACATCTCCTCAGCGATCCGCAGTATACGCATGCCAATAGCCTCTCCATGGTCAGCGGTGGTGGAGTTGAAGGCGTCTCGCGCTGCTCCTCCCATTCCGCACCTCATCTCACGATCGATTTCTTGGCGTCGTCAAATCACCGAGATTCTGCGCGCAAGCGCGCCTGTGCGGCCTGTGCCCTCGCGGCGCAGGCTTTGAAAATTCCCAGCGCGGCGGTTCCAGCGACAGCCGGCTGAGACTTGAGGGCTGCAGCAACAGTTGCGGGAACTCGTCCATCCAGCCGCCCCATATAGAACGCCGCCGTCAAATTCGCGACCTTCCGCGTTGGCTCGTTCTCGGCCTGCTCGCCGACGGCACTGGTTACAACCAGGCACCGGACATCGTCGTTCACCGTCT